>JACKQG010001614.1_pt1 | contig 30832 bp, 25 predicted proteins | sample 8237621 | NCBI WGS metagenome assembly JACKQG01 (sample SAMN15677084, study PRJNA649215) | marine metagenome | biome: marine; feature: Black Sea; material: saline water; isolation source: suspended particulate matter (SPM) from the Black Sea western gyre | collected 2013-06-09/2013-06-10 | depth... | reverse complement strand
CGCGCCGGCGCCGCGATGCGGGGTCTGCCATCCTGGCCGGGGGCCGGGTCGATCGCGGCACCGAGCGCGACGACTGGGACAGCTTTTTCCATAATGCCCGCGGTATCTACGACCGCCGCCCCATCGTGCCGGCCATCGGCAACCACGAAAACCAGGGGGGTCACCCCGGCATGTACCTGCAAATGTTCGACCTCCCGAAAAACGGTCCAGAAGGCGTCGAGCCGGAGCGGGCGTACACCTTCAAGTACAGCAACGCTGAATTCTTCGTGCTCGACACCAATATCACGCCGGAAAGCCAGTCCGCCTGGCTCGAGAACGCGCTGAAGAACAGCACGGCGACGTGGAAATTCGCCGTCTACCACCATCCCGCCTACTCCTCCAAGCCGGAGCGGGACAACCCCGGCATCCGCGACCACTGGACGCCGCTGTTCGACAAGTACCACCTCGACATGGCCCTGCAGGGCCACGATCACGCCTACCTCCGCACCTACCCGATCAAGGATGAAAAAAAGGCCACCAGCCCCGCCGAAGGCACCGTGTACATTGTCTCCGTCTCCGGCACAAAATATTACGAGCAGGGCCAGCGCGACTACACCGAGTTTGGACTGACCAACGTCTCCACCTTCCAGGTGCTCGACATCCAGATCAGCGGCAACCGTCTCGTGTACCGCTCCTACGACGCCGACGGCAAACTCCGCGACAACCTCGTCATAGAGAAATAACCGCTTGGCCAAGCGGAGGTCAGTTACGACAGTTCGTCGCGAACAGTCTCCAGCAATTTCTTGGTGGCAAGGATGCCGTCGGCTTCGCTGAGTTTGCCGCCCTCGTACTCGATCCCGACATAGCCGCGATAACCGGCAGCGAGAACGATCCGCATCATCCGGCGGTAATCGGTGTGCGTCTCGTTGCCCTCTGCGTCGAAGTCGTGTGACTTCGCACTGACCGCCTTGGCAAACGGCATCAACTCGGTCACGCCCAGATAACGGTCGTACTGTTTGCCACCGCCGATGTGGAAGTTTCCAAAATCCGGCAGCGTGCCGCAGTTGGGCAGATCGACGATTTTCATCACACCAGCCAGCCAAGCGCCGTTGGAGGACAAGCCGCCGTGGTTCTCGACGATGATGTTGAGCCCGTGCTTTGCCCCGTACTCGGAGAGACTGCGCAAGCCGTCGGCGGCCAGTTTCTGTTTCTCTTCGTAGCTGCCATTGCCGGTTGTCGCGGCGTTCACGCGGATGGAGTGGCAACCAAGGAACTGGGCCGCATTGGCCCACTTGTGATGGTTCTGCACCGCCTTGTTGCGCTCGGCCGTATCGGCGTGGCCAAGCGAACCCTCGCCGTCGACCATGATCAACAGGCTCTTCACCCCGTGATCGGCTGCGCGCGATTTCAATTGGCCAAGGTAAGCCTCGTCGTTGGCCTTGTCCTTGAAGAATTGGTTGACGTACTCGACCGCGTCGAGGCCGAACTCCTCGCGAGTGGCCTTGGCGAAGTCGAGCGGATCCAGTTTCTTCGCGAACAGCGTCTTGTGCAGCGACCATTGTGCCAGCGAGATGTCATACAGATGGCCACTGCAGCAGGTCACGGTCCGGCAACCGGTCAATGCCGCCGCAGCCACCGCGCCCACCGCCAAAGAGGCGTCCTTCAAAAACTCCCGTCGATTGGTTTGGTTAGTCATTATTCTGATTTTTTGCGTTGCCGTTATCACGGAACAACAGGACAAAAAGCACCATGATCACGGCCGCGAAGAGGGCCGGCTTCCCCCAGATCGACATCCAGCCAAGGGATCTCAGGTCGCTGATGCGACGGGAACCGACCTGCTTCTGCACCGGGGCCTGCTTGGCCTGCCATTCGGCCAGCTTGGCGGATCTGGCCTCGTTCAACTCCGCCACCTTGCCGGATAGTTGGGCGAAGTCCCCGTTCGACTGGCTCAGCGCCACCATGGCGAGGGCTTGGTCGTCGAGCGCCTCGAGTACGGCAATTTCGCCGTTGATCGCGTTCAATTCCGCCGTGAGCCCAGGCATGTCGTCCGCCGCCTCCAACGCCTGCTTGGCTTTGGCGACAGCAGCCTCGGCGTCCGTCTTGGCGCCCTCGTCGGCTATTTGCAACGTTTCAGTTGCCTCGGCCAAGGCCTCCTGCGCGCCCTTGATTTCAGCCAGTTTGCTCCAGTTGGCCACGATCAGCTCGGCTTCCTCCTCCCCGAACGCGGAAGTCAACCTAGCCAACTGGGCCTGATCCGCGGCCATGGTCTTAAGTTCCTCTGATTTCGGGGTGTGCTGTCCCTCGATGGAGCCGGCCACCTGCGCCCCGATGAACATTCCCAAGCCGAGCGTGAAGAAAACGAGCAGCCCCTGCGCCTGGGCTCGGATTGGCTTGGGTGCCGCTTGGTCGGTGTAAATCTGCCCGGTCACAAAAAAGAAATCGTAACAAATGCCGTGCAGCACAATGCCGGCGATGATCATCCACCGGATTTCATCCGGCGCCCCGATGGCGAACAACCCGTAACGCGCCACCCACGCCAGCATACCCACCGCCAGCATCCACTTGACCCCGAGCCGCGCGAAGAAGAATGGCATCACGATCATGAAAAAGATCTCGGACATCTGGCCGTAGCTCATTGTCTGGCCAATCGGCAGGCCGCTCATCTCGACGATGCGGCTGGCGATCATGTAGTAAAACGAGAGTGGGATGCAGATCAGCGCGGAGGCGATGATGAAGAACAGATAGGAACGGTTTTTGAACAGCACCAAGGCATCCAGCCCCATGATCTGGCGGGCGGTGACTTTGCCCTCCTGGCTGGGCGGTGTGTCCGGCAACAGGAAACTGAGCAGTCCGAGCACCAGGGCCGAGACGGCGGTGAGCTCGAACATGCTGATGTTTGTCTCGTACCCCAGCCACGTGAGGGCCAGCCCCGCCGCGATCCAGCCGATGGTGCCCAGCACGCGGATGCCGGGAAACTCCCTTTGCGGATCGCTCATGTTTTTCATGGCGATGGTGTTGGTGAGCGCCAGCGTCGGGAAATAGGTGAGCATGTAGCCGAAGAAAATCCAGTTGATCTCGGTGGGCGTGCCGCCGGAGTTCATCTTCTGTATGGCCAACCACATCAGGCCTGCGCCCAGCAGGTGCAGCACGCCGAGCACCCGTTGCGCCGAGAAGAAACGATCGGCCACCATGCCGACGAAGAACGGCGTGATCATGCCGGCGATCGGCCCGACCGAATAGGTCCAGCCAAAGTCCCCGGCCCCAAAGCCAATCGTGCCGAGGTAGTTTGGCGCGGTGACGTACCATGCCCCCCAGACGAAGAACTGAAGGAACATCATGACCGAGAGTTGCAGACGGATGGACGGCTTCATTTGGATTGTTGGGTTGGTTTTTTTTGCCGCTTGGCCAGACGCTGATTGCAGGCAGCCAAGCGGAACGGGGCGGAGCGTAGCCGTTGGCCAAGCGGGCGACAAGGTTTCCTTTTGGCCGCCCGGCGCTTGGCCAAGCGCACAAAAAAGGCGGGCCGCTTGGCCCGCCTGAAATGCGTTTAACCGCCTGTCGGCTTATTCCTCGGAGTCGTCGCCCGAGTCAGGGCTGTCGCCCTCTTCATCGTCGCTGAACTCGGCCTTGCGCTCCTCCATCGCGGCTTTGCGCGACAGCTTGATGCGGCCCTTGTCGTCGACGCCGATGCACTTGACCCAGATTTCATCGCCGTCCTTGACAATGTCCTCGGTCTTCTTGACGCGGAAGTTGGCCAGCTCGCTGATGTGCACGAGGCCGTCCTTGCCGGGCAGCACCTCGACGAAGCAGCCGAAATCCTTGATCGAAACGACCTTGCCCCGGTAGAGCTTGCCGACCTCGACCTCGGCGGTGATGCCCTCGATGCACTCCTTGGCCACTTCCAGTCCCTCGGCGGACATGGAATAAATCAGCACGCGGCCGTCGTCCTCGATGTTGATCTCGCAACCGGATTCCTCGACGATGCGCTTGATGTTCTTGCCGCCCGGGCCGATCAATTCGCCGATCTTCGACGGGTCGATCGGGATGGTGACGATCCGCGGCGCAAACGGGCTCATCTCCTCGCGCTCCTTGGCCAGGCAGCCGTTCATGTTGGCGAGAATCGCGGTGCGGGACTTCTTGGCCATGGCGATGGCCTCCTCCATGATGGATTGCGGGACGCCCTGCAGCTTGAGGTCAAGCTGGAATCCGGTGATGCCATTGTCGGTGCCGGCGATCTTGCAGTCCATGTCGCAGAAGGCGTCCTCCCAGCCGATGATGTCGGTGAGCAGCTTGTACGCCTCGATCTCGCCGCTGCCGTTGCTGCGCGTGCAGAGGCCGATGCTGATGCCAGCGACGGAGCGCTTCAGCGGGACACCGGCGTCGAGCAGCGCCAGCGTGCCGCTGCAAACGGCGGCCATCGACGTGGAGCCGTTGGACTCCATGATCTCCGCCGTGATGCGCACCGCGTACGGGAAATCCTCAAGGCTCGGGATGACCGGCGCGATGGAGCGCTCGGCCAATGCTCCGTGCCCAATCTCGCGCCGGCCCGGGCCCATGATGCGGCCGGTTTCGCCGACCGAGAAATGCGGGAAGTTGTAGTGCAGCATGAACCGCTTTTCGCTCGGGCCGCCGGTGTAGGCGTCGTACGACTGGGTGTCGTCGGTTGTGCCGAGCGTGACCAGTGACAGGCCCTGCGTCTCTCCCCGGGAGAACAGGCCGGAGCCGTGTGTGCGGGGGATCATGCCGGCCTCGCTGGTGAGTTGGCGCAACTCCTCGAAGCCGCGGCCGTCGAGCCGCTTGCCTTCGTCGAGCACCAGCTTGCGCACAGCCGCCTTTTGGATCGCGTAAAACGCCTCGCCGACGATGAAGCCGGTGATGTTATCCTCGCCGAACTTGTCGATGAGTTTTTCCTCCATCTCGTCCTTGAGGGCGTTGCAGGCGGCTTCGCGCTCGAGCTTGGCCTGAATGAGCAGCGCGTCGGTGATGCGGCCTGAGATGATCTCCTCCGCCTCCGCCTGCACAGCCTCCTCGACCACTCGCGGGGTGAACTCGCGCTTGGCCTTGCCGACCGCCGCGCACAGTTCCTTTTGCGCCGCGATGACCGGGGCGATCGACTCCTGCCCGAACTTGAGCGCCGCAAGGAAATCGGCCTCCGGGATTTCATCGGCCGAGCCCTCGAACATGACCATGTTCGACTCGTTGCCGACGTAGACGAGGTCGAGGTCGCTCGACTCCATCTGGGAGTGGGTCGGGTTGGCGGCGAACTCGCCACCAATCCGCCCGACGCGCACCGCGCCGATCGGCCCGGCGAACGGCAGGTCGCTGATCATCAACGCCGCCGAGGCACCGTTGATCGAGAGGATGTCCGAGTCGTTCTCCCCGTCCGCGCTGAGCAGCAGCGTCTGGATCTGCACCTCATTGAAATACCCCTTCGGGAACAGCGGCCGAATCGGGCGATCCGTGACGCGGCAGGTGAGGATTTCCTTTTCGGAAGGCCGGCCCTCGCGCTTGAAGAAGCCGCCGGGGAAACGCCCTGCGGCGGCGGCCTTCTCGCGGTAATCGACCGTGAGCGGGAAAAAGTCCAGGCCCGGACGGGGCTTGGAGGAGCCGCAGGCGGCGACCAGGACGATGGTGTCTCCGAGTTGGACGGTGACTGAACCGTCCGCTTGTTTGGCTATTTTGCCGGACTCAATATGAATCTCAGCGCCGCCAACGTTGGCGGTTACTTTGTGTGACATGTTTATCTTTCCGTAATGTCACGCTCGTCGGCACGGAGAACTTCACTCAATCTCCCGACCGGCCGGGGGGCTGAATGAAATGCTCAGAACCAACGAACGCAACGATTCACGCGGCTCAGTTTCGGGCAACAGGGGATCGGGCCGCTATTTCCAATCCGCCGGGAGGAGCTATTGTCCGCCGGCATGGCGTTGCCAAAATTGCTTTCGTTGAAGAAAAAGGGGGGACGTGGCCCTCGCGAGCGCTAACGCCTCAGCTTGAGGCGCTGGGTCAGTGAGCGGTAGCGGTTGGCGTCGTGACGGTGAACGTAGTCCAGCAGTCGGCGACGGCGCCCCACCATCATGAGCAGGCCGCGCCGTGAAGCGTGATCCTTCTTGTTGCCCTTCAGGTGCTCGGTCAGGTGGTTGATCCGCTGCGTCAACAGCGCTACCTGGACATCCGCGGAACCGGTGTCCGTCTCGTGAAGGCGGTATCCTTCGATTGTATTGGCCTTCTCTTCCATTCCTCTCTGTGTCGTTGCCTCTCTTCTCTCCTCGAAAAGGCGGGGCAACGTAGCAGCAAAAACCGGCTTGTAAAGCACTTTTACCCGGTTTTTTGCCATGCGCAGGTGCCCCCTGTTTTTGGCGCTTGGCCAAGCGAAAGGCGACTTTTTCCCGCATTTTGCCAAAAAGACAACATTGACCCCGGCCAAGCGATTCCTACACTCCGCCCCGTGCCGTTAATGCGATTGACATTGTGCGGGTTGCTTCTCATGGCCGTCTCGGCCCGGGGCGAGAGCCTCGTCAGCGATTATTCCACCTGGAAATACCTCGAAGGGACGAAAGAGGCCTCCGACCCGCCCACCGCATGGCGGATGCTGGATTTCGACGACGCCCACTGGAAAGAGGGCCGCTCCGGCTTCAGCATCGGGTTTGGCAACTACGACGCCCCGACCCAGCTCTGGGGCATGCCCCGCAACTACCCGTCACTGTTCCTGCGCAAACGATTCTCGCTCGAGGAGACCGACTGGATTCAGTCACTGGTGATGCGGGTCGACTACGACGACGGCTTCGTCGCCTATCTCAACGGCACCGAGATCGCCCGGCGCGGCTTGGCCGGTGAATCGGACCAACCGGTGCCGTTCAACACCCCTGCCGCCATCCATTCGCGCGGCAACCCGGAACTGATCGACCTCACGCCGTACAAATTGCTGCTCGAGCCGGGGGAAAACATTCTCACCGTGCAGGCCCACAACTCCACGCTCCTCAGTTATGGGTTCGCCTTTCACGTCGAGTTGCTGGCCAACGTCGTGCGCGGGCCGGTCATCTCCGCCACCACCTCCACCGGGACAACGATCGCGTGGCAGACGCTTCACCCGACCACCTCGGTGATCGAGTACGGCCCCACCCCGGCGCTTGGCCAACGGGTGGGGAGTGATGCATTGACCACCGACCACGCGCTGCAACTGACCGGCCTCGAACCGGGCACCGAGTACCATTACCGGGTCGGCGGCGTGGCCGACGGCACGCCGCGTTACTCCCGGCCGGCGGCATTCCGCACGTTCACTCCAAGCGGCCCGGTGAAGCTGCTGCTGATGGGCGACACTGGCCGTGGTAACCTGATCCAACACAAGATCGCCACGCTGCTCCGCCGGGAACAGCCGGACGCCGTCATGATCGCCGGCGATGTCGTCTACCCGGATTTCACTCCAAAATACGAGGATTTCCGCCACTTCAGCGTCTACAAGGAGCACTTGAAATCGACCCCGTATTTCACGGCGATCGGCAACCACGACCTCTACGACGGCGACACGGCTTACCTCAACGCTTTCCACCTGCCGACGAACAACCTCCCCGCGCTTGGCCTGAAAAATCCAACCGTGGATTATCCCTTTTCCGGCACGGAACATTTCTACTCGTTCGACGTCGGCGACGCCCACGTGTCGGTGCTGAACAACCCGTGGTTCGCCCATCACGTCATCACGAGGGACACGAACCAGCTGCATTGGCTGACGAACGACCTGGCGACCACGACCAAACCGTGGAAGTTCCTGCTGATGCATTTCCCGGTGGCCTCCTCCAGTGCGCATGGCTGGAGCAGCTACGATGGCAATGGCGTGCCGGACACGGTCGACTTCGGGAACGCAATTTACCCGATCGTCGCCAAGTACGGTGTCGACCTCATGCTGGCCGGCCATGCGCATGCGTTCGAGAAACACAACCCGGTCGCCGGTTGCATCTCGGTCGTCAGCGGCGCGGGCGGCGCCAGCCCGTATTCCTTTTTCCGCTACTTCCCCGGCTCGTCCCAGTATTGGGCGCGCAACAACGCTGCCCGCATCTCGATCGACGGCGAGCAACTCCGGCTCGAGGCGCTCGACCCCGACGGCAAGGTGTTCGACTGGTTCGTCGTGAACCGCGAGATGCCGGAGCGCGACTCGTGGCCGGCGTCATGGCACACGCCGCTCATCGAGACGCAGCCGGCCAACGACACGCACGGCAACCTGCTTGGCCAAGCGTTTGACCTCATCGGCGAGCCGATCCCCGCCATCAACGGCTCAAGCGCGAACCTTGGCCAGGCGCGGGTCAACAACGACCACACCCACCTGTACCTCGGCTTCGAGCAAGCCATGATCCGCGCCAACCAGAATATCTTTTTGTTCATCGAGTCGCCAAGGCAGCAAGGCGTCAGCTCGCTCGACGGCCTGGGCGACGGCAGGGCGCAAGTCGATCCGTCAAGCGAGGGCGCCGACGGGCTCGACTTCCTTCAAAATCTAACCTTCACCAATTTCAAGCCAAGCGTGGCGGCGATCCTCGGCGACGAGCAGGCCGACACCCAGTCGCGGCACTTCGCCCGGCCCGGCTTCACCGTCCAGATGATCGAGGGAGAGCCGCCGAACCAGACCGCCCAGGTCGTCCCCTTCCCGCTTGGCCAAGGGGTGTTTCAACTCGACCAAACGTTCAGCGATGCGGACGGGGCGCGGTTCCAGCAGTTCAACCGGTCGCCGCAACAGTTCAGCCAACCGGAGGAGACCGACGCCGGGTTCATCGAGGTCGCCATCCCGTACACCGCGCTGGGCGGCCTGCAGCCGGGCGACGAAATCACGATCGGCGCGGTTGTCGGCGCGGCCGGCATCGACACCCGGTCGCAGTACCAATATCGCCAACTCGACACAACCCACCTCGGCAACAACCTGACGCTGGAGCAAAATGTGTTTTACCGGCTCGAGGGGCTGAAGGTGCGCCTGGCGATCGACCCCGACCCGGATAACGACGGGCTGACCTCGGAGCGCGAACGCGAACTCGGCACCAACCCGGCCAAGCGCGACACCGACGGCGACCACCTGCCGGACGGCTGGGAGGTGGCGCGGGGGCTCGACCCCCTCCAGCACGGCGGCGCGGCAGCGCTGGCGCTTGATCCCGACGGCGACGGCATGAGCAGCGCCGGCGAACTGCTTGCCGGCACCGACCCGAACGACGGCAGCTCCTATTTCACCCTGCAGGCCGAAGCAACCGATGACGGCATCCGTCTCCATTGGCGTGCCGTCCCGGGCGCCGTCTATCGGGTCGTTACCGCCGGGGAGGCGTCCGGCCCGTACCAGCCGCTTGGCCAAGCGCAGCAACTCGAGGGCGAAGCCGCCGCCGGGATGGAACATCTCCTCCCCGCTGATCAGCTCAACAACCCCTCCTCGTACTACCGGCTGCAAGTGTCGCCCAAGGAATGAAGCCGTCACCCACACCACGACTCGCCCAAGCGCTGGGATTCGCCGTCCTGCTTTTGGCCGGCGGTTGCGATAAGGAGAACCCCGCCATGCCTCCCGACCCCGACACGCCCAAACCAACAGTCCAGCCCTCCACCGGGCTGGCGCAACCAAGGCTCGAGACGATCAAGCTCTACCTCGGCGCAACCGAGCTGACCGCCGAGATCGCCGACGAAAACCCAGAGCGCCAGGCCGGCATGATGCACCGCACCTCGATGCCGGAGACCGAAGGCATGCTCTTCGTCTTCCCGTACCCGCACCGGGCCGGTTTCTGGATGAAGAACACCACCGTGCCGCTGTCGATCGCCTACATCGACCCGGCCAGCCGCGTGATCGAGATCCACGATCTGCAACCCGGTGACACCCAGCCGGTCGAGTCGCGCTCGGCCCGCGTCCAGTACGCGCTCGAGGTCAACCAGGGCTGGTTCACCAGAAACGGCATCAAGCCCGGCGCGGTCATTGCGACCGACCTCGGCTCGCTCGCGGTCTCGGTAAGCGGGCATTGACTTGGAGCCGGTTTTCGGCAAAATCCCCCCCGGATGGACGACGACATCTCAAAAGTCCTCGAAAACTGGGACTACCGCCTTGGCCGCGTGGACGCGCGCAGGGTCAAGGGCGAGGGTGGCGTGGATAAACTGCAGCTGCGGATCGACCTCGGGCTGCTGCAGATGAACGCGCAGTTCCGCCCCGACGGCAAGCGGCCGTTTGGGCACCCCACCCTGCTCGACCATTTCCTGATCCGCCTCGAGAGGCACCGCGAGAAACACGGCGGCGAGGACGACGACTTCAGCATCAACCCCGACGAGTGCGCGAAGCTCCAGCAGGAGGCCATCCAGTATCACCACCGCAGCATCTGCAATTTCGAACTGGAGGATTACGAGGCCGTTGAGCGCGACACCGAGCACATCCTTGAGTTGCTCGACTTCGTGCAGGACTACGCCGTGGAGGAGGAGATCGGGCAGAGCTTCCAGCAGTTCCGCCCGCAAACGATCATGATGCAGATTCGCGCCATCGGCACCGAGCTGATCGCCGAGAACAACTACAACGCCGCCATCGATGAAATCACCGATGCGATCGAGGAACTCAACCAGTTTTACACCGAGATGGGACGCGAAGAACTGGTCGACAGCAGCATGGAGGTTCACTCCCTGCGCGAATGGCTCAAGGACGTCGAGAAGGAGGCCGCCGAGAAAAAGCCGATGACCCAGGGCGAAAAACTCCAGCACAAGCTCAACAAAGCCATCGAGCGGGAGGATTACGAGGCCGCCGCCAAGCTGCGCGACCAGCTCACCAAGCTCGCCGACATCCCGAAGAGCTGAGCGCCGGCGCACGGTTCCCATCCGTCTCAAGGCCGACCCCCCAAAAAAACTTGCCCGTTCCCGGAGCTTCCCCGAAGCTGCCGCTCCCCGAACCGTCACAAACAGCATGAGCGCAGACGCCAAAATCCAGGAACTCGGCCTCGAACTGCCGCCCGCCCCGGCGCCAATGGGCGTGTACAAGCCGATCGTCCTCACCGGCAACCTCGCCTACCTCTCCGGCCACGGCCCGGTGCGGAGCGACGGCACGCTGATGAGCGGCCGCGTCGGCGACGACCTCGACCTTGAGGCCGGGTATCAATCCGCCCGGCAGGTCGGCCTCACCCTGCTCGCCACGCTGCGGGCCAACCTCGGCAGCCTCGACCGTGTCCGGCGCGTCATCAAGGTGCTCGGCATGGTCAACTGCACGCCCGATTTCCCAGACCACCCGAAGGTCATCAACGGCTGCAGCGAGTTGTTCGCCGAGGTTTGGGGCGAGGAGAACGGCGTCGGCGCGCGCAGCGCCGTCGGCATGGGCTCGCTGCCCGGCAACATCCCCACTGAGATCGAGGCTATCTTCGAGATCGACTGACCGCGCATGGCGGACAACTGGCACACGCTCGCCAGCCCGGACGAGATCCCCTCGCCCGCCCTCCTCGTTTACCCGGATCGTGTCGCGGAAAATATCCGGCGCATGATCGCCGCGCTTGGCCAAGCGGAGCGGCTGCGGCCCCACGTCAAGACCCACAAGATGGCCGAGATCGTGCAGATGCAAATCAAGGCCGGCATCGGCCAGTTCAAGTGCGCCACCATCGCCGAGGCGGAGATGCTTGGCCAAGCGGGCGCGCGGGACGTGTTGCTGGCCAACCAACCGGTCGGCCCGAACGTGGGCCGGCTGCTCCGCTTGGCCGGCTGGTTTCGCGATGTTCGTTTTTCCACCATCGCCGACGACGCCGGGGCCGTCGGTGCCTTGGCTGAGGCCGCCCTGGCGGCCGGCATCACCCTGCCGGTCTGGCTCGATCTCGACGCCGGCATGGGCCGCACTGGCATCGCGCTTGGCCAAGCGGCCGTCACGTTGTACAAGCTGATCGACCAGTTGCCCGGCGTCGAGCCGGCGGGATTGCATCTCTACGACGGCCACCTGCACGACCGCGATCCGGCCGAGCGCCTAGCCAAGTGGCAGGCGATGATGGACGCGGTGCGCCCCTTCCGCACCGGCCTCGAGGCCGCCGGACTCCCGGTGCCGGGCGTGGTCGGCGGCGGCACGCCGACCTTCCCGTTTCATGCGCAGCACACCGACCACGAATGCAGCCCCGGTACCACGCTGCTGTGGGACTTTGGCTACCGCGACAATTTTGCGGATCTCGATTACCAGCACGCCGCCGTGCTGATGACGCGCGTCATCAGCAAACCGGGCAGCGACCGCATCACGCTCGACCTCGGCCACAAGGCGGTCGCAGCGGAGAATCCGCAACCGCGCGTGCAGTTCATCGACCTCGACGATGCCGAGCCGGTGGTGCACAGCGAGGAGCACCTCACGCTCCGCACGACCAAGGCGTCGAACTTCAAGGTCGGGGACTGCCTTTACGGCATCCCGCGGCACATCTGTCCAACCGTCGCGCTGTACGACCGGGCGCACGTGATCCGCAGCGGCGAACTCACCGACCAATGGCAGGTCACCGCCCGCGCCCGCAAATTGACGTATTGAAATGAACGACCCCGCCCAACCCGAAGCTAACAGCCTGCGCCAAAGCCGGCGGGAGTTGTGGCTGATCCTGCTGGCCTGGCTGGGGTGCGCGGTCTGGGTGATCAGCTACTGCTCCATCAACGGCTACCACCTCGCGCCGGAGGAGGTGGCCACCGTGCTGGGGTTTCCCGACTGGGTCTTCTGGGGAGTCGTGACACCTTGGATGATCGCGAACGCCTTTACGTTCTGGTTCTGCCTGCGCGCCCTGAAAAATGACGAGGACGAGGAGGCGGCCCGATGAACGAAGCCGCCGCCGGCAGCACCGCCAACTCGGCGCTCGTCACCTTTGCGCTCTACCTGTTCGGCGTCTTTTTTCTCGCGTGGCTCTCGAGCCGTGTCCGGCAAAAGAAGGAGTTTGTCGGCGAATATTTCCTCGGCAGCCGCAGCCTGGGCCTGTGGGCGTTCGCGCTGACGTTTGCGGCGACCAGCTCGTCCGGCGGCAGTTTCATGGGGTTCCCGTCGCTGATCTACACGCACGGCTGGGTGCTGGCGCTGTGGATCGCCAGCTACATGGTGGTGCCGCTCGTCGGCATGGGCCTGCTGGGCAAGCGCGTGAACCGGCTCGCCCGCCAGTCCGGCGCAGTGACGATCCCCGACCTCATCAAGGCGCGGTTCAAGTCGGGGACGGTCGGGATGATCGCCACGCTGCTGGTGCTCTTCTTCATGTTTTTCTACCTGCTCGCCCAGTTCAAGGCCGGCAGCAAAATCATGACCACCCTGTTGCAGGACGTGGCCGTTTACCAATCGGCCGTCAACGCCGTCGGCAGCGCGATCGACGGGGTTTGGTGGATCGGCAACGCGGAGCCGGACTATGTGCTGTGCCTGCTGGTGTTCGCGTTCTCGGTGATCGTGTACACGGCGTTCGGCGGCTTCCGCGCGGTGGTGTGGACCGACGTGATGCAGGGCATCGTCATGGGGGCCGGGGTGATCATCCTGCTGTTCCTCACGCTGAGCCAAGTGGGCGGACTGGCCAAGGCCACCGAGCAACTCAAGGAAATGACGCCGCCCGAGACTGGCACCGGTCTCATCACGCTTGGCCAAGCGCAAGCCAAGCCGGTGACACTGCCCAAGGGTGCCTGGTTACGCTTGGACGATGGCGGCATCGCGCGGCTGGCTGAACAAGTCAGCTTGGCCAAGGGTATCACCAAAGCCATAGTCAAGTTGCTCAAGATCACGACACCGTCGGAAGTGGAACGAATTGAACCTACGGATTTCGGTTTCACGGTCAGCGCCAAGTTCAACGCAAACGCAACCACCGGCTACGGGCGGGGTCTCAAAGGCGTTTACGTCAGCGCGCCGGGGCCGCACCCGGAACGGAAGGACGGCTTCCTGAACGTCTGGCTGGCGATCAGTTTCTTTTTCTTCTGGGCCTTCGCCTCCGCCGGGCAGCCGAGCAACATGGTTCGCCTTATGGCGTTCAAGGGCACGAACGTCCTGCGCAACGCCATCCTCGCCGTGTCAGTCTACTACACGGTCATTTATCTGCTGCTGGTGGTGATCTTCTGCTGCGGCCGCCTCCTGCTGCCCGGCATGGAGGTGGACTCGGATCGCATCATGCCGGAGCTGGCCGCCAAGGTCACCCGCGACGCCGGCGTGCCGTGGCTGGCGGGACTGCTGCTCGCCGCACCGTTCGCCGCCGTGATGTCCAGCGTCGACAGCTTCCTGCTGATGGTCTCCTCATCGGTGGTTCGGGATATCTACCAAAACCGGGTCAACCCCAGCGCCAGCGAGCGACGGCTCAAGCGCCTCTCCTACCTGGTCACTGCGGTGGTGGGATCGCTGGCCATGCTCGCCGTGCTCAACCCGCCGCAATACCTGCAGGACCTGATCGTGTTTGCCACCAGCGGCTTGGCCGGCTGTTTCCTGATGCCGGTGCTGCTGGGGCTGTATTGGCCGGGCATGACCTCGCGGGGCGCGATCGCCGGGATGTTGGGCGGCCTCGGCTGCCATTTGGCCCTGTACATCGCCGGGTACGCCGTACATGGCAACTTCGAGGCCTACAAAATGCCGGTTTTAGAGTTTGACCCCTTTATTTGGGCGCTATTGGTCTCCGGCCTGCTCGGCTGGCTCGTCTCGCTTGGCCAAGCGCAAACACCGAAAAACACCTAAAAAAAGGTTGCCTCCCAAGCAGACAAGTGGCAGCGTGTCCGGCCGTTTTCAGTCATTTTTGCCATGAAAAAAAACTTGAACAAAGGCTTCACCCTCATCGAGTTGCTGGTGGTCATCGCGATCATCGCCATCCTCGCAAGCCTGCTTCTGCCGGCCCTGGCCAAGGCCAAGAGCAAGGCAACCGGCATCCACTGCCTGAACAACAACAAACAGCTGGGCTTGGCTTGGTTGATGTATTGTGAGGATCACGATGGTTATATGCCACCGAACCAAAACGGCGGAGGTTCCCGAGGCTGGGTAAACGGCTGGATTACCTTTAACGCCAACGCAACGGACAACACCAATATCCTGTGGCTTGTTGGAACAAGGAAGCAAGTGGGGCGTATGTACCCCAAACTCGGGCCGTACACCTCGGCACCAGGAATTTATAAATGTGCTGCGGACAAATACACGTGCATGATGAGAGGGAAAAGGGTGCCCCGGGTTCGGAGTAACTCAATGAACGGATTCATTGAGGGCGGGGCGTATGGGGGGGGACGCGGGAGCGTCTGGTATGGCGGACACAAGCCCTACAACAAACTGGGGGATATCACCGGTAAGGATACGGCGGGGCTATATGGCGGGGGTGTAACGGCCCCATCAGAATTGTGGGTGTTTGTGGACGAACATCCCGACAGCATCAATGATGGCTGGAACATTATGAATCCAACCAGTGACGGCAGCTGGGTCGATCTGCCTGCCAGTTATCACAACGGAGGCTGTGGTTATTCGTTCGCCGACAACCACGCGGAAATCAAGATTTGGAAGGACAAAATTCCGAAGACTGAACCGGTACGCCAATCCTCTCGGAACGGATTTTCAAACGCCGGTAAACGCAAAGGCTACAATGATTACTGGTGGGTCATTGAGCGTTCGACGTCGAAACTCTAAGCTGTAATCAATTTGGCTGAAAAACGAGTATCCGGTTAATCGCCGTAGAGCAATGCAACAAAGGCATCTGCCTTACAACTCGGTATTAGGAACTAAATCTGATGAAAACATATAAAAAACAGGCCTTCACGCTGATAGAACTTCTCGTTGTGATCGCGATCATCGCCATTCTGGCCGCCCTGCTCCTGCCGGCCCTGGCCCTAGCCAAGGAGAAGGCGAAAGGCATCACCTGCATGAATGGCAACAACCAGTTGACCATGGCTTGGCGATTTTATGCCGATGAAAATGATGGTAGATTGGTCGCTTCAGGTCGTCCCGGCCCGCACCGCCCTGAATGGGTTGGCGGCAACTGGCTGGACAAGAACAACCTCAGAAAATCTGACAACTGGGACGTGAACTTATGGATTAAGGGAACCAACGCGAACGGGAGAAAGATTGCCGGGCGAGGGAATCTCCTTTACCCGTATGCCGGTAATAGCACTGAGATTTTCAATTGCCCATCCGACAATAGTGTCGGAATCAACAACAAGGGCCAGAAGGTGCCCCGGCTCCGGAGCCGATCAATAAACAACTGGGTGGGGGGGCCTGCCTGGGGCAGCGCCGGTGGACCGTATCATGTTTACTTGAAGGATACGGACATGAACAACCCGGGCCCCTCCAACACCTTCGTGTTGCTGGATGAACGGGAGGACAGTATCAACGACGGCTACTTCGTGGTGGACATGGCCGGCTGGCCAGACCGCTCCCAAAAGATGGTGGACTTCCCCGCCAGCTACCACAACAACGCCGCCGGGTTCTCCTTTGCCGACGGCCACGCCGAGATTCACAAGTGGCAGGACAAGCGGACGTACCCAGGGATCAACAAGGGCAACATGGCACTGAACGTCTCCATGGTAAATAACCCGGATTTGTACTGGATGATGGAGCATGCCACCCGCCCGGTACGCAAACGCTGATTTTTCTAGGCATGAAAAAAACACAAGCATTCACCCTCATCGAGTTGTTGGTCGTCATCGCGATCATCGCCATCCTCGCAAGCCTGCTTCTGCCGGCCCTGGCCAAGGCCAAGAGCAAGGCAACCGGCATCACCTGTATGAATAACAGCAAGCAATTGATGCTGGCATGGATCTCCTACTCCGGCGACTTTGATGGTGAGTTGGTGCATAACACGCACGGTGGGGAGGCTCAAAGCAACAGCCCACGCTCCCGATACGCCCAATGGATCATGGGCTGGCTGGACTGGGGCCTGCGTCCCGACAACACCAACGTGCTTCACGTGACGGATAAGCGTTATGCCAAGCTGGCTCCCTATCAGGGCAACAGCAAAAACCTCGTCCACTGCCCAGCGGACAAGTATGTCAGCAACGCACAAAAAAGGAAGGGGTGGGCCAAACGGATTCGAACCTTCTCGATGAACTCCAACATGGGACAGGGTAATGGCAAGCTTTGGTACGGCCCTCAGAATCATCAGATTTACCTCAAGGAGGGTGACATTACTGATCCATCCAACAAATGGGTGGTGGTGGATGAGCATCCGGACAGCATGAACGACGGCTGTTTTTTCACCAATATGACGACCCCCAGCCCGAGTTATGTGGATCTGCCCGGCACAATGCACAACAACGCCTGCGGATACGGTTTCGCCGATGGCCATTCAGAAATCAAGAAATGGAACCACGAGATGAAGAGCGGGATCAATTTCAGTCGCAGCTGGTCGCCCAGCGGAAAAGGAGCCAAGGCGGACTGGTTGTGGCATCAGGAACGATCTTCTGCGCCAAGAAAATAAAGCGTTCCCTCCCCTCTACATCGACTTAGCCAAGAGGAACGTAATAAGGAAACGGCTCCGCCATTGACGATTGTCGGGCGAAGCCGCAGTCTCTCCCCCGGTATATGGCGAGTACGATCCTGTTCATCTGCACCGGCAACGTCTGCCGCAGCCCAATGGCCGAGGGCCTGTTCAGGCACCTGGTCGAGCAACACAAAGCCGACCTCATCGTGAAATCCGCCGGCGTGGGTGCCCAGGACGGCCAGCCCCCCAGCGAGAACGCGATCCGCGCCATGCAGGATCTCGAGATCGACATCTCCGCGCAGCGCAGCCAGATGATGAGCGCCGAGCTGGCCGCCGAAGCTGACATGATCATCGGCATGACGCACGGCCATACAGAGATGGTCAACCTCATGTTCCCGCACGCGGCGGAGAAGACCTTCCTGCTCCGGGAATTTGACGACTCCCTGCCCCTGCACGAGCGGGAGATCGCCGACCCCCTCGGCGGTTCCCTTGAAATCTACCGCCAATGCCGCGACCAGATCCGCGAAGGCATCGATTCGCTCCTCGAATCCATCCAGAAAAAAAACGGGTTCGCCCTTGGCCAAGCGCCACCGGTGATGGAATTGGCCCTTGGCGCAGACCACGCCGGCTACGGACTGAAAAAAATATTGGGCCATTATCTTGGCGAAAAAGGCATCCCTTACGCCGACTTCGGGTGCGACTCAGAGGAGAAAGCCGACTATCCGGACCACGCCCTCGAGGTGGCCCGAACCGTGGCCAGCGGGCAGTCCCGGCTTGGCCTGCTGGTCTGCCACACCGGCGTCGGCATGAGCATGGCCGCCAACAAGGTGCCGGGCGTCCGGGCCGCGCTGGTGAGGGATGAGGAGACGGCCAGGCTCACCCGCCAGCACAACAATGCGAACGTCCTCTGCCTCGGGGCCGCCTCAACGGACGAGGCCTTGGCCAAGCGCATCATCGACACGTTCATCGGGACCCGGTTCGAGGACGGCGGCCGCCACGAGCGCCGCGTGAACAAGATGGAACCCGGGGACGCCCCCGATGGCCAGCGGCTTGGCCAAGTGGATCCCGAGATCGCGCAGGTGATCCGGGCCGAGACCGGTCGCCAGCAGGAAAACATCGAGCTGATCGCCAGCGAGAACTTCACCAGCCCGGCCGTCATGCAGGCCCAGGGCTCGGTGCTCACCAACAAATACGCGGAGGGTTATCCGGCCCGGCGCTGGTACGGTGGCTGTGAGCACGTGGACGTCGCCGAGCAGTTGGCCATCGAGCGTGCCAAGCAGATTTTCGGCGCCGAGCACGCCAACGTGCAGCCCCACTCCGGCAGCGGCGCCAACATGGCTGTCTATTTCTCCGCGCTCCAGCCGGGCGACAAGATCCTGACCATGGATTTGTCCCACGGCGGACACCTGACCCACGGCAATAAGGCCAACTTCTCGGGCCGCTTCTACGCCGTCACCCATTACGGCGTGAATCAGGAAACCGAGCAGATCGATTATGACAAACTGGCCGAGGTGGCGGCGCAGGAAAAACCGGCGATGATCACGGTCGGGGCCAGTGCCTACCCGCGCGTCATCGACTTCGAGCGCATGGGGCAGATCGCCCGCGGAGTGGGTGCGCTGCTTCTGGCCGACATCGCGCACATCGCCGGGCTGGTCGCCGTCGGCCTGCACCCCAGCCCGGTCGGCCATGCGGACTTTGTCACCACCACCACCCACAAGACTCTGCGCGGTCCCCGGGGCGGGTTGATCCTGTGCGGCGCGGAACAGGCCAAGGCGATCGATTCGCAAACCTTCCCCGGCATCCAGGGCGGCCCGCTGATGCACGTCATCGCGGCCAAGGCGGTCTGCTTCAAGGAGGCTCTCGACCCGGCCTTTGCGACCTATCAGGCCAAGGTCGTGGTCAACGCGGCAGCCTTGGCCAACGGCTTGGCCCGGAACGGCTTCCGCCTCATCAGCGGCGGCACGGACAACCACCTGATGCTCGTGGACGTCGGCTCCCGCGACATGACCGGCAAGGAGTGCCAGGCCGCCCTGGACGCAGCCGGCATCACGGTCAACAAGAACACCATCCCGTTTGAGACCCGTTCCCCCTTCCAGGCCAGTGGGATACGCATCGGCTCCCCCGCAGTCACCACACGCGGCATGGGCGAACCGGAGATGGCCGACATCGCCGACATGATCAGCGAGGTGCTGCTCGACATAAATAATGTTGACAAGCAGTCCGCAGTCAGGCAGCGTGTCCGGCAACTGACCGCAGGATTCCCCTTGCCGTATTAAAAACCCCCACTGGAATGAATTCCGTGGGCCTGTCGTGTTTGCCGTAGTGTGCAAACATGGACAATCCGATGAACGATCCCTTCAGCACCCAGTGATTTGACCGGGAAGTGCGTCTTTCGTTTACAGGAGGGTTCTTGCAACAAAATGAAAAACACGGACCGCAAAAGCAAGGGGGGCAAGGGCTCCCGCAAGAAAAAATCCATTGGGCTGGCTGCCACCGAGGCTGCCGCCATCCGGAACAAGTACCTCCGTGCCTACGGTGAAACTCCCCCCGAGGGCACAATCGATCCCGCTGACGAACCGGTAACGCCGGAGGAACCTGCCGCCACGGGCGAGCCGACGGGTGAGTCCGTGAACATGAGCCAGTTGCAGGCGCTCGAGATGCCTGCGCTGAACAAGATGGCGAAGGAACAGGGGATTCCCAACTACGGTTCGCTCCAGAAACATGAGCTGATCTTCCAGATCATGCAGCGCAACGCCGAGAAAACCGGATCGCTTTACACCGAAGGCGTTCTCGAGATTTTGCCGGAAGGATTCGGCTTCCTCCGGTCCGAGAGTTTCAACTACCTGCCCTGCCCGGAGGATGTTTACGTTTCCCCGTCACAGATACGGCGGTTCGACCTCCAGACCGGCGACATCATCGCCGGAGAGATCCGCCGGCCGAAGGACAGGGAGCGCTTCTTCGCCCTCGTCAAGGTGGCCTCCGTCGGTCACGAGGAGCCGGAGGTCGCCAAGGACAAGATCCATTTCGACAACCTCACGCCCCTCTTCCCGGAGGAGCGTTTCCTCCTCGAGAACGACCCGGAGGAATACTCCACCCGCGTGATGGACCTGGTCTGCCCGATCGGCAAGGGCACGCGTGGCCTGATTGTCGCGCCACCACGCACCGGCAAGACGATCCTGATGCAAAACCTGGCCAACGCCGTCATCAAGAACAATCCGGACGTCTATCTGTTCATCCTGCTGATCGACGAGCGGCCGGAGGAGGTCACCGACATGATGCGCACCTGCAAAGCCGCCGAGGTCGTCAGCTCCACCTTCGACGAGCCACCCGAGCGCCACGTGCAGGTGGCCGAGATGGTCATCGAGAAGGCCAAGCGCATGGTCGAGCACAAGCACGACGTGATGATCCTTCTCGACTCCATCACCCGGCTGGCCCGCGCCTACAACACTGTCCAGCCCCACTCCGGCAAGATTCTCTCCGGCGGCGTCGATGCCAATGCCCTGCACAAGCCAAAACGCTTCTTTGGCGCGGCCCGAAATGTTGAGGAGGGCGGCTCGCTCACCATATGCGCCACCGCCCTGGTCGACACCGGCTCGCGGATGGACGAGGTCATTTTCGAGGAATTCAAGGGCACCGGCAACATGGAGGTGCACCTCGACCGATCACTGGTCGACCGGCGCATCTTCCCCTCCATTAACGTCGAACTGTCCGGGACGCGTAAAGAGGAGCTGCTCTACCACCCGCAGGAACTGCCCCGCATCGTCACGCTGCGCCGCGCCCTCACCGGCGTGCCGGCTGTCGAGGGGATGGATCTGCTGCTCGGCAAGCTGAAGAAAACCGAGAACAACATCGAGTTCCTCCTCAAGATGACGGTGGAGTGAGGTTCAATTGCACCCAGTCGGGTGCGCTAGGTTAATGGCGTTCCTTGGAGTGCGTCGGCAGAGCACAGCGACGACGGCGCTTTGGGTGGGATCGTCCATTTTCAGAAAAGCGGTATCGCGCTTCGCGTGCCACCGTACTCCAATCTCCCCTACTGGATGCGGCCGAATTTTTTCTCCAGCTCGAGGTAGTTCATCTCGATGATCGTCGGCCGGCCGTGCGGGCAGGTGTACGGCATCTCGCAACGGCGCAGGTCGTCCACGAGTTGCTGCAGCTCCTCCTCCCGCAGTGTGTCGTTGGCCTTTACGGCGTGGCGACAGACGGTCTTGGCGATCACGTCCTCGCCAAGCCGCAGCACGTTGACCCCCTCACCAGCCGCCTGCAACCTGTCCACCAGCTCGAGGAGGAACTTCCGCGAGTCGGCCGCCTTGACAAATGGAGGCAGCGCGTCGAGCAGGAACGTCCGCTCGCCGAACTCGCTCAACCCCACCCCAAGCCGGTTGAGCGTCTCCATCGTCCCGTTGAGAAACCGCGCCTCCCTCGGCGGCAACTCCACCGTCTCCGGCAGGAGCAGTTTCTGCGAGGCGGCTTGGCCGTCCGACTCCATCCGCCGGAGCATCTGCTCGTACAGCACCCGCTCGTGCGCGGCGTGCTGATCCAGCAGCACCATGCCCTTGTCGGACTCGAGCACCACATACAGTTTCCCCACCACGCCGACGAGCCGCAGCGGCACGTGCAGCAGGGGCGTCGGCGCTTCTGCCGCCTGGCCAAGCGGAGTGGTCAGGGGCGTCGCCCGGGCAGGAACGTCCTGAGGCACAATCGGTTGCGCTTGGCCAAGCGCGGCGGATGGCGGCGTGTCGCCCAGCTCCTGCTGCGCCGGGATGGCCGACGACGAAGCAGGCGTCACGTCCACCGCCTCGTCTGTCGGGGCCGGGATCGGGGCTGCTTCGCGGCTGTGAAACGCCAGCAGCGTCTCCTGCACGGCCTGCGTGAGCAGCCGCCGCACATCCCGCTCGTGGTGGAACTTCACCTCGCGCTTGGCCGGGTGGATGTTGACATCGACCTCGCCCGGGTCGATCTCAAGGAACAGGCAGCAGAGCGGGAACTGCCCCTTCATCAGCGCGGTGTGATACCCCTCGATGAGGGCGTGGTTGAGGCTGCGGTTCTCGATCGGCCGGCGGTTCACGAACAGGTGCTGGCTGGCCCGGGTCGAACGCGACACACCCGGCGCGCCAATCAACCCCCAGGTGCGCACCGTCGTCTGCCCGTCCCATTGCATGTCGATCCCCGGTTCGTCCGGGATCGCCCTGGCCACGCGGTAGTCGCCGCTGGAATCGACGTCCAGCAGGCGGATGCCGTCGCCGTGCAGCGCCGCCATCCGCCCGCGCACGGCGGCCACTTCCGTGCCGGGTGTGCCATCCAGTTCGCACGGCGGTAGCTCCCACACCTTGCGCTGGTCGCTGCTGAACACAAACCCCACCGCCGGGTTGGCCAGCGCCGCCAGCGTCAGGAAATGCTGGATGTGGCTGCGCTCGGTCTCCGGGGTGCGCAGGAACTTGCGCCGCGCCGGCAGGTTGTAAAACAGCGAGCGCACCTCGATCGTCGTGCCGACGGCGTGGCCGGCCGATTCCACCGCGCGAATCTTGCCGGCGTGAATGTCGATGCGCGTTCCCTCGCCGGTCTCGTTGCCGTTGGCCAGCGTGGTGAGCGCCATGCGGCTCACGCTGGCGATGCTGGGGATCGCCTCCCCGCGAAAACCCATCGTGCTGATCGAGGCCAGGTCCTCCGCCTGCTGAATCTTGCTGGTGGCATGCCGCTCGAGGCAGAGCAGCGCGTCGTCGCGGTTCATCCCGATGCCGTTGTCAGCCACGCGGATGAGGCTGCGGCCGCCGGCCTGAATCTCCACATAGACGCGTGTCGCCCCGGCGTCGAGCGCATTCTCGACCAGCTCCTTCACCACGCTGGCCGGGCGCTCCACCACCTCGCCGGCGGCGATCTGGTTGGCGACAATTTCTGGAAGCAGGTGGACGGAACCCATGCAGCGCCGCCACTTTACGGGGTGCACTTGGCGGCCCCAAGTGTTTTTGCCAAGCGCTTGGCAAGTTGGCACCTTGGCCAAGCCCACCCACAGCCCCAACGGGGCGGCATGAGATAGCCCGGTGCAACGCGCCGGGCTGTCTCATTTTGCCCTTTCAGGGCACGTCACCCCATGAGACGCCAGTCATTTGAAACTCCAGCGAATCAGCCCTTGGCCAGGCGGGACAGTTTCACGACCTGGTCGAGGTAGCGCTGCACGCTGTCGCGCGGGCGCTTGGCCTGCGCCGACTTGAGCAGCGGCACCGCCTTGGCGTATTGGCTGCGGTGAACCAGGAACTGGGCGTGCGCGATCTTGGCCCGCACCTCGAAGTCTTCCAGTTGCTCGGCCCGCTGGAAAAACAGCTCGGCCTTCTCGACGTCGTCGTTGCGCCCGTAATAATCGGCCAGCAGCAGCAGCGACTCGCCGTCCAGCGGATCCCGGTCGACGATCTGCTCGAGCGTCCTGACGGCCTTGGCCTCCTCGCCCTTGGCCAACTGCACCCGTGCCTCGAGCTGCAGGATCTTCAGCCGGTCGGCCTCATCGAACTGATTCTTGTGGATCGACCGAATCTGCGCGAGCAGCGTGTTGCCGCGGTCGAACTCCCCGACCGAAATCAGGATGTCCGCCGCGCGAATCGGCGGGGCGATCTGGCGATCGTTGTCGCCTGCGGCGGCATCGCGGTACGCCGCGAAGGCGAGGTCGTACGTGCCCCCGTTGATGTAGATGTCCCCGAGTTGGTTGAGCACCTTGGCGTCGGCCTTGCCCATGCGCCGCACCACCTCGTAGTTGGTCGCGGCCTTGTTGGATTCCGCCAGGCCGAGGTAGGCGTTGGCCTGGTGCAGCCAGTAGTCGGCGTTGTCCGGGTCCTTCTGGATCAGCTCGCCGAACAGTGTCACGCATTCGCCGTACTTCTGCTGCTGCAACTGGCACTGGGCGATGCCGAGCTTCCAGTCGAGCTTGTCCGGCGAGAACAGGGTCGCCTTGCGGTAGGCGGCCTCGGCCGAGAGATATTTCTCCGCGATCAGGTGGCAGTAGCCGATGAGGCCGTAGATGTTGCCGTCCTCGCCGCCGAGTTCCAGCGTGCGCACCAGTTCCTTCTGCGCCTCCCCGTGCCGGTTGAGCTGGATCAGCACGACGCCGAGGTTCATGTGGGCGCGCTGAAAGTCCGGGAACTTCCTGATCGCCAGCCGGTAATGCACCACCGCCTTTGGGTAGTCGTTCGACTGCACGTACAGGTTGGCCAGCGTGAAGTCGAGCGCCGCGCTCGACTCCGGCGTGATGGCCCCGGTGAGCGTTTGAATCGCCTGCTTCGGGTCGGCCTGGATCTGCGGGATCAGCTCGTCGAACAGTTCCTTTTCCTCGGCGCTGATCTTTGGCTCCACCTCCGACTTGACGCCGTAGCTGGCCATGAACTTGTTGATGAACTCCGGGTCGTTCCAAAACTGCAACGTCTTGGCGAAGCTGGGCTGCGCTTGGCCAAGCGCCGGGGCCAGCAGGCCAAGCGCCGTCATCAACAGGCCAACCTTGGTCAGGGTGGGTAGATTCGTCGGTTTCATTATTGTCTTCCGAAATAGAAGGGTTGAATTTTCCTGACAGCCACCGCTCGGCCGTCCTTGATGGCCGGGCTGAATTTCCAGCGCCGGATCACCCGCGTGACCTCCCGCTTGAACTCGTCATGCGTGAAGGTGCGCACGGTGTAATCGGTCACCCGTCCCTCCTCGTCGATCACGATCAGCACGTCCACCCTCCCCTTAACCCGGTTGAGCAGCAGCTTGGGCGGGTACTGCGGCGGAATCCGCACCAGCGGACGCGGCTCGCGGTCGACCTCCGAGAGGTCGAAAATCTTCATCTCTGCGATGGCGTCGGTTCCCACCTTCGGGTTCAACCCGGCATAGATGCCCACCCCGCCCGCGCCGGGATTGAGCGCAAGCTCGAGCTGGCTCAGGTTCAGCAACTGCTGTTCCTCCTGAAGTTCCGGTTTCTCCTCCTCCTCCTCTTCCTCGGGGGGCGGCGGGGGGGGCGGCGGGGGCGGCGGGGGCGGGGGCAGGGAGACATCCACCTTGAGGAGGAGGTTTTTCGGGTTCGAGCCGGACAGTTTCTGCGTGAACGGCAGGATCAGGAACAGCAGCAGCGAAATCAGGATGCCACCGGCGAACCCCCACAGAACCCCGCTGTTTTTCGTCTCGACCTGGAATACCTTTCGCATGGCGTCTGGCTACGGCAAATCGGCGGAGAGGCTGATGCTCTTGGCGCCGCCAAGTTTCGACTCGTCGATGACCCGCACGACCAGCCCGGCATTGGCGCCCTCGTCCACCTGGATGATCACCGGCATGTCCTCCTTGGTGGTGAGGCGGCGAACGATCGCGCGCACGCCGTTCACCCCGATCTCCTTGCCGCCGTACACCACCTGCCCCTTGGTGGTCACGGCGATGAGGACGCTGTTCTTGTCGAGCTGCATCGCAGAGGCCGCCTCCGGTTTCTCCACCTCCACGCCGGTCTCCTCGACGAACACGGTGGTGACGATAAAGAAAATCAGCAGGATGAACACCATGTCGATCAACGGCGAGATGTTGATGTCCATCGCCTCCTCGGCGTCGGTTATGGATCGGCGCGCCCTCATGCCGCCCCCGCCTTTCGCTTGAACTGCTGCAGGGTCAGGCTCTCGAGCCGCACGAGGAACGCCTCGTACTCCTCCTTGCGGCGCTTGATCGCGTAGGCCATGAAGTAGCCCGGCACCGCGATCAGCAGGCCCATCTCGGTGGTGATCAGCGCCTCGGAAATGCCGCTGGCCACCACGTCCACCAGCTTGCCGCCGCCGACCGAGAGGCCCTTGAACGTCACCAGCATCCCCATCACCGTGCCGAGCAGGCCCAGCAGCGGTGCGGTGGCCACGAGGGTGTTCAGGAACACCAGCCGCCGCTCGAAAAACGGCAGCCGCGACGCGAACACTTCCGAGAATCGGCTGTGCACCTCGTCGAGTTTCCCGACCTCGTCCTGCGTGTAGCGGATGATCTCGCCGACTTCCCCCTCGCCTGTCTCGGGTGCTTTCACCCAGCCGGCCACGGTATCGTCCCGGAGATGGCGATAACCGCGCTGGCGAAAACTCAATAACAAGCGGGTCGCGACGGTGTAGATCAACAGCGCAACCAGCAACAGCGGAAACATCACCAACCCGCCGTCTTGCCAGACGTCAAAAATGAACTGCCAAGGGCTTTCACCGCTCGCGCTGAAACCGGTTGGTGAATGTTCCTCCATGGCAACGGGGTTATCCGGCCTTGACCGCCAGCCCGTTCACGAACCCGACGGCCGTCTGCTCCATGCTGGCGAGGATGCCCTTGGCCTTGCGCGACAGGAACGCGAAAAGCAGCAGGCACGGCACGGCGATGATCAGGCCGTACTCGGTGGTGACCAGCGCCTCCGAGATGCCGGAGGAAAGCCGCTTCGGATCGCCGGTGCCGAACACGGTGATCAGCTTGAAGGTGTTGATCATGCCGGTGACCGTGCCGAGCAGGCCGAGCAGCGGTGACGTCGCCGCCGTTAGCGAGAGAAACGGCAGCAGGCGCTCGAGTCTCGGCTTGGTGTGCAGCATTTTCTCGTAAAGAATCTCCTCGATCATCTCCTTGCTTTCCCCGGCGTTTTGGATGGCGGTCTGGAGCAGTTCGCCGGCCGGGCCCTTGATGCGCTTGGCCAAGGCCAGCGCCGATGCCGGGTCGTTGGCATTCACATGGTCGAGGATCGACTGCAGATCACTTGGCTGGATCCGCCGCAGGTTGGCCAATTGCACCCACTTGACCAGCGCCACCAACGCGGCCGCCAGCCCCAGCGCCAGCAGCGGCCAGATCACCACCCCACCCTTGTTGATGTGTTCCCACCAAGTCTCCTCGACCTGCTTGATCTTGAGCGCGTTGCCCAGCGTCGAGTCGAGTGGCAGTTGACCGCTGCCGTTGGCAATCACGGCGGCAATTTCGGCCTGATGCTCCTGTCCGATGTCAACCAGCGTCGCGTCCGTCGAGCCGCGCAACTGCTCGGCCAGGCCGGCGCTGCCGTCGTTGCCGGCAAACACCACCAACGGCCCAATCATGGCAAATTTGCCCCGTCCGGCAATGCCGTCGGCGTTCAGCGCAGAGCCGTCGTAGACGTGTCCCCCCAACAGGTTTTCGAGCCGGTCCAGCGCCGTCTGCACGACGGCCAACTGCTTGGTAAACACCGACCCGGCCGGGCTGGCCGGGTTGTCATTGATCTCGCGGGCCTCTTTGATGGCCGCCTGGTACTGCTCCTTCTCGCTGGCGTGAACGCGCGTCTCGAATCGCCGAATGTATTCCTCCAACAGTGTCTTGCGCAGGTAATCATTCTGGTCCGTAAACCCTTTCTCCTCCGCCTTCAGATGGCCCAAGTCAACGGCTTTGCGGTCCTCCAGCCGCTTGGCCTCGGTGTGTTCGCGGCGCTTGGCGATAACCTCACTCTCGAGCTTGTTCAACTCGCGGGCCAGGGGGATTTTCTCGTCGGCGATTTTTTTCTCCAGCGCGCTCAGCTCGGCCAACGCCTTGTCGAGATCCGACTTGGCGGAGCCGGCCGCCTCCTCGAACGTCTGCGCTTGGCCAAGCGCGACGGCGAAAAGAAGGGAGAGGGTCAATGCTTGTTGTTTCATCATCGCGGCTCCCTATTGAATGTTGACCGGCACAGGGACGAACTCCGCGCCGCGCTCGTTCTCGTAGATATCGATGACCTTCCGAATGGCTTTTCCAAGCGCCGCGTTGGCGCTCCACTCCCACCCCTTGGCAGCCGGCACGCCGGTCCCGGCGAACGTGCCGCCCTGGTCTGCGAAATACGCCTGGCCAACGCCAAGGTAGAGCACCTGCACCTGCCGATCCTTCCCGTCAGGATCCTTTCGCACCTCAATCGCCAGCGTGATCGCGGAGTTGAACCGATCCGCCTCGTTGAGCACGGCCACCACGTTCTGCATCCGCTCGGCGGCGGAACGGCCACGGAGATCCTTCTTCTCCAGCGGGATGCGGGACCGGACGTTGGAGATGCGGTCCCTGAGCGGCTCCGGGAAACGCGCGATCAACGCCAGCGTCTGGCGCTCCATCCCCCACAAGGCGATATCCACCACCTGGTTCGCCTTTTTCAGTTCCCCAAGGTTGAGGGTGATCCGTTTCTTCTCGGCGTCCGCCTCGGAGTCCACCTGCTCGCTCTTGTCGATCTCCGCCTTCAGTAGGTCGATCTCCCGCTGCAACAGGCCGATCGACTGACCGATACTCTCCCGCTCCACCCGCCAGTCAGCATCCCGGCTGGCGATAAGTTGACGGGTTTCAACCCATTTCTCAATGTGCGCGCGGGCCTCCTCGAATTTTGACTCCTGCGCGAATCCGGACCCTACTGTCAGCCCGGATGCAAGCGAGACCGACAAAAGCGCCCAAAACGGTACGCGATTCATTATTTGTACTGGATATGATTGCCGAAACCCTCGCCGAAGATGGACAGGCACGGCCTGTGGCGCAACCGCCGAGGCAGCGCATCGGGGAAATTGGCAAAACACCCCCACCCACGCAAGGCACAAAAACAGGAAACTCAAAAAAACGAGCGAAACCAGAGCCGGGCATTGAATGATAATGAATCCGCAACGTACGCAGAATATCAAAGATCAAATTAAATCCCAAGAACCCGTGTCATCCGTACCCCAATTGTAAAACAGGGACGGTGCAAAGAAAAACCCCGTCGAAGCACGACGGGGTTTCCTCAAAAAGATTAAAATCAGAGCGGCTTGTATTTCTTGTGCCGGTAACGCTCGTGTACCCACTTAAAGTCCGGGTTTCTTGCCGTACCGTTTGGCCAGAAAAAGCTGTTGACCCCCGCCGCGGAATTACGGGCTGCCTTCAAGGTCCCTTCATCCACCCACTTGTGATTCTCCGCATGACCGTCAGCGAAGCTGAATGAGCTATCGTTCCCGTGAGCCACGGCAAACGGATCCACCCAGCCAGTCGGGACGTTGATCACCCAGGTGCCGAGGTTTTCATTGCGAGGATCCTGCTCCTCAACGAACACCATCGACATGGCTGCGTCCCGGATTTCCGAGATCTTGGTGAAATACGGCTGGGGTCCGCCGGTCGCGGAAGAACCCTGCCACCCGCCACCGTTCATCGGGTTGGCCTTGGAGTAACTCACCCACGCCCAAAGATTGATGTTGCGCCCCTGCTTGGCGCGCTGATCCCCGGGGCAATGGTACACGCCCGCGCTGGGGCAGTACGGCCACAATGGACTGACTTTCAATCCAGCAATGGCTCCTTCCATTTTCTTCTGAATTGCAGTAGAGCCCCTGGAATAACCATCCTTTGGACGTGTCGCACCATGCCAAAACCCACCTCGATTCATCCCTTTGCCTTTCCAAGGAGCACTGGGGATGATGTCGCCCATCATCTTGTTCGAACCGGCCACGGGTGACGACCCCTTGTTGTCATCGGAGAACATCACGAAGCCCAGGCCCAGTTGTTTCTGGTTGTTCAGGCAGTTGGCCCCCAAAGCCTTGCCTTTGGCCTTGGCCAGAGCCGGCAGCAGAAGAGACGCGAGGATCGCGATAATGGCAATCACCACCAGCAATTCAATCAACGTAAATCCCTTTGAATATGAAGATTTTGCTTTCATTTTAAGAATTGATACACCCGGAAGCTACCCGCTTGGCCAAGCATGGCAAGCCCTTTTTCATCGCTTGGCCAAGCGTTTATCGGGCGCCGCACAAAAAGAGGCCGGGCAATAATGCCCGGCCCCTGGTGTGTGTTCTCTTTTTTGGTTAAACCAACCAAATTGTTATTTGACCGCTCGGCCAAACACCTGTTCCTGATCCGGATTCAGGGTGTAGGGACTGTCCCCATCCACATCCTGCCACGGGCCGTTCACAGTTGGCGCTGCCTGCAGCTTGCCATCGAATGTCACCGTCAAACTGCCATCGGCATTGCGAACAACGCTGATCGATGGCGCACCACCTCCACCTGCCCCTGCAGCAAGCGCAGCAATTTCAGCATCCGTCAGTGCGACATTGTAAGTAGCCCATTTGTGCATGACACTTCCTGCACCCATCGGGTCTGTATTCGCGCTGATTCTCGCACCCATGACCTTGCCTTCTCCTGCTAGCTCAAAGTTCCCAGCCAGCACACCCACATGGTCACCATCCACATAAAGGCGGGTTTCCTCCGCGACCGTGTCATTCACAACCACGACATGCACATCACGATCGAAGACAGATGCAGCACTCTTACCCTCGAGTGCCGTGAAAAGATTGTCGGCAACGCCAAATACAGTCGTACCGAATACACCTTGTCTATTCCATTGATCCAGCTTAATTGCAAAGGCATTGCTTCCTGCTATCGCCGTTGATGCCCCTGAGGTCTCCTTGACTGCATTGAAGTAGAACTCGTAACTGGCATCCCCTGACAAATCACCAAAGTCGACAACCGTTGGTCCATCCAGGGATTCAGTCGAAGAAGCCACACTGGCAGGTCCACCGGGTGCCTCTCCGACCAACGTCACCAGTCCGGTCGCAGCCGCTGTCTTGCCGTAC
>JACKQG010001613.1_pt1 | contig 30852 bp, 23 predicted proteins | sample 8237621 | NCBI WGS metagenome assembly JACKQG01 (sample SAMN15677084, study PRJNA649215) | marine metagenome | biome: marine; feature: Black Sea; material: saline water; isolation source: suspended particulate matter (SPM) from the Black Sea western gyre | collected 2013-06-09/2013-06-10 | depth... | reverse complement strand
ACGCCGTCTTCATCTGTCCTGGAATCCACAAGACCGGCTGTGTTGTAGGAAATGCCGGCATTGCTTCCGTCCGCCTGATTGGTAACGGCTGTGACCCTGCCCCGGCCGTCGTAGGTAAAGCTTTTTGAGCGGCTGTTTACATCGGTCACCAAACCTACCTGTCCGGCAGCGTCATAATTGGAAAGACCTGTGCTTCCGATCAGGGGCCTTGTGATGGAAAGCAGATCCCCTGTGGTTGGATCGTACGTAAAAAACGTTGTATCGCCACTACCCGGCAGGGGGCCGTCAATTGACAATACCTGGCCTTTGATGTTGTACGTTAAAGTGGTGATGTACTCATAGGGAACAATTGCCCCGGATATATCTTTGGTAAACCCTTTTTCGACCACGCGGGAAAGCAGGCCGGTCGGGCTTTCATTGGGAAATGTATCATAGTCGTCATCATAATCCCAGACAATCTCTTTATCGCCGCCGCCCAGAACGCCGGCTTCCGTCCGGGTCAGCACTGCATTCATATCAGGATGATAGGTATAGCTTATTTCTCTTTGTTCCGGGGTGTTGTAAGCAAACATCACTGTTCCCGGATTTCCTCTTTCGTCATAAAGCAGGTACATGGAGACAGTGCCGCCGGCAGATTCTATCACAGTGGGCCGCATGCTCTCATCATATAACCAGCTCACCGCGCTGCTGTTGCTGTATGGAAAGCCCCCGGCACCGCCCGGACCATCGATGATTGAGCTGACCCGCTTACGGCCGGCGACATCATTCAATAAGTATTCGCGCAATTTGCCGTAGGCGTCTGTGACGTTTACCTGGAACTCGCTCTCATAGCTAATTGTGACCCCCTTGCCGTCTCTGCTGAAGTTACCTACGGTCCGGTCCTGGTCATCATAGGTCCAGGTGTTTAAAAGGTGCCCGGCCTTGTTCTTCTTTTCAGTCAGGTTATGGGCATCATTGGGATCGGTATAATCATAGGTATATCCGGAACCGTCTGCATACGTGACAGATGTCAGGTTCTGCCCGGCATCGTAACCATAGGTAACCCAAATTCCATCAGAGTCTGCCGTGGTTACGGGGCCGGAGATCGATTCCAGCAAATCGTTGCCATTATAATTGAAGGTCAGCACCCGGCTGCCGGCGGTATCTGCAACCGTTTCCAGCCGATCCTGAGCATCATAGGCCAGGGTAAGACGGTTGCCCTTTTCGTCATCGATCCAGAGAAGCTCTCCCGAGGTTGCAAACCCATAGCGGCTCCCGTTTAAGCGATACCAGACATATTCGCCCCCTTCTGCCTTGACCTGGCTGCGCTCGTTGAATGCGCCCTTATAAATGCCGGGGGTTTCTTCGGTAAAATAGACAGCCCGGCCGGTCTGATCCACGATCTTAAAATAAGTCCGGCCTGCGATTTCATAGCCGGGATCGAGAACCACCGAATAGGTGTGGGTCCAGCCATAGCCTAAGTTGTTTGAATAATCAGATCTGCTGTTATAGGTTGCTGTATATGAAAGGCCCAAACTGTGGGGGGAGGGAAAACCCAGATCCGACCGAAACTCCACGGTGTTTCCGTTTAGAACCCGTATGGTTTCTCCTACCAGCCCGCCGCCGCCTTGCTGCTCGTCAATATGAATGCCATAGTCCAGATCAACAGGCAGGGCCATCACAACGACTTCTGCAGCATCCGCAGCAGTGCCGCCGGGGCCTTCCACTGTAATGGTATAAATCGTGCTCTCGGTGGGTGAAACCGCCATTGAACCGTTTACGTCAACAGAACCTATGCCATTATCAATGGAAGCTGAAGCGGCATTAATGGAGTTCCATGTAAGAGTCGTTGATTCACCGAAATGAATGGTTTCAGGATCTGCGTTTATAGATACGCCGATGGAGGCTAAGTCAATGTCTACATTGGTGATGGTTCCGGCAGTAATTGAAATTACAGGGCTCCACTCCTGATCGCCGCCTTCGTCTGCGCGGAATTTATAGACACTATCGGGCAGCAAAAATTCGGCTTTACCGCCGGCATCCGTGGTTTCAAACCATCCGAGATAAGCACCGGCTTCACTAAACAGATACACCCTGGCACCGGCAACATCAGCCCCCGACCGGGTCACATGCATCTGTGCCATCCCGCGGTTAATCGTCATCGTGGTATCCTGCCAGATGAACGCATCCGACCAGTGCTGCTGGCTGAGATAATCCGCCCTGACCTTATACGACTGCTCAGGCAGGTTGAACACTACCTGTCCGCTTGCGTCGGTTGTCTGGTTCTGGCTCATATAGGCACCAGATTCGGTGAACAGATAGACCCGCACGCCTGCCAGCGGTTCTGCACTCTGGTAGTAAGTTTCCACTGAGACGGTCACATTTTGGTGGGCGATGGTGAGGGTTTCGGAAAGGCTGCTGCTTACCGCATAAACCGGGCTCCAGAACTGATAGCCCAGATAATCGACCCGGACCTTGTAGCTGCCGTTCGCAAGATTAAAGGAAACCAGGCCGTTTACATCGGTGGTTTCGTGCATGTTGAGATAGGTGCCGGACTCGCTGAACACATAGCAATTTGCGGCTATCAGCGGATCGGACGCACCTTTCAACACGGTAAAGGCCAAAATACCGCCGCCGGTGGAAATGCCGATGGGGTTGACCTGGCCGGCCGTGAGTGTCTCCGGATCGCTCCAGTACTGGCTGCCCTGATAATCGGCCCTGAACTTGTAATCACCGGCAGGCAGACGGAAGGTCACTTTACCGCCGGCAGCGGTGGCATCGTGCCTGGAAAGATAGGTGCCCGAGGCTGTAAAGACATATACATTCACATCTTCCAAGGGCTGACTAGCCCCGGTTACAGTGATTTCAGCATCTGCCGTCGGCACTGTCACGGCTGTATCCTGCCAGGTGAAGACATCCGACCAGTACTGCTGGGATAGATAATCCGACCTGATCTTGTAAGCCTGTTCGGGCAGGTTGAACACTACCTGTCCGCTTGCGTCGGTTGTCTGGTTCCGGCTCATATAGGCACCGGATTCAGTGAACAGATAGACCGGCACGCCTGCCAGCGGTTCTGTACTCTGGTAGTAAGTTTCCACTGAGACGGTCACATTTTGGTGGGCAATGGTGAGGGTTTCGGAAAGGCTGCTGCTTACCGCATAAACCGGGCTCCAGAACTGATAGCCCAGATAATCGACCCGGACCTTGTAGCTGCCGTCAGCAAGATTAAAGGCAACCAGGCCGTTTACATCGGTGGTGTCATGCATGTTGAGATAGGTGCCGGACTCGCTGAAAACATAGCAATTCGCGGCTATCAGCGGATCGGACGCGCCTTTCAACACGGTAAAGGCCAAAATACCGCCGCCGCTGGAAATACCGATCGGGTTGACCTGACCGGCCGTGAGTGTCTCCGGATCGCTCCAGTACTGGCTGCCCTGATAGTCGGCCCTGAACTTGTAATTGCCGGCAGGCAGACGGAAGGTCACTTTACCGTCGGCATCGGTGGCACCATTAATGGAAAGATAGGTGCCGGAAACTGTAAAGACATACACTTTCACATTTTCCAAGGGCTGACCGGCCCCGGTTACAGTAATTTCAGCATCTGCCGTCGGCACTGTCACGGCTGTATCCTGCCAAATGAAGGCATTGGACCAGTACTGCTGGGATAGATAATCCGCCCTGACCTTGTAAGCCTGTTCGGGCAGGTTGAACACTACCTGTCCGCTTGCGTCGGTTGTCTGGTTCCGGCTCATATAGGCACCGGATTCAGTGAACAGATAGACCGGCACGCCTGCCAGCGGTTCTGTACTCTGGTAGTAAGTTTCCACTGAGACGGTCACATTTTGGTGGGCAATGGTGAGGGTTTCAGTAAGGTCACCGTTCACCGTATAAATAGGGCTCCAGAACTGATAGCCCAGGTAGTCAGCTCGTACTTTGTAATTGCCTTCGGAAAGGTTGAACGCCACTTTTCCTTCTGAACCTGTAGTCTGATTCTGGCCCAGGTAAGCTCCACTTTCGTTGAACAAATACACCCGTATTCCCACAATAGGGTTTTGGGGACTCTTCTCAACGGTTACCTGCAGAACTCCATCGGCAGCAATACATATGGCTCCTGTTGATAACAACGTTGCAACTAATATAAAGGTAGTTAATGCAAAGAGTTTAAACCCGAAATACTTTTTGAACATCACTCACCCTCCCTTGCCCGTGGATCTCTGGCGACATATTCTCTGCCTCTATTTATTTGTACCGCCATCTATGGACTTAAATTCTCATCAAACTGATCTGAGCCATAATCCGTAAAAAAACCTCAGCAACTGTCAATCTGGAATAAGGCTCGTTGAACGACCTCGCTGATGTTTTCCTTTTCAACAAAATAGTATTATAGCAATTATTGTGCCATAAGATAAATGCACGGTTGATAAGGGTTTCTGAAGACCTCAAGAGCGGCTGTGCACATTTTATTGTGCATAGCGCACTGTTTTTTGTGCAAGAAATAATTTTGCTGAATATGATCTTGCTGTTACTGACAGTAGAATGGGATTGGAGTTAATTGTTGGTTGGACTTTCACGCCCTATTTTTTGGGGATAGGAACAGATTTGGGCGATTTATACATCCCTTTGATTTTATAATATAAATCATACAGACGGACGGCGATGATCGCCGTGATCAACCTGGGCACCCACAGCCAGAAGGCACTGAGTCCCAGCGGTAGAAACAACGCCGGATCCTCGACCATGGAATGATTGATCCCGATGGAAAAATGGAGCCTTTCAAGCTCTCTGGCGGTAAGATATCCTTCTTTGGCTTCTTCCACTATCACCGCGCCTCCATAAGCAACCCCGAATACGGTTGCCGTCAGCCATAATATGCCGACTCTTTGGTCCAGACCCATGGTCTTTAACAGAGGGGTCAATATCTTAACGATATGAGGAATCAGGTTGAAGCTTTTCATGGTTTCAAGAATTATCATTAACACCATGATGATAACGAAAATCTTGAAGCTAAGATACAGCATCGCTACAAACCAGCTTTTCAGCATAATCAGCAGCAGCGGATGGGCTGCAACCGACGCGCCTATTGGTGCAGGCCCCGCTGAGTCCGGTTTGAGGAAAAAAGAGATCGCCATTACGGTTACGATAGAAGCTGTCAGGCGCACAAGGGTGGCTCTAACCGGATTCAAGCCCGACTTTCCCTGAATAACCCCTTCTTGTATTAGATTATGGGAAATGAGCACAAAATTAGCGACAAGCGTCATCTGGACAATGGTAAGAGGAAGCATGGCCATAACGGCAATACATCCGTATATTCCGGTCAGCATACCGACAATAAGCGGCAGGGCGGCCACCGGCGGCAGGTCCAGCAGGTTCATGCCGGGCCTTAAAAGAAAATCTATTTTATATAACCAGCCGCTGTATTCAAGCAGAGCGGTCAAGAAAGATATGGGTATAAGGATTTTGAGCATCCAGATAAACCCGCTCAACCCCTTTTTAACACCGGACCTCAGACTCTGCTTAACTGTGCGTTGAATGTTTTGCATTTCATCACTGCTTCGGACTGCAGGCAATGCCGTCCGATACAAGATGCTTAAGCTTTTGCTGCAGAACCCTGTAAGAAAAAAACCGTTTTGCTATTTCGTAGTTTTTCTCTACCATGGCCTGGCGGCGTTGCGGATTCTCTATTACCTCCCGCGTCTGACGTACAGCCTCCTCGGACACATACCCGTCGATCTCAATCACATCAAAGCCCTTGGGCTGGATATCAAATGAATAAATAGAATAATTGTTTACAATTATCGGTTTTTTAAAATATATGGCTTCAAGAAAGGCATTCCCGAACCCTTCAAAATTGGATGGATAGGTTACCAGGTCGGCATGGGGATAAATATCATCCAAGGTGTAGATTTTTTCTCCTTGTTTAGTACGGTCTCTGCATTCATTGACAATGCCCGACGCAAACACCGTATTAACCTTCAAAAGACTGGAATATTCCTTGACCCTCTCTTCATAATCGTAACCTTCATCCCCGGAAGCATGGGAAATAACCAGCCTGGCTTTCTTGCCCAGCCTGTGCACAATTTCGATGGCATGTTCAATCCCTTTGCGCTTTACAACCCTGGTCGGCTGAAGGATTAACAGCTCGTCTTTCTCAAGACCGAGAGCATGTCGCACATCGGAAGCATAATCATCAACCGGCGGCGGCGGGTTTTCAAAATCCATGACATTCGGGATAGTCGTTGACGAAATACCGGTCCTGAGGCTTAATTGATTGTTAGCCGAAGAGTTGATAACCACATGCTTCATTGACGGCAAATGGGGCGGAAACGCCATATTCAGGTATTCCCAGACCGCATTCGTAAGAAAATGCTGGCGCTCCCAGAAAAAATCGTGATGGTGGGCTATTGCCGGCATTCCTGTTTCAGATATAACTTCTGTAATGGCTATTCCCAGGGGGATATTCAACGGAATCGTCAGCGAATTTTCCGGCACTAAAAGTTCTATATTAAATTTTTCGATAAATCTGTAAAGTTCGTCTTTTAATTTTTCTGTAAGTTCATAAATTTTTTGCGTAATGCGTCGCTCGCGCTTGCGGACACCAAAGCAGTTTTCGTAAATATCTCGAATTTCAGGATGGCGAAAATACGCTTCCTCTGCCAGATAGGAACGATCTTTAGGGCGGTCGAGTATTCCGGCAAAGTAATAGCAGGTACACCCATTCTTTTCAAAAACATCAGCCCATTTCGCGGCCTCCAGGGAAACGCCGTCGGTCCCCGCAAGACGTGTTGCAACAAAGCCGATATTGTGTTTCTGACCGCAGACTTCACAGTGACTCATTTTTAGCTCCTTGTTTGCGAGACCTTTGAAAAACGCCGCATTATTTGCAGGCCCAAAAAAAACGTTTTTCCCTTAATCTCGGCATGAGGGGAAAAACGCTTTAAGGTTCTATCCAAAATTGCCCTGCCACCAAATCAGGTGGAAAATTATCAGACAAACCGGCTCGTATTATTATTTCTCAGTGTAAAACTGCAGCTTGACCGAACCAAGCTCGATTTCATCGAAATCTTTGAGAGTGACCGACTCTTTTACAGTCGCACCGTTAACTTTCGGTTTGGTCATACCACCCACATAACTTAATGAATATCCTTGGGGTCTCTTGCTTATGGTTGCAGCGGTCGCCCCCATCATGAGGCCGCCCACCACAATATCGGAAGTGGAGCTTTTTCCTATTTTGGTAAGCTTTTTGGCAAGCTTTATTTCCCCCTCACCGCCGGCCAGATATGACAGCATACCTACCGGTTCCTTGGCCTCCGCCTTTGCAGCCTTGGGTATGGCCTGGGCCAGCATATCCCGATATTTGTCCGTATCCATAACCATGGTCTGGTCCATGTCGCCGCCAAGTTCATCCGGTTTTTTCTCACCTTCATCGTAAGTAAAGATCAGGGTATGCTTGCCGATAAGGATGTTGTCACCCTCTTTAAGCCAGTGAGATGAAACAAGCTCTTTGTTTACAAAGGAACCGTTTTTGCTTTGCAGGTCCGTTAGTAAAAACCCTTCCCCCACGGAGTCTATCTTGGCATGATGCCCGGAAACGGCCAGGTTCTCGATCGGCACATTGTTACTTGCCTTCCGACCTATCGTAATAGACTGCCCCGCTTCAATGCGATAAGTAGCGATGGTGTTATCCTTGAATGTAAGTGTCAAAGTCGGCATTGCAGTACCCTCATTTTTAATGAAATATTTTTTTCATAATCCGTGAAATCATTCCCATGATTCCACCTTTTGCATTATCAGCATTTATTTTTATTACGATAACGGTTATATTGTCATGTCCACCACGCTCATTGGCTAAATCTACAAGCGTCTGGCAGGCCTTTACAGGCGGTTCTGCTTTGACAATATCGAGAATTTCATCAGGAGAAACCAGGTCGCTAAGACCATCGGAACTGATGGTCAGAATATCGCCTTCAAAACATTGGATCTCACAGACATCAGCTTCTACCGCGGCTTCAATCCCCATACCCCTGGTGAGCATTTGTTGCAACCGCTTGTCCAGTTTCTGGGCCATTTCAGGATTGATCGCCATCTGCTCTGATATCACGTTGTGGGTCACGGAGAGTAGTTCGATGCCTCCGTCATGCACCAGGTATATTGGGCTGTCACCCACATTGGCCACAATCATAGTATCGCCTGTAAAGAAGGCCAACGATACGGTGGAACCCATCCCTTTATAGTCTTCATTACTTTGTGCTACCTGGTGGACACCTTGGTTGGCCAGAGTGATACTGGAAAGCAGCCGGTTGGCCTCTTTGGAAAGGGTTTCGTCGGTATCCTCCATCTCTTCGACATCGCCCTCCTCTTTGAAACGCTTCATGTAATCCCGTATGGTATCGACCACCAGCGCACTGGCCACTTCACCGGCCAAGTGTCCACCCATGCCGTCGGCCACCATGTAAAGCTTCAGGTCATCATCAAGATAGAAAGAATCTTCGTTTCCTGTCCTTTTTTGACCAACATCAGTAATTCCTGCAGATTCTATGGCAATCATGATTGATACTGTAGGGCTCGACTCTTTATCTGGATATAAAAAAACCGTGCTTATCGAAGAGCTCGATAAATTCTCTGTTTATCATTGAAACTTTTGACAATTCATTAACCTATTAAGATTAGGTGCCTTATATAACAAAAATAATGTTGGGTCAAGTATTTCGTTGCCGGGCGCAGCTATACCACCAACGACCGTCTTTGAGATCTGTAAAGCCGCCGCCGGATGATTTCGTTTTGATTATTCCGATTTCTTTTTAGCCATCACAGCATCGATCTTTTTCCCAAGCGCTCTTAGATGGCCGCACAACTGGGACGCTGCTTGATAACGCTTTGCGCGGTCCTTTGCCAGGGTATTGTCGATGATGGTTACAAGCGGTTTTACAATTTTGGGGTTGAATTTTCTCGGGTCCGGATGAGGAACATTCATTATCTGGTTCATCAGGGCCATAGGGTTTTCGCCGTGAAAAGGGAGTTTGCCGGTCAGCAGCTGAAACAGCATGACCCCGACTGAAAAAATATCCGATCTTCCATCGACCTTGTCACCGGCAAACTGTTCCGGTGACATGTAGTAGGGGGTCCCCTTGACTACGCCGGTCTGGGTCTGGGAGGTTGCCGCGATCCTGGCAATGCCGAAATCGGTAATTTTTACAACACCCGATTTCAAAAGCATTATATTGGCCGGTTTGATGTCGCGATGAACGATCCCTATCTTGTGAGCATAATCCAGCGCATCGCTGATGTCAGCGATATAATCAATAACTTTACGCATGGGCAGGAGTTTATCTTTTTTGGTATATTTATCCAGGTCTTCACCTTCTAAAAATTCCATGGCGATGTAGGCCAAATCCTGCTCATCACCGGCATCGTAAATGGTTACGATATTGGGATGCGAGAGGGTCCCGGCACTTTCAGCCTCCCGGAAGAACGCCTCTTTCATCTTCTCGGCATCTTCGGGCTCGAAGTCATCGCTAAACCGTACGGTCTTTATGGCGGTGGTCCTGTTAATTCGCGGGTCCTGGCCCAGGTAGACAATACCCATGGCACCTTTGCCCAGTTGTTTGAGCACTTCATACCTGCCCAGGGTCGGGCGGGTACCGGTAGTGCCGGACAAAAGTTCGTCTCCTGGAGATCCGCCCAGGAAACCGTCGCCGAATATCATGGTCTCGCTGGTCTGAAGCAACTTCTTTTTGCGTTCAGCCACGTCCTTGAATTTGGCATCATGTTCTTCAATATATTCAAAAACGGAAGCCGCTTTATTATATTGCCGTTTTCTTTCGTAGTCCAAGGCGAGGTTGTAAAGAACATCCTTCATTTCGTCGTCCACCGGTACCCGGCGCAGTTTGTCAAAGGCCATGTCCAGCATCCCCTGGCTTTGAAATGAAAGTCCCAGCATTCGATTTGTTTCAGCTGATTCGCCTTCCACTTTCTCTTTACGGGTTTCGGTTACAAAGTATTTTATACTGACCACACCAATGTACCCCAATACAAGTTGCAGGAGGGGATAAGTAATCCATACCCAAAGGCCGCCTGAAACAAATAAATAAATCGATCCCCCGGTAAGGGCAATCAGCATAATAAAAAAAACAAGACCCGCAATCCCGGCTTTTAATCTCGGCAAAACAAAGGTGATTATCAGCCCTAAAACAAGTATCATCAAAAGCTCTGCGGATGAACCCCAGGAAGGCTGTTGAATAAACTTTTTATTAAGGATGGACCAGACGGTGTTAGCCGTGAGTTCCCCAACAGGCATGGTCGGATCGGTGGGTGTGCTGAGCGGATTCATGATACCCGATGCAGAAGCGCTTACCAAAACCAGCTTGTTTTTAAAGACGCTCCCAGGAACCTTGTCATTGATGACGTCAAAAAAAGAATAACTCTTAAAAGATCCGCGGGGACCTTTGAAGCTGATCATCATCTCAGTACCCCAGTTAGTCGGAATCTTAAGGCTGCCCAAATAAACGGCCGAACCTAAAACAGCCCGTATTTTGCTGTTCGGGAGGTTAAGATACTCGGCAGCCAGTTTTACGGTATATGCCGGGATGTAAAGCCCGCGATATTCGTATAAAAGCCGCTCACGCCTGGCTGTTCCGTCCATGTCATAACCCAGGTTTATGTGGCCGATTCCTGTAGCTGTTTTGAAAAAGGCATCAATGGGCAGGGTTATCTCATCAGCCATGGGAACATCCAGCCCTTCGGGATTACTGACCATCTGGATGGACTGATCTATAAGACTCTTGTTGGTTTCGGCCGGGCCCTTAACACCCGCCGCCGATGCTTTGAAAAAGACAGGGAGAATGACTTTGCCGGCGGCCTGCAGCGAGTCGGTCAGTTTTTTATCGTTATCCAGTTTTTCTTGGGCACTCTGCATGGCTTGGAGAAATATTTGTCCCTTTTGGCCGGCCTGGTCCAAAACAGTTGTGGAAAAAAGAGCCTCCATATCCCTTAACACCTTTAGACCGGCGCTCTCTTCGGATTCACTTAGAATAAAATTGAGTCCGACAACTCTGGGCTTGCCCGCACTTATCTTATTAAGGCCCTGGGCTAATAGAGAGCGGGGCCAGGGCCAACGCCCCAGCTTATCAATGGAGTCATCGTCAATATCTACGATGACAACATCACTGGGACTTTGGGGATCACTCCTCAACTCCATCATTAGATCGTAGAACTTGAGTTCCATTGTGTCTAAAAAATCCATGCGCAAAAACCCCAGCAGCAGAAAGATAACCGTTATACCCAGGCCCAGAGCTTTTGCCGGATGTCTTTTGAGAATGCCCATATTAAATCCCCCGACTTCCTATATTTAACCTCGCTTTAGCGTTAACCAGAAGAAAGCTATAATTATGAAGTATAATGAACGCCCGCCTACGTGTCAACTGGAACAGCAATACCTTTGAAAAGCAATCCCTTAGGCCGGTTCCGTGCCCGGAGTATTTATTTACGGTTCTTTTCCGATTATTTGATGCAAAGGGTCGAGAGTTTTCTTTCCGATGATTAAATAAATGAGAAATCGGTTGCGAAATAACAGTATCTTCGCTATTTTTAAACGGGTTTCCCATTTGAGCCTGAATTTCTGTTAAAGAAGTTATCGGCTTTTTCCTTAAAATAATTGAGGAGAAATATTATGCCAAATGTTGACATGCTTGAAATTCTACTACAATCTAAAGTGTTTAAGGGACTTTCTGATGAACATTTAAAAGAGATTACCGACTGTGTTAATATTGTTACCTTTGAAAAAAATGAAACAATCATAAGAGAAGGCCAAGCCGAACACCCTCTTTTTATTGTCATCAAGGGCCAAGTAGAAGTTGTTCTTCCTCAAACAGCCTCGGGTCAAGATTACGAAAGGGTCACAAGGATAAAGCTAAACCGGCTGACGCAAGGTGACTGCATCGGGGAATACTCTTTGATAGACGAACAACCGGCATCTGCTGCAGTGATTGCGCTGGAACCCTGCAGACTTTTTGAAATTTCTAGGTCGCGTTTTGGGAAAATTATAAACAGCAATGATTTTATCGCCAAGACTGTTTATAAAAATATCCTTTTAATCATGATCAAAAGGGCTCGCGACAGTAATCGGGAACTCGATATATGCTTCCATTAGTGCCGAATCAATATTTATTTGTTGGCAGTCACCAAGAAATCACTTTGGGAAAAACGGGATTACTATCGCCGTAGAATACGAAACTGAGTTTAACAAACAGAAAATTATTGAGAGGAACGCATGATATACATAGCTAATTTTCTTCACGTCACCGATCAGCAAGAAGTTTTGGAATCCGAACGAAGACATGGTGAATTCAGCCTGATCATCGAATCCGGTAGCCATGAGACTGCCATGCAAAAATTCAAAGATCGTATCATGGCATTCAGGGAATCGAGCGATTTCTTTCAAGGCGACTGCCGCATCTTTTTTACGCAGCTTTTGGAGTTTGATTCCTTCCCCAACACTGAAGCTATCATGCTAAATTATAAATCGATAGTCGGAGACCCCTTTTTACCATTTATCGGCTGTTCAATTCCAACCGGAGAATCAGATGCCTGCCGCATTTTTGATTGGAAAAACAACGTACCGGAAATTGATGGTGAAAATGAGTATCTTTTTCTGGAATTCAAGAATTGAATTATACCATCTTCGATACTCCCGTGTTGAACATCCTTTTGCGCTGGTTCTCGCTAATTGCCTTAAGAATTGCCGGATGGCGTACGCACGGCCGGCTGCCGGCTACTCCTAAATTTGTGCTTGTCGGTGCTCCCCATACTTCCAACTGGGATCTTCCATGCGCGTTATTCATCATTTTGGTTCTCAGGGGCAAAATTTGCTGGTTGGGAAAAGAGTCCTTATTTCGCCGGCCGCATAGAGGATTTTTCAAATGGCTGGGAGGCATACCGATTGACAGATCCAAATCGAAAAACGTTGTGGCCCAGTCGATTCAACAGTTTAATCAGAATAAAACAATGATCCTTACGATAGCACCGGAAGGCACCCGTTCAAGGGTCAAAAAGTGGAAAACAGGGTTCTATCATATTGCCAAGGGCGCCAATGTGCCCATTGCTCTGGGCTTTCTCGATTATCGACGCAAATTAGGAGGAATAGGTCCGTTTATTTATCCAACCGGCAACATTGAAGCTGACATGAAAACTATCAGAGCCTTTTACGATGGTATCACCGGCAAATTTCCCGAAAAATCAATGATCTAATTTTATTGCAATTCTCATAATACAGAACTTATTTTCTGCCCCCTGATCCCTGGCCCCGCCCTAATTGTGTTTTGGCACAATTAGGGTAAAAGTAGACTTTTCTTCCGGTTACAATGGTTTTCATAAATATGTTCCGATTGAACCACTTCGGGGTAATGTCCGTTGATAGTTGTCAGTTGTCCGTAGTTTAGGATAGAAAATACTTCAAATGCATGCAGATGTGAAAGCACCATCGTTGAAATCTATGCTCAATCTAAGTATTTAAAAATGCGAATACAACTGACCACGGACAATGGACTACGGACATAAGTCTTTTTGTAACGTTCGCTTTTACGCGCTTTTATTGGCGAGTTCTTGCCGATCTAAACGAAATTATCCGGCGGCGGAAACCCCAACGTTATTTTGACAACTGCTATAAATTCGTGGTATTGGTTTTCAGCTTACATCTTGAACTGCAATCCAGCCTTAACAAGGTTTTCTCACCAATAAAAATCAGGAGGTGGCGTATGCGAATCTTACTAATTGGCCAGGCGGCATTTGCCGTAAAAACATTGGAAAGTATGCTGGCAAGGGGCGACAACGTTGTGGCGGTTTACGCACCGCCGGACAGACCCGGCGGCCGTACCGACCCTCTCAAAGACGCGGCCGCTGCCAAGGACATTCCGGTTTATCAACCTGCAACGTATAAAGATGATCAGGTGTTTGCCGAGTACAAGGAGCTAAAACCGGATCTTACTGTTTTGGCGTTTGTCACGGATATTATTCCGGCACGCTATTTCGATGTTCCCACCCAAGGGGCCATCTGCTACCATCCTTCGATACTGCCGCGCCATCGGGGGGCCAGCGCCATTAACTGGGCCGTGATCATGGGGGCCACTAAAACCGGGCTGACGATATTCCGGCCCGACGGCGGTATCGACACCGGTGAAATCCTTTTGCAGAAAGAAATCGACGTAGGTCCGGACGATACCACCGGTTCTTTATATTTCAACTACCTTTTCCCCATGGGAGTGGAGGCCATCTTAGAGTCCATCGATCTGATCAAAGAGGGTAAGGCTCCCAGCATTTCTCAAGATGAAGCCCTGGCCACCTATGAACCGCCCTGCGATGACCGTGTCGCCGCCATTGACTGGTCCAAACCGGCCGTAGAGGTACACAATTTTGTCCGCGGCTGCGATCCCCAACCCGGGGCCTTCGCCATGTTCAAGGATGAAAAAGTTCGTTTTTACGGCGCAAAACTCAGCAAGGAATCCCATGACAACATGCCGGGAACAATCCTCCAAATTGACGATCAAGGCATACAGGTGGCGGTTTCCGGAGGCAAACTTACTGTCTCCAAGGTCCGGGCAGGCAGGGGCGGGAAAGTCGCTGCGGCCGAATTTACCGCTGAAAAAGGGCTGAATGTGGGAGATGTGTTAACCTAATCCGACAAGTGAGAAAATCATAGATTCTCAATAAGTACAGGCAAGTTAAATATTTGCAAAAAAAGACCTTTGAAAATACCTGCCAAGGGCATTTCCAAAGGTCTTGCATTTTAATATGTATTTCCTTTATCCAGCGGGAGGTTTACACTATCGTTGCATAAAAAACACGTCGAGCTTTGATAAAAATATTATTTTTTGCAACGTTTATTAAATTCAGAATCCTACTATGGATCCGGGCACAAAATTATTGACGATCAGGTTTTAAGAAAGGTTTTTATAAACTTGGCCCAGTTTTCCCCTTCCAGTTCTTGGGAAATATCTTCAACCGAAACACCGCCATCTGCGGCCACCGAAAAATCCTCATTGGCCATGGCAAAGAGCTTTTCCCTTTCCTCATTAATAAAATTGCGGGCCTCCTGGCCATAGTAGAGTCCCTTTAAATTTTTGCGCAGCCTGGTTGGCTCAATAGTAAATAACCATCCATTTTCATAGGGAGATTCATTGGCCAGCCCGGGTTGATTCTGAAGTTTATAGTTAACATGTGACACTATGCCATCCATTGGGGAGAGGACCTTTGCAGCCTTTCCATTGCGTCTGACTTGCAATCCCACCTCACCTTGTTTTACTTCCTGGCCGATATTCGGCAATTCAATCCTGCCAAGCTTACCGAGCAGCTTCTGGGCAAAGTCGTCCAGACCTACCCGAACACGTCCGCCATATTCGGGTTTGGCCCATGCATGGCCCTCATGATAGTAGAAGTCTTCCGCCAGTTCGAATCCGCTCTCCTGGGTTCGGGCATTTACCGGCAGGATCTCGGCTTGCAGACGCTCCTGCATCATCTGATCAAATGAGCACGTGCCGCACTCATAAGCACTGGGGCATATCTTGCGACCGACTTCCCCGGTAATCATATACCGGCATTGCCGCCGATTAGCCGGGAACTGCATCATCTTTTCCACCCAGGTTTCATTGAACTTCTCAGGCGCTGCCGGAACCGGCTGCATTACAGCGGCCGCCTTATGCCGGGCCACCTTATCCTGCATGCCGTGGTCGTATGAGCATGTGGAGCAATCAAAGTTGTTATCACACAGTTTGTAGGACACAACCCCTGCCTCCATCCATACGCATTTCTTCTTTCCCGCTGGAAAAATTCTCATCGATGCTCTCTTTTTTGTAGCTTTCATTTTATTTTCCTCCTAATTTTTACCTGTTTTTTATTATCGTTTTTTTGTTTGTTGACCCGATTATTAGCAAGAGCTGTGCCACCATGTAACCGAATGAAAAAAAAAGATTATAACCATCTGATATTTTACATATTAATTTTCAAGGGGTTGCAACAGGCTCCAAAGCTGCATGTCGGACTGCCTAAGTATTCGGCAAACAATATTTATCATAAAATTGGGAAATGGTGCAACCTTCTGATTATTAAATAAATTTAGAAGGTGCCGAAAAACAAGACAGGCTGCCGAGAATATCGACATTCATACAGGGTTCTGGTCGAGGGCTTTTTCAAGATGCCATCTGAAGAGTGCAAAACAGGTAAGGCAAAAGTCGGGGTGTTTGAAATCCGTATCCTCCATCCGGGTTGAGGAATACATAACGCAACGCCGATCTCTGCAATGGGTTAGGCCGAATGTGTGGCCCAGTTCATGCAGGGCGGTCTTTTCTAGCCTGACCAAGAAAAGATCTGGATTTGATGGCTGGTCATAAAACTGGGGGTAAAGCCGGTGTAGAGAGATAATGGAGTATTGACCTTCAATTTGTGCCAATCCAAAAACAAACTTAAGAATGGGTACATACAGGTCTGCGGGAGTAACGCCAATAAACCTCAGGGTGTCACTTGGGTATTGTCGAAGGAGATGCTTTAATATCAGTTTTGAATTATACTGACACCGGGTCTGATTATACGCATACTCAGGACTTTCCATTCTCAAAGAAATCTTGCAGGTTAGACCACATCGGGCCGAGATACATTCCGCAAGGTGCTCGAGAATACTTTTGTCCACCGAACCGACAGCGCAGATGGTAACACATCTTGGCAAGGTGATTTAGGATTCCTTTTCGATATGATATTTTTCAATCTTATTGTAGAGGGTCTGCCGGTCAATTTCCAGTACACGAGCTGTTTTGCTGATGTTCCAATCCGTTTCTTCCAGAATTTTATTAATATGCATTTTTTCCATCAATTTTAGCGATTTGGGCAATGCTTCAGTTCCCAACTCCTTGCGTGAAAAGGGGAGATCCTCTGTTACGATTTCTATGCCACGCCCGATAACCAGCGCCCTTTCAATTACATTTTCCAATTCCCTCACATTTCCGGGCCAGTTGTAATCCATTAACAATTTCATGGCGGAGGACACGATTTTTACCGGCTCTTTATTCAGTTCCAGACAATATTTGCGGATAAATGCCTTTGCCAGCAGTGGGATATCTTCCTTGCGTTCCCTTAGCGACGGTACGTGGATTGATATGACGTTCAATCGATAAAAAAGATCTTCACGAAATCGGTTTTCGGAAATCGCCTTCTTCAGGTCCTGATTAGTGGCCGCCAGAATACGCACGTCCACTTTTATCTCTTCCTGACCGCCCAGACGTCTGAACTCCTTTTGTTGCAAAACCCTTAAAAGGTCCACCTGTGTCTTTAGGCTGATGTCACCGATTTCATCCAGAAAAAGTGTTCCCTTATCGGCCAATTCAAAGCGACCTTTTCTGGTATGATCGGCACCTGTAAAGGCGCCCTTTTCATAGCCGAACAGTTCACTCTCCAACAGAGAATCGGGCAATGCTCCGCAACTTACCGCGATAAAAGGCATGTAACAGCGCTGACTGTTCCCGTGAATCGCCTGGGCAATCAGTTCTTTACCCGTGCCGCTTTCACCGGTGATGAGTACGGTAGAGTCTGTTGGCGCCACCTGGGAAATCAAATCATAAATCTTTTGCATGACATCACTTTTACCAATGATCTCGTCATATTCTGATTTTTCTTCCAGTTTTTGGCGCAGTAAAATATTCTCTAAGACCAGTTCCTGGTGGGTGACAATTTTCTTGATCTGCATTTCGATCTCGTCAGGGGAGAAGGGCTTGACCAGATAATCAAAGGCCCCTTCCTTCATGGCCTGAACCGCGGTATCTACCGTGGCATAGGCTGTCATCATGAGTATCTCCGCCTCTGTATTCACTTCTTTTCCTTTAAGCCGTTTCAGGGTCTCAACCCCATCCATACCCGGCATTTTCAGATCCAGCAAAATCACGTCCCAGTTTTTCTTCTGGGTCATGGCAATGGCTTCCATGCCGCTTGCAGCCAGGCCGACCTCATAGCCTTCCTCCATCAGCCAGTCTTTAAGAGATTCTCGCATCGGCGCTTCATCATCAACGACAAGAATACGGGGCTTTTTGGTCATTGTCGGTTCCTTCCATTTTCAATAATATATTACAATCATTCGCACGGCAGGCGAACCTTGAAAGTGCTCCCCTTGTCAAGCTCGCTTTCCACTGCTATTGTACCGTTGTGCCGGGCGACGATGCCGTGAGCCACCGCAAGGCCGAGACCCACACCTTTTCCCTCTTCTTTGGTGGTAAAAAAAAGCTCAAAAATATTTTCCATATCTTTCTCGGCAATGCCGCAGCCCGTATCGGAAATCACGACCTCTAAAAACCCCTCGGCCGTGACGCTCCTATTGGCTGTTACCGTCAGGGTGCCTCCTTTTTGCATGGCCCCTGAAGCATTGTACATGAGGCCTAAAAGGACCTGCTGGATCTGTCTAAAATCGCATTGAACTTTTGGCATATTCGACTCAATGCTTTTTTTCAGTTGAATTTCTTTTATTTTCAGATCATGGGAAATAATAATCAGGGTCCTGTCGATAATGTCTGTAATGCTGTGGCTTGAAATGGTAATTTTTGATTGACGGGAAAATGCCAGAAGGTTTTTTACGATGTCTCCACACCGGGCTGTCTCTGATTCCATGGTAGCCAAATATCGGGAAATGTCCTCAAGTCTTTCAGGGGAGAAGCGATTCCGGGATATAAGCTTGATCATCAACCGGATATAGGTCAGAACCGTGGCAAGGGGATTGTTTATTTCATGGGCGATGGTAGCGGCCAATTTGCCCAGGGAGGCCAGTTTATCTTGTCTCATTAGAGCCTTTTTCCATTTGATATCTTTGGTAATATCCTTTGCTACTTTCACTACACTGACTAGTTCATTATTTTCAAAGAGAGGATAACAGGATATTGAGTAGTAAATTTTTTGATTATCCTTATCCAGATGAATATGTGTTGCGCGGGCATGTTCGTGGGTTTCTTTGACCTCGACCAGTGGGCAGGAGTGTTCTTCCCCTGCGCAGGGAACGTTTTGATTGTGCGAAATCTCGTAACAATAACGACCAACAACCTTTTCCCGTTCCAGACCTAATGTGGTTAGCAGGGTATCGTTGATATCCAGAATGCGGTAATTGAGGTCAATGATCATGACGTCGTCCTGTATAAGATCATTTATGACAAGCTTATACATGGTTTTTGTTTTTTCAAGTTCTTCGCTGGTCTGCTCCTGAATACTGGAAACGCCGACCTCCCAGAAAAGCCGGGCGGTGTGATGGTTAATGGCCCGGACGCTTTTTTTCTTTTTGGATACAATGTCAAAGAACACCTCATTATCGCCGGTCAGCTCGATAATAAGGTCGAGATCATCCCTGTCAAAGAACTCATTATAATCATTGGTGATAAAAAGCCCTTTTTCTTTTGCTTTGACCAAGCCTGGCGCATCGTTTTTTATGTCGGCAACGGCTATTATATTAGGGTTTAATTCGACAAAAACATGTTTTTCTATCATCTCCAGTAAAATGCGGCAGCGTACACCACCGCCGACGACGGCAATATTCATGGTCAACCTCCAGTTTGAAACAGAATAATTTTCTGCTTTCGGAAGTTAGGTTTGTTTACTCTCATTTAGGGTATAAGTTCTTACCTGAATCTTGCAAGCAAGATTCAGGTAAGAACTTATGGATATATAACACATGTAAAATGCGAATGTAAATATCGAGTCTGTCCGGCAATCCAGACAAAATATTTACAAAAAAAAGACCTTTGAAAATACCTGCAACGGGCATTTTCAAAGGTCTTGTATTTTAATAGGTATTTCCTTTTTAGGCGGCTTTCTCGATCTTAACCGCGCAAACCTTGTACTCCGGGATTTTGGCAATCGGGTCGGCAGCCGCATTGGTAAGCACATTGGCCGGGCTTTCCGCAAAATGGAACGGCAAGAAGAGCAAACCCGGTTTTACCTTGTTGCTGACACGAGCCGGCACTTGAATTTCACCTCTGCGGGTGGTCAGTTTAACCGTATCACCGTCTTTAACCGCCAGCGCTGCGGCATCCTCCGGATGAATTTCCACATATCCGTTTTTCTGCTCGGCATCCAGATGGGGCGAGACGCGCGTCATGGTGCCGGTATGATAATGGGCGAACATGCGGCCGGTGGTGAGAAAATAGGGGTATTCAGCATCCGGCATTTCAGCAGGATCAAGGTACTCGATGGCATGAAAAAGACCTTTGCCGCGGGTGAACTGCTCCTTGTGCAGAAACTGGGTTCCCGGGTGTTCGGGGTTCGGGCAGGGCCACTGCAATCCGTCCAGCCCCAGCCTTTCGTAAGACATGCCGGCATAGCTCGGTGCCGCGGTGGTAACTTCCTTGAAGATTTCTTCGGGACCATCATATTTCATCTCATAGCCCATGGCCGTTGAAAGTCTGGAGATGATTTCCCAATCTGCCAGTGTATCCCCTAAAGGTTCGATGGCTTTGTTGACTTTCATGCAGCGGCGTTCCGTATTGGTAAATGTTCCGTCTTTTTCAGCCACCGAAACTGCTGCCAGCACTATATCGGCCCTTACGGCGGTCTCCGTCAGATAGATGTCCTGGCAAATCAGAAGTTCAAGTTTAGCTAGGGCCTTATCAATATGATTCTGGTCCGGATCACTCATTTTTGGATTCTCTCCGATTACATATAGAGCCTTCAGTTTGCCGTCGATCATGGCCTGGACCATATCGGTAATGGTATATCCTACCTTATTAGGTAGCTCTTTGCCCCAGGCTTTGGAAAATTTTTCGGTGTTGGCTTCAACGGTTACCGGCTGATAGGCCGGAAAAACGTTAGGCAGGCCGCCCATATCACAGGCGCCTTGAACATTATTTTGCCCTCTCAAAGGATTGACGCCGCCGCTTTTCACGCCGACATTGCCGCACAGCATGGCAAGATTGCAGATGCTTTTAACATTGTCCACACCGGTAGTATGCTGAGTAATTCCCATGGCATAAAGAATAGAAGCCGGAGAATTGGTGGCGTACAGTTCAGCCATCTTTTCCAGATCCGCCGGGGCAATACCGGTGATGGTCTCAACCTTGTCCGGCGTATATGCATCCAAGGCTGCAAGAAATTCCTCAACCCCCTCGCATCTTGCCTCCATGTAGCTTTTGTCGTGCCAGTCATTCTTGACAATGATATGCATCATGCCGTTAAGCATGGCTACGTCGCTTCCTACGCGCTGGGTTACCGCGACATCGGCAAAGCGTGACAGCTGGATATTTCTCGGGTCGGCCACGACCAGCTTGGCCCCTTTTTCCTTGGCCCTGAAAACCCGCCGGGCAATCAACGGGTGGCATGCCGAGGTGTTTGAACCGGTGATAAAGATACAGGCGGCATCCTCGATTTCCTCAATGGAGTTTGTCATGGCTCCACTTCCAAACGCAGCGGCAAGACCTACCACTGTAGAGGAATGTCAGAGCCGTGCGCAGTGATCGACATTATTAGTGCCGATCACCGCCCGGGCAAACTTTTGAGCCAGGTAGTTTTCTTCGTTAGTGATTTTAGCAGAAGTCAGTATCCCGACACTGTCCGGTCCGTGCGCGCTAACGATTCCCTTAAGCTTTTCTGCTGCAGTTTGGATGGCTTCATCCCAGGAAGCGTCTTGAAATTCGCCATTCTTCTTAATCAGGGGAGTGGTCAGGCGCTTATCGCTAACCACATGTTCATGCAGGTTCCAGCCTTTAATGCAAAGTTTGCCTTCATTCACCGGATGGGTTTTCATCGGAAGGGTATCGGTTAGTTTTCCGTCCATCACCTGGAAAAGGACACCGCATCCTGTGCCGCAATATGAACAAACTGAAGGAATGATTTTGTAATCCATACCTAACGCTCCTTGGTATATGTTTGAAGGTTCAGGTTAAATCATTTGGTACTATTTCACAAATTTATTCAGCACTTATTAAAACAATTACAACGGTTTAGGCTCCAGAGTCACCTCATCTCCCAGCAAATTGAACGGAGATTGACCTGCATGCGTGCCGGTCTCGTAACCAAACTCATCTTCCACCGTTGCATTTACCTTGCGGTAGAGCAGCCGCAGCGGAATATCCACCGGGCAGGCATCTTCGCACAAGCCGCAGTCGATGCATCGCCCCCCCATGTGTACGGCCCGGACAAGGTGAAAAATGGGGATTTCGGGCGGAAGGGTTCCGGTAGCGATTAGCTCCGGATGTTCCAGGCTGCATTCCTTGCAAAAACAGACCGGGCAGATGTCCCGGCATCCGTAGCACTTGATGCATTTTGAAAACTCGTACATCCACCGCTGGAAGCGTTGCGCCATATCAAAGGCTTCGGCGTCTTCGACATCCATATTGTTGTCAATGCCGACTTTCTTTTTATAAACAGCAGCTTTTTCAGGTTCAAGGTAGGAGCAATCCGCGTGCTTTTTAAGTTTGGAAGGGCAGCAGTTTAGATGAATTGTTTCCACGTTTTCAGGATTCAACTGGTTCCAGACATAAAGTACATTCAAAGCTCGCTGGTTGCAGTCTCTAACCATAAGCCCTATTTTAATGTCCGGTGTTTCAGCCGCAATCTTGGTGGCAATCTTTTCAAGGGAATAGCGCGCCTGGCCGCCGATCATCTCATCGACTTCATCAAGATTGCTCTTGGTAAAGAAATGGGGCAGCGGATGTCCTTGAACCATTTTGTACCCCAGAAATACATCGATCTTATCCTGATCGATCCACTCTTTGACCTGCTCTTGCATGGTGGCAAGAGTACTTGGTTTACCGTCGGTAGTGCTAAACGGTTCGAGCCATTTTTTCATCTGCTCTTCCATGTTATCCTCCCCCTACACTCTGAACTTCGGCGCTCTTGGCTTCGATTTCTGCCTCGCACGCACTCTCGATGGCTGATAGATCAAGTTCTCCCGTTAACGGGCTTGGACCCATTGCCTTGACTTTATCAGTGAAAGCGGTAACCACCTGGGCAAATTTCTGGGCCTCGGCCGAGGATATCCAGTCCAAGTGTAAACGGCCTTCTAATCCCATAAAATTCAAGAGTTCCTGCAGAAACGTCATCCGTTTGATGGTCATAAAATTACCGTACAGGTAATGGCAGTCGCCGACGTGTCAGCCGCCCACCATAACGGCATCGGCTCCGCTTTGAAAGGCCCTCAAAATATGGTGAGGCGATACGGTGGCGGAGCACATTACACGAATGGGCCGAACGTTGGCCGGATACTCCAGACGACTCACTCCCGCCAAATCGGCGGCACCATAGGCGCACCAATTACATAAAAAAGCGATTATCTTAGGCTCAAAACTATCCTCTTTCACCTTTCTCTCCTTTTCAATGGATTAAAAGCACAATGCACTATTGATCTGGGCGTAAAGCTGATTGTTGTCAAATCCCATCAGTTCCGGCGCCTCGGAGGGACAGGTTGCCGAGCAGGCGCCGCAGCCCTTACAAAGGGCCGGATTCACTTCAGCCACAAACTTTTCAGCGTCGAAGTCAATGGCATTAAAGGGACAGACATTAACGCATCCCAAGCATCCGGAACACAACTCCGGAATAATATGGGAGATTATGCCGCCCAGCTGGATTTCTTTTTTGGCCAGAACCGTGATGGCTCTGGCGGCGGCGGCCTGGGCCTGGGTAATCGATTCATCGATGGTTTTGGGCGCATGGGCCAGCCCGCAGACAAAGACACCCCCCGTGGCAAAATCGACCGGCCGGAGTTTGACATGGGCTTCTGCGAAAAAGCCGTCTTGATTCAGGGGCACTTTATAAAGCTGCGCCAGTGGATTTTTCGCAGCGGGTACGATGGCGGAAGCCAGAATTAATAGATCCGGTCGAATTTCCATCAGACGACCTAACACCCTGTCGGAGAACGCAACCTTAAGATCTTTTTGCTCTGCTTCCACGGTGAAATCTTTATCCGAGTCGTAGCGGACAAAAACAATTCCACTTGATCGTGCCTGCCGGTATAGATCCTCTCGCAACCCGTAGGGGCGCATATCCCGGTACAGAATATAAACATCCATGCCGGGGTTTTTCTCTTTGAGTTGCAGGGCGCTTTTTATGGATTGTGTGCAGCAGACCTTGGAGCAGTAGGGACGCTCCGGAACGCGCGAGCCGACACATTGGACAAAAACAGCCGATTTTAAATTTACCAAAGCAGGATCATTTTCGATAAACCGTTTTTGCAGTTCCAGCCCGGTAACCACGCGGGAGTCCTGTCCGCATAAATACTGGTCCGTTTTGAGTTCTGAAGCACCGGAAGCAATGATGGTTACCCCGTGCTCCAACACGCTGCTGCTGCCGTTGCTCTGGATGGTTGTTTTAAAATTGCCGACAAACCCTTCCACCTGTTTAATCTCGGCATTCAAAAAGGTCTCAATGTTATTGTGCGACCCGACGGCGCTGGTTAATTCGTTAAGGTGCTGCTGAATATTCTCGCCACGCCAGGTTTCATGAAGAGACCGCGCCTGTCCGCCTAAAGCGTCTGTTTTTTCAATCAGAAAAGTCTTGTACCCCTGCTGGGCCATATTTTGGGCCGCCGCCATGCCGGCAACACCGCCACCGATTACCAGGACCGACTGGGTGACCGCCATGGTCGATTCTGTCAGAGGCTGCAAAAGCGCTGCTTTGGCCACCGCCATTTTTACCATATCTTTAGATTTTTCCGTGGCTTCTTCAGGATCGTTTTTATGGACCCAGGAACACTGGTTACGGATGTTGCTCATCTCGAACAGATATTTATTTATACCGGCGTTAATCAAGGTTTCCTGAAACAGCGGTTCATGCGTTTTGGGGGTACAGGCGGCTACAACCACCCGATTGAGTTTATGCTCTTTGATGACCTCGGTCATTTTTTCCTGGGTGTCCTGGGAGCAGCTGAACATGTTTTCCTCTACAAAGACAACACCGGGCAGATCCTTTGCAAACTCCGCCACGGCCGGGACATCGACAACGCCCGCAATATTGGTACCGCAGCGACAGACAAAAACACCGACCCGGGGAAGCTCGCCACGCACATCGATCTCGGCGGGGACATCTTTGGTTTTCGTGAGGGTCCAGCGGGCTTCGGCCAACCGGCTTCCTACCACGCCCGCAGCGGCACTGGCATCGACCACCGAGGCCGGGATATCCTTGGGCGCTTCAAAAGCACCGCAAACATAAATGCCCGGCTGGTTACTTTCGACCGGTGCAAAGCTGCTGGTTTGGGCGAAGTTATAGTGGTCCATATCAACGCCCAGTCTTTTAGCCAGCTCCACCCCTTCCGGACTCACCATCAGGCCGATTGACAACACGACGATATCAAATCCCTCTTCAACCCGTTTGCCGGCCTCGTCCACATAACGGATCAGAAGCTTGCCGGTGTCATCATCGGGGATAACGTTGGTGACCTTGGATTTGACGAATCGGACGCCCACCTCATCCTTGGCGCGGTTGTAATAGCGTTCAAAGTCTTTGCCGTAAGTGCGGATGTCGATATAAAATATGGCTGCGTCCAGGTCTCCGGAAGCGTGATCTTTGGCCAGCATGGCTTCTTTGATGGCATACGTACAGCAGACTCCGGAACAATACCCATGGGCACCCAAATGTTCGTCCCGTGATCCGATACATTGCAGCCAGGCGATCTTTTCAGGCTCTTTATGATCCGAAGGCCTTACCAGGTGGCCGCCGTACGGACCTGAGGCCGATAGGATCCTTTCAAATTCCAGACTGGTGACGATATTGGAATGTTTTTTATAACCAAAGGTATCATGGACTGCGGGGTCAAAAGACTGGGTCCCGGGTGCAATAATGATCGACCCTACGTCAAGCTCGATAACTTCATCTATCTGCTTATGATCAATGGCATTCACCCCGCAAAACTCAACACAGATTTGGCAGCCTCCTGTTTTGAAATGGATGCACTTGGTGCGATCGATGACCGGCGTGTTGGGCACGGCCTGGGCATACGGCACATAAACCGGTTTGCGCCCGGCCAGGCCCATGTCGTATTCGGAGGGAATCGCTTCAACATCGTCTTTTGAAATATTGGATAGAATTTTTTCATAGGTGATATGCCCGGTGGGACACACCGAGACACAGGCGCCGCAGGAGAGACAGGCTTCTGTCTGGAGATGAAAAGGGGTGTCGACTCGCATTTCCGTTCCACGGCCGGTCAGACTGATGGCGCTGTTGCCCATGCGCTCACAGATGCGGGTGCAGAGTCCGCAAAGAATACAGGTATCGTCTTCCTTGGAAAAACGTGGCTCGACAATATCATATTTATCAGCCAATTCTTTAAGAAGTTTTACATCCGGACAGCGGGCATACAACAATTCCACGATGAGTTTTCGAATTTGATGAATGGCCTCGTTATCTGTTTGTATCTCCATACCTTCCCAGATGGGATAGTTGCAGGCGGTCACAAATTTCGACCAGCGCCCTTCAGAAACCAGCACCGTGCACAAACGGCACATGCCGGCCGGTTCCAAGGCTTTGTGATGACAAAGAGTTGGAATGTCAACCTTGTATCTTTCGGCAACCTGAAGAACATATTCCCCTTCTTCTCCCTGGACTGTTTTACCATCGAGTATGAAACTGATCATGGGTTTTAACCTTCTTGTATCCTTAATTTATTTAATTAGGATGGCCTCAGGTTTGCAGGCATCATAACAGATACTGCACTTAATACACTTTTCCTGGTCTATTCGACGTGGATCCATACCTTCGGCAGTAATGGCTCCCTGCGGACACTTCCTGTAACAGGCGCCGCAATTCAGGCACCTTTGGGCCTCCCTCCTGGCTTCTTCCTCGCTGAAGGCCAGGTTGGCCTCTTCGAAGTTAGACCTCCGCCTCACGGGGTCCAAAGTGGGCGTAGACGCCCTCCTGGCGGCCGGCACGGTCTCAACTACCTTGGACCAGTCGTCAATCCGGATCCCATCGTCCTCCCACTCGCTGGGAAGTTTCTCTCCCTTCAGGTAGGCTGTGATGTAATACGACGCCGTTTTGCCGGCTTCCACCGCCTCAACCACTGTTGCCGGACCGGTGACTGCGTCTCCGCCGGCGAAGACCCCCGCCCGGTGCGTCATCATGTTGGCCGGGTTTATTTCCAAAAGGTTCCATTTGGAGACCTTTACGCCGCTACTCCCGTCGATAAACGAGAGGTCCGGCTCCTGACCGATGGCCGGAATGATATGGTCGCATTCTATGAAGAATTCGGATCCCTCAGTGGGAACGGGCTTCCTCCGGCCTGTGGAGTCGGGTTCCGTTAAGTGCGTACGGATGCATTTGAGACCCTTGAGCTTTCCATCCTTCCCCTCGATTGCCAAAGGCGCCACAAGGAAGTGAATCTTAACCCCCTCCTCTATGGCCTGGGCTATCTCGTGCGCGTCGGCCAGCATTTCGTTTTGGGTACGGCGATACACAATGTGGGACTCACCGGCACCCATCCTAAGAGCGGTGCGGGCGCAGTCTATGGCGGAGTACCCACCTCCGATGGTAACCACATTACCGTCCAACGCCTTCATCTGGCCCAGGTTAATCTCCCTCAAGAAGAAGACGCAGTCCTTAACGGTGGGATACTTGTCCTCGCCGGGGATTCTGAGCTTTAAGCCCTTGTGAGCCCCCACGCCGATGAAGACGGCCTTGTAGCCGTCCTGGAGAAGCGTCTCTATCCCGAAGTTTCTATCGATGGGTGAATTGACTTTTATCTCCACACCAAGGCGCTTCACCGCGGCGATCTCGGCATCGAGAACATTCCTGGGCAGACGGTAGGACGGTATTCCGGTCCTCAACATTCCGCCTGTTACAGGCAGGGCCTCGAAGACGGTGGAACGGTATCCCTCCAGGGCCAGGAAGTAGGCGCAGGAGAGCCCGGCAGGTCCCGAGCCGATGATGGCCACCTTTTCATCCCTGTACTCGATTTCGGGGACAGGCAATGAGCCGATGTCCACTTGGTCCGCCGCGAAACGCTTCAGCTCACAGATGGCTATAGCCTCGTCCACATCCGCCCTGTGACAGGAAGCCTCGCACGGATGGGTGCAGACCCTCCCCAGAATACCTGGGAACGGCAACTCTTCCCGGATCAATTCAACGGCTTCTTTGTACTTGCCATCCTCTATCAGGTTTATGTAACCGTGTGCATCTACCCCCACCGGGCATGCCATTTTACAGGGAGGCTGGCAGGCGTTGCAGGCCTCTTCATCGATTTCATAATAGTAAAGGTTTTTACAGACGCCCGCTCGACATTTCTTGTCTTTGATATGGGCATCGTACTCATGGCGAAAATAATTGATAGTCGTGACCACCGGATTGGGAGCCGATGTCCCCAGACCGCAGAGAGAAGCTTTGGCGACCATATCGCCCAGCTCCTCTAAGAGTTCAATATCACCCTCCTTGCCGTTGCCTTCACAGATATTGGTCAGAATCTCAAGCATGCGCTTGATGCCTTCCCGGCAGGGATTGCATTGTCCACAGGATTCCTCTTCCAGAAAATCGAGAAAATATCGAGCGATGTCCACCATGCAGGTGTCTTGATCCATTACGATCATGCCGCCGGAGCCCATCATGGAGCCCACCTTGCTCAGCTCGTCAAAGTCGACGCCTAAATCCAGATATTGTTCAGGAATACATCCGCCGGACGGCCCACCGGTTTGAACGGCTTTAAATTTTTTCTTTTTAAGAATTCCACCGCCTATATCATAAATAATGCTTCTCAGCGGCGTTCCCATGGTCACTTCAACCAGCCCGGTATTGGTAATCTTGCCGACCAGGCTGAAGACCTTGGTGCCTTTACTCCCTTTTGTTCCCATACCGGCGTACCATTCGGCCCCTTTTGAAATGATGGCAGGAACGTTGGCAAAGGTCTCCACATTGTTTAAGTTTGAAGGGTTGTTTCTGAAACCTTTTTCAACGGTGTGAACATACTTGGCCCGGGGCCTTCCGACCTTGCCTTCCAGAGAAGCCATCAAGGCCGTGGATTCGCCGCAGACAAAAGCACCGGCGCCGGTAGAAATTTTAATATTAAAACTAAAATCCGTGCCGGCAATATTCTCTCCTAAAAGTCCATAGTTTTCAGCCTGCTTAATGGCGGTCACCAGCCTTTTTACAGCCAGCGGGTATTCATTGCGCACATACATAAACCCCTGACTGGAACCGATGGCCACCGCTGCAATCAACATTCCCTCTAAAACGCTGTGGGGGTCGCCCTCTAATATGCTGCGGTCCATATAGGCCCCCGGATCACCTTCATCAGCATTACAGATAATATATCTATCGCCGTGATGTCTGGCACAGGTCGCCCATTTTTTGCCGGCTGAGAATCCGCCGCCGCCGCGGCCTCTTAAGCCGGAGTCTGTTATTATCTGAATGATCTCTTCAGGTTTATGATCAAAGAGCGCACGTAAAAAGGCAAAATAGCCCCCCCGGGCGACATACTCTTCAATCGAGTCGGGATCGATATAGCCGCAGTTGCGCAAAGCAATTTTCACCTGATTATTATAAAAAGGGGTATCTTCTAAAAACGGAATCTTCTCCAGCGGCTCGACCTTGCTGAGAGGATTCTCAAGATGGTCTTCCATTACACTGCGGGGATCACGCACCTGACCCAAAATCCATTTGGTCTTTTTGAAATCGTTTTCAAGATAACTGTTAATTACATCGCCAATCTTGTCTGCGGTGATCTTTTGATAAATAACCCGCGGTTTGCCGGTCGCTGCGATTTCAACCAAAGGTTCGACTTCACAAAAGCCCAGACAACCCGTTTGGCGAATACTGACGCCATTGCCGCCGGGAAAATCCTGCATGGCCTTTTCAAGGGCGGCCTTGCCGCCGGCGGCAATACCGCAAGAAGCCATGCCGACAAGAACTTTGGTTGTATCAGGATAGTACAGCCTGCTGCTGTACTCGGTGTTTATCTTTTCTAAATCTGCTTTAGATTGAATTTTCATAGTATTAATCTCGCATCTCAGTCTTATTCATATTTTTCCAAGACCTTTTCAACTTCATCGCTGCCGATACGGCCGTGAACGTCCTCGTTAACCTTGATTACCGGACCCAGGCTGCAACAACCGATACAACGCACACCCTCAAGGGTAAAACGCATATCGTCCGTGGTATGCTTGCCGTTTAAGTTCAAAGTATCCTGAATTCTCTCGCGTACCCTCTCACCACCGCGGACATGACAGGCCGTGCCCAGGCAGATGGAAATAATATTACGGCCCTTGGGTTCCAGGCTGAACGTGGCGTAGAACGTTCCCACCCCGTATATCTGACTGTAAGCAACACCTATTTTTTCAGCAAGATACTTCAAGGTGGGTTGGGGCAGGTAATTGTAGCGCCGTTGAATTGCCTGAAGAATCATAATCAGGTTTTCTTTGTCATTACCGAACTCTTCTTCGATAATCTTGTCGAGCTCCATATAATCGATTGCAACATCGACACATTGTTCTGCCGTTGGCGGACTTACTTGGTTCATCTGCAACACCCTCTTTACTATTGGTTATACTTGTTCAGCGGCTACAGGCTGATAAATGACCGGACAGTTTTCCACGCAACTGCCGCACCCGGTACAAAGATCCATGTTGATACTGCGGGCTTTCTTTCTGACTTTCACCTTGAAATTGCCCTCTTCTCCTGAAACGCTTTCCACTTCTGAAAGCGTAATCAGCTCAATATTGATGTGCCGGCCGACCTCGACCAGTTTGGGAGCGATAATTCACATGGCACAGTCATTGGTTGGAAAGGTCTTGTCCAGCTGCGACATCATTCCGCCGATGGAGCCCGACTTTTCAACCAGGTAGACATAATAACCGGCATCGGCCATATCGAGGGCCGCCTGCATGCCGGTGATGCCACCGCCGACCACCATCACGGCACCTGTTTTGTTATTCGACATTTTCTACTCCTAAG
>JACKQG010001612.1_pt1 | contig 30855 bp, 21 predicted proteins | sample 8237621 | NCBI WGS metagenome assembly JACKQG01 (sample SAMN15677084, study PRJNA649215) | marine metagenome | biome: marine; feature: Black Sea; material: saline water; isolation source: suspended particulate matter (SPM) from the Black Sea western gyre | collected 2013-06-09/2013-06-10 | depth... | reverse complement strand
GCCAACTCCACCAGCTGCCTGATCGCCTCCCCCTCCGACTACAAATGTAGTTTCCTCGAGTCCTGGAAACGTTGCAGCTTCCGGACAGATATAACCAGTGATATCACTGGATTCATAGACTCTTGGCATCCAATCCATTGAAATCTCAAGTTGATCCAGGATTTTCCTGGACCAATTACGTTTTTTTACATTTAACCAGGCTGTACCCGAGGCATCAGATACATCGGTAGCGAATTCTCCGGTTAACCGATAACGGATGTAATCCTTAGGCAGCAAAATCCGGGCAATATTATCATAAATCGCCGGTTCGTGTTTGCGAACCCAGGCCAGTTTTGGCGCGGTGAAACCCGGCAATACCGGGTTTCCAGTTATTTCCATCAATCGCTCAAAGCCGATTGTATCAGTTATTTCAGTGCATTCGACCGCGGTGCGCTGATCGTTCCACAAAATCGACGGTCGCAGGATGTTACCGATAGCATCCAGTAGCACCAATCCATGCATTTGACCTGAGAGACCAATACCAATAATTTTTTCTTGACCGGCTTCCTTTACCAGTTCTGATATGCACGCAATAGAACCCTGCCACCAATCCTCCGGATTTTGTTCAGACCAAAGGGGTTGCGGACATGATAATGGATATTCCCGGCTGGCCTCAGCCAGTATTTTGCCTGAACTATTAATCAGGAGTGCTTTTACGGTGGTAGTTCCAACATCCAATCCAATGTAATATGCCATCGATACCTCTGATTATGTTAACGTTTCTGCCGGGGATGGAATTTTTTCGCATGGTCAAAAAATACTGCTACCCACTCTGCCAATCTTATTCCCAATAGTCGACAACTTTTCTTCTCGCCATCTGATCTTGGTTCACCGGCCGTAACAGCTCCATAATGGAGAGTCAATTTTTCATCAACATAATCTGGCAGTCCAAATACCAGGAATCCGTAATTGATCAGTACGGTCAATATCGACTGACAAGCCAGTTCATTACCACCACCCCAACCGCCGGACGAAGAAAAAGCACAACCGATTTTTCCATCGATTTTGCCCCATAGTTCATCACCTATTTCATCCCAGAATTTTTTCATCGACCAGGAAAGTACACCCATATGAGTTGGTGACCCAACGGCAATTCCGTCACACCAGGTCACATCGCTGGCGAGGACATTTTTTACGGTTTTCAACTTGACTTTCATTCCGGGAACCGATGTGGCACCCTCTGCTACCAGTCTGGCCATTTTTTCGGTATTCCCACTATTGCTGTCATATAGAATTAGTATTTTTCCCATTTTAAGCCCTGGCTACATCCGATCTTTGCGGTACAAGTCGAAATACCAGTGGGGATAATATTTTGCAGGTTCGCTGACCTGATCAAGACTGTCCAACTCTTCCCTGCTCAGCTCCCAGTCACTGATCCCAAGATTTTCTAGCAATTGACCGCTATCTCTGGCGCCGATTACCAAGGATGAGATACTGGGCTTTCTTAATAAGTAATTTAAAGCTACCTGGGCAATGGCCACTTGTCGTGATTCGGCAATCTCAACCAGATTATCAATAATGGCGAAGCCCTTCTCCAGATCACTTGGCCGCATATCCGTTGCTTCCTTCAATCGTGTTCCTTCGGGCCAGGGGGCATTACGACGATATTTTCCTGAAAGGAAGCCCCCATTCAACGGCCCCCAAACCATAACTCCCAGACCCTGATCCTGGCAAACAGGTACCAGGTCCAGTTCCAAGTCCCGACCCATCAATGAATAATAGGCCTGCAGACTAATCAGCGGCTCCCAGCCGTTGGCGCGGCACAGCAACTGCGCTTTCATCAACTGGCCTGCGGTAAAGTTGGAACAGCCTAGATAGCGTACCTTGCCTTGCTGAACCAGATAATTGAGCGTTGATAATGTTTCTTCCAGCGGTGTCAGGAAATCATAGGAGTGGACCTGGTATAAATCAATGTAATCTGTACCCAAACGCCGTAAGCTGGCATCACAGGCTTCAATTATCCTTCGACGTGATAAGCCATCTTCATTCGGTCCTTCCTTCATCCTAAAACCACATTTAGTGGCAATTACAACATCAGACCGGCGATTGGCAATTGCTTTACCAAAGATACGTTCTGACTCACCGTTAGAATATATATCGGCTGTATCGAAGAAATTAACTCCCGCATCAAAAGCCATAGCAACCAATTTATTGGCATCCTTTTGTCCTGAAGATCCGACGTTAGTCCAGCCATCTTTTCCGACAAAAGTCATGGTGCCGAAACAAATTTCCGAAACTTCCAGTCCGGAATTACCTAAAAAGCGATATTTCATATATCACCTCACTTTTTTCATTTACGGCAATATCCAATGATGCCCGCCACGCTGCTTACCCCGCATGGTGGTCTCGAAATATACGCCATGAATCTTATCATTCACCCAGGGAAAATCGTGGTGGTCACCCATCCTTGTGGCGACACAGTCACCTGGTGCCACCTGGTAAATGACCTGTTCACTTACAACAGTACCCTTACCTTGGAAAATGATCCAGTATTCATCGCAATCATGGTAATGATTGTCAAACCTGGTATTCCGATTGTAGTCGACCGGTGTACCTTTGTTCATCGCATCACCAGACGGACCAAGGGTAAACACACCGCAGCCGCCACGAGGATCCTGCCAAAGCCCTCCGAGCCAGATTACAATCTGATCGATTCCAGGTTCGATTGCCCAGGACCGATAGCTATCCGGAAATTCCAGAAAATCACCTTTAAAGTCTAATATTTGGCTACTGTTAATAGCAATTTTACTATTTCCCTGGCCAACAAATAGCATCTCACGCGGGGAACGACGTTGGAATTCCTGCCTGGTGTTAAGACTATGGATAATCTCAAAAAATTCCAATTCACACCAATCAGGTGCCTGACCTAATCCAGCAGTGAATAAAGGCAAAGTGTCAGTCACTAAGTTTCAAAAGTTTTTTAACTAATGGTACAGCCTTGGCAGCATCGATTGAAAAACCATCAGCTGAAATTTCATCAGCAAATTGCTGGCTCGTCGCTGCACCACCGATAATAACTCTGTTGCTGCATCCTGCAGCACGTAAAGCACTGATCGTTGTCTTCATCGTTCCCATTGTAGTGGTAAGCAATGCTGACAGCCCGATCACCGCTTTAGGATGTTCCTGAGCGACTTCGACAAATTTCTGCGGTGGTGTATCAATGCCAATATCGACTACCTCAAATCCACCTCCTTCCAGCATCATGCCCACCAGGTTCTTACCGATATCATGCATATCACCCTGCACTGTTCCCATGATTATCGTACCAAGTTTTTCGATATTCTGGCCTACCAGATGCGGTTCCAGCAACTCCAGCCCAGCTTTCATTGAACGGGCGGATATCAGCATTTCCGGTACAAAACACTCTCCTGCGGAAAATTTATTCCCGATGACTTCCATACCGGCAATTAACCCATCCTTGAGGACTGCACCAACCGGCAAGCCATCATCCAGTGCTTTCCGGACCAGATCCCGGACACCGGGAGTTCCGGCCAGTTCAGGCGGATAGGGTGAATTGACATCCATTCGTCCTGCAACAACATTATCTTTTATTTCATTAATTAAGCTCATTATATTCTCCAAAAATTTTCAATTCGTTGCAATTGGCACTTACAGACTATATTCCTGTGCTATGAATTTATTTGAATAATTTCCAGAATTTATCTGTTCAAGCATTCCCGATTCATTATCAGGAATACAATCAAATTGACCGGCAAGAATATCCAGCCATTTCAATTCTAGCGGCGGGAGATTCAACTCCTTCTTAGCATTAGCCTCCCTTAATGTTTTTAGAGTCAGGTCGGCAGCCGCCAGAGCCATCTCATAGGGCTGGGAATATTTAATCAATTGCCTGGAAATATCGATCACCACTTCCGGACTGAGAACATAGGCCTGCGGATCATGGTGAATATCGCTTTCCACAAGCCAGTTTCGCATCCGCAAAGCATCTTCTCGACCGGATGCAGCAACCACATTCATCAGCCGGCAGTCATAAATTAGTTGTTCCAGCGAAACCACCGGTGCGTAGCCGCTCAGTAGTCGCACATTATTCACCGATTCGTTAGACCACAGATCGGCGCAGGCCGCAGTAATATTCCCAATTGGGCTCAGGTGGGCACAGGCACTGGATTTCCCTTCCATAGATATGGGTACACCGGTAATTGCCTTGATATAGGGACCTTCATAGGCACAATCTTTGGTTGGCCCTACTGCACCAGCAAAATGGGCTTGAAGTGTCCGTACAGTCGATATTACACGGATTATAGCAGCTAATACGGCTGGGATCATCCGTTTGTCAGCCAGGATCATAGCCGTATTAGCGAATCCGCAAGCTGTATCCCCGCTGGCAATGATATTGCAGGAATTCGCAATTTCGGAAATTTTATCCCACAGGAAATAGACATCCCGTGGGGCCAGGACACCCAGAGCAAAGATTATTCCCTGCAAATCAGCATTCATTAAGGCATCGTCATGGATTTCTTTCCCACCGGTTGATTCAATCGCCAGTAGATCGGCACCATTTTTAGCGCCCAGTTCAAAACTTTTCAACATTGTTTCGAGATATTGCCCCGATCGCATTAATGGGGGACGCAGTTTATCACGAATATCAACCGGAGTTACACGCAGAACTGATCGCAGGCCGTGCCGCTCATAGTTTTGATCCAATATCTCCCGGATGATAGCGGTTATTTCCGCGCCCCACTCCGGATTAAGGGTCATTGGCGGCAACTGCTCGAATTCCACTACCAATCCTGGCACTTCCAGCTCCACAGCTCGTTCTGTGATGCCGTTAAGCATTTCCCGGTACTGCTGCAAAACTTCCGACCAGTTCTGCTCGGAAATTATCATTGTCGGCAAAGTAAAATTAATCTCGGGATATATCTTGCCACCACCAAGTATCAGACCATGACCACAAGTCACAGGTTTGGGGGCAACCCCGTACAATAATTCTTCGGTTTTGTCCACCGCCAGGTTTTCAACCCGATCACATTTGTACTTTTTATCCATACTCGTTAATTCTTAAATCTCCTGCACATTACAGTTTATTTATATTCCGGTATAATCGGAACATCCTGATTGATATCGGGACCAAAAAATTTGTAGATGATTAAATCACTGTTTCCGGTATTCTCGATTGTGATGGGTAGTGTCGCCCGGTTGTTGCATACGATCAATTCATCTAGACTGAAATCACCACCAGCTATTTCCAGATTGGAGAAGTACCCTTGCCCACGCCAAACTAAGAGACTGTAAACACCATTATCATTACTTACATAAGTCTTTCCTGGTTTGACAATCAAACGTTTACCACTGAATTTTTTCGTGTTATAAAAAATCCAGTGTTCCTCACCACCGGCTTGTCGCGATTTCTCAATCAACAGAGGCGGCGTGTGGCGGTTTTCATAAAAATAAGGATCTCCATTCACATTCCAGTCGACCATGTCAAGGATGGCTTGTTCGCCGCGTTTTTTACGCTCTTCTGGATTTACATCTTTATACAGTAATTCCTTGCTAATCGGTACATCGCCCACCCTGGCCTGCAGCATGGCGAAGACGTCCGAATCCTCCTGCAACTCAATAGTCATAGCCGAACCGGGAGCATGTAAAGTGCCGGCGGGAACGTGGAATCCGTCACCCGGTATCTGTTTGTATCCTCTGGCATGCTGCAGAATCCCATCGTCCTTCCAGTCGATCAGATGAGGCAGCAGCTGGTTCTGCCTGTTATCCCGAGTGATGTATGGATGAACGCCGAAAAATGTTTCAGGACTCTTTCCCGTGGGGACATCCTCAGGAAAATAATAGGCTTCTTCCTTCGAATTGCAGCCCACCAATCGCGCGTGCTCCTCCATCTGATGTAGATGATATGGTAACCGATCGGCATAATCGAAAATTTTTGCTAGGCGACCCAGTCCATTATGTGTTGAAGCGTAGTCAGCTCCCATTATCACTGCGCCAGCTACTTCTACCGCTTTTTTTAATGTGATATTAACATCATCATTATCTGCCAGTAGACTGAGGCCTTCGTTTGGAACGCTGACCTTGTTATCAGCTTTGGTAGTTGATGCCAACCAACGCTCGCAAATTCCACCACGCTCGCCAAGCTCATATTCACTATCAGGCAGTCCGAACCGTCGACCAGGTGGTAAAAAATCACGCGCAACCCAGGCTGGTTTCAGGCGCAAAATACCATCGGACTCTTTTACAAGGTTATTAATAAAAACACTTAGACCAGGTTTAGTTGTTGACATAGAAACCTCTAATCAATTACCAGTCCGGTAGAAAATTCCTCACCGGATAGATAGGTTACCAGTTTATTAAAGAAATATTGCGCGATAGGATCGGTATTCAGATTGCTCAAAAGATCCCAGGTACATAACAGCAGACGGCCCTGGCCGATTCGAGCCTGAACCACATAGCCGGAATTCAGATGCAGCCAACCCACAAACATACCGGCCAGCACATCTTCAAAATAGTCGGCTGCAATACCAGTAAGGACAACCTCTGGCGTCAAATTTGCCATTTCGAAATCCAGTAGCCCCTCAGTAGCAATTCCCCTAAAAGGTGGACTGCCCTTGCGTATCCAGTTAAAATTTGAGATCCAGTTACCGTCATATCCTTCTGATTCTTTCGCAGTCAAAGCCATCGGAAAATCATCTGGAATCTTGGAGTCACCGGTCAGTAAACAAAACACATTTCCACCCCGTTCAAGAAATTTACGTATACTGTCATCAATTGAATCAGTAATCAAAACGCCACCAATTGCCGGGTTGTCGGGGAATATCCGCTGGACGTTTGCCTGACTGCCAACTAAATTGGATAGCAGGTTGCAGGGATCAAATAATTCGGGCAGCAGGCTATTGATTGGTTCTACTGGTACAACCGTCAATTCAGTATAATTAAGCACGTTTATATTTCCGATATCTGAGGTAAGCTCAAAATTCACCCTCATATTCTCCAATTCGTCAGAATCAGGTACTAATATCCGCACCGAGGAAAGCTGACTAACCGAGTATCGATTCATTTTTACTAAACTAACCGAATGTGATTCCCCCTCTAGTATCCACCAACGTAATTTACAGTTTTCCAGATCTTGATTACTGAAGTTTGAGATGGACAGATCAATGACCACAGTATCCCCGGAACGACAGGTATATTTCTCTGGCCGTGGTACTAATACAACCGGCGTCTGCAAGTTCGCCAGGTCACGAAAATATAGTTTTGGTTCACGCCAGATAGACATTAAACCATTTACTTCCCAGTTGATATCCGTCAATTCAGTGATCACATAACCTTGGATATTATCCTTTAAACGCAAGCTCTCAATTTCATATTTCAAAGCGGCGAATTGCGAATGCTGGGTAGCGCGTGCCAGAGCGTTAAAATCAGGAAATATGCTGTCATATCCAAACTCACTGAATCGCTCTACCACTCCCTCCGGTCGGGAATAATCAATATCCTGAAACTGCTTCTTCAGATACCAGTGGAGTTCCTCAGGTATTTCAGGCAAACCCCAATTACCGAACTCTGAGAGAATCAACGGTTCCTGTCCGGATTCTATTTTATCGCCGTGGGGACTGAATAGCCATTGGGGTCGTCCGGCCAGCTCCGTGATAGTTTCATCAAATCGTAAACGATTTTCAGGAATTGACCAATAGGTATGGTAATCATTGATGTCGGTTACCAAATGGTAATTACCCCAGCAGGCACTATTGTCGATAATCAATCGATCAGACGCTTTTTCTTTGGCATCCGCGTAAAATTCCTTCAACCATTTCCGTTGCTCGGCCTGTTTCAGGTCAATCCCCCAGCTTTCGTTAAAAAGACTTATGATAGCAAGTGAAGGGTGATTCCAATCCTGATCCAGCCATTCGGCAAATAGCTCCTGTCCCCTTTCAGCAGCGGCAGCGGTGAAAACATCCCAGTTGGGTAAATCCACCCAGACCATCAAACCGATTTCATCAGCCAAATCAAGATAATGTTCGATTGGTATTTTTACATGATAGCGCACCAGGTTCAGTCCCATCGCCCGGGCATTTTCCAAGCCCTTACGCAGGTATTGCCTCTGAGGATCGGAATATTGAGTTTCAGGATAGAAATCCTGGTCCAGAGCACCACGCATATAGAAAGGCTGACCATTTAGTAAAATTCGCCCGTTTTCAGCCCGTATTTCGCGGAAGCCGAATTTTTCTTCAATTATTTCACTATTATAATAGATCACTGTCTTGTACAGGCTAGGCGATTCCGGGCTCCAGAGCATGGGATTGTCTATCTGGTATCGGAATTGTTTTTGCTCAGTTTCGGTTGGTATCATTTCTGAACGACGCAAAACCAGCGAACCGGACAGGTCGAAGATATCCAATCGTAATTCACGATTTTTATCGATTATATCTGGTGAAAAAGAAAAATCGAAATTAACAGAACCGGTAATTTTCGGGGTAATTTTTGTTTTTCGGATATGTCGTCCGGGGCGCACAACCATTTCGACACCCTGCCAGATACCGCTGTTCTGTACATACCAGCTCTGTTTCCCGTGAGGGACCTGCCACAGGCTGACTCCCTCAGTTCCTTCTTCTGTGTCGGCGGGATCCATTACCCGCACCAGAATTTCATTGGTACCAGATTTCAGAAACCGGTCGATATTGATGCTGAATGTCGTATAGCCTCCAGCATGCTCACCAGCCAATTTTCCATTCACATATATTTTCGCAAACCAGTCAACACCATTGAAATTCAGCACCAAAATCTGATCAGAGGTCAAGGCCGGAGCAGTAAACTCCCGGTAGTACCAGCCAATCCCAAGATATTCCCGCAAATCCCGGTGCTGGGTCTGCCAGGGGGCTGGAACCTGGACCTGATGCCAATTGGCTCCGGCAAGGACATTTTCGCTGTTAAAACGACCTTCCGGATCGATGGCGAATAACCAATTTCCATTAAGAGAAAATTTGTTATCTTGCATCAATCCACAACCACTAAAAAAAAATAACAATGTAGACGAAATCAGCATAATTCTGTTGTTTATCATCATTATTCCACATCAGCCTAACAGGGATCCGCGGCCTGTGAGCTTGAAGTAATCTGCTGGGCCAGTTCGATTTCATCAGTCCGTCGGGAATAACCGTTGGAATGACCGCGATCAGCAGCAGCATACCAGGCGATTGTTTTTCCTAACCATTCCCGAAGAGGTGTCGGCCGAAAATTCAAGTCAGCCTGGATTTTTTCAATGCTGAAAATGGCATCGGTGCGAGTGTTAAATGGGAAAACATCCCCCTCATGGGAGTAGCTCAGTGGCAGTTGATCAAAATTTTCTTGCGCAATCGAAGCGATCTCTGGTGTCTTTCCCATCAGTTTGCCCAAGATATTCAAATACTCCCATAATGTATTCTCTTCCGCTTGGGATACGTTATAGGCTTGACCGATTGCCTGTGAATTACCGGCCGCCAGGAAAAACACCTGCGCTACATCCTCTACATAGACCTGCTGAAATTTATGGATACCGTGCCCCGGTATCAGCAGCGGTCCTCCATCGTTCAGGCGTTCGATCCAAAAATAGTCCCGCTTAACCGGATCTCCAGGTCCGGACGCAAAAGTAGGCCGCAACATCGTAATCGGAAATCCACTTTCACGATGCGCTTGCCAAAGTACTTTTTCGCAGGCTCGTTTATCAATTCCATACTGCATGCCGAATGGATTCTGCGGCCAAAACTCCATCAATGGTCCTTGATCTTGGTCCTCGGTAATCGGACAATCTACCTGGTGTGAAACCATATATACAGATATCGTGCTACAGTGAATGAATTGACCGGTGCGCCCGGTGAAAATATCGACGGCGCTGGAGGAATCGGAGGCGGTGTAAGCCACAAAATCATAAACAACATCAAAAGTGCGGTCCTCTATATTTGCTTTCATTTCCGCGGTATTGCTCCGGTCGGCAGTGAGATGTTCTACTGCGTATTTATCCTCATAACTGGCATTCGACAAACCGCGGTTCAGCAGCGTTACCTGATGACCGTTTTCGATCAGTAAAGTCGTCAGCCTACTGCTTATAAACCCTGTTCCGCCAATGATCAGTATTTTCATGAAGCTTACTTGATAATAATCATTTTACGGGTGGCTTGCCGGCTTTCGCTATTCAAGCGATAGAAATAGATACCCGAACCGAGTTCCTCACGGTCTATCCTGATAGTATGTGAACCAGTTGATTGATAAGGTAATTTGATGCTTTCCACTGCCCTGCCCAGAAGATTGTATACCGTAAATTCAACCTTTCCTGCGCTTGGTAGAGTATATTTAATGACAGTGCTACTATTAAAAGGATTGGGGAAATTCTGAGAAAGCTGGAATTCCCGGGGAAAATGACTGACATTATCTTCTTCTGTTTCCAGCCGCTCACGCAAATTGAGAATCCGGATCGAATATGGATCCAGCAATATTGAAAATGATCCTGCAGAATCAACCACAATTGGTGGATACAGATCAGACACTAGGTCATAGAATTGATAACCATCGCTAATAACATCCAATATAGAACCTGGTAGACCCACCGTAATATTTGTCTGGCTATCTCCCATATTCAACAAAACAACAGAATGATCATCGTCAGCCCAGCGATGATATACATAAGTATAACTATTAGGCGCAATAACCAACTCAGCAAAATTATCGCTGTATAATGATGGATTTGCCAGTCTTAGATCAGCCAGTTGCCGGTAGTAAGGAAACAGTCCCTGAAAGTCGTGCGATTGAATAGTGCTATTCAAAATGAAAATATAGTTATCGAGATAAGGATGGGTGGTAGTACCAATCTCCTGCCCATTATAAATCATGGGTAATCCCGGTAGAGAGAATATCAGCCCAGCTACCATCTTAGTACGAGCCAGGCCGTGATTACGAATGAAGCGGTGCTTGTCATTGTTTTCCATGAATCGCAGAATCTTGGCTCCTTCAGGAAAGAAATTTCCATTATTGGTGATAGCACCACTCAACCGAGATGTACGCCAGTTCAGAGCCTGGTTAAAAATAGTCTTGTTCAGGTTGGAATTATATTCTGAATATTCAATTTGCCAAGACCATTTTGAGACCCAAATTTGATCGCCGTCCCAGTCGAAAGCAGCATCAAAGCGCTGGTCGAAGACGGAGCTGGAAGTGGCTTGATCTTCAGCCAATAACAGAATTTCGGGCTTGATCCTTTTCAACGACAGGCGCAGTTCGGATGCAAAATCAGGTCGGCGTGCATTAACACCCCAGATTGCATCAAAGCGGTAGCCATCAATGTCGTATTTTTCGATCCAGAACCGACAGGCTTCCGTCATCCACTTGCGGACTTCAGGATTATCATAATTCAGGTTAGGTAAATTGTCCCAGAAATAATAGATGAATCCATCGCTGTCCAGGTGATAATTAATTGAATAGGGAGCACTATCAAAGGTACGCTGGTAAAAATCAAAATAATGAGATGCGGTCCCGAGGTTAACTGTTTCTTCGGCATAAGGATGATGAATCGATGAATGATTCAAGACAATATCAAACAGCACCCGCAGGCCGTGATCCCGGGCAGTCTGGATCAGGTCGGTCAAAGCCGCTTCTCCCCCAAGATCATCCCGAACGTTGAAAAAGTCGATCACATCATACCCCTGTCCGCCATAGTAAGAGTCATAAATCGGTTGAATCCAGATTGTATTAATTCCCAATTCCACCAGCTCAGGAATCTTGGCGGTAATGTCCCAGAATTGTCCATCCTGGACGAAATTATAGGGCGTTATTTCATAGATAACTGCCGTATCGATCCAGGCAGCATGATCTTCAAGTATCTGGAAAGGAAAAATTCCTTCGTTTTTCTTAGTAAAATAGGTTCTAGCTACAACTGTATCACTATTGGATGTAAAAGCTTTAAGATCAAAATAATATTCTCCAGCGGGCGCTACATCAGAAATATTTACATTTGTCACTGAATCAATTGGAGAAGATATAGTGACTGAAGCAGGATTTCCAGAATCTTCGATCCATAGATATGTTATACTAGAGCTATCGGGATTATCGATTACTTCGGCAGTCAGCACCAGATCCGTCCCGATGATAGAAGCATAAGCATAAATCTCAGGTTTGATATTATAGCGGATTGTAAAAGTTAGCGTGTCGGATATAGCGGTATCACTGGCCGTTGCTACCCAGCCCCAGACACTATTGATGCCGTCATCAAGATCACATTCGACAGTGAAATCGCCACTAGCGGGATCTATTGCGAATGGTACCAGCCTTTGGTTTACATGCATAATTCCACCGGTCGCACCAGCTGGTTCAACCTGTCCGGTTACAAGTATCTGCGGAGCCCAGACAATCGCATCATTATTAGATAAAGTAATTGTTAATGCTGAGATATTTGTCAGCATAATAAATAATGTTAGTAGAAGACTCAGCCTAGCATAACTCATTATACAGCCGCTATTTTTGGTAATATTCTGTTGCAAATCATTATTTCTATAGCTTGATATAGATCTTTTTTTGATGTAGAAATAAAGCAATCAAGGTAAAAATTGCTACATTGGTAATACCAAACATGAGGCTGCCAAAATAATTCCCAGCCCAAGGCTGAAACAAGAAATGATAAACCCAGTCATAGCCTTCCCATTTATTTCCTTGGGTATCGCTGATAATCAGCATCCACAGGGTATTAGCCCAAAGAATTGAAAAAGCATAGATTATCAATGGATTGGAACCAAGGGCGATAAATGGATTTGCCCAATACCTTCTCCCTGATTTCTGAACTAATTCGATAATCAATCCAAAGAGAATCAGCGAGCAACCAGATGATAACAAGACGTAAGAACAGGTCCAGAGGGATTTATTGATAGGAAAAACCAGCGCCCAAACCAGCCCGATTGCTATTATCCCGAATCCACCGGCAATGAGCATTTGAATGCGTCGAATTCCAACGGACGGTCCTCCGATATATTTTGCTGCCATGAATCCGATCAGTACATTGACAATAGCCGGCAGTGTACTAAGCAAGCCTTCCGGGTCAAATGCCAGTCCCAGTTCCTGCCAGAGATGGCTTTCACCAATGATTAGAATATCGACACTACGAACCAGATTGGTTTCAAGTGCGAATGGCTGGCTACCACCAAGACCTATCAACAACCCCCAATAGCCTAACAGGATAACCACCGATGTAATGATTATTGCGCGTATACTGAAAAGGAGAATCAAGAAAGCTCCTGCACAATACGTCAGTGCAATTCGCTGAAGAACCCCCATTATGCGCATTTCGTTCAGGGACATGTAGAACGGATAGGCATTAAGGAATAAACCGATTCCAAACAGGGCTAAGGACCGGATTATAATCTTTTTGGCCAGGGCTGGCTGTAAACGATATTCGTAAGATGCGAAGGAATACCAGATGGATGCCCCCATTATGAATAGAAAGGCAGGAAATATCAGATCAGCAAAGGTAAAACCATGCCATTCCGCGTGATGAAAGGGCGCATACAGGTAATCCCAGCTACCGGGCATATTCACCAGGATCATTCCCGCAATCGTAAGACCGCGAAAAATATCCAGAGCCAGAAATCGTTTACCAGCTGCCACTCAATCTGCTTCCCAACTGATCAATATTTGCCATAGGTTTTCGCTACTTCCACCATTTTCATCAGGTTGGCGATTGGTGTATCACGGCCACACTGATCTCCGGTAGAAAGGATAAATCCGCCATCGGCTCCAGCAGCATCGATGGCATGTTTACAGCGCTCCTCAACCTGCTTCGGCGTGGCACGCAGCATAAACTCGGTGGTGTTCAGGTTACCCTTGATACAGAGTTTGTTGCCGATCAATCGTTTTGCTTCGAGCAGATCTACATTGCCGGTGGGTCGTTCTTCCATTGGTTCCATGGAGGTAACATCGGTTTCCTCGGCCACAATTTGGACCAGTTCCCAAGACTTTCCACAAATATGCAAATGACAGGGTAAATCAGCATCTTTACAGATTTTTGATGCTTGCTGAATAAATGGCAGCTCATACTGACGGAAGATTGATGGCGAACTGACACTGAGGCTGGCGCTTGATCCACCCAGCATTACGACATCAGGTCGGGCTACCGTCATGGCTCGCACGTTGGTTAAAGCCCATTCCAGCCACCATTTATGGATTTTTTCTATATAGGTCGCTTCCATCATCATATCCATGAAACATTGTTCAAAACCGCCTTCTCGATAATGAAAGAACCAATCCTGGAAAACAGGAATCATGCCCAGGTAAACACCGTAATCAGCGATCACATGTTTATCAAGATACTCATCAGCATATTTCCAGTCACCTATTCCCATGTGTAGCTGTAACCGTTCGAAATCGGATTTAAGATCTTTGATAGGCTTTTCTTTTCGCCAGGGAGGTTCAGCAGAAAAATATATTTCTTCTTCGGTGATGGTTCCCTTTTCAGTTTCACAGGTCCGTTTAACTGACTTGCCTTCCGGTACCCGTGTAATTTCACTGACAAATTCCGGTGCTCCTTCTGGCCTGATTTCAGGCAGTCCACCGTACATGTATAAGCCATCCATTTCGAAATACTTAACTGCTTCCAGATAAACCTCGCCGTGAGTGGCAGAAGTCCAACCATGGTGGGGTCTGCCATCAAGGTGAATATCATAAAAAGGACGACCATCCAGTTTGTCCGGCACCATTACCGATATATCCGGGCTGACTGGCACATGATCGGCTTTCCCGCCTCGCAGTGCTATTAGTAGTCGTTCTTTAGATGTCATTAATTTATTCCAGGATTAAATAAGGTTACTTTAGTTTGCTCCAGTGTTTTTTCAAGTCGATCAATCGCCTTACACCAGCCTTTCGTTCTCCTTTTGGTGAACGGAGAATACCACCATGCTTCAGAAAGCTGAACGGATCAACAAAATCATACCAGTTGGCTGCCTCAACCATCGGGCGGCTGTAACCATAACTGAATATGGCTTCCAGCCAATCCGCCTGTAAATCTTCATCCCAGTGACGGTGCCATTCATAAGGCAATTGTGTTGGATCGTCGATGTCGGGCTCGATGAATTCCTGGGATATTCCATGTGAGGGTGAACCGATCTCTGCAATCTGGATTTTTTTACCAAACTCCTCGTATCGTTCCAGAATCTGGATTGCATCCGCCAGGGGATATTTTGTGAAATACATTTGGGCACCAATAATATCATAATCCACACCGGCCGTTTCCACTTCCCTGAGATACTGCATCGGTGTTCGTTGGGGATATTTAGCCGGGCGTTCGGTCCACTTCCCGGTTTGAACATATTCGCCGAAAGGACAGCAGTTATTGATCAGAAGACGTACCTTAGGATTCACGGAACGAGCAACTTCACAAGCCAGTTTAGTGATCTCAATAGTCTGTTTATGATTCAACTCCAATTCGTTTGCCCAATCATGCAGTTCATTCACAATTTCCCAGATCAGAATCCGGTCGCCATAATGATCAAGTACGGTTTTCACATGCTTCGCAACATATCGTAGCACATCAGCATATGCTTTATTTTTCAACCATTCCGGTGTTACCCAGGTATGGGTCCAGAATAAAGGACGCCCCTCCACCGTTACTCCACGCTTCAGCAATTCATCCAGTAAATGGTCTCGCTCACTAAACTGCTTGTTATTTTCCTCAGCTTCAAAATCAACAGTATCTCCAATTAAATAGTGAGTTATGGTGCTATAGTTAAAGCATTCCATAAATCGTTCGAAAAATAGATTTTGATCCATTTGAAAATAACCGCGGGCATCACAACCAAACATGAAATCAGGCCGATGTCCACTCTGCTCAATCTTAAAGCGAATGATCTCCAACTCAATTAATTCGCTTGCGATTAAACCGTAAAGCAGTGATTTTTGATTTAAAATTGATGAATATTCTGAATCTTTGGAATGCTTACCAGCATCCTGATGATAAGTTTTTGCTAAGGCATGATTTTTTTCCAGATTGCTGGACGGTTTCCAATCCAGTCTATAACCCATTTCCAGTCGCTGTTCATTGCGTTTAATCCGACTTTTGGCCAGTTCATGGTTAAGGTTCAGTATCAAACTACCGGACTTTGGAAGACGGTAAAATTCACCACCATTGTCAGCGAACATTTTCAGAAAGCCGTATCCTTCAACATTCCAGCGTACAACGATACCAAATTCTTCACTTATGCCTGTGTCCGATATTGCGATGCCTTCCTTGATAATCTTAATATCTGAATAGAAAGTGTCGCGTTTTTTGTCAAAAGCATAGATGGTTTTACCGAGGTGAGGACCATATCCAGTCTGTGTGTAACCGGGTTTAAATATGATACTTCTGTCTGCCATTATTATTACCGTATTACCCTAATGATTTCCATTCGCGCTGCAGTTTCAGCAGCCGTTCAAAGGCAGGCTTTCTTTCGCCTTCGGGCGACCGAAGCAGGCCGCCATTCTTGATCCATGAATACTGGTCGATGAAATCATACCAGTTCACTGCTTCGATCCATTCCTTGCTGTATGCCAATGTGTAAAGGCCTTCCATCCAATCGGCCTGTAGTTCGTCGTCCCAGTAGCGGTGCCAGATATAGGGTTCTTCTGGTAGCTTAAGCCGACCATTCTCAAAAGCTTCTTTTGTCAGTCCTGAGCTTGTGCCCACTTCGGTCAGCTGAACTGGGCGGCCAAACTGTTCCAGCCGCTCGATAAGCAGAATTGTATCCTGCAGATCACGGTAGGGGAAATACATCTGCTGTCCGGTAATGGTGAAGTCCACCTCAGCTTCCACCAGTTCACGGAGAAACTGGTGGGGAGTCCGCTGTTTGTAACAGGCATCGATTTCGCCCCATTTTTTAAGCTGTACATACTCGGCAAAGGGACAGCAATTATTGATCAGACGATGAACTTTCGGATTGGTATCGCGGGCAACATCGCAGGCCAGCCTGGTAACCTCGGTAATCTGTTCCGGTTTTAGTTGCAGTTCATTAGCCCAGTCGTGGGCCTCATTCATTACTTCCCAGGCATACATGCCATCACCATAATGGCTAACAACTTCCCGAGCATGGGATTCAACATATTTCAGCAGATCCTTGTAAGATTTGTTGCGCAGCCAGTCAGGTGTCGTAGAATTATAGAACCAGAAAAGCGGTCTTCCCTCAACAGTAATGCCGCGGTCAATAAGTTCCTTATGCAGGACTGTACGCAGATTGAATTGTTTTTCACCTTCCCGGGGCTCAAAATCTTGGTAATGATTGCTTTTCAGGTAATGAGTGATAGTGGCATAATTGAATAATTCCATAAAGCGTTCCAGGAACAGGTCCGGGTCCATCTGCAAGTAGCCGCGGGCATCACAGCCAATGAAGAAATCAGGGCGGTGCCCGGCTTGCTTGATTACAAAACGAGCCTGGTCAAGCTCCATTTTCTCACCGGCCTGCAGGGCCGGAAGCAGTGCGCGTTGGGCAAAACCAGCGCATTTTTCACTATTATGAAGGACATTGCTTCCGTCCTCCAGTAATTGCTCGGAAAGGGCAACCAATCCATTTACTTCAGGGCTGGGTTTCCAGCCTGATTCCTGCAATTTTTTCAGACGAGTCCGGTTACGAACCACCCTGCTTTTGGCTAGTTCATAATTGAGGTTGTATTCCCGTTTATCTGAAGACTGGTAAAATTCGCCACCATTATCGGCCGTCAGGAAAAGATAGCCGAAATTTTCCACATTATAGCGGACATTGATCCCGTATTTTTCGATATCATGGGTATTTTCTACCACAACACCATCTTGATTTGTCGGTATATCCGCCAGGAAAGGATCCCAGTTTTCATCGCTGCAATAGGCCCAGTCCAGCAAATGAGGTCCCTGACCGGCCTGAACGAAATATGGCTTAAATATAGTATTCTCTATTTTCATTTTCTTCCGCCTATTCCAGTGATTTCCAGTAGTTCTGCAGTTTTTTCAAACGATGATAAGCCGGCTTCTTGCCACCTTTTCTTGTACGCAGTAGCCCGCCGTTAAGCATGTATGATTCCGGATCCATCATGTCAAACCAGTTGATTGCTTCTATATAAGGTTTACTGTAAGCTAGAGTGTAAATGCCTTCCAGCCATTCGGCCTCCAGTTCATCATCCCAGGGACGATGCCAGATGTGTGGTTCAGTGCCAAATTTATAACGCCCGCTGCGAATTGAATCTTCGTTGGGTCCGCCAGGCGTGCCCACTTCAGTGAGCTGTACTTGCTTGCCAAACTGCTCGTAGCGTTCGATCATCATAATCGTGTCCTGCAGATCCCGGTAGGGGAAATACATCTGCTGTCCGATAATATCGAAATCTACTCCCGCCTCGATCATTTCGCGGGTGAAATTAACTGGTGTGCGCTGACGGCAGCAGGCCTCCTGTCCGGACCACCGGCCTAACTGAACATATTCGGCAAATGGGCAGCAGTTATTGATAATCCTTTTTACATTAGGGGCAGTATCTTTGGCTATTTCACAGGCTAGTTTTGTGAGTTCGATAGCCTGTTCCGGGTTCAATTTTACTTCATTGGCCCAGTCATGAATTTCATTCATAATCTCCCAGCCGTACATGGAATCACCATAATGTCCAACAACATCCCGGGTATGTTTTTCGACATATTTTTTAAGATCGTCGAAAGATTTATTTGCCAGCCAGTCGGGAGTTACCCATTTATGAAACCAGAACAGGGATCGCCCCTGGACAGTGATATCTCGTTGCCGCAGTTCCTGATGCAGGGCATCGCGGAGGTGAAAATTCAACATACCTTCCTGTGGCTCAAATTCATTCATGAATCGATCACCATTAACAACATAAGTTAGGTTTGCATAATTGAATAATTCAGTGAAATGCTCCATGAATACATTTGTATCCATCTGGTAATAATGTCGTACATCACAGCCCAGGTACATATCGGCGCGGAAGCCAATGGTCGCAACTGTGTGCCTGGCAAACTCCAGTTCCAGCAGTTCGCTGGCCCAGAGCGACCAGGTCAGAGATTTCTGAGAGAGGGCGGCGCATTTTTCGGTATTATCCTGCATTTTACGGGCATCTTCGTAATATTCATCAGCCAGTGCCAGATAGGATTGCAATTCCCGACTCTGGTTCCAACTGACCTGGCTGCTAAACTGCTGCAGTCGCCGTCGATTGCGCAAGATCCGGCTCTTGGCCAATTCATAATTGAGGTTCAGGGACATTTCTTTCCCTTTACGCGGCAGTTTATAAAATTTACCGCCATTATCGGCAGTGATATAGATGTAACCGAATTCTTCCACATTCCAGCGCACATCGATCGCAAACCGATCCTGTCCTTCGGTATCGGAAATGATTACCCCCGTGTTGGATGATTCGATATTGGAATGAAAAGCGTCACCGTTCTGATCGCTGGCATAAGCCCAGTCCAGCAAATGGGGACCGACACCGCGCTGAATAAAATGGGGCTGAAATTGCAGAGTGCCTCGGGCGGTACTTTTTTTCACCCGGTCCTTAGTAAAAATCAGCGGAGCACCACCCAATCCACTGGAAATTAGAGTACCCCCTACTCCCAGCCGGGCACTGTCTTTGATAAATTTTCTTCTTGAAATGTTTTTCATCCTTCTTCCTGTTGTTTAATCACCGTTGGTAAAATGAATGTATTTTCTTTGGTATTCATTGAGATAATTCTTTACAGCCCTCCGGTAACTATAGTGACGGTACTGAGGCTTATGCTTCCAACGGAATATAACTTCCTTTGTGCCGGGGGGAACTGTAATCACAGCACCACTAACATCCAGTTCAGTTCTGTCTGCTATGATCTTCGAAAAATTCACAAACCAGGGTATATGGACCAGTAAATTTTCTGGCGTCTGGCTGAAATTATTGTCCATTGTGAGAACGGCACCCCTGCCTTGAACGACCATTTCAAAGTTGACTGTCCCGAATGCGGTTGGCGCCTGTTTGATCGCAATAGTCTCTCCCTTTTGCAGCCATTCGGGAGACAGAGCTGAAAGCAGGTGCAGATCATTACCCTCTTCCCGTACCAGCATATTTCTCAAAACAGTACGGTATTCAGAGGCAAACCACCCATGAGGCGACAGGTTCATACCAAAATCGCGATCACCCCAGGGACGAATGGTGAATTCAAAGCCCGCATGGGTTGAGCTGGTGTGGGCCAGAACGTCGTAAAATTCTTTGATCGCCTGCTCCTGCTGCCCCAGGATCAGGGCGGTATTGATATTCCGAATAGTCAGGTAATGGTGCAGATAACGGCCGTTATCATAAGTCATTATTCCCTCCTGGTACTTGCCTCGAGCGTGTTCCAGGGTGGCAGTTACCATTGGATTATCCGCTTCCAGGATCTGCTCTGGGTACACGGAAAGCAGATTGCCCCAGTCGCAGCCCCCCAAACTGTCGAGTCCTGGTGGAATATAACCGCCAGAGGATCTGATCATTGTCTTAAGATTTATCATAAAAGCAGTAAAATAGTCATCGTATTCTGCCCGAAAACGAGCTGCATCTGCGGACTCATCAATCTCCTCAGCCAGCCAGATGATATTCTTCAGTCCGGCCAGCGCCCAGATATTGTGTCCGGTTACATGACCTGTAATCAGTTCGTTATCACCGGGAGTTGTGGCGGGCATCAGATGTTTTGGATCCATTTCCCGAGCGGAAGTTAACCAGTCGAATGCGCGGCGGATACTGGGCCAGACAGAGGTAATGAATTCTCGATCTCCCGAATAGCGATAATGCTGGCCGAAAGCCCACAAAACCTGTCCCCAGCCGTCAAACTGGTCGTTCTGGGAGACAAAGTTGCCGTCAGCTTTCTGCCAGTCAGGGAAAACGGCAAGCACTTGTCGGGCGAATTCATGGTACCCGGAAATATTGTACATATGCGATATATAGGCTGCATCGCGAATCCAGAATGAATCATACTGGAATTCGTTTACCTTCTGATAATACTTTCCGTCGATCTTGTCCCGGGCGATTAAATCATAGACCAGGCTGGCTTTGAATGTATTTACAACTTTGGCTTCGGGGATGGAAATATCGATTCCCCGGTCTATAACCCCGTTCCAAAATTGTCCGGTTGCTGCCACAGCTTCACCAAAATTCAGGGTATAATATACTCCTAAATCAGCCTGGTCCTGATCCAATGGCAGGTAGGGCATTTTAAATTCCAGCGTTTCCATTTCTTTGGCGGCCAGGGGAAATTCATACTGAACAATACCGAACGGTGTGGTTGGTAAAACATAGAGGGTCATAGGGTCGCGAAAGGGTTCTTCATTATAGCCCTGTTTTAATATTAATATTTTATCCTTTACATGCTGACCGGAAAATGAGTAGAGGATACGGCCATTCTTCAGTAGGCTGTTACCATCGAATTCGAAGAGATCATCGAGATCGAAAGCATCCCCCGCCTGTTCGAAGGCGCCTGTACGTTCTGGTACTATTGGCCGGCCGGAACGGTTATCTCCCACTCCCCAGTCAGTATTGGCATCATTCTGGTATCGCATAGCAGTAGAAAAGCGAACCATTCGCTGCTTCATCGCATTATTTTTAATAAGAATACGAACTAGATTAACCAGAGGGCTTCCAGGATTTCCGTTCAAGGTCACAGCCACCATTGTGAAAAAATAATCAATCCCATCCTTGTGGTATTTGTATTCAATAACAGGCAGGTAACCATCCCGCAATGTTTTTACCCGCTGTTCGACTGGTACCGGCGGATTGCCAGTAAAAAAAATCAGTTCACCTGCGCCACAGTATAGGTAGCCTTCAGGGGTGACCAACGTACCTTCCCGGGCATCCATTACACCTAGAACATCAGTTGGTTTAGCGAAATAGGAAAACGGTTCATCGGAACGGTCGATGGCAGGGTCGACCATCTGTCCATAACCTGATATAACCAATAGTAGGCAAGCCAAAATAGATTTCAGATAATTCATGGCATTCCTCAATGAGGCAGGGTCCATTCTCGGATATCGATTTTCATTTCCAGTTTACCCAGTGATTTCTGCTCCTGGAATACCTCCCAGCGCAAAATATCCGGATAAACCGTGATTCGGTCCGGTGCGAAATAAAACGTCTGCAAAGGATATGAGTTTCCTGACGGCACGCTGTAGACCATATCTTGTTGTAGATCAGCCCAACCTTCAGGCAGGTTCCGTTTCAGCGAGAAAACCACCTCCTGGGCCGAATGATTGGTAATCAATAGTGGTATGTGAACATAACTTCCAGCTGAAACCATCAACTCCGGCTCGACTAGTTTTACCAGGTGCTCGATATCGTGTGCAGCCCAGAACTGCCGGTAATAATTAAAGGCGCCACCAAAACTGATGACAACACCCTTCCCTTTTTCTGGTCGATAACCAGTGGCTGGTTTGAATTCTAGCGGCTCTGGTCTGATTTTATGGAATACATCATCACTGGACCGCCCCCCAACCAGTGATTTCCCGAATATCAGGTGGAAACGACCTATGAAATCCAACATCGGCTGCCAGTTTCCGGTTGCCAATGCCTGTTCCGCCATGTCGGCCACATCGCCCTGTGTCTGGTGATGGACATGCAGTCTGGCTGCCAGCTGGTAATAAGGCTTATGCTGGGAGGAAGACACTGCATTAATGTCAAATGGCGGGCCAAATCCATTCAGCTCACGGTCGGCGTCAGAAAAATAATACAGTTTTTGTGCTTGCCAGGGTCGTAATCCTTCATTGAAATTATTGATATCATAATATTCACGCGGTGCCGTCACCTGGGCCGGGAAAGTTGTGGGATCGCCTGCCAGATCGAATGCTTCTGTCGCCAGAACACCTGATGCCTGATGATCTCCGTGATTCTCACCAGAAACAAAATGGGGCAACCAGGTAAGAATAACTTCCGGCCTGGTGAGTCGAATAATTCTGATCAATTTTTCCAGGGCGGCTCCCTGATTAAGGTTCCCCAGTGAATGGAATACATCCTGTCCAGGTGTGTCTCGGCCTTCAAGGAACCAAACAGCAGTTATGTCAAATTCCGCCACAGCACGACGCACCTCAATTTCCCGTTCTGCACCCATAGCCAGACTCTGTTCAACTCCCGTGGAATTCCCTCCACCAGAACCCCGGTTGGTGTAAACGATTGAAACAGTCCGTTCATCGTCGAAGACAGTTTTGGCCAGATAACTGCCAATTGCTGTCTCATCATCAGGATGAGCGACGACCAGGAGTATATCTGTGTCAAAGCGCTCATCGGGCTCCTGGTATCGCTGTGGTTCCGCTGTCAACAGCGACAAACTGATAATAATTAATAAAGGTAAAACCAGTTTACTCTGCATAAACAGTACCTCAGGTTTCAAATGGTTTAGCAGGAATTGTTCTGGCTGGCAGTAACCGTGGTTCCCTGACAGCGAATATCCATACCAGTGCAGACAGGAATGCGAAAATTCCGACTACGATGAAGAGTACCTCATAACTCCAGGCGGCGGCAATCCAGCCAGCAATAATGCCCGAAAATGCAAATGGCAACGCCACCAGGTGAGCTACAGCCACGTATGATGCACGCTCTCCAGAGGGGCTGAATTCAGCCACGATCGTAAGGCGCGAAACCTGGATTATACCAATTGTCATGGCAGACAGGACGAATACAATTAGGAAAATGTTGATATTCGCTGCTAAAACAGCAACTACCGCGGAAATTGTAGTAAGAACGCCGGCAGCCGTCAAGTTCAAGCGATGGCCGAAGTGGTCGCCAAGGAATCCGAAAGCTAGAGATCCGGCGATCATCGACGCCATCATGACCATCGTATACAGGCCGATCTCGCTGGCAGGCCTGGCGAATTTTTCCAAAGCGAAAACGGTAATGAATGCATTTCCCATTAGTGCTATTACCATGAGTGAGTCGGCTACCAGGAAATATACAAAATTCCGGTCGTTGCTGAAAATCTTCCGGGCAGCCACCATCCGTCGCCAACCAGGAACGATGGGCGGTAAATCGTTTGAATCCTCTTCCTTCAACAGAGTTATGAAAAAGAAAGAAACAAGCAACACTCCATAACCGATGAAGAAGATCAAGGCAAAATTCCAGGGAAACATCAGCTGTTCCAGAATCAAGTGAACCAGCCAGCCGCCGAGAATTCCCAGTAGCGCACCAATTGTGGAACGTAGTGCAAACAAACGTCCCCGGACATTCACCAGTGTCAGTTTCGATACCAGATCAAACCAGCCCGGAAGATTGATGCCTCCTGTCAATGCTGCCAGAAAAAAAAGGCTGAAAAAACCGACTAGTCCCATCGTTGGCGAAATACCACTTCCTAAGAACAAAGTCATTATAGCTAATAACAACCAGGGTAGTCTCTGGAGAAATGCAGTTTTTAGCACCAATGGTTTTTTTCTAACCAGGTTCCTGACTACTGGAGCAATTAATAACTGGGGTAAATTAAAACCCAGAGCCCACAGCACTGGTATCAATCCAATTGCTATCTCATTACCACCCAATTTCTTTACAAAAACCGGAAGTACAATTAAGAGAGATAAAAAACTCATGCCAAAACTGTACATGGCACCGTCCATGGTATTGCAGGCAAAATTCCAGGCCACAGGCGACCCGGAGGATTTCCTGTAATTATCAGCCATACCAGACTTGAACTTCTTTTATTTTAAGTCGAACCGCCATAGTCATACCATTGGCAGTCTTAGTTAACAAAACTTTACTCTGATTGAATTGCTCAATCAGTTCAGTTGGCAGTTCTACGGGAAAAATTACAGTATCCTCGATTGGTCCATCTTCCAGATTGCGAACAATAACCATGACTTTATTATCGTACATCAACTGGTCAATCCGAATCCTTGAGTTATTGACCACTATCGGTCTGCTTATTTCAGAAGCCATTGCTACCAGACCACTCACTAATTCGCTGTTGGGTGGTGTCCCATTAGTGAAAAATTCCAAACCGATATAACTGCCCATCAGGATAGCTTGTCCCTGGCCAAAACGATTAATTGTCACTGCCGGTTTCCCATTCGCGTATTTCGCCAGCACTTCAGCCTCATGGACAATATAAGATTCACGAATCAAATGAGCCTTTATTCCGGACAGCTTATTTATCTGCGGCAAATTGGAAACGACTCCAATATCAGAATTATCCTCACGAACAGGGATTGCATCATCCTGGGAAACTCCAAAGACTTTATCCATTCCAGAGCCCGGTATTGTTTTGGCGTGATGGCCTTCGTCAATATTCCAACCGGCGAAATAGGCTTCCCCAATCAGGGTGCCGCCCTGTTCCACAAACCATTCCAGATCGCGACAGAGCGTTTCACCCAGAACGTAGGGAAAAGGCACAATGATTACCTGATAGGTTTTTAGCAGATCCCGATTAAAATCGATTGGATGGATAAAATCAATCACATAATTTTTCTCGTACAGAGCGTAGTAAATACCCATGATTGAATTGGTGGCGGTCTTTTCCGAACCGGTAGATGCCCAAGCAAAGATCTGGTTTTCCGGATTGTAGAAAATGGCTACTTTAGCTTTGGCTGGACTCGCCTCTAAGAGAAATTCTTTGTTTGCCTGCAGTACCTGACCAACCCGGACGTAGGCTTCTAATTTTTCGGTGCTGCTGCCATCAAGATGTGCGAGTCCCCAGGTCGGTGCCTCACGTCCCAGGATCTCTGGTCGGTACTGCCAGAAGATGAAACCTTTAAGATTGCCTGCGATTCCACTGAAAATCAGACGTTTGATATCATCGGCATCTATGGTATCGGGCAGATCCAGAGTATAGCCAGGCAGCATTAGCATTTCGGCTGATATGACAGGTTTGCCGCGGGCACAGGAGCGTAGCACATCAATCATCATGGGATCGTCCATCTGAGTGAAGCCGTGAAGGTCGCCGAAGCGGCCAACGTTCCAGGGATCACTAGCGGTAGATACTACCGGGAAACCCTGGATGAATACATGGTGACACATCAAAGGGTGTTTTCCCTGGTCAATTGAACTGGCCACTTCAAAACGGTGACGGACATTTTCGCCCAATGTGTGAACGAAAAACATGCGCCAGTCAATTAGGTCATTAAACGTGTTGCGGGTGCTGGGAATTTCAGCCTGTGAAAAGTTACTGTAATTGCGGTTCCAGACCCTGTTCAGTCTTTCAATGGAAGAATATCTAAGCTTCAACCAGTCCTTGAACTGTTTCCGGCAATTGTTGCAATAACAAATAGATTCACCCATCCTTGAAGCGTCGTCTGACCATTTTCGCATTTCAGCCATACTGCTGGTGAGTTCCGGTTCGCTGCCCATATTCCAGATCTCAAGAGCCGGGTGATTCGAGTAGCGTTCAACCGTAACTTCCAGAAATTTTAGCATGTGGTCCACGGCCCCAATATGGTTCAGGCACCAGCCCAGTCCACCAATCTGACGGTGAGGCTGGGTCTGGGGACCAATGGCTATCCCATCCCTGGTTACCATTGAGACATCGAAATATTTTTCATAAACCCAGGCCGGAGCAACATCGACAATTGTATTCAGCATTACTTTCAGCCTATTTTCTGCGGCCAGGTCCATCAGCCGGTCGATATCATCAAAATAGAACTCATTTTCACGAGGATTATTCCAGCGCCATTGCACCCAGTATTTCACCGTGTTCATTCCCAGGTCGGCGATGGCTTTCAAATCGCACTCCCAATCTTCGGAATGGGGCGATGGCGCCCGGTAATATTGCGTGCCGAAAGGAAAATAATTATCGCTTAATAGATGACGCATTTTCTACCCATCTGTTGTTAATCCACTACGAACTGGGATAAATGTTTGTGACCAAGGATTAAACCATCCTGCACTTTTTTAACCGATCCCTCCCACACCGGGTCTTCATGTTCAATCGATAAAACATCGTCGTAACCGGTTTCCTGGAGTGTTGATATAAATTGCTGCCAGTTGATCTCACCCCAACCAGGCATTCGGTAGCGCCACCAGCCCGATTTCCAAGGTGTGGGATCGATCTGCTGACCAAACAAACCATACTCATATTCACCCTCAGTGAGCATTTCAGTATCCTTGGCATGGGCATGGAAAATCCGCGGGGCGAAATCATGGATTGCCGCTATGTAATCGATTCCCAACCAGTAAAGATGTGATGGATCATAATTGAGCCCAAAATTTTCATCCGGAACTTCATTAAATAACGCATCCCATAATTCTGGGGAATAGGCATAATTGCCCGGCAAACCGAACTGTACCCAATTTTCCATGGGACAATTCTCGATCATCAGTTTGACACCCTTGTCAGAGCTGTATTTTACAAGCTCTTGGAAAACTTTTCCAATTTTCTTCATATTCTCCGCCGGGGATTTATCCGGGCGACTGCCAACAAATGTACCAACCCTATCGACACTCAGTAATGAAGCCGTATCAATAACCTTTTTCAGGTGTTCATGGAATCCGGCCCGCTGTTTCAGGTCCGGATGCAAATTATTATCGTAGTAGGCCATGGCGGATATTTCCATATTGTTAGCCACAAAAAGATCATTGACACGCTTGGCATCATCAGCCGTGAATTTAGCCGCATCAATCTGCTGAGCCTGGTAATCGCGATCGGAAGCAACCGGCCAGGCTGCCAATTCTAATGTCTTGAATCCTCTGGCGGCAGCCCAGGCTACAATTTCATCCAAATCCAATTGAGGTAGACAAGCAGTCAAAAATCCTAACTTCATGATATCTCCTAATTCTTATTACTTAGCTTTCCAGGTACACCCAGCACTTTTCACGATTGCTCTTCAGTACAGCATCCACCATCTTGATTTCCAGGTGTCCGTCGGTAAATGTGGGAAAATCAGTTTCAGCATCCACGGGATTTTGCCCACTGCGAATAAATTCATAAAATTTTAGTACAATATTTTTCAACCCGTCGGGATATCCTTCCGGATGCCCGCCGGGATAATGGGCAAAACTACGAGCTGATTCACTGAGCAGAGACGGATCCTTGATCAGAATTTCATTTGGTTTGTCACGGTGTCCGATCCACAGTTTATCCGGTTCTTCCTGGTTCCAGCTCAAGGCTTTTTCAGTGCCATCAATTTCGAACCAGAAACGATTCTTGCGCCCAGGACTGACCTGGGAAATGGTAACATTGCCAACGGCGCCATTTTCAAAATGGATCAGGATGGTGGCTACATCTTCCGTATTTATGGGAACGGTTATAGTATCGACAGCCACTTTTTCCTTGCCCTTGAATGTTTCGACTTCAATCAACGGTTTTTCCCTGGTTTTATTAACCGTTGTCAGATCGGCGAATACCCGTTTGATCTTCAAACCGGTAATAAACTGTGCCAGATCAAACCAATGGGAACCGATATCGGCAACAGCGCGGGAAACTCCACCCAGCTCTGGTTCCAGACGCCAGTTATAGTCACTTTCATAAAGCAACCAGTCTTGAAGGTAATGACCGTGAATTAGTGATACCGTACCAATTTCTCCGGATTCGACCATTGACCGGGCTTGCCTAATCAGTGGGTAGCCACGGTAATTGAAATCGATAGCATTTACCAAACCCTTCTTCCTCGCCAATAGTATCAATTCACTTGATTCTGCAGATGTGAGGCTCAGGGGTTTTTCAGAGAGGATATGTTTACCTGCCTCCAGTATTCGCTTATTTAGATCGAAATGAAGATTGTTGGGTGTGCAATTATGTATTGCTGCAATGCCGGAGTCTTTTAAAATATCCTGCCAGTCATGATAAACCTTGGGAATATCATATTCTGCTGCAATGACATTAGCCTTTTCAATATCCAGATCGGCTATCGCAACCAGTTTGACCCCGCCAACCCTTCGCAGAGCTTCTACGTGGGCAAGCCCAATAAATCCTGTGCCAATTACACCAACATTTATGAAATCCATAATCACTCCAACGGTTATTTACCTGTTACCATAATGATTATTAGAAATTGATTTGTCTGGATAACAGGGGATTAATCATTTAATTCTCTGGCCCGTTTAAGAACTTCTTTCACCCATGGGTAATCCCAATGCTGACTTGAATTATACAAGGCGATTACCGGTATGATATTCAGCATGGCGTACGCTTTTTCCTGCTGCTGAAAAATTGGATCAGCAGGATTTTTCGTGAGTAAATGCCCGGCAAGCCGAGTGTATTTTTGGAAAAGATAGACAGAAATGGGGTGGATATTGCGCCACTGGTGGGCAGTATCAATGGCATGCACACCGGCGACACTGTCAATCCCGTGGATCTGGGCCATGGGCAGTGCGCAAAGATTAAACTCATGTAGTCCTTCACCGGCAAACAGGACACCGGGAAATTCATTCTGCAACCGGCGAATATGACTGACCATTCCCACCATGAAATTTGGTCCCCTACTCTCATTGAATGATAATAATGTTTGATCAAGGAAAACACCATCCACCCGGTATTTTTCAATTAGTTCACCAATTACATTCGTCATCAAATCGCCCCAGGCTCTATTACCTGGATTAATATAAGCAAAGAACGGTTCTGCCAGCCAGTCACCATCAATATCCATCCCCCAACCCTGTTTACGGCCGAATGGATCGGTTACTTGGTATTGTTGGAATTCAGGGAACAAGCGATGGGAATAGGTCATTGCCAGCACATTGGTATGCACGATAACATGGTAACCCATGTCATGGGCAGTAGCAATCAGCTCCCTGAATTTATCAGGTCCCCCACACAGGGGGCTAGGATTGTAATCAGGGGCATGACTATCGATGCCGTGCTCGGCAAAGGCTGGCAGGTAGACCATGGTGTTCTCCGGTGGGTGGATTTTGCTCCACTGGATCAACCGTTCCTGCATCTGCACAAATGTATTTGCCGCCTGCTCAAATTCGCGCTGAGCCCCCCAGATTTCCAGGATAATATTCTTGTCTTCCATCCATTTAGGGTAGCGCGGTGATGGTACAAGTTTACTCAAATTATATGCTGTTTCCAGCCATGTGCGGAACGATTCAACCGGATTCTGCCAATCACCACTGTAGCCGTCCAGGAACCATTCCATCTCCAGTTCGTGGTTTTCGCAGGGAGCCGGAGCCTCGGTATCCCAGGTTACAGTGAATGAACCATTATTTCTTTTAATCCGAAGTATTTTCTGGTCAGGTGAATTGTCACGGTTGTGGAGCCAAAGCCCTCCCTCCTGCTGGCTGCCGACGATAAACTGGGCATTCCACCAGAATGGATATTTATAGGCGAGTGATTCCCCTTCGGGCATTGAGGCATTGATTACCTGACCGCCAAGGCCGGGTATAATAATTTCGTCCAGCTGCAGGCCGGTGAGGGACCATTCCAGCATCCAGATTGGCGATTCGGATACAACACGGGCATTGAACACCAGCCCATTTTCACCGGCAGTTATTTCCAGCAAAACTGAATTTTTATTCGTGCCGTCAGTAACCTTCAGTCGCATCTGATCATCAGCTGCAGTGGTCTTCTCCAGGTGTGATAGCATAATCGGTTCCGACACGGCATTCACTGAACGAATCATGAAAGATTGGGAACCATTGACGCAGCAGTCCCTATTCGTGAGTAAATTACGGATATTTATCGCATTCGGAGGCTGGTCTGCGAAATTGAGTGCCAGATTGCTGGTTTGCAATTTCACTGCCATACGCTTGTTTCAGGCAATCAGAACAGGGTCAATGGATTTATGCTCAACATCATCATGAGGCGTATTGCTGCGGAAGATAACGAAATAGGAGCACTGCTCCTGCCTCACCGGCAGGCAGGCACCGTGCCAGACCGCCTCATCGATCACAACCGCTTCCCCCATGTTAACACGGAATACTGCCATTTGATCTTCAGAATCACCCTCCAGAAGCAGGGGCAGATAAAACGATCCGTCAATTGGTATAAGGATTTCCGGT
>JACKQG010001609.1_pt1 | contig 30875 bp, 22 predicted proteins | sample 8237621 | NCBI WGS metagenome assembly JACKQG01 (sample SAMN15677084, study PRJNA649215) | marine metagenome | biome: marine; feature: Black Sea; material: saline water; isolation source: suspended particulate matter (SPM) from the Black Sea western gyre | collected 2013-06-09/2013-06-10 | depth... | reverse complement strand
AACTTATACACAATAAGTTAAGTCGCCGAAAACCTTTTTTGATGAATAATGCAGGTTAGATATAGCCATCGAATTTGAACACTCCGAGATCGCCGACATCCTGCGTAAAAACGGAGCCAAGACTGCCATGAAGAATTAATAGCTGAAGGGAATTGAAACACAGTAAAACACAAAGCTACTGGTTAAACCTCACTAAATAACCAAGTAGGAACTTTTGATCTACCATGAAGCGTATAATATTAGCCATCGTTGGGGCAGCTTTGGGCATTGTAGTTCTTTTGATTGGCTACTTCATGATTGGCTTAACCTTAGATTCTTTTCGTTTAAGCGGTATCCTTCCGGGCAAAGGCCCCCCAATGGTTCTAGGGCCTTACGCCGATATTCCATGGTTTCTGCTGTCAACGATTGGAGGGATTATTGGCTTTATAGTTAGCTTGAAAATTTTCTCACGGCTTTCTAAACACGACGCTAAGACCAGTAAAGAACAAAAAGCTGAAGGGAAATGAAAAACACACTTAAAGGAGTCATCCCAATAATTGACAATTGACAGGTGGTTACCCGATGACGGGATGACGTTTGAGCAGATGAACGGTCTGGATACCGTGCTGCCGGAGACACCCCCAAAAGTTGATTTTTGGGGTCGCATTTTTATCGAAGCGGCCTAGCCTTTTGGGCGTCCTGATTTTCGCATGAACAGAGGAGGTTCCATTTGCAGCGGATACGACGCCCCGCCGATCACTCGACGGGAGATGCTTCAAAAGTCGAGTGCCGGTTTCGGGGCTCTGGCTCTTGCGGGGTTGCTCGGTGAGGAGGCCCAGGCGGCCGCTCCGGACGATCCCCTGGCAACGCGCAAGCCGCATTTTCCAGCCAAGGCCAAACGGATTATTTTCCTGTTCATGCACGGCGGCGTGTCGCAGGTCGACTCGTTCGACTACCGCCCCGCCCTGCAGCGCGACACCGGCAAGCCGTATCCCGGCAACAAACCGCGCATCGTCTCCAGCGCGACCGGCAACCTCGTCGCCTCGCCTTACAGCTTCAAGCAGTACGGCCAGTGCGGCCAATGGGCATCTGATATTTTCCCGAACATCGCGTCGATGTCGGACGAGCTGTGCTTCATCAAGTCGATGTACGGCTCAAACTCCCGGCACGGCTCGGCACTACTTGAGTTGCACACCGGCTCGGACACGTTCATCCGGCCGTCGATGGGGTCGTGGCTCAACTACGGGCTTGGTTTTGAGAATCAGGATTTGCCCGGCTACATCACGTTCAAGCCGACCGGCTCGCACGGCGGGATGAACGCGTGGTCGTCCGCGTTTTTGCCGGCGCATTATCACGGGGTGCAGATCGGCACCAAGGCGACGCCGATCGACAAGGCGAAGATTCCGTTCATCGATCGCAACGGCAAGCCGCTCTCGCATCAACGCCGCGAGCTCGACCTGTTGGCGAAGATGAACCGCGAACATCTCAGCCAGCGCGGCCACGACGACAAGCTGGAGGCGCGCATCAATTCGTTCGAGCTCGCCTTCCGCATGCAGGCCGCCGCACCGGAGATTCAAAATATCGACAACGAAACCGAGGCAACGAAGAATCTTTACGGCTTGGACAATCCGAAGACGCGCGACTTTGGCCGGCAATGCCTGATGGCACGCCGCTACTCCGAGGCCGGCGTGCGGTTCGTGCAGTGCAGCCAAGGTTACTGGGACGCCCACAGTGGGTTGAAGAATAATCACCGCGACATCGCCGGCAGAGTCGACAAACCAATCGCCGGGCTGCTCACCGATCTAAAGTCGCGAGGGTTGCTCGAGGAGACGTTGGTGCTCTGGGGCACGGAATTTGGCCGCACGCCGGTTGGCCAAGGCAATGACGGGCGCGACCACAATCCGCACGCGATGACATTCTTTCTCGCCGGGGCCGGCGTCCAGCCGGGCATCGCCCACGGCAGCACGGACGATCACGGCTATTACGCCACCGAGAACCGCGTCCACTTTCACGACCTGCAGGCCACGATCCTGCACCTGTTCGGCCTCGACCATAAACGGCTGACCTACCGTTACGCCGGCCGCAACTTCCGCCTGACGGACATTTACGGCGAGGTCATCCACGACATTCTCACCTGAGAGTCCGGCCTTTTTTTCGTTTAACCGGCTTGAACCTGTGATAACAGTCGCCGCCGCGCCATGCCCGATTCGCGTTACAAAAAACTTGCCGAAGTGCTCACCGGATACTCGACTGCCCTAAAAAAGGGCGACACCGTCCTGTTCGATATCACCGACACGCCCGAGGCGTTTGCGGTGGAACTCGTCCGCGCCGCCCGCCGGCGCGGTGCCACGCCACTGGTCGAGACGCGCAACAGCCGCATCGTCCGCGAGCTGCTCGTGGGTACGAACGAGGCGCACGCCAAAACGGTTCGCGACGTCGAGCTGAGCCGCATGAAAAAGTGCGACGCCTACGTCGCTGTCCGCGGTGCCCACAACGCAACCGAGAACTCCGACATCCCGTCCGACAATCTCTCGATGTACTCCCGCACCCTTCGGCCGGTGCTGAATTACCGCGTCAACAAGACCCGCTGGGTGGTCATCCGTTGGCCCAACGGCGCGATGGCGCAGGGCGCCGGCATGAGCACCGAGGCGTTCGAGGAATTCTTTTTCCGCGTCTGCACGATGGATTATGCCAAGATGGCCAAGGCGCAAAAGCCGCTGATTCGCCGCTTGGCCAAGGCCGACCAGGTGCGCCTCACCGCGCCCGGCACCGACCTGACGTTCAGCGTCAAGGGGCTTGGCGCGGTCGGCTGCGCGGGCGACCGCAACATCCCGGACGGCGAGGTCTTCTCCTGCCCGGTGAAAAAGTCGGTCAACGGCGTGATCCAGTACAACACCCCGACCCTCTACGCCGGGACACGGTTCGAGAATGTGCGGCTTGAATTCAAGAACGGCAAAATCGTCGACGCCACCGCGAGCGACACCAAGCGGCTCAACGAGATTTTCGACACCGACCCCGGCGCACGCCACGTCGGCGAGTTCTCGCTTGGCTTCAACCCCCATATTAAAGAGCCGATGTGCGATATTTTGTTCGACGAGAAAATCGCCGGTTCGTTGCATTTCACGCCCGGCCAAGCGTACGAGGAGTGCGACAATGGCAATCGCTCCGCCGTCCATTGGGACATGGTGCTAATCCAGCGACCGGAGTACGGCGGGGGCGAGGTTTGGTTCGACGGCGAGCTAATCCGGCACAACGGCCAGTTCGTGCCGAAAGACCTCAAACCACTGAACCCAAGTCGCCTGAAATAGCCGCGCTTGGCCAAGCGCTTGGCCAACATCCCGATTTTTTTTCGGCGAAAAGCACTTTTCTCAAACAAAATGGTTGTGTCCCGTCGTTTTTTTGGCATAAAGCCGTTCCGCTTTTCTGGAAGCGGCACCCCTCTCTGGGGTGAGTGAGCAGCCTTTCCACGGTTTTTTGGATGAATTTCCGCCGCTTTTTACTCGCAATAACATTGTTTGTCGCCGTGCCGTTCCCGGCCTTGTCCGCAACGGAAGGGGTGGCTTCTGCCGAATCGGCATCGGCCGGAGATTCCCACGGGGACAGTCACGAAAAACACCACGGCCTACCCAAACCAGCTCCGATATTATTTCATGGAATCGGCGGCGATCCCGAGACCGGTGCGGTCGGCCCCTTGGCGATCACCAACTCGATGGTGGTGATGCTCGTCGTAGCAGCCGGGATCATCCTCGTGGCACAGATCGCCACGCGTAGAGCCGCGCTGATTCCCTCCGGTGTTCAAAATTTCGTCGAATGGCTGGTTGAAAGTCTTTATGAATTCTTCGAGGGCGTCCTAGGCGCTCACATGGTGAAAAAAACGTTTTGGTTTTTTGCCACCATTTTCATTTTCATCCTATTTTCAAACTGGTTTGGCCTGATCCCTGGACTGGGCTCGATTGGCTGGGCGGAACAGGGACATCATAACGAACACATCACCAGTCCGCTGTTGCGCGGAGTGAACGCCGATCTGAACATGACCCTCTCGATGGCTGCCATTTTCATGGTGCTTTGGCTTTTCTGGTGCATCCGGGAAATCGGCCCGGGCGGATTCGTGGGGCATATCTTCGACGTCAAAGGACACGGCTCCGGCTTTTTCGGGATTTTCCTCGTAGCCGTGTTCGTTTGTGTCGGCGTCATCGAGGTTGTCTCGATCTGTGTACGCCCGGTGGCACTAACTTTCCGGTTGTACGGAAATGTTTTCGCTGGAGAGAACATGCTCGAATCGGTGATGATGATGGGCAACCAACTGGTACCCTACATCGGGGGAGCCATTGCCGTCCTGCCGTTCTATTTACTGGAGATCCTTGTGGGGCTGGTGCAGGCTCTCGTCTTTGCCCTGCTCACGTCGGTATTCACCGCCCTGATGTGCGAACACCATAGCGAGGAACACGCCCACTAGAAAAAGAATTTCGGTGATCGGACCATGCACGTCAGTGGAGGTCACCGAGGAAACTGGAACAAAGAAAAACAAAAACAATGACAGGAAGTATCCAAGTAGGTCTGGCAGCACTCGGCTCCGCAATTGGCGTGGGTTTGGTGGGTGCCAAAGCCGCAGAAGCCACCGGGCGCAACCCGGGCGCTGCTGGGCCCATCCGCACGCAGGCGATTATTTTTGCCGCGCTGGCCGAGGGTATCGTTTTTATCGCCCTGTTTTTGGGCTAAAAACACTTCATCGCCGGGCGCTCTTCGCCCGGCTCACTTTTTAGGTTATGCAAAATCTGATCCTATTAGCCGCAGCTGGAGAAACCGCCGACGGGAACGCCTTTGAAAAAATCGTCGATACCTTTGGCGTCAATTGGCCGCTATTTATCTCCCAGTGCATAGCATTTCTGGTTGTAGCCTTTTTACTCAAAAAACTGGCCTACAAGCCGGTGCTCGAGATGCTCGAGAACCGGCGGCAGAAGATCGCCGAGAGCATGGACAACGCCGAGAAGATCAAGGCCGAGTTGGCCGAGACTCAGGCCGAGCGTGACAAGGTAATGGCCGAGGCTAACCAGAAGGCCGAGAAGCTGATCGCCGACGCCAAGGAAGCGGCCAAGCAGGTCGGCGAGGCCGAGGGCCAGAAGGCGGTCAAGCAGGCCGAGGAAATCATCCGCAAGGCGCGCGAGGCCACCGAGGCCGACCGCGACCGGATGATGGCCGAGTTGAAGGCGGAAATCGGCCGGCTGGTGGTGGACACCACCGCCAGGGTCAGCGGCAAGGTGCTGACCGCCGACGACCACCAACGACTCATCGACGAGACGAACAAGGAACTGGCGGCATAAGGGATGCCTGGGATGGGTGCTCAATGACACCATCACAGCCTCCCCTGCCGCCGGGCCGGAATTGTAATTTTGAAGATAACAAAACAGGCACGGCGCGAGGCCAAGCAGCTATTCCGAAGCTGCCAGGTCGACGGACAACTTGAAGCCAACCGGGTGCGACAGGCCGTGCAACTGCTCATCGAGCGAAAGCCGCGCGGCTACTTTGGCATCCTTCAGCATTTACACCGCCTGGTGAAGCTGGACGAAGCCAGCCGCACCGGCCGCGTGGAGAGTGCTGTGGCGCTTGGCCAAGCGCAGGAGCAGGCCGTCCGGGACGGCTTGAACCGCCTCAAGGGCGGCGACGTGACGGTGGAATTTGCCGAGAACCCCGGCCTCATCGGGGGCATGCGCGTGAAACTCGGCGACGACGTGTTTGACGGCAGCGTGAGGACGCGCTTGGCCAAGTTGAGCGAGACTTTTTAATCCGACTATTTTTACCAACAAGACATGAGTAACCTACTGCAGGACATTGAAGCCCAGATCGCCGGCGCAAAAACAGACGTCGCCCGCGAGAACGTGGGCGTGGTGCGCGAGATCGGTGACGGCGTGGCCAAGATCGAGGGCCTCACCGGTGCAATGATGAACGAGATGCTCGACTTCGGCGGCGGCGTGATGGGCCTCGCGCTGAACCTCGAGGAAACCGAGGTGGGGGCGGTGATCCTCGGCGACCACACCGGCATCGCCGAGGGTGACGAGGTAAAAACCACCAACAAGCTCCTCTCCGTGCCCGTGGGCAAGGCGCTGCTCGGCCGCGTGGTCGACGCGCTTGGCCGACCGGTGGACGGCAAGGGCACCATCGCCGCCGAGACCAGTTATCCGGTCGAGAAAATCGCGCCCGGCATCATCAAGCGCAAATCGGTCAGCCAACCGGTGCAGACCGGCATCATGGCGGTGGACGCGATGATCCCGATTGGCCGCGGCCAACGCGAGCTGGTGATCGGCGACCGCCAGACCGGCAAGACAGCGGTGTGCATCGACGCCATCATCAACAACGCCCGCATCAACCGCGAAGGCCTTGAGAGCGGCGATCCCGATTTCCGCCCGCTTTACTCCATCTACGTGGCCGTCGGCCAGAAACGGGCCAACGTGGCCAAGGTCATCCAGGATCTCGAGGAGAACGACGCGCTGGAACACACCATCGTCGTGGCCGCCACGGCGAGTGACTCGGCCACCAACCAATATCTCGCGCCGTTCGCCGGCGCGGCCATGGGCGAGTGGTTCATGGACAACAACATGGACGCGCTGATCGTGTACGACGACTTGTCCAAGCACGCGGTGGCCTACCGGCAGGTGGCCCTGGTGCTCAAGCGGCCGTCCGGCCGCGAGGCGTTCCCGGGCGACGTGTTTTACCTGCACAGCCGGCTGCTGGAACGCTCAGCCCGGTTGTCCGGCGACGCCGGCGGCGGCTCGCTCACGGCGCTGCCGATCATTGAGACGCAGGCCGGCGACGTGTCGGCCTACATCCCGACCAACGTCATCTCGATCACCGACGGCCAGCTCTTTTTGGAGACCGACCTGTTTTACCAGGGCGTGCGCCCGGCGATCTCGGTGGGACTCTCCGTGAGCCGCGTCGGTTCCGCCGCGCAGGTCAAGGCGATGAAACAGGTGGCCGGCACCATCAAGCTGGATCTCGCGCAGTTCCGCGAACTGGCGGCGTTTGCCCAGTTCGGCAGCGACCTTGACGACGCCACGCGCGCCAAGCTCGAGCGCGGCAAGCGCATCGTGGAGGTGTTCAAACAGGGGCAGTTCCAGCCCGTGGCAGTGCCGGTGCAGGTGGCCATCCTGTGGGCAGTGCAGAATGGCTACTTTGACGACGTGGAAGTGGACGAACTGAAAAACGACCAAGCCTCCATCGCCACATTCCTGCAGGATCGCAAGGCCGACCTGCTGAACAAGATTACCACCGAGGGCCAGGTGAACGACGAAGTGAAAGAGGCCCTCAAGGCCGCCCTCGACGAATACAAGTCGGCGAACAAGTAACGCGTAAACAGGATGTTCATGGCCAACGAACCCAGCATCGGCACAGCCCGGATTGAGGAGACAATTCACCTCATCCGAGGGCAACGCGTGATGCTCGATTCGGATTTGGCAGCGGTGTACGGCACAACGACCAAACGGTTGAATGAGCAGTTTAAACGCAATCGAAAACGTTTCCCCGTGGATTTCGCGTTTCAGTTGACCGCTGCGGAATCCACCCGTTTGAGATCGCAAACAGCGACCTCAAAAAAACAAGGTGACATGCGGTCGCAAATTGCGACCGCATCGAGACGCAACACGCGTTATCGGTCATGGGCTTTCACCGAGTATGGTGCCATCATGCTGGCCAGTGTTTTGAACAGCAACATTGCCGTCGAAGCCAGTGTGCAAGTGGTGCGGGCGTTTGTGAGACAACGGGAATTACTGGCAACGCATCGTGTGCTGGCGGGTAAACTGGCGGACTTGGAAGAGAAGATCACTGGTCACGACACGGACATACAGCATTTGTTTGAAACCCTTCGACAAATGTTGCAACCGGCGCAGCCACCCCGGCGTAAAATTGGATTTCATATCGAACCGGCCAAGACGGCTAAAAAACGCAAGCAAGCAAAGAGTCGAAAGTAATGCCGAGCACCCGCGACATCCGGCGGCGGATCGTTTCCGTCAAGAAGACCGCGCAGATCACCAGCGCCATGGAGAAGGTGGCGCAGGCGAAGATGGCGCGCGCCCAGCAGGCAGCCACCGCAGGGCGGCCATATGCGGAGCTGATGAACCGCGTGCTGGCCGAAGTGGTCACGCACGCCGGCGATTTCGATCACCCCTTCATGAAGGAGCGCGGCGGCGAGAAGCGCGCACTGATCCTGGTGACCACGGACAAAGGCATGTGCGGCCCGATCAACTCCAACCTCCTGCGCAAGGTCAGCGACGAGTTTGTCACCGACCACACCCGCGTGATTGCCGCCGGCAAGAAGGGGGCCCAGCACGCCACGCGCGTCGGCTGGGATTTGGCTGCGGAGTTTTCCTACAGCGACACGCCGGTCTTCGCCGAGGCACGGGCCATCGCCCGGTTGGCTGCGGAGCTTTTCGAGAATGCAGAGGTGGATCACGTCGACATCGCGTTCACGAACTTCGTCAACACCCTCACCCAAAAGCCAGAGGTGCAAACCGTGCTGCCGATCACCGAGATCAAGGGCGTCCAGGCCGGTGTCGAGGGCGGGGAGATGGCGGCGGAGCTTCCCGGCGGGACGGCGGAATTCCTGTTCGAGCCATCAGCCGGTGGCGTGCTCGGCGCGTTGCTGCCGCACTACATCAATTTTCAGGTGCACCAGATTCTGCTCGAGGCGCGGGCCAGCGAGTTTAGCTCAAAGATGGTGGCGATGAAAAACGCCACCGACAATGCGAACGACCTGATCAAGGATTTGACCCTCGAATACAACAAGATGCGCCAGGCGGCGATTACCAGCGAGTTGCTGGAGATCACCACCGCCCAGATGGCGCTGGGCAACTGATTTAGCAGACCAGAAGAAAATGAACAAAGGCAAGATTGTACAGATCATTGGGCCGGTGGTGGACGCGGAATTCACCGACGGCCTGCCCGGCATATACAATGCACTGACCGTGGAATTCGACGTACCCGGCGAGGGCGCCACCAAGCTGACGCTCGAGGTGCAGCAGCACTTGGGCGACAACTGGGTGCGGGCCGTGGCGATGAGTTCCACCGAGGGGCTCAAGCGCGGCATGGAACTCACCGACCAAGGCAAGCCGATCAGCATGCCGGTTGGCGAGGCCGTGATGGGCCGTGTGTTCAACGTGACCGGCGAGGCCGTGGACGAACAGGGCCCGGTGCAGCCGGACAAAGACAAGGACGGCAACGATATTTACTACCCCATCCACCGCGCTGCCCCGGCGTTGACCGAACAGTCCACCAGCCCGCAGGTGCTCACCACCGGCATCAAGGTCATCGACCTCATCTGCCCGTTCCTCAAGGGCGGCAAGGTCGGTGCGTTCGGCGGTGCCGGCGTTGGCAAGACCGTCGTCATCATGGAGCTGATCAACAACATCGCCAAGCTGCACGGCGGCATCTCGATGTTCGCCGGCGTGGGCGAGCGCACCCGTGAGGGCAACGACCTTTACAATGAGATGATCGAGGCCGACGTCATCAAGACCGAGAAGGACGAGAACGGCCACACGAAGCTGAACGAGCGCGGCCTGCCGGTGCTGGCCGAAGGCTCCCGCATCGGCCTGGTCTACGGCCAGATGAACGAGCCGCCCGGCGCGCGTTTGCGCGTGGCCCTCTCGGCGCTGGCTGTCACCGAGTATTTCCGTGATGAAAAGGGGCAGGACGTGCTGCTGTTCGTGGACAATGTCTTCCGCTTCAGCCAAGCCGGCTCCGAGGTGAGCGCCCTGCTGGGCCGCACGCCGTCGGCCGTGGGTTACCAGCCGACACTGGCCTCCGAGATGGGCGACCTCCAGGAGCGCATCACCTCCACCAAGAAAGGCTCCATCACCTCCTTCCAGGCCGTGTACGTCCCTGCGGATGACTTGACCGACCCCGCCCCGGCCACGACCTTCGCACACTTGGACGCCACCATCGTGCTGGAGCGGTCCATCGCCGAGCTGGGCATTTATCCCGCCGTCGATCCGCTGGCCTCCACGTCACTGGCGCTCACGCCGGACATCGTCGGCGAGGAGCATTACCGCGTCGCCCGCGGCGTGCAGGCGGTGCTGCAACGCTACAAGGAATTGCAGGACATCATCGCCATTCTCGGCATGGACGAGCTGTCGCCGGACGACAAGCAGACCGTGTTTCGCGCGCGCAAAATCCAGCGCTTCCTGTCGCAGCCGTTCAGCGTGGCAGAGGTGTTCACCGGCACCGCCGGCAAACAGGTGGACGTCGAGGACACCGTGAAGGGCTTCGCCGAGATTCTGGATGGCAAACATGACGAGGTGCCCGAGAGCAACTTCTACATGAAGGGCGGCATCGCGGAGATTCAGGAAGAGAAGTAACAGCATGGCCGACACCCTCAAGCTCGAGATCGTTACGCCGGAGTCGAAAATCTACTCCGAGGACGTCGAGATGGTCACGCTGCCCGGCAGCGAGGGCGAGGCCGGGATCTACCCGAACCACGTGCCACTGATGACGAAGGTGCAGGCCGGCGAGATCATCGTCAAGCGGGGCGGCACCGAGGAGGTCGTCGCAGTCGGGGAAGGCTTTGCCGAGGTGACCGGCGACCATGTGGCCATCCTCACCGACAACGCCGCCAACAGCGCTGACATCGACGAGGCCGCCGCCGAGGAGGCCAAGGCCAAGGCTGAACAGCGACTTGAGGAAGGCGGCGACATCTCCGAGGACGAAGCCAAGGCCCTGACCCAAGCCATCCTCTACTCCCAAGCCCAGCTCAAGGCCAAGCACCGCAAGCGCGGCTAACCGCTTGGCCAAGGCCAACACGCAACACTTCCCGAGGCGAACGGCTCCCGTTCGCCTTTTTTCTGCCTAAAACTTGCGAATGGGCGCTTGGCCCGATAGGCTGCCGAACCGGCTCGCGGCCAAGCGCTTGGCTCGGGTCACCCTCCCCTTCCCTCCGCTTGGCCAAGCGGCAACGGAACACAAACATTTTTTATGGCATACAACGACATCACCCCGCCCGAGGGCGGAACCCTCACCATCGAGAACGGCCGCCTGCAGGTGCCCGACGCCCCGGTCATCCCGTTCATCCGCGGCGACGGCACCGGCCCGGACATTTGGGCGGCCAGCCAGCTCGTCTTCGATGCCGCCGTGGAGAAGGCCTACGGCGGCTCGAAAAAAATCGCCTGGTTCGAGGTGTTCGCCGGGCAGGCGTCGAAGGATCGATTTGACGAATGGTTGCCGGACGACACGGTGGCTGCGTTCCGCGACCATCTTGTCGGCATCAAGGGGCCGCTGACCACGCCGGTCGGCGGCGGCATCCGCTCGATCAATGTCGCCCTGCGGCAGATCCTCGACCTGTACACCTGCCTGCGGCCGGTACGCTGGTTCGACGGCGTGCCGAGTCCGGTGAAGCAGCCGGAGCTGACCGACATGGTCATCTTCCGCGAAAACACCGAGGACATTTACGCCGGCATCGAGTTCCAGCACGGCACCGAGGAGTGCGACAAGTTCAAAAAACTGTTCACCGAAGCCTTCCCCGGGCAGGCAAAAAAAATCCGGTTCCCCGACACCGCCGGCATCGGCATCAAGCCGGTGTCCGAGGAAGGCACCGGACGCATCGTGCGCGCGGCCATCGAGTACGCCATCGCGAACAACCGTGACAGCGTCACGCTCGTGCACAAGGGCAACATCATGAAGTTCACCGAGGGCGCCTTCCGCGACTGGGGCTACGCCTTGGCCAAGCGCGAGTACGGGGCGACCGACCTCGACGGCGGCCCATGGCAGGTCATCGAAAAAGGCGGCCAAAAGATCGTCGTCAAGGACGTCATCGCCGATGCCTTTCTGCAGCAGATCCTGTTGCGCCCGGCCGAGTACGACGTCATCGCCACGCTGAACCTCAACGGCGATTACGTCTCCGACGCGCTCGCGGCATGCGTGGGCGGCATCGGCATCGCACCCGGCGGCAACATCAATTACGACACCGGCCACGCCATCTTCGAGGCCACCCACGGCACCGCACCAAAGTACGCCGGGCTGGACAAGGTCAACCCCGGTTCCGTCATTCTCAGCGGCGAGATGATGCTGCGCCACCTCGGCTGGCTCGAGGCCGCCGATCTCATCGTCAAGGGGATGGACGGTGCCATCGCCTCGAAAAAGGTTACCTACGATTTCGCCCGTCTCATGGACGACGCCAGCGAGATTCCGTGTTCCGCCTTCGGCCAAAACATCGTCGACCACATGGGCTGATTCTGTTAGCCTAGATTCGTGGATGGCAACCCAGACAGACAGCCGGACGGCAGCGAGGCGGCATTAAGCGCCGTTGCTTTGAGCCCGTTCAAGGCCGATGCCTGGCAGCGCCTGACCCCGCGCGAACGCCTTCGCCGCAGTTGGGCGATGCGTGCCCGGCTGAAAGACCCGCAAGCCGCCCATGATCGCAAGTTTCTTCTCCAACCTTAAGGCGGCGGGAACCGACTATCTGCTCATCAGCGGCCAGGCCGCCCTGCTTGGAATGTGTTTGCCTGTGACCAACCGCCTGCTCATCACGATCGCCTTGGCCTGTTCGGCCACCTTGGCCAAGGGCGCGGTGGTGATCAATGAGATTCACCACGATCCCGACGTCAAGACCGAGCTGGCTGAGTTTATCGAGTTGCACAACACCGGCGACGCGCCGGCCGACCTCGGTGGCTGGACGATTGGGGGCGCGGTCGGTTTCACGTTTCCCGACGGCAGCAAACTCGACGGCGGCGGCTTCGTTGTCGTCGCGCACCATCCGGCGCAGTTCAAGGCCAAGTTCGGCGGCTCGCCGCTTGGCCCATGGCTGGGCAAGCTCGACAACGACGGCGAGCGGATCGAGTTGCGTGACGCCACCGGCCAAGTCGTCGATCGTGTGCGCTACCGGCTCGGGTTCCCATGGCCCATCGTCGGCGGCCCGCCCGGCTACTCGATCGAGCTGATCCACCCCGACCTCGACAACAACGACGGACACAACTGGCGGCCGTCCGTTCGCGGCGACGCCTCGACCAAGGCCAACACGCTCGTGGCCAAGGGCAGTTCGTGGAACTATTTCAAGGGCAAACGCGAGGCGTCGACTCCGCGCGACGCCTGGCGCAAAGCGGCCTTCAACGAGAGTGGCTGGCTGACCGGGCGCACGCCGATCGGGTACGGGGAGAATTTCATGAAGACGACGCTGGGCGATATGCGCAACGGCTACACGTCAGTTTATTTCCGCAAAAAAATTACGGTTAAGGACGCAAAGAAAATCGGCGCGCTGAAATTGGCGTTGCAATTTGATGACGGCTTCAACATGTGGATCAACGGCCGGCACGTCGCCGGCAGCAACCTCGCCACCAAGGAGCCGCGATTCGGCACCAACGCCAGCTCGGCGATCGAGGAACACGACTATGTCGAGTTCGACCTCCCGTCGCCGGGCGGCTATCTCGTTGAGGGCGAAAACATCTTGGCCATCCAGGCGCACAATGCGTCGAGAGGCGGCAGCAGCGACTTCTTCATTGACGTGGAGTTGAAAGCGAGCGTCGGCCCGGCCAATCGTGGGCCGACTCCGGGCGCTCGCAACTCGGTTTTTACCGCCGAACCGCTGCCGCGCTTGGCCAAGGTCGGGCACGCGCCCCGGCAGCCGAAGGACGGCGAGGCGGTCGTGATCAGCACCGTGCCCAGCATAGCGGTGGCCGGCTCGGAGGTTTATGCGGAGTACCAAGTCGTGAGCCCCGGCAGCTACGTTCATATCGACGACGCAACGTACGAGCGAGGGTGGATCAAGCTGCCGATGAACGATCTTGGCCAAGCGGGCGATGCCCGCGCCCGGGACGGCGTTTTCTCGGCGACCGTGCCCAAATCGGCACAGCGGCACCGGAACCTGATCCGCTATCGTGTCTCGGTGAAAACCGCGCTTGGCCAAGTGGCCACCGCGCCGTACCCCGGCGATCCGTCGCCCAACTTCGCCTATTTCTGCTACGACGGCGTGCCAAGCTGGAGCGGCAAGGCCAAGCCCGGCGCGAAGGTGGTCGAGTTCGACAGCCAAGCGCTCACCCGCGTGCCGGTGTACCACTTGATCTCGAAAAAAACCGATGTCGAGAACTCGACGTGGAACGAGCAATACCGCGGCGACAACTACAAGTGGAAAGGCACGCTGGTATACGACGGCGAGGTGTACGACCACATCCGCTACCGCGCCCGGGGCGGGGTGTGGCGCTACGCGATGGGCAAGAACATGTGGAAGTTCGACTTCAACCGCGGCCACTCGTTCCAGGCGCGCGACCCGTACGGCCGCGAGTACGACACGCGCTGGGACAAGCTGAATTTCTCCGCCTGCATCCAGCAGGGCAATTTCCAGCACCGAGGCGAGCAGGGAATGTTCGAGGCGGTCGGCTTCAAGCTGTTCGAGCTGGCCGGCGTGGAGGCACCCAAGACGCACTGGGTGCATTTCCGGATCATCGACGAGGCGGCAGAGACCGGCGCGACGCAACACGACGGCGACTTTTGGGGGCTTTACCTCGTGCTTGAGCAGATGGACGGCCGGTTCCTCGACGAACACGATTTGCCGGACGGCAACCTGTACAAAATGGAGGGCGGCAGCGGCGAGTTGAACAATCAAGGGCCGACCTCCGTGACGGACAAGTCCGACCTCAACACGTACCTGAACCGGTACAAGGGCAACCCGCCGGAGAGTTGGTGGCGGCAAAACATGGACCTGCCGCGCTACTACAGTTACCGCACAGTCGTCGAGGGCATCCACCATTACGACATCGGCTACGGCAAAAATTATTTCTACTACCTCAACCCGGAGACGCAACAGTGGTCCACGCTGCCGTGGGATCTTGACCTGACTTGGGCGAACAACATGTACGGCAACGGCAACGACCCGTTCAAGGGCAAGGTGCTCGGCAAGTCGGTGTTCAAGGTGGAGTACGGAAACCGTGCAAGGGAAATCCTCGACCTGCTGTTCAACGACGACGAAGGCTACAGGCTGATCGATGAATTCGCGGCGGTCATTGACGAGCCGACCGGGCGGCTGCCGTCGATCGCCGATGCCGACCGCGCGATGTGGGACTATCACCCGATCATGGCGTCCGGAAAGGTCAACGGCAGCAAGGCGGGCAAGGGGCGGTTTTACCAAAAAGCCGGCACGAAGGACTTCCCCGGGATGGTGAACATCATGAAAAATTACATCCGCACCCGCCGCAATTTCATCCTCAAGTCGGCCGCCCGCGACACAAAGCATCCCGACCAGCCGACGATCACGTACGTTGGCGGCGGCGGCCATCCCGTCAACGGGCTGCGGTTTCGCAGCTCGGCGTTTGCCGACTCGAGCGGAAAGTTCGCCGGGATGAAATGGCGCCTGGCCGAGGTCAGCGCGCCGGACGCGCCGCCTTACGACCCGGCCCACCCGCGCCCGTACGAGATCAACGCCACTTGGGAATCAGGCGTGCTGACCCAGTTCTCGCAGGAGATCGCCCTGCCCTCCGGCTTGGCCAAGGTCGGGCATTGGTATCGGGCACGCGTGCGGATGCTCGACGACACCCAGCGCTGGAGCCACTGGTCCGCACCGCTTGAATTCCGGGCCGGCGAGCCGGACACGCTCGGGAGCCTGAAGGCGCATCTCGTGCTGAGCGAGCTAATGTACAACGCGCCGAGCGGACCGGACTACGATTATCTCGAGCTGCACAACCGCAGCCCCGACACGACACTTGACCTCGGCGGCGTGGTGCTCACCGGCGGCGTGCGGTTCACCGCGCCGGCCGGGTTCACGCTGGCACCGGGCCAATACGCGCTCCTCATCGGCCACGATGACGAGGCGGCGTTCCGAAAGCATTACAAATTGGCAGACGAGGCGAAGATCCTTGGCGCGTACGGCGGCAAGTTGGCCAACAACGGCGAGACGATCCGGGTGCAGGCCGCGGCCGGCGGCGAGATTCTTGTCACTTTCCATTACAGCGATGACGACAACTGGCCACAGGCGGCCGATGGCGGCGGTCGTTCGCTGATCCCCACCGAACTCGATCCGGCGAAGCAGGCGCTCGGCGCGCTGGACCACCCGGCCAGTTGGCAACCCAGCGCCGCCGAGGGCGGCTCGCCCGGTGATGCTGAGGCCAAGCCGACCGAGGACACCGACCGGGATGGCCTGCCCGATGCGTGGGAATTGGCCCATGGCTTGAATCCCGCAATCGATGATTCCGCGGCGGACCCCGATCTCGACGGTGCGAACAACCTGCACGAATACTTCGCCAACACCGACCCGGCAAACCCGGCCAGCCGGCTGGCGCTCGCGCTCGCGCTTGGCCAAGCGGGCCAGCTCGAGGCCGTGTTCACCCTCCGGGCCGGTTGCTATTACCTGCTGGAGTCGGCCGAGACGGTCGCCGGCCCGTGGGGCGCGATGCCCGGCGACGTGTTTTTCCCCGAAAAAGGGGTCGAGTCGGAAACCCGGCGGGTGCCGGTTGGCCTGCCGGGCGGCGGGGGGAAACGGTTCTTCCGGCTGCAGGTTAAGCGTTTGGCCGAATGAGGTTTTGTCGCTATGTTCCCCAGCCGTCTGGGGCGGGAAATGTAACAAAGCGGCCGATTTAGCCGTAAAAGGCGTACTGATATATGGACATACAGGTAGCGGTGCTGTGCGACGCGGCCACGGATCAAAAGGGCAAGTTGAACCTGCTGGGCACGTTCAACACGGTCTACACGCGGGAGTTGCCAGCCAACTACCCGCAATGCTCGATTGTCCTGCGCGTGGTGTTCAAGCGCGTGGAGGAAGGCTCGCACAAGCTGCGGATCAACTTCGTCGATGAGGACGGCAAGTTCGTGATGCCGAGCATCGAGCTGCCGTTCGAGGTCAACATGCCGGGGGAGGACAGTTTTCTGTTCCGCAATTTCATCCTGAACATCCAGCGGCTGAAGTTCGAGAAATTCGGCCAGCACGCCGTGGACATCGCGATCGACGGACGGCAGGAGGCCAGCATTCCGCTGGAGGTCAAACAGCTCCCCGGGCAGGAACCGGACTGCGACGAAGCGTCATGAACCGCACACGCCCCCTCTTCCAGGGAGTCGTGCCGAGCGCGCTTGGCCAAGCGGCGTCGAGTCAGATTTTGAGCAGCATGAACAGACATTACGTGATAATCGCACTGGCCCTGTCGGCGTTGATGGCGCCTCGACTGGCCAACGGCATCGACCTCGTCAAGGAGGGTGTTGTCTTCAAGTATCACAAGGGCACCAAGGAGGCCTCCTCTCCCCTCACCGCGTGGACCCAGTTGGATTACTCTGACTCGGCCTGGTCGCAGGGCCGGCAGCCGTTCTACAGCAACGAGACCGTCGATGGCGGCACGGAGCTGGACGACATGAAGAGTGGCTACTCCACCGTCTACCTTCGGGTGAAGTTCCGGGTGGCCGACCCGTCGGTCTTGAGCACCGCCACGCTCGAGGTCCAGGCGGACGACGGCTACGTGGCATGGCTCAACGGCGTGGAAGTTGCCAGCCTCAACAAGCCGACGTCGACCCTGCGCTACAGTTCCAGATCAACGAAGTCCAACAAGGAGCCGCTCAACTGGCACAAAAGCGAACTTCAAAACTTCGGCGGCGTCGCGGAGAAGGGCTGGAACGTCCTGTGCATCATGCTCCTGAACTTCAGCAAGGCCAACTGGGATGCCTATCTGGACGTCCGGTTGACGGCCAAGGAGCGCGAGTTCGTGCCGCCCGAGATCGTTTCCATCTCCCCCAAGCCGGGCGAACTGACTGAGTTGAATACCATCACGGTCACCTTCAGCGAGCCGATGTCCGGGGTGAATGCCGGCGACCTGATAATCAACGATTACCCGGCAACCCAGTTGGAGGAGAACGGAAACACATTCACGTTTCAGTTCGACCATCCCGCCGCCGGGAAAACCGATGTCTGGTGGGCACCAGACCACGGTATCGGGGACCGAGCCTCCCCTCCGAACGCCTTTGACCCGGAGGGAAACACCGGAAACCACAAGCCCAGCTGGAGCTACGACTTGCTCGATCTGGTTCCGCCTGGCCTTGCCAGCCGGATGCCGGGCAATGGCACGGTTCGCCAATTCAGCCAGGCGGAGATCTGGTTCAACGAGCCGGTGCAGGGCATCAACGCGGCCGACCTCATGGCCAACGGCATCTCGGCCTTGGCTGTCGACGGGTTTGGTGCCGGGCCGTATCTGTTTCAGTTTGACAACGTCGCGCTTGGCCAAGTGGAGTTGATCTGGGCGGATGACCACGGCATCACCGACTTCAACAAGACGCCCAACGCCTTCGACGGCCAAGCGTGGTCGGTCCAGGTCGACCCGGCCCACTCTCCCGGCGACGTGGTAATCAGCGAGTTCAGCGCCGCATACAACAAGGCGTACAAGCGGGTGGAGGGTGACTGGATCGAGCTGCACAACCGCAGCGACGCCGGGGTGAATCTCGAGGGATGGTCGTTGACCGATGACAAGGAAAACCCGGCCAAGTGGATTTTCCCCAACGTGACGCTCGGTGCCGGAAGTCGCATGGTGGTTTTTGCCACCGGCGAGGACACCAAGAGCACCAGCTTGGCCAAGCCGTCGCACACGAACTTTAAGCTCAACCCCAACGGGGAATACCTCGCGCTGTGCAGCCCGGAAATGCCAAGGCGCGCCGTGTCGGCGGTTCGGTTCCCGGAACAGGCCGCCGGTGTCAGCTACGGGCTCAACAAAAACGACGAGTGGGTCTATTTCTCGAAGCCGACGCCGGGCGCGGTCAACGACAACGCCACCGTCTCGAGCCGCGTGAACCCGGTGCACTTCAGCCTGCCGCGCGGTTTTTACGAGCGGAAGGCGATGACCCTCACGCTCTCCACGGACACGCCCGGCGCAACCATCCGATACACTCTCGACGGGGATACCCCTGCCTGCTGCGGCGACGGAACGTACGAGACCGTGGGCAAGGTTTACACCGGGCCGATCTCGATCACAAAGACGAGCATCGTGCGGGCCATCGCCCACAAGGCGGGCCAGCTTCCCTCGACCGTCCGCACCCACACCTACCTTTACGGGATGCCGAGTTCGCGGAGGAATCTCCCCGCCCTGTCGCTGGTGACCGATGACCGGCATCTCTGGGGCTCGAAGGGCATCCAGAAACAGCCCAACGCCACGTATCACGGCATCGCCTGGGAACGACCGGTCTCGGCGGAGTTGATCCGGCCCGACGACAACGGCGGCTTCGCGGTGGACTGCGGCATCCGCATCCAGGGAGGCGGCTATGTGCGCCCCCGCTACAATCCCAACGGCGGCCTGCCGTTCAGCAAGTACTCGTTCCGCCTGTATTTCCGTGGCGACTACGGGACCGGCCGTCTGGAGTATCCGTTGTTCGGCGACATCCCGGTGCAGTCGTTCGATCGCCTTGTGCTGCGGGCCGGCATGAACGACCACACCAACCCGTTCATCAAGGACGAATGGGCGCGGCGGCTTTGTTCCAACGTCGGCCAGGTTTCCCCGCGCGGCACGTTTGTGAACCTGTTCATCAACGGCCAATACAAGGGCTACTACAACCCGACCGAGCGCATCGACACGAAGTTCCTCGCCGACTGGTACCAGACGGATGAATCGTACGACCTGATCGCGCAGTTCAACGAGGTGCGGGCCGGCACCGTCACTGCCTGGCGCAACTTGCTCAATTACGTCAACCGGCATGACATGCAGGATCCCGAGCATTTCCAATTCGTTGAACAGCAACTGGACATGGCCGCGATGGCCGACTACCTCCTGCCGCTCATCTACGCCGCCAACGACGACTGGCCGCACAACAACTGGCGTGTCGCCAGCCACAAGCCGGACGGCCTGTTCCGCTTCATCAACTGGGACGCCGAATGGACCTTCAGCAAGAGCACCAGCCACAACACCATCAAGAACCAGCTCTCGAGCACCTCACCCCCCTGGGGCAATGCCGACATCGCCAATCTCTTCAACCGGCTGAAGGTCAGTTCCGAATACCAGATGATCTTTGCCGACCGGGTTCACAAGCATTTCTACAACGGCGGCGGCCTGACCGATGCGGAGATTCGGCGCGTCTTCGACGAGCTGTACGACTCCGTGAAGGGCACGATCCCCGTCAGCCAAAGCTGGGGAACCAACTGGATCCGGAACCGGCGCGCGCCCGTGTTGCGGCACCTGAAGGAGGCCAGCCTGGCCGCCTCCGACAACGCGCCCAAGTTCAACCAGTTCGGCGGCGTGGTGCCGGCCGGGTTCAACCTCAAACTGTCCGCCTCAAGTGGCACGGTCTATTATACCACCGATGGCTCCGACCCGCGTGTCCGGTTCGCCGGCTCGATCACGGCCTCGGCCAAAAAGTACAACTCGGCAAAAGGGGTCGTCCTGAACGACGGCGCACACGTCAAGGCGCGCACGATGACTTCCGGCAAATGGAGCGCGCTGACGGAGGCCTCGTTCATGGTCGGGGACGGCGACGTGCCGGTGCGGATCACCGAGATCATGTACAACCCGCAGGGCGGCGATGCGTTCGAGTTCATCGAGCTGCAGAACGTCGGCGACACCGAGCAGGATCTGTCCGGCTTCTCGTTTGACGGCGTCACCTTCCGGTTTGCCGAGAGCAGCCCCCCGCTGGACGCCGGCGCCTACCTGTTGCTGGTCAACGACGCCAACGTGCAGGCGTTCCTCGCGCGTTATCCCGGCGTGCGGGTCGGCGGCCTGTATGAGGGCAGCCTCTCCAACAAGGGCGAGCGCCTGGCCCTAGTCGACCGCAACGGCGAGACGGTGCTGTCGGTCGACTACGACGACGGCGGCGCTTGGCCAAGCGAGCCGGACGGCGACGGTTACTCGCTGGTCTTGGCCAACCCGGCCGGTGACCCCGACTCGCCGGCCAACTGGCGCACCAGCCTGGCCAAGGGCGGCACCCCCGGCCGGCCCAGGCCCAGCGGCCCGCAGCCGCTCGTCATCCTCAACGAGGTGCTCGCCGAAAACGTCGCTGCAGTGCAGAACGGCGCCACGTTCCCCGACTTTGTGGAGTTGAAAAACGTCGCCGGAACCAATGTCTACCTCCAAAACTGGAGCCTGAGCGACAACCCGGCCAAGCCCCGGAAATTCAACTTCCCGGCCGGCACCCTGATCCCGGCCAACGGCTATCTCGTGGTGTGGCTGGATGACGCTTCGGAAGCACCCGGCCTGCACGCCGGCTTCGCGCTGGACAACGACGGCGACGCCATCGCGCTGTTCAATCCGCAGGGGGAGCGCATCGACGTGTTGGGCTTCGGCCTGCAGGTGGCCGACCACTCGGTCGGGCGAGGCAGCGACAGCGCCGACTGGACGCTCAACCAGCCCACCCCCGGCAAGGCGAACCAGGCCGCGCCGGTCGCCGACCTGAAAAAACTCAAGCTCAACGAGTTCGTGGCCGCCGCGCCACCGGGAGGGGACGACTGGGTCGAGCTGTACAACACCGACAGCCGCCCGGCTGCCTTATTCGGGCTGGGATGGGAGGCCGGCCTGGCCCGGTTCACCTATCGCAACCTCTCCTTCATCGCACCGCACAGTTACCAGGTGTTCCGCGCCGACGAGCGGCCGGGCGTGCGGCACCTCGACTTCCGCCTGCCGGCCGCCGGCGGCACCCTGCTGCTGCGGGATCCGGACGGGGCCGAGCTGGACGACCTGAGCTACCCCACGCAGAAGGACGGCGAGTCGCGCGGCCGCTACCCGAACGGCACCGGCTCGTGGAAAACCTTCACCACCACCATCAGCCCGGGCCAGGCCAACTACCTGCCGGAGACCGGCGGGCTGCAGTTCAGCGAGATTCTTGCCATCAACGACGGGGCGGTCATCGACCCGCTGGGCCGGACGAGTGACTGGATCGAGCTGTGGAACAACTCGGCGGCGTCCATCGACCTCACCGGCATGAGCCTGAGCATCAACCGGATTGAGCCGGGACAGTGGAGCTTCCCCGGCGGCACCCAGCTCAACGCCAAGGGCCGGCTGGTCCTCTGGTGCAACGGCTCCCGCGACCCCGCGCTTGGCCCTGCCAATTATTTGAACACCGGCCGCTCGCTCAACGGGACCCACGGCACGGTCTATCTGTTCAACGCCAGGGAGCAGATTGTCGACCGGGTGAGCTACGGCTTCCAGGTGCCGGACCTCCCGATCGGGCGCGACAAAAACGGCGACTGGGCGCTGCTCAGCGCGACCACCCCCGGCGGGGAAAACAAGCCGCCCGTGTTGCTCGCCTCCTCCGGCAACATCGTCATCAATGAGTGGATGGCCAACGGCCGGAACGGCGACTGGATTGAGCTGCACAACCCGCTTTCGCTGCCGGCCAAGCTGGACGGCATGTACCTGACCGACGACCTCAGCTCGGTCGGCCGCACCAAGTTTGAGGTCCCGGAGCTGACCTTCATCGCCCCGGGTGGGTTCGTCAAGTGGATCGCCGACGGCGACCTGTCCAACGGCGGCGACCACGTGAACTTCAGCCTCGCCAGCCTGGGTGAGCCGATCGCCCTTTACAGCCGGACCAAGTCGCTGCTGGACAAGCGGGAGATATCACAGACGACCCCCGGCGAGTCGGAGGGCCGGTTGCCGGACGGCGCCCCGAAAATCGTGAAATTCCCCGACACGTCCACCCCCGGCAGGTCGAATTACCTGCCGCTGGACAACGTCGCCATCAACGAGGTACTCACGCACACCGACCCGCCATTCGAGGACGCCATCGAACTTAGCAACCTCTCCGGGGAGCCGGTGGATATCGGCAACTGGTGGCTGAGTAACTCGCGATCGAACCTGAAAAAATTCCGGATTCCGTCCGGCACCACGCTGCCGGCCCGCGGCTTGGCGGCGTTTTACGAGGGCCAGTTCAACCCGGCGCCGGGAGCCACGCGGAGCTTCGCGCTCAACTCCGCCCACGGTGACACGGTCATCCTCTCCGAGGCGGACACGGCCGGAAACCTGACCGGCCGCCGCGCGATCGTCGAGTTTGGAGCGGCGGAAAACGGTGTCTCCATTGGCCGGGTGATGACCAGCCTCGGCGACCAGTTCACCGCCCTGGCCTTGCCGACGTTCGGCGTGGACACCCCGGCCTCCGTGGCCGACTTTCGACAGGGCGGCGGTGACGCCAATGCCTCGCCAAAGATCAGCCCGGTCGTCATCCATGAAATCCTGTACCACCCCGCCCGGCTGCCGTTCGGTGCCGGCACACCGCACGACGAGTTTATCGAGCTTCGCAACATCACCTCCACGACCGTGCCGCTGTACGATCCGCTGCACCCGGAGAACACCTGGCGGATCGGCGGCGGGGCGACATTCGAGTTTCCGCGCGGCTTCCAGCTGCCGGCCGGCGGCTACGCAGTGTTGATCGAGTTCAACCCGGCGAAGGAACCGGACAAGGCCGCGAGCTTGGCCAAGCGGCTCGGCATCCCGGACGGCGTGCCAATCCTCGGCCCGTTGCGGGGGCAGTTGGCCAACAGCGGCGACACGGTCGCCCTGTACCGGCCGGACACACCGCAGGGCCTGCACCACGACGACGCCGGGTTCGTGCCGTACATCCTCATGGACCAGGTCGCTTTCGGGGACACGGCCCCTTGGCCAAGCGAGGCCGACGGCCGGGGTGCCTCGCTGCAGCGCGTGTCTGCCGGCAGGTTCGCCAACGACCCGGTCAACTGGAAGGCCGCCGCGCCGAATCCCGGCCGTGACAACCGCCACCTCGAGGCGGACGACTCCGACAACGACGGCATCCCGGACGACTGGGAGACGGCCCACGGGCTGGATCCGCTCGCCGCCGCCGATGCTGCCGCCGACAACGACCAAGACGGCCTGAGCAACCTTGCCGAGTATTACGCCGGCACCGACCCTCGGAATGCCGCCAGCGTCTTTCAGCTCCTGGCCAAGCGCTTGGCCAACGGGCGGATCGGGCTGCACTTCGACGCCGCCCGCGCCGGGCAATTGGTGGAGGTGCAAACCACCCGGGCGCTTGGCCAGACCGCCTGGCAAACCGTGATGGAACAGGTCGCGGAGGAGGCCGGCCCGCAACAGGTCGAGGTTGACGTTTCCAATTCGGGTGGCCAGTTTTTCCGCCTGCTCCTCGCGGAGTGACCCGAATGGAAAGCGCGCTCACCAACGCCGCCAGCCAGACTAACTTCGGCCCCATCGACTGGGTGATCGTGGCGGTGTACCTGCTGCTCTCGGTCGGCATTGCGTTTTTCGTCAAGCGTTACGCCGGCAACATGACGAACTTCGTCACCGCCGGGCGTGCGGTCGGCACGTGGCTCGGCATCGCCACGCTGACCGGCACCGAGATGGGCCTCATCACGGTGATGTACAGCGCGCAAAAGGGGTTCACCGCCGGCTTTGCGGCATTTCACATCGGGGTGATCGCCGGCTTGGTGGCGCTGCTCGTCGGCTTGACCGGCTTCATCGTCGTGCGGCTGCGCGACCACAAGGTGCTGACGATCCCGGAGTATTACGAAAAACGATTTGGCCGCCGCACACGCATTCTCGGCGGCGTCATGCTGGCGTTCGGCGGCCTGCTCAACATGGGGCTGTTCCTCAAGGTGGGTGCGATGTTCATCGTCGGCATCACCGGCATGGATCCCAGTGGCAACGCGCTGAAGATCGTGATGGTGGTGCTGCTGGCGTTGGTGCTCGTTTACACGGTTATCGGCGGGATGATCTCGGTGGTGATCACCGACTACATCCAGTTTGCCATCCTGTCGGTCGGCATCCTCGTCACCGGCTGGCTGGCGATCGCCAGCGTCGGCTGGGAGAATTTGTTCGAAACTGTCCAGACCCAGTTCAAGGGGGATTCCGGCTTCAACCCGGTGGCATCGGAGAGCGACTTCGGGTGGGAGTACGTTGGGTGGATGTTTTTCCTCGGGATCGTGAACTGCGCGCTTTGGCCCACCGCAGTCGCCCGCGCGCTGGCCATGGAGAGTACCGCCGCGCTCAAGCGGCAGTACACGTGGTCGTCCATCTCGTTCGCCATCCGCATGATCATCCCGGCCCTGCTCGGCATCTGCGCGTTTGTGTTCATGATAACCAAGGCGCCGGATCTGCGGGAGCATTTCATGCCGACGGATGCCGACGCTCAGGCGGTGGACAATCTGTACGCCATGCCGATCTTCCTCGGACGCATCCTGCCGGCGGGGCTGATCGGGCTGATCACCGCCGCAATGATTGCCGCCTTCATGTCCACGCACGACGGCTACCTGCTCTGCTGGAGCACGGTGATCACGCAGGACATCATCGCGCCGCTGTTCAAGGGGCGGCTCGACAACCCGATCCGCATCAAGATCACCCGCATCCTCATCGTGCTGATCGGCCTTTACATTCTTTATTGGGGCCTGTTTTACACCGGCGAGGAGGACATTTGGGATTACATGGCGGTAACCGGCGCGATCTATTTTACCGGCGCATTTTCACTGCTCTTTGGCGGACTGTATTGGCACCGGGCCAGCTCAACCGGCGCAGTGCTGGCGCTGCTCGTCGGCGTCACGGCGGTGTTTGGCCTTGGCCCCGTGCAGCAGGCTGTTCACAAATGGATTCCCGGCAGCATCGCTGCTCAAACAATCACCGCCATCGACGACGACACCATCGAGTTCGCGGCGTTTACGGAACCGGAAGCCAAGGAAGATTCCTTCCTGCGTGACATGGTCGTTGATTTTGTGATGACCCCCTTCGAGCAGGCCAAGCCGTGGGGGTTCAACAAGTTGAAGGGATGGACGGCCGTGGTGCGTGACACGACCGGCCAAGCGCAAGCTGCTGAAATCCGAACCAGCGACGCCGATGCGCTCAAGCTCAGCCTCAAGAAATATTGGGAAGCAGAAGCAACTGTTGTTAAGCAATCAGGATCCAAAAAAACATCTGCAAAGGTTGTTCAACTTGAATTCGGCTACGAACCAGACGAGACCGAGGCGGTTAAATCTTTTGAAAAAAAACACCCCCACTTGAAGGTCGAGCGCATCAATTGGATTCGTGAAAAGCAATGGCCGGTTTTTGAACCGCAGGTCGGCGACACGGTGTCGGCCTACAAGCCGCTCTCCGGCGCGCGGGTCGGTTTGATGACAATCGGGTTCACCCTGTTTGTTTTCATCCTCGGTTCCGTGATTTTCCCGGATCGCAAACCAAGGGAGGCCACGGTGACACCAAAGTGGGTGTTCGTGCTAGTTAGCTCGATTGCGATTCTGGTGCTCATCATGAACTTGGAGCAAATTCCATGGCTGGGTGAGCGGATCGCGCAACTGAAAGATCATCTTAAAGACTATTGGGAAAGTTTTTGGAATTATTTTGAGGAGTATTGGGAAAATTTATGGAAGTTTGTGCTCTTGTGCACATGCGGGCTGTTTGCAATTCTGTCTGTGCTGGTGATCGTTGGCGGCGCGATGGACATCCGCAAACTGTTCCGCCGCCTCCGCGAACGAGAGGCCTCCGGCGACCCCGACCCCGGTGACTGACCGTTCTTTTGATTTTACATCCGTCCGGCCGGGGTTATCGTTCCCCCAGCACCCATGGAGTTGACCCTCGAGACATTCCGGCGGGAGATCGACGCGGCAATGCAGTCGTACGACCGCCACGTGGTGTGCGTCTTCAAGACGCCGGACGACTGCCTCGAGGCGATCGAGCGGCTCATGCTCAAGGCGATCAAGGCATATGAAAACCGCGCCGACGGCATGCGCCACGGCATCGCACTCGACAAGGAGGTCACCATCATGCTTAGCCAGGGCGAAGGCGACCCGCCGCTCTGCGGCATCTACTTCAACCTGCACACGCCGTACAGCCGCGAACACGGCGGACGCAACATCCGGATCGCCGGTGCGAAGGCAAGAGCCAACCCGGCTGACTAGCCGCGCTCACTTCGGCCGGGCCTCGTCGCCCATCCAAATCTCCCCCTCGACAATGTCCGCCACCGCGTAGGTGTCCCACGCCGGGCCGGACACGCGCACCTGGCCCACCTTTTTCCCAAGCCGGTAAATGGCGAACTGCCCGCCGACCGGCGGCAGCCCGTGCAGCCCGAAGTCCAGCACCACGAAATTGAGCCGGACATTGGTGCGCACCACCCGGCCCTCCTGCCGGAATGCCCCCGGCGTGACCACCGTCCCGCCGCCCGGCTTGGCCAACGGCTCGCCGCCCCTCCTGCCCGGCACGGCGCACCCCGCCAGGGCAAGCGCCACGACCGTTGTCACCCAGTTCCGCACCCCCGCAGCTTACCGCTTGGCCAAGCGCGCGCCATGAAAAACAGTTCCGCCTTCGCCATGGCCAAGCGCCCTGTTACGCTTGGCCAGGCAGAACGAATCATGAGCGACACTCCCATCATCGAAGTTTGCATCGACTCGGTGGCCTCGGCCGTCGCGGCGGAAGAAGGCGGCGCGGCCCGCGTCGAGCTGTGCCAAAACCTGTTCGAGGGCGGCACCACCCCCAGCATCGGCACGGTGTACCATGCGCTGCAGCGGGTCGGCATCAAGGTCAACGTCATCATCCGGCCGCGCGGCGGCGATTTCCTCTACTCCGACGACGAGTTCGCCGTGATGCAGCACGACATCGTCGCGCTCAAGGAGATGGGCATCAACGGCGTCGTCATCGGCCTGCTCAACGCCGACGGCACCATCGACACCGAGCGCTCCAGCCAATTGATCGAACTTGCCCGACCGCTCGAGGTGACCTATCACCGCGCGTTCGACGTCACCGCCGACCCGTTCCGCAGCCTCGACGACATCATCGGGCTCGGCGTCGAGCGGCTGCTCACCTCCGGGCAGGAACCGTCGGTGCTCGAGGGGGTGGAACTGATCGCCGAGCTGGTGCGCCGCGCCGGGGACGACCTCGTCATCATGCCCGGTGCCGGCATCACCCCAAAGAACCTGCCGCGCATCATGCGCGAAACCGGCGCGAAGGAATATCACCTGACCGGCAGCGCGCCGGTGAAGAGCAACATGGAGTTCCGCAATGAGCGCTGCTTCATGGGCAAGGCGCTTTACCCGCCGGAGTTCTCGCTACGCGTCACCAGCGCCGAAAAAATAGGCGACTGCGTCCGGGTGTTAAACGGCGGGGAGTAAACTCGCCCAAGCGCCACGGCTCACATCTTCGAGCGGGCCTTGTCGAGGATTTGGCGTTCGCGCTCAGTCAGGCTGTGGATGCCTTGCTTGGAAATCTTGTCAAGGATCGGGTCCACCTCGCGGCTCATGAAATCCCCCCCGGCCACCTCGGCGGCATCGACCACCCGGGGTTTGCGCCAGTTGCGGCGGCGTGTGGCCCCCGAGCCCTTGGCTGGTTTATCGGAGACGAAACGAATCTTGGGTATGCCGGGTAAAAACCGCATCAGCCCACCCCGCCGCACCAGCGCCGCCACGTAAAACGCCCCGAACAACAACCCGCCCAGATGCGCTGCGTGAGCGACTTGGCCGCCTGTTTCCGTGCGGATCGCAACCAAAATGCTCACCAAAGCGATCGCCAGACTGCCCCAGAAGATCCAGTGCAGCTTCAGCCGCAGGGGCAGGACAAAAAACAGCAGCAAATAAACCTCCCGATGCGGGAACAGCCGCGCCAAAACCCCCATGAACCCGAACACCCCCGCGCTGGCCCCCACCATCGGCCCGGCAAATTGTGCCGGGAACAACGCAGCAAATCCCAGTTGGAACATCGCCCCGATGACTCCGCTGATCAGGTACAGCCCGACCACCTCCCGCCGCCCGATCGCCGGTTCCAGTGCCCGCCCGATGAAAAACAGGCCGAGGCCGTTCATCAGGAGATGCATCACGCTGCCATGTAAAAACTGGTACGTGATCAACTGCATCGGCAACAGCACGGTAATCTGGCCCGAGTCCAACGCAAGCCATCGGCCCACGATCGACTTCCCGAACAGCCCCATCCGCTCGGACAAACTGTTGGGATCGATGAGGAGCTGCAGCAGGAACACCACGACGTTGATCGTCAGCAGGATGGCCCACCCGGTCCACGGCTGCTGCATCGATGGCGCGCGGAACCGCGGTTCCTCCGGCCTCATGTATGGACGATCATCTAGCATCGACAAGCGACAGCCTAACACGCAATGCATCCCCGGCCAATCCTATCGCATGCTTGGCACAGACCAACCAAGGCGTGCACCATTCCTTCTCCCTCCGGGAGAAGGTGGCCGATGCCGGATGAGGGTGAACGATACATTTCAACTGTTTCGTTTCAAGCGAAGGCAACAGGGGAGGGGCGAGTACCACCTCGCCTCCAATGATCCTGTTCATCCTGTCCATCAATGTTCGTTTCGTGCCGCCCCTCCGGGGCTTGTTCGTTCTTGCGGGCGTTGTACCCGGGGCTGACGCCCTGGGCTATTGCCTACCGCCCCTGCGGGGCTTGCGCGTTGGCCAAGCGCGGCCCCTCTGATTCCTACTCCCTAAGAGAGGGTCTCCCGGCCAATCCTATCGCTTGGCCAAGGCGGCGGATGCCTTCGCGAATGTCAGCTTCCGACGCTGCGCCGAAGCTCAGGCGCATCTCGTAGCCTGGCTTGGCCCGCGCCGGGTCATCGACGTAGCACAGGCCGCCCGGCACGTAGAGCACGTTGCGCTCGAGCACTTGTTTGAAAAAGCGCGACTTCATCCCGGTGTTCACTTTGCGCGGCAACGCCGCCCAGACGTTCAGGCCGCCCTCCGGTGGCTCCCACCTCACAGTCGCGGGGAAATGTTCGGCGATCGCGTCGGTCATCGCCTTGGCCTTGGCTCGGTAACGCCGCTGCACCTTGTCCAAGTTTTGCTCGTATAGGCCGGACTGCAATGCGCGGACAACGAGTTGCTGCGTCAAGTGGCTCGTGCCGAAGTCGTGGTTGCCCTTGATCCGCAGCACCGGCGAAACCAGTTCCTCCGGCAAAACCCCGAACCCCACCCGCACGCCGGTCGCAAACGGCTTGCTGTACGTGCCGGAGTAGATGACACGATCCGCCGCGCCTTTGAGCGCCAGCGCGGACGGAGCCGGCTCGCCGGCAAACCCCAATTCGCGGTAGGCGGCGTCCTCCATCAAATAAATCGGATGCCCGGCCGCGCGCTCGTAACGGCGCAACAACTCCAGCGCACCCGCCTTCACCCGCAGGCGGGTCGAGCGGCCGGTCGGGTTTTGGTAATACGAAACGAGATACAATATTTTCAGCCGGGACAGGCTGCCATCGCGCTTGAGCGACTCGAGCACTTGCTCGAGATGGCCGAGGTCGATGCCGTCGCGGTTCATTCGCACGCCAAGACCGGCGACGCCCCGGCTCTGCATGATGCCGAGGTACACAAAATAGGTCGGGTCCTCCACCAGCACAATGTCGCCCGGATCGCACAACGTCTCCGTGGCCATGTACAGAAATTGCTGCGAACCGTGGGTGATGACCGTGCGCTTGGCCTCGTAGCTCGCCGCCTGGCCACGGCGATCGCCGTCGAGTTGCCGGAGGCGCTTGGCCGTCAGTTGACGCAGCGTGGCATCGCCCGCCGTCGAGCCGTATTGCAGCGCCGCTTGGCCAAGCGCGGCGTCGCCGAGCAACTCGTTAAGCAGCCGGCGGCTCCCCGCCACCGGCAACGTCGCGTTGTCGGTGAAACCGGCCGCGAGCGATATCAGCCTGGGCCGCTCCAGCTTGACGCGCATCAACCACGAGATCGGCGGCGGCGCCGTGCGCCGCCCCATCGCCGAGAGCGCGCTTGGTTTTGAGTGTGATTTTGCCATTCGCGAAACAAACGCCGCGTGCTGTAACAAAACCTCGCCCTCGCGGAAAGCGATTTGTCACCGAACCTTACACGATCCACTTGGCCAAGCGCTTGGCTTGGATCAGCACCGGGCTTGTCGCCTGACAGGCGACTTCTCCGTAGCGAAGGGCAACGCCCTTGGATGATGGCCTAATCGAGGACTCAACCCTGTATGGGTTGTTCAATTACGACAAGACAACGACGGTTGAAGTGCCCTTACAGCAACTCTGTTTATCTGAGGGGGTCATGAAGGGTTGAAATTGGGGTTGGCGAG
>JACKQG010001608.1_pt1 | contig 30883 bp, 20 predicted proteins | sample 8237621 | NCBI WGS metagenome assembly JACKQG01 (sample SAMN15677084, study PRJNA649215) | marine metagenome | biome: marine; feature: Black Sea; material: saline water; isolation source: suspended particulate matter (SPM) from the Black Sea western gyre | collected 2013-06-09/2013-06-10 | depth... | reverse complement strand
CCGTGTTGACTCATAAAAAAGGACACCGAAGGGTTGGAAAGGGTTGAGAGGAGAGTAATCCGTTGACTCAGAATAGAGGACACCGTAGCGCGAAGGGGCTACGATGAGTAAAAAGAGCAGGAGAGAGTACACAGAGAAGATGCGTAAGAGGTATCAGCAGATGACGGGTAAACGGGCCAGGAGCAAGCTATTGGATGAGTATTGCGAGGTGACGGGGCATGATCGCAAGTATGCGAACAAGTTGTTGTTGGGGTTGCGAGGTATGGGGCCGCCGGGCAAGGCGGGGCGCAAGAACACGTATGGGCCGGAGGTGGTGGAGGTGCTCAAGGGGATATGGTTTTTGGCGGAGCAGGCGTGTGGGAAGAGATTGGCGCCGGTGTTATCGTTGTGGGTGGGGGCGTATGAGAAGAGGCATGGTAGCTTGGCCGAGGAGGTGAAGGAGAAGGTGCTCAAGATTAGTCCGGCGCAGATTGACCGGGTATTGGCGCCGGTACGGGTGAAGGCAGGCAAGAAGCCGGTGAGAGGGCCCAAGAGCAATGCGGCGCTCAAGGCGTTGACGCCGATACGGGCGGAGGCGTGGGATGTGGAGGAGCCCGGGTGGCTGGAGGCAGACACCGTGGCGCACGGAGGCGGATCGGCGGCAGGCAACTTTGTATGGTCGTTGAGCAGCACGGACATATACAGTGGGTGGACGGAGATAGGGGCGGCGTGGAACAAGGGGAAACACGCAGTTTGCGGGGCCTTTGAGCAGATGGAGAAGGGGTTGCCATTTGGGATCAAGGGAGTGGATACAGACAACGGGCCGGAGTTTCTTAACTGGCATTTTCGGGCGTACTTCAAAGAGAGAGAGGTGGAGGTGGAATTGACGAGATCAAGGGCGTACAAGAAAAACGATCAAGCGCACATAGAGCAAAAGAACTTCACGCACGTGAGGCAGTTGCTGGGATATGACCGGTTGGGGCATGCCGAGTTGGTGGAGCCGCTCAAAGAGATGGTGAAGCTATGGTCGAGGTGGAACAACCTATACAGCGCGACGATGAAGCAGGAGGAAAAGAAGCGGGAAGGAGGGCGATTGATCCGAAGGCATGAGAAGCGGCCAAAGACACCGGGGCAGCGATTGATCGAGTACTGGAAGAGTAAAGGGGAGGAGGAGAAAGCTGAAGAGATGGAGAAGGAGATGGCGGGGCACGATCCGATAGAGATGAAAGAAGAGATCGAAAAAAGGTTGAAGCAAGTGTGGGAGATGAAAGAGAGTCTGGAAGCCGCCGAGGCGGAAGAGGAAGGGGCCGACGTGCCCCCGGGCGAAAGCCCACCTCCGCTACGCTCCGGTGGGCTTTCGCCCGGGGAAGAAGCAGAGATAAAAACCGAGAGAACAGAGAGCAAAACGGAGTCCCCTAAACAGAGTCAGCTAACCACAGTCTAGCGCCTCCCCTTCGGTGTCCTTTCTTAATGAGTCAACAGGGGCGGTATTTATTGGTTCTTCGACGTTTTCAGTGGGTGGGGCGGCTGAAGGATTTGCCGTTTACCGGCTAAATCGGCCAAAGATCACGTTAGAGGCGTGGCAAACAGTAGCCGGAGGTTGAGCGCCAGCGATACCACCGGTCTGCATTCGCAAAACAGTTTGCACTCCGGAGGAGTGCCAGAAAGAGGCGTTCATTGTGACGATTCTGCCACCCCGCCGGGGTGGGTTTTTTTGTTCTGCTCATCCGGTGGTGGTGCTGCGCTTACCACCGGCTACTATCTTTGAATCCTCCAGCTTCAGAGCGGCCTGGAACACTGCTCTGGTTTGACTTGAAACAGTTGTCATTTGCAATTGTCACCACCCCAATTCCACTACTTCTGGAGATATGACCGAAAGTTGTGGATGGGAGGGAACCGTGAACCTTGGCCAAACTGGCAAGGCCGAGCAGCAGCAGGAAAGTAAACACTTTCGTGTGAAAGTTTGTTTGCTCAAATAATGGCATTACTCGATTGCCAATGTTGGTTTGCCTCTCGCTCGCCGGTGAGTGTTGGCTACTGGTTTCAGATTAAGCATCATCTTTTTCACTTTGCGATTCTTCAATTATCGGACTGACCCCTTTCCGTCAAGGGCAAGCCAACCGGATAAGCATTAAATGAAACAGAGATGGGGTACTCTGAGAGCTTTGCGAGTAATGTAGAGGAAAGTGTCACCCCTATAGATCCCGTATCTGCTATTATCCCAATATTCATAACAATTTCTACTTCATTGCTAAGGCTCATAAGCCTGCTGAAACCTTTTGAAAGATCATCACACAGGTTGCAGACTTCTCGTAACGCCTCATCGAAATCTTTATCTTGAAAAGTGCCAATCTCCTTTTTCCAAGCGCTTTCCTCCCATACTTGTTCATTAAATCGAATCTGACCGATAGTATGTGAGGATTCGGCAGGTTCGCAACCAAGCGATTCGGTCAACTGCATCAACGTGAGTTTATTGCTCCATATTTCTAATGATAACAAATACTTCTTCATATCTCTAACGATTATATTGCAATCTTATTTATCTGTAGCATCATGGGATTGCAGCGTTCGCTGGTAGTGTGGGCCAAAGTGGAGGAAAAAGAGAAGGAATCATACGGATTCCGCGATAAATTAAATATCCAACTCCCGCAGCCCCAGCACCTACTGCGACTTTCTGTTGTATCGTCAAACCGTCCTCACTCGGATACGTTTCTTCCTCTTCATTTTCTTCTTCTCCTGGCACAGTTTTAGATCCCTCTGGATTCGGTTTTCCTTCCTTTACCCATTCTTTATATAGATCTTCGGCTTCTTCCCTCCCAATATCTGGATCTCCTTTGCATTTATACTGACGATGATACCAATTCCAAAACGATTCAGGGATTCCAAAGCGATTTCCAAATCCCGCCAATCCAAGAACATCCCACTTGTTCACCCCGTTATTCCCCACGAAGCCGTACAGGTTTATGCCTCCGTTTTCGGCGATGGGGTCACGGTTGAGCCATCTTTGTAGTTCGGGGGAGTAGAAGCGGTAGCCGTAGTAGTATAGACCGCTTTGTTCGTGGTGTTCTTTGCTGGAGAAACGGTAGGCGTTGGTGGTGGCCATCGGGCCGTTTTGGACGATAGTTCGGCCGTAGGGGTCGTAGCGGTAGGCGGCGCTTAAAGTGCCCCACTGGTCCATCATGGCGGTGATGTTGCCGTTTCCGTCGGCGTGGTAATAGTGGTGTGACCAACCGCCGCTGCTTGGGACACTCATGGCGAGCAGGCCGCCGATGCCTCCGGCTCCCTCAAGTGTTCCGCTTAGGTCTGTGCCGCGAGTATAGCGGGCTATGGGTTGGTTATAGCTGTTTCGTTCTTCGACGACTCGCATGCCGTCGTAGATGTAGCGGGTTTCGCTTGTCTGTGACCATCCTCCTCCGGCCCATTGGTATTCGGTGCGGATGCGGAGGCGTTGTCTGCCGTCGTATTCAAACTCGGTGCGGGTGTAGGGCCAACTGCCTATGGACTCGACGCTGATCAATTGGTTTTCATTATCATACGCATAAGTTTTTGAATTACCGTTATCCGTCATGTTCCCGTTACCATCATAAACTGGTGAACCCGCAGGAGCGTTGGTTAACTGATTTAGGGGGTTTACGGTGAATGTTTCGGTCAAGGAGGCGTTGTTTCGGGTCGTCAAGTTCCATGCGTCGTCGTAGGCGTAGCCGAACATTTCCGCAGAAACGGGGATGCTATTTGTGTCGAACGTATCGGCGTTTGTTAATTGGCCTATGGTGTCGTAGATATAGTCTACCCGGCTATTGTCGGTTCGGGTCTGTCTGGTGCGCTGGCCGGCTGCGTTGTGGGTGTAGCCGTGATAGTTGAGTTTTGAGTTGGTGTTTGTGCCGTATTGCAGCGATGTATGGGTCAATTGGCCGGTGATGCTGTTCGTGTTGCTGATGTAGCCGCTTCCGGGCAATAATAGTTTCGCCATCTGCCGCCCCGCTTGGCCGGGGGTGTATTGGTATTGGAACGTTCCGATTGTGTTGTTGATGGTTTGCAGCCGGTTGCCGTTGTCGTAGCCGTAGGTCAGTGTCCACGGATACGCGCTTGGCTGGCTGACGGCGAGGCTCGAACGCTGCCCGGCGGCGTTATAGCCAAGTGCCACGGTGTCGCTTGGCCATGGGCCGTTTTCGGACTGCAACCGACCGGCGGCTGTGTAGGCGAAATCGGTCAGGCCGATGGCGTCCTGCATGGTGTCGAGCCTGTATAGGGCGTCGTAAGTATAGGTGATGTCCGGGCTGCTGGGGTAGTCTACCGTTAGCAAGTTGCCGATGACGTCGTAGTCGTATTGGGTGATGCCCTTGGCCGGGGTTTGGCGATCGGTCAGGCGACCGTTGGCGTCGTAATCCCACTGGAACATCAGCGCGTTGTTCGCGTCGCGCTTCCGTTCCGGGCGGCCCTCGGTGTCGTATTCCCAGCGGGTGATGTTTCCCTTGCCGTCTTGTAATTCCTCCAAGTCGCCCGCTGCGCTGTAACCATAGACGACCACCTGCCCAAGCGCGTTGGTCTCGCTGGTGCGGCGTCCCGCTGCATCGTAGCCGTATTGGGTTGTGGCTCCCAACGGGTCAGTGCGGCTGGCCAAGCCGGCGGTGGCATAGCCGAAACTCTCGGTCTGGTTTGCCGGATCGGTGCGGGTGGCCAAGCGGCCCAGCGCGTCGAAGGTCTGCGTGTGGGTGATGCCGGTCGCCCCGGTGACGCTTACCGGCCGTTCCTCGATGTCGTATTGCGTGGCCGACAACGTGCCGTTGGTGTTGCTCACCTGCGTGAGCCGCCCCTGATTGTTGTAGGCGTATTGCGTGATCCGGCCCAGCGCGTCGGTGCGGGAGATCGCTTGGCCAAGGCGGTTATAGCCGGTCGCCACCCAAACGCCATCCGGGTCGGTGGTTTTCGTGCGCCGTCCGGCATCGTCGTAGTCGTGCAGCGTGGCTTGGCCAAGCGCGTTGGTCACCTTCTCCAGCGCACCGCACTTGCAGTATTCATACTCGGTCTGGCGCGACAGGGCATCGGTCCGCTTGGTCAAGCGCCGCATGCTGTCGTGCTCAAACTCGGTGACGTGGCCCAGCCGGTCGGTCACGCGCCACAAGTCCAGCTTATCATACTCGTATTTGTGGTGGGTGCTGTCCGGGTAGTCCACCCGCGTGAGCCGTCCGAGGCCGTCCCAACTGAAGGTGCGCGTCCAGCCCCGGGCATCGGTGTGGGTGCGCACACGGCCGTTCTGCCACGTGAACGATTCGCTGCCGCCAACGGGCGTGCGGCTCACGCTGGCCAGGCGGCCGCCAGCGCCGTAGCTGTAGGTGGTGCTCAACCCGGCCGGGGTGATCTGCTGGGTCAGACGCCCGGTGCTGTCGTAGTTGTACGACGTCACTTCGCCCACGGCGTTGGTGCGGGTGGTGACTTGGTGATAACTATTATAGCCAAACCCGGCGATGAGATTGTTGTTCGGCCCGTTGTGGGCGACGAGGTCGATGCCATTGGCGGTGTAAGTGTATGACCGGGTGCGCGTGCCCACGGTGCCGCTGGTTGGATTCCAGCTTTCGGCCAAGGCGGTCACGTTGCCCCATTGGTTTCGATCCATCGCCTTGAACGCGTTGTTGGTGTTGGGCAAAACATGCGCCACCAACGCGGGGAGTTTTTGGTATTGGGTTCCACTGGTTCCGGGCCGGGGATCGTAGTCGTACCATGTGGTTTGGCCCGGCGTCACCCCGTCCGGCATGGGGCGCCGCTCGACCTCCAATGTGTCGATGTTTCCGTTCGAGTTCGGGTCGCCCGCGATCCAATGCCGCAACCGTGCCCGGTCAAAATCGGTCGTCGAAAGAGCGGTCACGTTGGCGGTGCTCAACAGTTTGTATTGGCGCGGCCCCCAGAAATAGCTGTTGCGTTGGTTGGCTATGTTTTCAAAATTGTTGGGCGTGACAGCGGGCACTACCGTGGTCGCCCAAGGGGCGGGCACTGCTGTCGTGTTGAAGTCGAACAGGTACAGGTATTCGCCGCCGTCAGCCGCGTTGACGGTGACATCTCGGTTCGGCGTGTTCCCTGTATAGAAAAAATCCGTGTCGCCATACGGCGTGGCCAAGCGCGTCGTCCAACCTTGCGGGTTATACTGTATCGTGCTGTTCAGCCCGGCGGCATCGGTCAGGCTCACCAGCGCGCCGTATATGTCGTAGCCCAAGAGTGCCATGTTCCCAAACGGATCGGCCACACTGGTGACGTTGTTCGGGTAATACATGTTGTTATACTGAAAACTCAGTGCACTGCCGTCCGGGGCGATCACGCGGTTGAGATGCAGCCACGCGACTGGGTCGTACATGCCGCTCTCGGTGTATTCCAATTCATACTCGAACCCCTCCGGCGTAATGCGTTTCGAGAGAAAATAGTCGCCGTAATTCGACGGCCACGAGGCGTATTGACTGGGCCGAAACGCATAGACATCCTTTGCCCCGTTCCGGTACGACAACTCGTAATACGACTGGCCCGACGCGTTATACTTGATCTCCAACAAGCTGTTGTGGTCGTAGCCCCAAGCCGAACCGCTCGAAAGATCAAACGACCTGTACCCGCCGCCACCGTAATAGAGGGTCACATTTTGCGAGGTCGGATCTGCGTCCACGCGGGAGAGCCACGGGCTGTGCCAGCCATGCCCCAGACTTGTCGCGTAATACGGCTGCGCCTCGCCCCCGCTGCGTTGCTTGTGTGCCAAGCGGAACGGCAGGGCAGGCCCCCACGCCGGTTGATACGACAACGGCTCATCCTCGAGCCACACGTTGATATACGGCTCGCTCACCCGCCACACCGGCATGCCGCCGCACCCGCTGCATCCCGACGGCACGCCCAACACGGATGCCTGCCGAGTGATCGCCCCGGACGCCGCGTCGTTTGAGTTGTTCCCCGGCGCAGTGTCGCAGCTCGTGTCCGAATGGTCGCCGCCATCGGAGAGAGTATAATGAGAAAAGGCCGCCCGGCCGGTAACCTGTGATGCCTCGGCATCGGGCACCCAGCGCCAACCCGGCGGCTTGGCCTGTTGCGGGATCAAAAAGTACCCGCTCGATTCGCGCAGAATGTCGGCCGCGTCCATCACCGCGCTGCCGCCGCGCACCCCCAGCGCCGGGTCTTCCACCCGGTACAACCCTTCGCCCAAATCCGCCACGATGGCCCCGTAATGATCTTGCCGCCAATGCACCACCGACGGCACCACAATCGTCCCGGCATCCCCGCTGGCCACCGCCGCCAAGCCAAGCGCGTGCTGTCGGCCAAGCGCGCCCAGCGCCTTGAGGCTCAGCCCGGTCGTGCCCGTCTTCACCGCCAACAACGCTTGGCTGTCGTACCCCGGCAACGCCAGCCGTTTGGCCACCCGATGCAGCGCCTCCACTCCGCAGCGGGAGGCGTCCTCCGGGTGGGTCTCCATCCCGGCCAAGCTCTCCAAGACCGAACGCCATTGCTGCGACAACGGCCCCCGGTCCAACTCCCGATCCCCGGCCTCCTCGCGCAATGTTTTTAACCGCTCGATCTGGCCCAGCCCCGCCAGCAACTGCGACCAGCGTGCCAGTGTGAAATCGCCCACCCGCTTGGCCGCGCCCCCGTCCGCCGAGCCGACGGCGTCCCACGCCTGTTCCCAATGCTCCAGCGCGGGCGTGAACGCGCCCCGCGAATGATAGTGCAGCCCAAGATTGGCGCGGATCGACGCCGCCCAAGCCGACTCGGGCCGTTCCTCCAAAAACACCTCCAACGCCGCTGCCAACCAAACCGGCCCCTCGACGCCGGTTTGCACGGCGAGTTCACTCAACAGCACCCGCTCATCGGCCGCCGCCGCGCCATCCGCCACCGCCACCAACGGCCGCTTGAACAACGGCACATGAACCGGCGCAACCCCCTCCGCCCGCCCTTGGCCAAGCGCCACAGAAAACAAAACCACCCCAAGCCCCATCCAGCCACCCTTGGCAAAAACCAAGCGAAAGATTTTTTGAACGTTAATCCGGAGTGCGTTCACATGACAGAGCGAATGACCTTCACTCTCCCCTGTCAAGTGTAAATCCCTGCGTGTCATAATCGTCATCACGGGTGATGAGAGAGAGAGTCTGGGAGGCACCAAGGCGGTAAAGAACCCCCCTCCGCATTGCTCAAATAGGGAGGCAGAGACGAGGAAAGACAAGAACCAAGGCTGAAGTAGAATTCCCCGAGACAGAGTCAGCCAACCCCAATCCAGCCCGAGCCTTCCACATCTTTTTTTGTTGAGTCAACACGGGGCATCCCACCCTCAAACCGGCTCTTTGCCCAACTCATCCCATGGGACGTCAGTGAATCTTAAACCCGATGCTGCGTCGCTCATTCCTTGGCAGAGAGCAAATTTCATCCAGTGCCTCCTCAGCAATGATCAACTCATATTTCATGGGCTGCACACTCTACTTTGCCAGCTCGGTCCAGCGAGCGTTGTTTTTGGACGATTTCACGACAGCCTCGATAAAGGCCATGCCGCGGATGCCATCCTTGATTTTCGGATAGTCCAGTGCGGGGTCGTCCTTGGCCAATTTGCGGCGGTCGAGCTTGGCGCGGATGTGGTTGGCGAAGTTGACGTAAATGTTCGCAAACGCCTCGAGGTAGCCCTCGGGGTGCGACGGCGGAGTGCGGGCGGCGTTGGCAGCGGCGGCACCAAGGTAGCCGTTGGCGGTGCGGTAAACCTGCATCGGCTGGTCGGGCCACTTGAGGAGCATGGTGTTCGGTTCATTCTGATGCCATTCGAGGCCGCCGCGCTCGCCGTACACGCGGATGTTGAGATTGTTCTCCTCGCCCACGGAAATCTGCGAGCTGTGCAGCACGCCCTTGGCCCCTCCGGTGAAGCGCAGCAACACGTTGCCATCGTCGTCGAGTTTGCGGCCGCTGACGAAGGCGGTGAGGTCGGCGGCGAGTTCCTTGATTTTCAAGCCGGTGATGTACTCGGCAAGGTTCTCGGCGTGGGTGCCGATGTCGCCGATGCAGCCGGCGGCACCGCTGCGCTTGGGGTCGGTGCGCCAGCCAGCCTGTTTTTGGCCGGTCAACTCGAGCCGCGTGGCGAGCCAGCCTTGCGGGTACTCGACGACCACCTTGCGAATTTTTCCGAGCTTGCCGGAGGCGACCAAGTCGCGTGCCTCCTTGACGAGGGGGTAGCCGGTGTAGTTGTGCGTGAGGCCGTAAAGGCGGCCGGATTTTTTCACCAACGCCTCGAGCGCCTTGGCCTCCTTGAGGTCGAACGTGGCCGGCTTGTCGCTCAGCACGTGGAAGCCGTTTTCCAGCGCCATTTTCGCGGGCGGAAAGTGCATGTGGTTCGGCGTGACGATGGAGACGAAGTCCATCCGCTCGTCCGCTGGCAACGCCGCCTCCCCGGCGATCATTTCCTTAAACGAGCCGTAGCAGCGCTTGGCCGGGAGAAACAGGTCGCGGCCGCTGGCTTTGGACTTGCGGGGGCTGGACGAGAAGGCGCCGCACACCAGCTCGATCTGGCCGTCCATGTTCGCGGCGATGCGATGCACTCCGCCGATGAACGCGCCTCGGCCGCCGCCGACCATTCCGTAACGAATTTTTCTGCTCATGTATTTGGGTTTAGTGATTTGATTTACTGAAAGATGTTTGCCTCAGGGCGAACCGGATTTATAGTGGCTGCCGTGTGACAAGTCAATGCGAGACTTGATCCAGTTACAAAAACAAATATGCAGATTCATCTGCTCAAGGGTAAAATACACCGGGCGTTGGTGACCGATGCCAACGTTGATTACGAGGGCAGCCTCACCATCGACCATGACCTCATGGACAAGGTGCGGCTCCTCCCATACGAGCGCGTGGTCTGCGGCAATCTGGCCAACGGCAACCGGTTCGAGACCTACGCCATCCCGGGCAAACGCGGCTCCGGCGACGTCATCCTCAACGGGGCCACGGCGCACCTTGGCCAAGCGGGCGACCGGCTGACGATCATGGCATTCGGCCTGCTCGATGAGTCATCCGCGCCAAGCCACCCGCCGCGCATCATCGTCCTCGGGGAGGCCAACGAGATCAGCGAGGAGCGCAACATCTGAACCGCATGAACTTCACGGTCCGCGAGATCGCCGAACAAGTCGGGGGAGAAGTCGTCGGCGACGGCGGCATCGAGCTTGGCGGTTTCGCGCAGGCCGATGCGGCCAAGCCGGGCGACCTCACCTTCGCCGAGAACGAAAAATACTTCCGCTTGGCCGATGAGAGCCAAGCGAGCGCCATCCTTGCCCCCAGAGAATTCACCTCCGAGACCAAGCCGGTCATTCGCGTGAAGAACGCCCGCATTGCATTCGCCCGCGTGCTGCCGTTGCTGTTCCCGGAGACTCGGTTCATCCCCGGCATCCACCCGAGCGCCGTCATTGCGGAAAGCGCCCAAGTGGACGACTCGGCGCACATCGGCCCGAACTGCGTCATCGGCGAGAATGCTGTCATCGGCCGCCGGACGATCCTTGAAGCCAACTGCACCATTGGCGAACGCTCATCGCTTGGCCAAGCCGTACGGCTCTTCCCCAACGTCACCATTTATCCGCAGTGCCGAATCGGCGACCACGTTCGTATCCACTCCGCATCCGTCGTGGGATCGGATGGCTATGGGTACGTGTTCGACGAAGATCATCACCGCAAAATCCCGCAAATCGGCGGCGTGGTGATCGGGAACAACGTTGAGATCGGGGCCGGCGTCACGATTGACCGCGGCGCGCTGGGCAACACCGAAATTGGCGATGGCACAAAGATCGACAACCTCGTTCAGATCGGTCACAACGTGGCCATCGGGAACCATTGCCTGATCGTTGCCCAAACCGGCATTGGCGGCAGCACACAGATCGGCGAATTCTCCACCCTCGCCGGCCAAGTGGGGGTGATTGGCCACATCACGATCGGCCCGAAAGCCGTCATCGCCGCCAAGTCAACGGTGTTGAACGACCTCGAGGGCGGCAAACAATACATGGGCCTCCCCGCGATCCCCAATTTTCAGGCCAAGCGCCAACTCATCGCCGCCCAGCAGCTCCCCGAGTTGATCAAGCGCGTCCGCGAACTGGAAAAACAGCTCGCCAATAAAAACAAACCGACGGCTGACGACGCCTAAAGTTCTTCACTCGCCACGGCATCCCCCGTACCCTCCGGTCGTTCAGGCATGAAATGGTACCGGAAACTCCATTGGCAGATCATCCTCGGGATGATTCTCGGCCTGATTTACGGCATTGCCGCCGCGCAATTCCAATGGGTCGGGTTCGCCAACAACTGGGTTGTTCCGTTTGGGGACATCTTCATGAATCTGCTCAAGCTGATCGCCGTGCCGCTGGTGCTGACCTCCCTCGTCGCCGGCGTGGCGTCGCTCTCCGACTTCAAAAAACTGTCGCGCATGGGCGGCAAAACCATCGGCCTCTACATCGCCACCACCGCCATCGCCGTGACCATCGGCCTGCTGGTGGTCAACACCATCAACCCCGGCAACCGGCTTCCCGCCGAGACCAAGGCCAACCTCGAAAAGCAATTCCAGGCCAACGCCAATGCCAAGGCCCAGGGTGAATCCGTCGAGTCGGCGAAGGCGCGCGGCCCGCTGCAGCCGCTGGTGGACATGGTGCCGGACAATTTTTTCGGCTCGGCATCGAGCAACCGCAACATGCTGCAGCTCGTCTTTGTCGCCCTGCTCATCGGCATCGCGCTGGTGCAGGTCAACAGCGAGCACCGGCAACCGGTGCTCACGCTCTTCGAGGGACTGCAGGCGGTGGTCATCAAGCTGGTAAACATGATCATGCTCATGGCGCCGATTGGCGTCTTCGCGCTCATCGCCAAGACCATCACCACCCTGGCCGTCGGCGAGGACGGCCAAGCCGACCTCGCCCAGATCGGCGCGATCCTCGGGGCGCTGGGTTACTACTGCATCGCGGTGATCATCGGGCTGCTGCTGCACATCGTCATCGTTTATCTTGGGCTGCTTAAGCTATTAACGCCGCTGAAACTCTTACAATTCTTCAAGGCGATCGCGCCGGCGCAACTGCTCGCCTTCTCCACCAGTTCAAGCGGCGCCACACTGCCGGTCACCATGCGCCAATGCCGGGAAAAACTGGGTGCCTCGCGGGAAACCACCTCGTTCGTTGTCCCGCTCGGCGCCACGATCAACATGGACGGCACCGCACTTTACCAGGCGGTCGCTGCCGTGTTCATCGCCCAGGCCTCCGGCATTCCGCTAGATATGGGGGCACAGGTGACCATTGTCCTCACCGCAGTGCTGGCCTCGATCGGCACGGCCGCCGTGCCCGGTGCCGGCATCATCATGCTGGTGATCATCCTCGAGGCCGTCGGCGTCCCGGGCGAAGGCATCGCGCTGATCCTTGGCGTGGATCGCATCCTCGACATGCTGCGCACCACCACCAATGTCACCGGCGATGCCGCCGTCTGCGCCGTGATCGCCCACTCCGAGAAACAACTCCACCCCCCCAGCGAATAGCGATCCCCGCTTGGCCAAGCGGCGGGTCAGCGAAAAGGGAGTTCAGCGACGGTGGCCTGGCCTTGGGCAGGCTCCCGTGCGGTCAAGACTTGGCCGGGGGTTTCACTGCCGCGCTTGGCCAAGCCCAGGGCGATCGGGCCAAACTGCGGTGAGTCGATCACGCTGGTCAGCGTGCCAACCGTCTTGCCGGAGCCGTCGGTGAGTTGAGTTCCGGTGGCCAAGTCGGCATCCAATCGATAACCAACGAGGGTTCGGTTGACGCGACCGTAGGTGCGGATGCGTGCGATAATTTCCTGCCCGATGTAGCAGCCCTTCGTGTAACTGATGGCTCGAGTCTCGAGGTTGGCCTCGGGCGGCAGCGTGTTGTTGTCCATGTCGGCACCAAAGCGCGGGATGCCGGCTTCGACCCGCGCAATCTCCGTCGCCTGCCAACCGGCCAAGCGGCCGCCCTGCCCCTCGACTGCCTTGGCCAAGCGCTCGGTGGCCTCTCCCAACTGTCCAGTGGGAATGTACAGGTCGCAACCGGCGGTGCCGTACCTGCCGTTGTTCATCACGTACACTTCGCCCAAGCCGTCGAGTGGCGACTTGGCGTGCGCGAACGCTTCCCCGGGCAAGGCCAAGCCAAGCGACGTCAGCGCGTCGGCCGTCTTCGGCCCCTGCAAACTGAGCAGACCAAAGTGTGGCGAGGCGTCGATGAGTTCGACTTGGTCGGCGACGATGTGGCTTTCGAGTCGCTCCGTGACGGCTTCGAGCAAGCCGGGCTCGAAGTCGAGGATGAGTTCGTCGTCGAGCCGGTACACGTGCAAGTCGGCCTGCATCTTGGCCTTGGCGTTGACGAGTGCGGCGTAGCAGCCGTGACCCGGATTGAGTCCGGCAACCTCATTGGTGACCTGGCCGTTGATGAACTTCACCCGGTCGTCACCCAGCACGGCGAGGCAACCCCGAAAGGAAAGATCGACAAGGCCGACCGACTCGGTCAGCGCCCGGTGTTCGGCGTTCGTGTCGCCGTAGTTTTGGGCGACCTGTTCGCCGGCGACGGCACGAAACTGCGCGCCATGCTGGCTGAGATAGTCGTGAATTGAGTTGGTTGGCATTATGATTATTAGAGTTGTCCCTCACCCCAAGTCGGATGAGAGTGATCGGAGAGTTTCAAGGAACGAGGGAGCGGCGAGTTCCTCCTCCCTCCCAAATTATCCTGTTCATCCTGTTCATCCATGTTTGTTTTTGTGCCGCCCCTTCGGGGCTTATTTATTTTTTCGGGGCATCGTATCCGGGGCTGACGCCCCGGGCTATTTCATACCGCCCCTCCGGGGCTTGCGGGTTGGCCATGCCCGCTGCGCTGGATTCCTTCTCCCTCAGGGAGAAGGTGGCCGAAGGCCGGATGAGGGTGAACCCTCGAATGTTTTTCTGTGAGGTCCACTGTTTGATCACCGGATTATCAAAGTTGGTCGAAACGGGTTCGGGCCGCTTCGATGGCTTCAGATGGGTTTGGCTCGAAGAGCTTGGTGTCGAATGAGTTACGGACGATCTGCCGCGCCTCGGCAAGATCCCTGACGGCTCCGGCCGCAATCGCCTGCACGAGGATGTTGCCGGAGGCGGTGGCCTCGGCCGGGCCGGCGACGACCCGGATGTTCGCGGCGTCAGCGGTCAACTGGTTGAGCAGTTCGTTACGGCTGCCTCCGCCGACGATGTGCACGGCCTCGGCCCGCCATCCGACGAGTTCTTCCGACTCGCGGAGGGTGCGCGCGTAAAGCAGCGAGAGGCTTTCCAGCGCGCATCGGACGACGGCACCGGGCGTCCCGGGGATCGGTTGGCCAGTTTCGCGGCAACGGTCGGCGATGCGTTGCGGCATGTCGTCCGGCGCGAGGAACCGGGGGTCGGACGGATTGAGCACGGAAACGTACGGCTCGGCCGCGGCAGCTTGCTCTGCCAAGTCGGCGTAGCTGTAGTCGTTGCCCTGCGCGGCCCAGGCGCGACGGCATTCCTGCACAAGCCAAAGCCCGATAATATTTTTGAGCAACCGGATGGAGCCGCCGTAGCCGATCTCGTTGGTGAAGTTCAGTTCGCGGCAGGCGTCGGTGATGATCGGCTTACGGATCTCCAACCCCATCAGCGACCAGGTGCCGGAACTGATGTAGGCCCACCGTTCACTCTGCGTCGGACATGCCGCGACGGCACAGGCGGTGTCGTGCGACAACGACGCCACCACGTTCAGTCCGGCCAAGCCGCTTTCCTCAGCCAAACCCGGCTTGAGCGGGCCAAGCGTGGTCGCAGGCTGGGCCACCTCGGGAAACATTTTTGCCGGCAGTTCCAACGCCCGGATTAGGCGGTCGCTCCACTTGGCCAAGCGCGGGTTGTACAACTGGGTGGTGCTGGCCATCGACAGTTCGATTTTGCCGACGCCGCTCAACAGAAAATTGAACGCATCGGCGATGGTCAGGAAGGTTTTGGCCTTGGCCAAGCGCTCCGGCTCCTCGGAGCCAAGCTGGATGCTGGTGTTGAGCAGCATGTATTGCACGCCGCTTTCGTCGAACAGCGTGGGCCAATCGACCCTGGCCAACACGGTCTTCTCCCCCTCCGCCGTTCGCGGATCGCGATAGTGAAAAACCGGCTCGATGATTTCGCCGGCATCGTCGAGCAGCACGTAGTCCACGCCCCATGCGTCGGCGCTGACGCTGGTGATCGCTTGGCCAAGCGCCCCGGCCCTGGCCAGGCCGTCGCGGATGCCATCGAGCAGCGCCGGGATGTTCCAGTACATCCGCTCGCCGTCGCGGATCGGCGTATTGCTGAAGCGGGAAAGCTCCTCGAGCACGAGGCGGCCCTCCTCGAGCGTGCCGAGCATCACCCGGCCACTCTCAGCGCCGAGGTCGATGGACAGGTAACGGGACGTCATTTTCGAAGCGGAATTGAACCGGAATCCCCCCGTCCAGCCAAGCCGCATTTCCGAAACCGGTGCGACACAAAAAACGGCGGCCACCCGGCCGCCGCATCAAATGGGCTTGCGAGCGGTTACTGCTCGTCGGGGAATTGTTGAACCAGTTCGTCAGCCGTCCAGGGGGCGGAACGATCGGCGATGGTCTCGCGAACAGCCTTGACCTGTTCAGGGGTGACCAGTGGCAGGCTGTGGGCGTCTCCCCAGTCGCCGTTGCGGCGGATGTAGCTGATGACGTTGGCGATGTCCTCGTCGCTCAGCGAGGCACCCTGTGTCGGCATCGCCACCTTGTTGTAGATTTGCCCGGCCACCTCGATCGGCCCTTGAAGCCCCTTGGAGACGATGGCGATGGCGCGACTCGGCGAATCGTTCAGCACCCACTCGGAGTCAGCCAGTGGCGGATAACCGGCGTTGACGTTGCCTTTGCCGTTCGGTTGATGGCAGGCGGCGCAAATGCCGCGATAAATCCGGGCACCGTTCTCGAACGCCTGTTCCTCCGGGGTCTTTTGCACCTTAAGACTGGCGACTGCGGCGGCATCGCTGTGGGGCGCATACACCGTTGCGTTGAAGCCGCCGCCGTGGCCATCCAGGTAGTTGATGGCCCAATACAGGGTCAGCACCATCAGGACAAACACCCACGGTGCCGGGCCGCCCACCTCGGTGTTGGCTGTTTCAGTTTCTTCGTTGGTTGTTTTGGCCGCCATCGTTGCTCGGAAATTGCTGAGTTACTTGCCGGCCTCGTCGGCCGCGTCGGTCTTCGCTTCCTCCGGGGCCGGAGCCGATGCCGCCTTGGGCAGTGAGGAGGTGAACGGCTGGTCAACCGGAGCCTCCGGCAGCGGATAGTTCGCCCCCTTGAGGCTCAACAAATAGTCGACCAACGCCTCGGCGTCCCCGGTTGGCTTGTAGGCTTTGTCGCCGTCATGGATGATGTGCTGGCCCTGTTCCTCATCGCCGACCTCCTCGAACAGGAACCGGTGCTGCGGCATCTTGCTGTTTTTCCGGATGATCCTCGGGTTGAGGAGAATCCGCATCAGCGCGTCCCGTGTATGACGCACGCCGACATTGGCTAGGTCCGGCCCGATGCGAACCGAGCCGAGCATCGGCGGCTCAGCGAACAGGTAATCCTGCGCGACGGAACGGCGTCGACCCCAGCCTCGGCCCTCAGAATTGCTATGTTCATTCTGCATGAGATCCTCCCCGCGAAAACGCACCTGCACATCCACCGAAGCACCGGCAGCCGCGAGAAAGTTGCGGGCCTTGGAGGCATCCGCCGGGTTGGCACCCGACACGATGGTTTCCCACTCCCCAACCGGCAAGCCAAGTGCGGCCCCGCCGGACGCCCTCCGGCCGGTCACCCGGTAAAAGCGGCTCACCGCTTCCTGGACCGCAGCGTGGTTTTTTTCACCCGCCATGGCCTTGACGTCGAGCGCCACACTGTCGTGCGTCACCTGCTGGGTGTGGCAGGCGGCGCAACCGCTGGCCTTGTAAAGCTGCTCGCCGTAGCGCGCTTGGCCAAGCAGGGGCACAGGATAGCGAAACTCGTTTCCATCCTCGTCCTGGGTGTTGGCATACTGCAGGCCGCTCAACTGGTCGTTGGCGCGGAGCACCATCGCCGAGAGCGACACGCAAAAGGCCAACAGCATCCCGCCGAGCAGGGTGAATGTGCTGTCCATCTTCACGTCCAGCAGGCCAAAGGCAAGCCAGACGAACAACCCCGCCAGCACGGCGACCGGCCACCACAGGCCCAGCATGAAAAAGGTAACCGAACCGGCCAACAGGCCCAAAAGAAAACTCAACCCGATCGTCATGCGCCGGCCTCCTTGTTTTTAATCCCGCAACAAATGCCGGCGAGACATCCGCAGTTTTTCATCGCAAACAAAACGGCTCCCAAAAAATTCATGAACAGGACCAGGCTCCCCACGAACAGGAACACGTCGCCCAGGCTGGCGAAGTAAAAACCGGAGCCCAGCACCGCGTCCCCCGACATCAACCCACCCAGGGCGCTAGGCAGCGTGGCCCCCAGAACACCGAGGACGATGGCCGCAGTCTGAATCCGGGTCATCCTCGGGCAGAAGTCCATCCCGGCCAGGCGCGGGAAAACATGGTGGAGCGCGGCGATCAACGTCAGGCCAACGAAGCCCAAATTGAAAAGCAGCTCCATCGCCGGGCCGTAGATTGTGAACTCCGCCACGCTGCCCGGACCGGGAAACGCGAAAAACACATTCAACACGCTGACGGTGATGAAAACCAGTGCCGCCAGGCGCAACAAGTTGTAACGCAAACTGTCCGCAGTGTCTTCAGCGGCAGCACCACTGATGGTCCGCTTGAGGCTCACCCAGACCGCAATCACGCCGAAGAAATAAAAGATGGCAGTCACCGTGCTCAATGCCGGCAACCAGGCAGGCACCGGCGCGCCCGGCCCCACACCTCCCACCGACCCAAACAACAGCAGCATCCAAAAAGCAAATTTCGCGTAGCCACGCCCTTCCAGGGCGCGGCCGGTCATGGCCGGCAGGAAGTGGAACAGGGTGCCCAGCCCAACGAACGTCAGGTAGACTTTGGCGAAATTCTGGATGAACCACCAATCAACAATGTTGGCCACCACCCCTTTGGCGTTAAAGAAATGAATCAACAAATAGGAACCGGCCAGCACCCACGGCAGCCAGAGCGTGGCCGCGAACAGGAACCATTGCGCCGGGCTCATCTCCTCGTCGGTGCGGCGGTTGTTCGTCTGCACCAGGCTCAGGCCGATGAGCACGAAGCCGAAGAACAGCAGCGGCAGCACCTTGCCCGGCATCTGCAGCCCCTCCAGCCCGCTGGCGTTGCCGGTCAGGATGCCGAGGAAAGCCAGCGTGACACCGACGTTCCAGAGCAGTCCGCCGAAAATTATATAACCGCCATCGACCAGGACCGTCTTGCCGTGATGACTGAGAATCCAGGCCGAGACGGCCAAGCCGAGTTGCACGAGAAAACCGAACTGCAGTGCCAGTTGAGAGGCGGGCTGGATGCGGCCGTAGGCAAGCCAGGCGCTGTCAGCCATCATGCCGGGAGCGTGCACCTTGATCCCGGCGAGCAGTGCAAAAAGGCTGTAAGCCAGCAGCCAAGCAACGGCGCTGAATGCCAGAAACAACACGGGACCGCGGCAGGAACGATCCACCGCCTCGCGCGGATCCTGCTTTGCCTCGTCCTCTTTGGATTCGCTACTCATCTATTTGCTCAGGGACTTCACGTAAGCCATCAGGGCCACGATTTCCTCGTCGTTCACCAGGCCCGGCGCGAGCACCATCGGCGCCAGGGCACCTTTCACCACCTTGGCCATCGGTTGACTGACCGACTCGATGAAATATTGCTCGTTCAACACGACCTTCTGAATCGGCCCCTGGAAACCAATATGCACTTCGCGTTCCTTGCCCCAGAATTCACCAAAGAATTTAGGCGACCTGATGGCCAAGCCGGCCGGAGCCGGGATGGCGGGATCCGTCTGGTGGCAGGTGAAGCAGGTCTTGGTCATGAACAGAATCTTGCCCTTGGCGATCATGGCCGGGTCGGTCAAGTCCACCTCCGAGACGTCTCTGGGTGCCTCGTACTTGCCGTCCTTGGCGATGCTGCGCTCGATCAACTCAGTTCGGGTCCCATCGCCGCCCAGTTTGGCCACCTTGGCCAAGGCTGTGTCGATCGGCAGGCTCACGATTGCCTTCTCTTTGCTGACGACCGCGTAGCCGACCAGCTTGGCGCTCGCTCCGGCTTCGATTTTTTCGCGCTTGGCCAAGCGGGCCTTGGCCGCGTCGGTGCCGATGGCCTGCCCCGTCTCATGCACCCGCGCCACCACGAAGCCGCCCAGCATGAACACCAGCAGGAGTATCAGGGCGAAAAACCCGGAGCCTTCCCCATCGTGATTGAAGTATTCGTCGCTCATGATTTGCCGGCCGCCTTGGCCTCGGAATGCAGGGGAACATAAACGCCCATCGTCTCCGCGATCCGGGGATCCTTCTGCGGATACGCCGGGTGCTTCTTAAAAAAGTGCATGAAAATCATCGTTAACGCGCCACCCATCAACGCCAGGCAGCCAAGGTCGATCCAGATGTTCTCCATCCAGCCCCCGAACCGGTGGATTAGCGGCATGATGTTGTAGCTCATGTCGCAGAAGTGCAGGAACCAGGCCAGCACCGCCACGGTGATCATCACCTCCGGCCGGGTCTTCACGTCGATTCGCAGGAGCATCAGGAACGGCACAAAGAAATGGCCGAAGATGATCAGCATGCCGACGTTCCACCACGGGCCGTCCTCGCGCTTCACGTACCAGAAGGTCTCCTCCGGGATGGCGGCGTTCCAGATCAAGAAGTACTGCGAGAAATGGATGTAGGCGTAAAACACCGTGAAGGCGAAAAACAGCGTGGCGTTGTCCTTGAGCGTGGAGGTGCGGACAATGTCCTGAAGCGGTCCGGTTTTCTTGAGGAACAGCGAGATGATGTAAATCGTGATCAGCGAGGTCCAGACGCTTCCGGCAAAGTAATACACGCCGTACATCGTCGAGAACCACTGGTGCTCCAGCCCCTTCATCCAGTCAATTGCGGCGATGGTCAGCGTTGCCGCAAAGACAAAAATGCCAACCGCCGCCAACACCCGGCATTTCCGGGTGCAATCCGCCGCGCCGGTCCGGTCCTGTTCCAGTGAATATTTCCGCAGCATCCAGGTGAAAAAGCCCCAGATGGCAAAACAGAAAACCCAGCGCAACGTCCAGAAGCCTTTGCTCAAGTAGCCCCGCTTGGCGTACCAGGCGTGGTCATGCGTGTTGCCGCTATCGCTGTACTCCCTCTCGGATTGCATCCATTGGTAAAACACCCGCTTGCCTCCGTGGCTGTGGCCGGTCTCCTCCGAATGCCCGGCAGCGTGGCCGTCCCCGTTCACACCGGCCGCCTTTTCAGTGGCCGCGTCCACCTTGTGCTCCTGACTGGCGTGATGCGCCGCTGCGTCCGCCTCGGGTTGCACAAACTCCATGCCAGACCAGATGGCGATGGGGATAAAGAACACTGCCATCAACGGCAAAAGACATGACAAATGCTCCGCCACGCGCCGAATGGAAACGATCCAGTATGAGTCGAACAGGTAATGCAGCAGCACGAGGAAAAAGGCGCCGAGACAAATGCTCAAATAAAACATGAACGACACCAACCAAGCGTGGGCAAAGTGGGAGCGATCCGCGAAGAAACCTGCCAACACCAGCACCGCACCCACAACGAGCAGAATCAACGGAACCTTGCCCGCCCATTCCGGGAGTTTCAGTTCCGGTTCCGCCTTCTTGGCGCTGGTTTTTTTCTTTGCAGTCATCGAACGAATAAAATCTGTCGCCGGTTAGTTGCCCTCCAACGCCTCCTGCAACTCGGCCTTCCTGTCGAGATCCGTCACTTCCTCCAGTTTGCCCAGTTGACTGAATTGCAGGGCCCGAAGATAGCTTACGATCGCCCAGCGATCCTCCACCGTAATCTTGCTCTTGTAGGCCGGCATCCGGGAGTAGGCAATCCCGACGGCGTTGGTGGTCGCGTTAAAACCGTTGCTGATGACATCAAACAGATAACCGTCCGGCGATTGAACCAGGCGGTGCTGGTGCAAATCGGCCGTGATGAGACTGTATTGGGTCACGATCCCGATGCCATCGCCCGCCTGACCGTGGCAGGGCGTGCAAAAGATGGCGTAACGCTCACGGCCCCTCTCCAGCGTATCTGCGCTGACCTCAAGCGGGTTGAGTGCCACCCATTCCTCCGAGCCGGCCTTGCGGCCTGTGATCACCGGCTGATCTCCAACCGCCGCACCACGGGCCACCGAGCCGGCAACCGGCAACCGTGAACCGCGCCCGTCCCCCGCCCCCCGCACCTTGTCAAAAAGGTTGGGTGCCTGCGGACGCACCCGGGCCTGTCGATCCATGTCCGGGAACACCTCAATCGGCGTGTTGCGGGTGAACGAACCCTGGAAACCGGCCGTGGAGATGACCAGGCAAACAATGGCAACCAATCCTGTAATGAAATAGCGCATTATTCGTTCACCAGTTCAATATGATTGCTGCCGGCTTGTTTCAGCAGCTTGCGGGATTCGTCCTCGTCGTACTTGGGGTCGTCCGCCTCGATAACTACGTAAAATTTGTCATGCGTCACCTCTGCAAACCGTAGGTTCTTCAACAGCGGATGGTTGAGCCGCGGCAGCCGATTCAGGAACAGCATTCCACCCAGCGAGCCAAAGGCACCAAACAGGATGGTCATCTCATAGGCGACCGGGAAGGATGAGAACGGGCTGAAGTTCGGCTTGCCACCCACCGGGATCCCGTAATCAAACGAGTTCATGTACCAAATCATCACCATCCCGCCGAAGAATCCGCACAAGCCGCAAATGAACGTAAACCAGCCAACCTTTGAATTCTTCAGCCCCATGGCCTCATCCATCCCATGCACGGCGTACGGCGTGTGCACATCCCAGCGCGTGTAGCCGGCGTCGCGCACCTTCTCGGCGGCACGCATCGCACCGGCCGGGGTGTCAAACTCAGCCATCAAGCCGTACGGAATCTGGTAGTCATCCAGGGTGTCCATTGTTATTTAGCGCCTCCCAAGGGATGATGCGGATCAGCAAACGGCGTGACGCCCTTGACCTCGGAGATGGCCACAAGCGGCAGAAACCGGCAGAACAAAAGGAAGAGCGTCATGAAAAAACCGAACGTACCGATGTAAGTCATGACATCCACCCACGTCGGGGAATAGTAACCCCAGTTGCCTGGCATATAGTCGTTGTGAAGGGATGTCACCACGATGACAAACCGCTCCATCCACATACCGATGTTGACAAAAATACTCACCACCCAGATGAACCACGGCGTGGTGCGGCACCACTTGAACCAAAACAACTGGGGTGAGATGACGTTGCAGCTGATCATCCACCAGTAGGACCAGCTGAAATCCCCAAACGCCCGGTTCTTGAAGGCGTACAACTCGTAGGGGTTGCCGCCGTAATAGGCGATGAAAAACTCCATTCCGTAGGCGTAGCCGACGATCGACCCAGTCGTCAGGGTCACCTTGCACATCAACTCTAGGTGCCTCGTGGTGACGATCTCGTCCATCCCCGTGTATAGCGACCGCAGGGGGATCATCAGCGTCAGCACCATGCCGAAGCCGGAAAACACGGCACCCGCCACGAAGTACGGTGGGAAAATTGTGGTGTGCCACCCCGGCAACTGCGACACGGCGAAGTCAAACGAAACGATGGAGTGCACCGACAACACCAGCGGCGTGGACAGGCCGGCCAGAAGCAGGTACGCCTTCTCGTAGTTGCGCCAGTGCCGGTTTGAGCCGGTCCAACCCAGCGAGAAAAGCCCGTAGAGCACTTGTGCGATCTTGTTGCGCAGCTGCGCGGCGGGCTCGACCACCTTGCCGGCGACCTTGCGGAACCGATCCCGCATGGTAGCCAAATCCGGGATCAGGCCCATGTACCAAAACAGCACCGACACGGTGAAATAGGTCGAAACCGCAAACACGTCCCACAACAACGGCGACCGAAACTGGGGCCAGATTGAGTTGGCGTTGGGGATTGGGAACAGCCACCAGTCGAACCAAATGCGGCCCACGTGCACAGCCGGAAAAATGCCGGCACACATCACCGCGAAAATCGTCATCGCCTCCGAGGCGCGGTTGATCGACGTCCGCCACTTTTGCCGAAGTAGAAAGAGGATGGCGGAAATCAGCGTGCCGGCGTGGCCGATGCCGATCCACCATACGAAGTTCACGATGGCCCAGCCCCAGGCCACCGGATGGTTCAGGCCCCAGACACCCACCCCAGTGGAAATCAGGTAAATCAGGCAAAAAGGGAGCCACAATGAAATCAGGGCACTGATGCCGGTCGCAATCCACCACCACCGCGGTGTCTTGTCCTCGATGACATTGGCGATGGTGTCGGAGATCCACCCAACCGAGCGCTGGTTCGCCACCAACGGCACGCGCTCCAGTTCCAGCGGGGGCGGTGCGATTTTCACGGATGAGGGAGCCGAATGGTCTGCCATCAGTGCGACGACTCCTTTCCTTGCAGCGTTTCAGCTTTCTTGGCGTCCACCCCGAACACCTCGCCGTGATTCTTGGTGATGTACTCGCTCGTCGAGTTGGGAATATCGTAATGATCCGGCATGGCTGTGTTCGGATTCCTGAGCTTGGCGAGGTAGGTCGTCCGCGGTCGCGTGTCCAGGAAACCCAGCAGGGAGTAGTTTCGGTTTTGCCGGTTCAGCCGGTAGACTTCGCTCTCCTTGTCAGAAATATCCCCGAACACAATGGCGTTCGCCGGGCAAACCTGCTCGCAGGCGGTCTGGATCCTGCCGTCCGGCACTTTGACATTGTCGGTGTCCCGCGCCTCAACTTTCTGCTCGATCTTGCCCCGCTGGATTCTCTGCACGCAGTAGGTGCATTTCTCCATCACGCCGCGCATACGAACCGAGACATCCGGATTCTTCGAGAGTTTGATCAGGTCCCAATCGACGTCTTCGCCACCGTCGTCCAGGCCAGGGACACTCCCCCGGGAGGGATCATTGTACCAGCGCACCAGTTCCCAGTCGCCGTTGGAACTCTTGTTCCCCGGGTTCAGCGGCGATTCGTACAACCGGTCCAGCGGACGCCGGTTGTAGTCGAAGTAATTGAAGCGGCGCACCTTGTACGGGCAATTGTTCGAACAGTACCGCGTGCCGACGCAACGGTTGTAGGCCATGAGGTTCAATCCCTCCTCGTCGTGCACCGTGGCGTTCACCGGGCAGACACTCTCGCACGGCGCATCTTCGCAATGCTGGCAGCCCACGCCCTGGTAGCTGACCTGCGGGTTGTGCTCGTCCCCCGAGAAATACCGGTCAATCCGGATCCACGACATCTCACGGCCCTTGACCATCTGCTCCTTGCCGACAATCGGGATGTTGTTCTCACTCTGGCAGGCCACCACGCAGGCGTCGCAGCCAACGCAGGTGCCGAGGTCGATCACCATGCCCCACTGTTGCCGCTCGGGATCCATCAGCTTCGGACCGTTGCTCTTGCCGCCAAAGTTGTGGTCGTACTGCGTCGAAGCCAAGTCCGTCCGGCCCTTCTCCCATTCATAACGGGCACCGTCCTTCGGGATGTGCGTCGTGTGGTGGATGCTGTCCAGGTCGAAGTGCTTGACGAAATCCTTGTGGCCGCTGAAGTCGTTGGCGTTGCCTTCGCGGATCACCGGTCGGCCGTCCATGACGCCCTGCTCCTGCGTGCAGGCCACCTCATGGGTCGCGGTCGTTTCGTTCAGCGTGGCACCTTCGACGCAGTGGGCCGCGCTCGAGGTGCGAATCCCGTAGGCGTTGAACCCGGCTGAACCCCCGACCCGGCCCAGCCCGCGGCCGTAGCCGAGCGCCACCCCAATGACATGATCCGCCATGCCGGGCAACAGCCAGACCGGCCCGCTGACTTTCCGGCCATCAACCTCCAACTCGTAGACCTTTTGATAAAACCGCCCGGCGCTGGAGTGGAACCCGAACCGCCCCGGCAGCCCGCCGCTTTTCTTGTCCAGTTCCTCAAAATCGAGCAGGTCGGCCGCATCCTTGCCCAGCAACTCGCGGGCGGTCTGGTAACTCATTAGCAGGACGTTGTCCCAAGCGATGCGGGTGACCGGGTTCGGGGTCTCGAGCAGCCATCCGTTGTTGCCCCAGCGCCCGTCGTCCATGCCGTGATCCCGGTGAAAGGTCACCTCATACTTGCCATTGACCGGAGGTGCCAACGCTTTGGCCCCGTCACTCCATGCCACTCTCACGGCGTCCCAGTCATACGCCCGGCTCTCGTCCGTGCTTGCGCTGCCGGGGAGGAAACCGTCATGCAGAAACTGCTCCCACTTGGCGTCGCCCCCGCCGGCGATGCCGTCAAATGTCTTGCGAACAATCTTGTACGGGTCGGTCTCGGTGCCGTCGATCCGCGCCAACACCTCCAGCTCGGTCATCCCGCCAAACAACGGCGCGATCAGCGGCTGCACCGGCACCAGTGTGCCGTCGCTCGTCCGGGCGTCGCCCCACGACTCGAGGTAATGCGCCGCCGGGATGTCGGGATCGGCCACTTGGGCGGTCTGGTAAATGTGGTAGCCGAGACGGATCACCGTGCAGGCGCGCGCCGCCAGCTTGGCCCAGTCGCGATCGGTCGGCGCGTTGTAGGCGGGGTCGCCGACGAGGATCACGAGGGAGTCGCCCTTGGCCAAGCGCTTGGCCAGGTCGGCGATCGTGCCGTTGCCGCTTGGCCTGGCCCGGCGCAACTGCAGGGTCGCCCCGACGTTGCCGAGCAACTCGTTCATCGCCATCGCGGCCAGATGCACCTCCTTCGGCTGGCGGTAGCCGGCCACGACCAAAGTCTTTTCGCCGCGCTTGGCCAAGCGCGCCAGGTCGGCCACGCATTGGCGCACCCATTGGGCCGTGTCCGCCTTTTTGTTGCCGTCGGTCGCGTGGCTGTTCGGGAAATCGTCGTTGAGAGCGCCGGCAAATGCGCGCAGTTGGTCGATCCCGTCCTGCGCGCCGTCCAAGCCGACCGTCTCCAGCGTCTCCGCCAACGCCAGCGCGGCCACCCGCACCACGCTCCCGGTCGGGATGCGGAGGCGGTGGTCGGCGTTCGTGCCGGTCAGCGTCAGCAGCCCCTCCACCGAGTAAAGTCGGTTCATCGACTCCACCGGGTTCTCCGTGTGGTCATCCTTCACGCGGCGCCCCTCGGCAAAGCCGCGAATGTGCCGGGACGCCGACTCCTCCGTGCCGAGGAAATCGCAGTCGAGCGACAGGATCGCCTTGGCCTCGTCGAGCTGGTAGTACGGGCTGACCCCCGGGCCAAACGCAATCCCGGCCGCCGCCTCGTGAACGGTGAAGTCGACCGGCTCGTACTCGTAGAAATGCACCCCCTTGGCCTTGAGGCCGGTGACGAGGCGGGCGCGCGACGGCGAACTGCCCTGCTCCATCAACACGTGCGTCTTGCTGTTGGCCAAGCCGTCGAGCTGCCCGAGCACATTGGCCTTGGCAATGACTTTCAGGCTCTTGCCGCCGCCGTCATCCTTCTCGGCCAGCTTGAAATTGAGTCCGCGATCCGGGTCGTACAGGCTCAGGATGGATGCCTGCGCGTATTGATCCGTGCCCCCGTTGCTGTCCGGGTGCTCGGCATTGCCCTCCACCTTGATCGGCCGGCCGTCGTACGACTTGGCCACCAGCGGCACAGCCGTCCCTCGGGTCGGCATCGCGGTGGCGTAAAATTGCGGTGTGCCGTGAACATAATTCTCCGGCATTTTGGAGAACGGCAGAATCTTGTGCTCCGGCCGACGGCAACCGCTCACGCCAAGGCCCGCCAGCGCGAACGAGGCGGACATGATTTTCATGAAGTTGCGGCGCGAAACCGGGTCGTCGATCAGGTCCACCCCCGACGGGAATTCATTCTCGACGAATGCACGGAACTCCGGCGAATCCGCCTTGTGCTCAAGGCTGCGCCAGTAACGCGGGCCGCTTGTTTGCCTGTCTGAGGGGGTCGTGTTGTCGTTCATCGATGGCAGGCGGAACAGTTCTCCGAGGTCTTGATGTGCCACTCCTTCACGAAATCCGTGTTTTTATGGGCCTCATCCTTGGATCGGTCGTAGGCTAGGTCGGTGATCTTGTCCAAGGGACGCAATCGGTCGCCCGGGTTGCGGTGGCAATCGAGGCAGAAGGTCATGCTGAAATGTTTCTGGTGCCGCACCTCGTCCATTTGATCCACCCGGCCGTGGCACTCCACGCAACTCACGCCCCGGTTCACGTGCACCGAGTGGTTGAAAAAGGCATAGTCCGGCAGCTTGTGAATCTGGACCCACTCGACCGGCTTGTTCTCGTCCTTGTAGCTCGCCCGCACCGGCTCCAGCCGGGGGTCACTGGCCCGGACCGCGCTGTGGCAGTTGATGCAGGTGTCGGCCGCCGGCACGTTCGAGTACCACGACTTCTCCACGCCGTCGTGGCAGTAGCGGCAGTCGAGCCCCAGCTGGTTGACATGGATGGAATGCGAAAACGGCACCGGCTGGGTCGGTTGATACCCGACCCGGGTGTACTTGGGCGTGAAATAATAGGTCAGACCAGCCGCCACCGCTCCCCCAATGAGCAAAAGGCCAAATATGATTTGGCCCGGTAACCTGTTGGTCCATCTAGGAAAGACGTCAGACATCCAACAAAGCGCGGCAGCTTAATTGGGGCTCGAAGCCCCGGCAAGCGAATTAGTGATTATTTTCACAAGCAACAGATGGTTCTCTCTCATTTTTGGTGACCCACAACGAAATCAACCTCCCCGGATCAGGCGTTGGGAATTGGAGGCGAGGGCCGGAATCGAACCGGCGATAGAGCTTTTGCAGAGCCCTGCCTTACCACTTGGCTACCCCGCCAGCCAGCGGACGCGGCATCATAGGATCGAATCGACCCTTTTCAAGTTTTTTAAGAAATCAAACCGCGTCAGCACGATTCCTCCCACTTGGCCAAGCGCGATTCCACGGCGCACCCGCTTGGCCAAGTGCATCGGAATGCCAATGCCCGGTTGCATCCGCTGCTACGCGATGCTACCGGTGGCGCGCCGCAATGAAAATCACCGAGATCGAGTGCCACGTCCTTCTCGTCCCAGACGTCCGCACAGACGCCACCTCCTCGGCACAGGACGACATCGTCGTCTTCGTGCACACCGACGAGGGGATCACCGGCGTGGGCGAGAGCGACGTCAACCCGTGGATCGCCCGAGCCTGCATCGAGGCTCCCAGCACCCACTCCATGGGGCTTGGCCTCAAGGAAATGCTTATTGGTGAGAATCCACTCGACACCGAGCGACTGTGGCAAAAACTTTACGTCGGAAGCTGCATGAATGGACGACGCGGCGCGGTCATCAACGCCATCGGCGCCATCGATATGGCCCTTTGGGATATCAAGGGCAAAGCCGCCGGCAAACCGACGTGGCAACTCCTCGGCGGCACCCCGCGCGACGCCATCCAGCCGTACGCCTCCCTGCAACCCAACGGAAACAGCTTTGAGGAATACCGCGACTCACTCGTGGAATGGGTGTTGCGCTCCCGCGACATCGGCTTCCGAGCCGCCAAGCTCGAGATCACCCTGTTCGGCCCCTACAACCACAGCGGCATGAACGAGAAGGACGAAAAAGTCACCGAGGTCATCGCTGCCTGCCGTGCCGCCATCGGCCCGGACTTCACGCTGTTGGTCGACGTGCAATACGCCTGGGACGACGTTGAACGCGTGCTGGCAACCACCCGCGACTGGAAAGATCTCGGCGTCTATTTTCTCGAGACCCCACTATGGGTGGATGACCTCGAAGGCTACGCTCGCTTGCACGACGAAAGCGGCATCCGTATCGCCGCAGGCGAATGGCTGACCACGCATCACGAGTTTCGAGACCTACTGGACATTGGAAAAGTCGATATTGCCCAACCGGACGTCGGCCGCGTCGGCGGACTCACCGAGGCGATGAAAGTCTGCGACATGGCCGCCGAGCGCGGACGACAAATCATCCCGCACTGCTGGAAAACCGGGATCAGCATCTCCGCCAGTGCCCACCTCGCAGCCGTCACGCCTCATTGTCCGTTCTTCGAGTATCTCCCAGCCGAACTCACCGACTCACTGCTCCGGCAGGAACTCGTTCAGGACGACCTGAAACTGGTCGATGGAAAACTGGCCATCCCACAAAAACCAGGCCTAGGTATCGAAGTCAATATCGACGCCCTGAATCGATTCAAACAGGAATGAAAAAATCAGGGATCCACATCCACCGCATTGATGATGACATCAATTTCTTTAGGTGGCACCCATTCCTCACCTTTGAGCAACAGAATCCGGCCATCAGGAAAGATATCGTGAGATGGCCCCGGGACATTCACATAGGGTCCTTCAAAGAAAAGTTCTGGTTCTCCGATCTCCGGTTCGTTGTCCAACTTCAAGATAACCTTCATCCACTCAGACCCATTCCGGTAATAAATAGCTGATCCATCTGGCAACCACTTCGGTTCCTCCCCGCCACCGGCTGAGATCCGAATCTCCTGATTCATTTCTGGAAACCGATTCAGATAGATCGCAAAACTCCCCTCCATGTCCTTCTCGGAAGTATAGGCCAACCATTTCTCATCCGAAGAAAAAACACCACCCCATTCCTGCAACCGGTTTTTTGTGAGCTGGTACTTCTTTCTTTCTATAAGATCAACATAATATAATTCCCCTTGTCCCGTCCCCTTTTGCTGCCCATAGCATAATATCTTTTTACCGTCCCTGGAAACATCTGAAACAAAAAGCGCCCCCATTGTTTCTCCATCCAAAATAATTTCCTCTTCTTTTTGTTTTCCAAAGTCATATACAAACAATCCAAATTCAGATGGATCTTTTCTGTTGGATGTGTAGTATATTCCCTCCCCGTCAGCCCCCCAAAATGGAGCATAGTTATGCTTTGAGCTCAAAAACGAACTGAATCGCCCTCTTTTAATATCGAAAATGTTTATACTGGATATCTGATTGTCCTCAATTTCGACAGCAAGTTTCTGACCGCTTGGTGAAATGGAAAACTGGCCATATTGCTGCCATCTCTCGGACAGCAATGCAGATTCTTTTTTAATTGGATCCAAAAGTGAGAGACTCAATTCCAGTTTGCTATCGCCCTCGATGAAAGCCAGAATATTGTTTTGAGATAGCGAGTATTGAGCCGTGAATTTATTGTTTCTTATTTTTGAATTCACAATTGTTTTAATTTTCCCTGCTGGCTTAAATGTTTCGGTGTTGAATTCGGTTAATCTTAACTGATTATCTTCCAAGGTAATCAAGTGCTTTTCACCAAACCAACTGGGCATTCTGCCATCCAGCAATTTCAGGATGTTATCTTCAGTTGAAGAGACAAAATAAACCGCATAAGGAGCACGGCTTACATCAATTCCTGGAGAATCAAAAACGACACCCTTCCCGTTGGGCACCGCAATTGGGCTCCGAACACCCAGTATTTTTTTTGAAATGAATTCCGGTTCCCCTCCGTTTTCGTTCACTTTTCGAAATTGACTGCCTCCCGAATCGCCAAAATAAATCTTGCCGTCATCACTCCATGTGGCTCCTGCATATGGGTTTTTTACGTCACAGACTTCTGCCAACAACCCACTTGATATTTCAATTTTCTTTACTTTTTTTTCGGTCAAAATGCCCACCCATTTTTCGTCCGGACTGAAAAATGGAAGAACCGCTCCGTTGGAGCCCTTTAGCAACTGGAACGTATCATCGCTCAAACTACGAAGACACAGATGCCGTTCGTTTTCATGCATGCAGACATAAGCCAAATGTTTCCCGTTCGGAGATAGGGCCAACATTCTCCATGCGACCCCAAACGGCATGTCTGTCGGTTTGGCCATAGGGTATTCCTCGGGAATGGAAATTTTCAGATGAATGCGCCCCAACTTGGGCGATTGATTCTGAACGACCGCCGTTGGAGTTTCGGTTGTCG
>JACKQG010001607.1_pt1 | contig 30908 bp, 30 predicted proteins | sample 8237621 | NCBI WGS metagenome assembly JACKQG01 (sample SAMN15677084, study PRJNA649215) | marine metagenome | biome: marine; feature: Black Sea; material: saline water; isolation source: suspended particulate matter (SPM) from the Black Sea western gyre | collected 2013-06-09/2013-06-10 | depth... | reverse complement strand
CGCGGTTCGTAGCCGCTGCCATCCACCATAATGCGCATTGGTTCCGGGATGATTTCGTTTGGCCCGTAAGCGATGCGCGTGCTCATTTTGTCGTCAATGATATAGCCGCCGCTGAAGCTATTTTCCTGACCCAGATTTTCGGCGCGAATTTGGTGGCAAAGTGTACAGGAAACGCCATCGGCAGCCAGATCATGCAAAGGATGTTCGGAATCGCGAAAACCTTCGCCCAGAATTCCAATGGGATACTGGTTTACGAGCGAATCGAAATAGGCTAACGGCATATGGCACTTCACGCATACGCCTTCAATAAGCGCCTGCTGCTGGGGATATTTTTGGATTTCGCTGCTCATGGTTGCCAGCCAGTAGGGGTCTTTGCCGCTATGCGCCATCATTGAACTTCGCCAGTTGGTATCAAAGGAATAATCGATGCCTTCGCCATTGTCCAGCCCGCTGTGGCAGGCGCTGCATTCTCCCGATGCGGCAACCAATTTTGTGCGATCAGCGGGCAGATTGGGAGGATCGAACGGCGCGTCAATTTTCAGAATTCCGTTTCCGGACTCAGCTTTGGGGGTGATCGTTGGAATATATGTGGGGGTTACCTCGGGGGTGGATTGCCCGCAAGCGGTACAACCCAACCCAACGAGAAGGAAAATACTGAATTTAAACAGGTATTTCATGGTGTCTGTCCTTTTTGCAGATGATCTCCCCGGTAGACTGCGGTTGTAGCGTTAATTAATTTGCAATAACTCTACATCCACTGCGCCACGCGGGCAGGCCACAATACATTCCAGGCATTTGGTACAGGTGGAAAAATCGTGATCTTTTGAGAGGTTTAATCCCTCAGGGCAGGCACGCTGGCAGGCCACACAGGGTATGCAAGTATCTTCAGCGCGCCGAATTTTCAAGAAAGGATTCCAGCGGCTGATGCGACTGAACGCGGCTCCCAGAGGGCACATATCGCGGCACCACGAGCGTCCGGTGGCCCATTCGGCGCCAACGAGCATGGTGTACCAGCCGATGGTTGGCAGAACGCTGCCGCCATTGCCAGCCGCGATCGCGCCGCGACAAACAACGCCCGCCGGGCAAATAGTACAAAATATTGGATTATGGCAAACGAAGGCCGCACCGACGACACCCCCAACAATCACGCGTTGCACCCAGGCGCGGTATTTCCAGGGTTTCGAGTTTTTCACCGGCCCTCGGTTGAATATCCAGCGCCCGGGGCAGATCCAACTGCAAAAGGCGCGCCCAAAGAAGAAGATCAACCCCAGGCTTACCAGCGCGCCCACCAAGAGTGCAGGGATGATTTTCCGGGAAGCTGCAATGAGCTGGGCCACGCCCAGGGGGCAGGCAATCTGCACGGGGCCAATATCCACCACGCAGGTACTTCCGTTCCAGATATCCGTGCCGATTAAAATAAAAAACCCGATAGTGAAGACGAAGCGTACCGTCGGCCATAATTTAAGCTGAAACTTGCTTTTTTTGCGCCGCTTCGGTTTTGTGGCAGAGATGATTCGGGTGGTCATAGGCCTACAGAATTTACAGACTGGATGGATACGGCTTTGCCGCGTTGGGGATTGCCATCGGCATAGGCTGAGCGCGGGCAGATTGTGACGCAAGCCCCGCAGCCGTTGCAGCGCACGGGATCAATGTGAGGGTTGCCGTCTTCGTCGCGATAGATGGCTTGTTGAAGTTCATCACAAACGCGAATGCACAGGCCGCAGCATAATTGGCAAGTTAAATTCCAGGCAATACAGCGATCGGTATCAATGACAGCCGTGCCGATTTTTGCGATGTCGGGATTGAAGGGGAGTAGAGCTGCGGTTGGGCAAGCTTTGGTGCAGTCGCCGCTGAAATCACACCAGCCTTGCAGAGCATCCATGAAGGGGAAACCTGCTTCGTCGAAGTTGATCGCTTTCTGTTCGCAGGCAGCCACGCATTTTCCGCAGCGAATACAAATTGCTTTGAAAATCGTTGAGTCTTGTGCGCCGGGTGGCAGGAGGGCAGCAGAAGCTTGAGCCGGGCGAAGTAACCAGTAAAGCAGCCCGACACTGGAAGCGCCGCCAGCGATGCGCAAAAATTCGCGTCGCGAAAATTTCGAATCCGGTTGTTTTTTCATACCAGTAAAAAATAGCCCAATCGATAAAGTAGCCCGGAATGCAGGAAATTATTTCATGGATTCTTGGTTTCTTTATGGGGTTTCGATGTTAATTCGAACTGCATGTCCCGCAGGATGTAGCCGAGCAACTTCCACATCCGGAGGGCGCTCCTGCGATTGCGCGGACGGCCCCGTCTGTGGAGTGAGAGAACATAACCGGGACGGATACCATGCGCGAGCTATGATTGCCAGCACAGTCAGGGCAGATAGCTATTTCATCGCGCTGGCTAATGCCGCGAAATAATTCAAAGTTCGCGCGACAATCCTGGCAGCGATATTCGTAGAATGGCATATTCTTGCTCCGCGTGTATAATTGCAAATTAGTCTGGAGGGGATGATTGCCCTTGCTAAAAGCTCATCCCCCCCAGGCTCCAGATTAAGATGGGGTTATTTAGACGCTACGCCTTTTTGGCTCGCAAGAAGGCCAAGACGCCTGCCACAGCCGCCAGAATCAATCCCGGCAAGCCAAAAATCAGTAGCAGGAATCCACCGGCGCGCGGCTCTAGCTCTAGTTGAGAGGCAGAGTAGTTTTCGATGCCGTAGAGCAACAAGATTACGCCTACAACGACCAAAACCCACTCGTACCAGGTCAATTTCACTTTTTCAGTGGTCACAAGCCAGTACACACCGGCTCCAAGCACTAAACCTAAGATAAGCCACAACATGGTTGCATTCTCCTTTTGCTAGCTGGTTTCTCGAACGGTCTGGTAGGTATCAATGCCATAGTCGGGCATGTTCTGCTTCCACCATGAGGCCGCGCTCTTTTGCGGTGTTTCCGGCTGGTCGCGATATGGTGAGTAGAGCAGATCGTCGAGGCTGACGAATGCTTTATTGAACATGCGTGTCTTGGCGGCAACCGAATTGCGGAAGCGGTGGAAGGATGCCAGGTTCTTGCTGGAGAAGGGACAGACTGTGAAACAAATACCACAGTTGGTGCCAACCGAATACCAGTAGGAACGGCAAGCGGTCGAGTTCTCGAAGAACGCTTCGTGACCGGGATTATTCCAGCCGCCGCGCACTTCCCAGGTGGCATCGCCAAAGCTAAGGTTCTTCGGCGGGCACATCTCGGCGCACTTCAGACAGTCATGACAGAAATCCCAGATGCCGGCGTTGATCGGTTTGGTCGGCGCCAGGGGCAGATCGGTGAGCAGCTTGAAGACGCGCACCATTGGGCCGTATTCGGGAGTGATCAGGCGGTTGAGTCGGGAGAGCTCACCCAAACCAGCCATGACACCAAAGGCCGGAGCAATGCCCAGGGCGTTAGTGCTGGCTTCGCCAATACCCATATAACCCAGACCGCGCAAGAACTCTTGCAAACGTTCCTGGATATTCTGGGAGCGACGATAGGTCAGCGATGTGGTCATCGAGCCAATCGGGGTTGGGCAGCGTGTCATGGTTTCTTCGGACATCTGCACAGTGTAGACGACAGCCCAGCGTGCCTTCTTGGGGATCAGGCGATATTCTTCCGTCTCTTCGGGCTGGTCGGCATCTTCGATGCGTAATTCTACGCCATCGGGGTCGTGCGAGTAGATCAGTTTTTCGGTGGTATTGGTGTCTAACTCAACAAAACCGACTGTGGCCGCGCCCAGGTGGCGCAACGCGGTGGTGACCACCATAGAAGCTTCTTCAGGGGTGCCTTCCCACTTGGGTACGCCCAGGTCTTCAGGGGTTTTGGCTTTTTGCGGCCCAATGAAACTACGCGAAACACCGCCAGAGCCAGCGCCGCTTTGCATGGCAAGATCGAGCAGAGTATATCCGTCTTTGCCTTCTTTTAGCCATTTATCCAAATTGGCTGAGCGTACTTCAGAAAGGCGGTTGGCCTCATCTTCGCCAACGTATTTGGTAAAACCGCGGCGCACAGTGTTGAATTCTGCATAGCGATTTACGTTTGCCCAATCGACACCACTGGTCGGCTCGTCTTGGGTTTTGATAAAGCTGGGGCGTTGCAGCCCAACAGCCTTGTCAGATGCCTGTTCTTCCAGATGTACCATGGGAGCCAAGCTGGCAACAGCACCTAATTTGCCGAGTTCTTTCATGAACTCGCGTCGGGTCAGGCTTTCAGGCATTTCATTCTCCTTTTTTCTTCAGGAGTTCCCACCGTCCTTTCAGCGAGGCTTGTGGAAACATCAGTCTTGGCGGGCGGCCTGGCTTTGTCAGCGGTGAGCGGTCAGCGGAGAGCGATCAGCAAAAGATGCTGACGGCTGTCTGCTTTCGGCTAACGGCTAACATTACAGTTGCGCGACAGCGCCGGACTTACTTGAAGATCAAGCTCACCGGCTTCGCCTTTTACCCCACCCATCCGGGGGCTTGGAGTACCAGGGCTGAAGTTTTTTTTGATTGGTAAAATTCGGACTACATGGTGTGTCAATCAGCGGTCTATAAAATATCCAACTGCGACACTGGGGGGAAGTTGATTGCAATTAATTGGGTTGTTTCTGCCTCCTTTCGCGATCGTGGTAATGGCGATTATGACTTGTCGTTATCGCTCTTCGAGTCATCGAGGATGCTCGTCGTAGCGCGCGTAACCTCGCTCGTCATTTCTGAAAATACGCCTTGGATAGATTTAAAAATCTCGCGGGCTTCTCCGGCCAGGCGCACCGTTTCTTTGGGGCCAACGGCCAGTACAGCCAACAAGAAGATCAACATTAATTCACCCGCGCCCAGATTGAAAAATCTCATATGCTTTCAACTCCTGCTTCAACGAGCGCTTTATTTCGGGCACGGCCAGCAAACCAGGCCAGCACAATGCCCAATTCATACAAAACCAGCAACGGAGCCATGACCAGCATCATGTTGAAAACATCGGGTGTTGGCGTGATAACTGCGGCTAAAACGGCAATGCCAACCAATGCAAAACGGCGGCCTTTTGACAGTTGCCGGGCGGTCACCAGCCCCAAGCGGGCCAGTAGCGCCAGTAGTAGTGGCGTTTCAAATACGGTTCCGCTGCTGAGCATCACTGTGGTGACAAATGAGATATAGCCGTCAATCGAATAGGTGGGTTGTACCAGATCGCTCATAAATCCTTGTAGATAATTGAGCGCCAACGGAAGCATCAGTCCACCAGCGAAAGCTACGCCCAGGGCAAAGAAGAAACCAATTCCCAGCACTGATGTAATCAGCATACGGCGCTCTTTCTTGGTCAACCCTGGAACGATGAAGGAAAGCAATTGATATAGAATAACTGGCAAGGCGATGACAACACCCAGCATCAAGGCCAGGCGGAAGTACACAACGATTGATTCGGTGGGGTGCAGCGAAACCGGGCGAATATCACCCATTGGGAGCAGCAAAAATTCAAGCAAGCGGTTGACAAAAGCCAGACTGACCGCTGTCCCTAGAACCAGGGCAATTACCATGCGTAACAAGTGGGCGCGCAATTCCTCGATATGCGACCAGAACTTCATGCGGCGCTGTTTGCGCTCGGCGCGTAGTTCTTCGTTCGATGGTGGATGCGTTTCAGTCATTTTTCGTGGCCTGGTTATGAGAATAGCTAGTTGCCAGCAGTTTCATCTTTGAGTTCGTAGGGAATATTCTCATGGCACAATGCACAAGGCTCTTTGTAGGGGCCATAATTCATATGACAGCCGTAGCAAGGGTAGCCCTCGCCGTAGTGCCAGTCATGTGGGTCTGGATCAAAGCGCGAGGTGAGTTCCGTAAAACCTTCTTCAGTTTCGCCGTGGCAGGAAATGCACACATCGTTGGCTGGGGGATTTGACGGCGGGAAGGGATCGTGGCAGTCGGCGCAGACCATTTCTTCCTGAATCCGGTGTACTTCATCCATCAGGTTGAGATTTTCGCCCCAGGTTTCGAAATTGCTCATTCCATAAGGCACGTGCGGCAGTTGCAAGACCATCTTCGCGAGCGTACTTTCATTTTCCAGCATAGCTGCAAAATCAAGTCCATCCCAGGCGCGCCCGTGGCAGGCGGGGTTCGCACAGAAAGATGAACCATCCGCCGTATCGTAGTTGGTCGTGTCATGGCATCCTGAACAAGTTTCGTCGGGGTCTTCGGGAATATATGCAATCTGGTGCAGGGTCAGCCAGCCCGGTTCGGCGTGTGTCGTGGGGCGCGGCTCTTCGTTGATGTCCAAATGAACCAGCGTAGATTCTGGCCCTGCCATTACCGGGGTAGAGTGGCACAGGCTGCATGCCAGCGGAATTCCATCTCCCACATTAGTGAGGTGTTTGCCATCATGGCATCGGAAACAGCCGGGGTCGGTATTGTGTCCCAGATTGTTGGGATGGGTATCCCAATTCATTTGTTGTTCGGGGAAAACGCTGCTGCTGTAAATATCTTTGATAACTTGAACGGAGGCATCCAACTCTTCCCAGGCAACGTCATAGACATCCGGATAGTTTTCTTGATAAAACAGCTTGATATTGGCGATGCCCAGCATAGCTTTTTCAGGCGAGTCATATTCTGCGCGCAACGCTTCAATTGCCACGCGTTTGATTTCGGGCAGCTTGGTGGAAAGCACACCACGTTGGAGAGCCTGATCGATGGCTGTTTCGGGCTGCAAAATATTATGCGTGATGCGGTTATGGCAGGTAACACAATCCATTTTTTGCAACTCTTCTTCATTTACCGAATAAGGATCAAATCCTGACGCGATATCTACATAATCGGTGGCGGTACCTTCCTTGTTGACCACGCGCACAAATGGGATTTCCTGTTCCGATTCATCCGTGGGGGCATACAGCACTGTGTTATTAATATGCCAGTGAATTCCCTGATTGCTGTCGCCGCCGCCAGTGTTGAGCACCAGAAATGTGCGATACAGTGAGTTTTCGGGGTCAATGTCGTAGGTGGCGATTACCTTATGAGTTTCATCAGCAAACTTATTTACGTTATGGCATTCTTCGCAAACTTCTTCTGCTGGGCGCAAGGTGTGGGATACCAAAGGATATTCGTAGTTTTTGAAAAGGGAGGCGGTGACATGTTGAACTTCGCCGATTTTGCGCCCAATCTGACTACCGATAGGCGCGCGCCCGATATGGCATTCCACGCATTTGATTTCGGCGTGGGGCGAGTTCAAATAAGAGAGATTTTCAGCCGGGTGGACACCATGACAGGCGCTGCCACAAAACTCAGGCGAGTTGGTGTACTCCCAAGTATATGTGCCGATGAAGACCATCAAAATAAAAATAAGTGCCAACACCAGAAAAGGTGCAATTTTCGCCCAGCGACTTGCTTCCAGGCCGGGATAGAAAAAATGGCGGATTTTCTGGAAAAAATTCTTCATTGCACCTTCCTCATTTCAGGACACTGCTAGCATATTTCAGTAACACCATCATAGCAAAAGCGGATTGCTGGTTGTAGCGGGAAATATCCTCACCTTTGTAGGGTTTTTCCTGACAAGTAACTGTCTGAGAATCAAACGGGCTGCAACTCATAGGTTGCAGCCCGTTTGATTCGCGATACCAGGGATAATGTGTTACAAGAGGCGATCCCGGCGGATAATGTAGCTGGTGATGCCCCCCAGAAGTAATACGCCGAACATCAGCCAGAAGAGCGTCGCGGCGCGCGGTTCAAATTCCTTGCTGCTGGCAACCGCAGCCTGCGCAAACAATATTTCCAGAAATATCCACAAGAGCCAGGCTGCCCACTCGTACCAGGGGCGGCGCATAAAGCGGATGAGGCGATAATCGTCATTGTCCATAGCTTTAGAATACCTTAAATGACATATTTCGAGTTTTTCCCGTGACTGCTCAGGCTAATGCCTTCGCAGAGAGAATTCCGAAAAAAGGGGTGTGCGTGCGAGCGTACGCTCGCACGCACACCCCTTTTTTCGGCTTAATCTTCGCGTAGGGTCTGTTCGGTGTCGATACCGTATTCGGGTAAATTTTGCCACCACCATTGTTCGGGGTCTTTTTGTGCGCCGTAGCTGAACGCATCATCCATACTGCGCAGGAAACCATCCAGAAAGGGGAGTTTGGCAACCCCGGCCTTGACCCAGCTATGAAGCCAGACTTTATTTTTCTTTGAAAAGGGGCAAACTGCGAAACAGATACTGCAATTTGTGCCCGCTTTCTCGGTCATATAGGTGCGGCAACTTTCCGAATTTTCAAAGAAGGCTTTGTGTCCGGGATTTGACCAGGGGCCTTCCGTCTCCCACGATGGTTCATCGGACAGGCTGAGTGCACTGGATGGGCAAGCTTCGGCACATTTTTTGCAGGATTTGCAAAATTCGAAAATGCCAGCATCGATGGGTTGATCGGAAACCAGGGGGAGGTCGGTAATCATTTTGAACACGCGCACCATTGGGCCAAATTCGGGCGTAATCATCCTGTTGAGGCGCGATAACTCTCCGAGACCGGCCATCACTGCCAGAGCAGGGGCGATGGCCAGCGCATTGTTGGTGGCTTCTCCCAGGCACTGGTATCCTAATCCACGCAAAAATTCTTGCGTTTTCTCTTGAATGTCCCGGCCGCGGCTGTAGGATAAAAGTGTGGTTTGCTCGGCAATTGCGGTGGGGGCGCGCTTGACGGTCTCAATCGACATCTGTACCGTGTAAACAATTACCCATTTAGCTTTTTGGGGAATAATACGTTGAGTAGCCGTTTCCGTGGCCTGATCAACATCCTGAAAAACGAGTTCTTTGCCGTCGGGGTCGTGAGTGTAGATTAGCTTGCGAGTTTGTTCGTTGAGTTCGACAAAACCGATAGTGGCAGCGCCAAAATGACGCATCGCTACCCGCAACAGGCGGGAGGCTTCTTCGGGTGATCCGCTCCAGGGTGGCACGCCGCGTTCCTGGGGTATCTGCGCATTTTGCGGGCCGAGGAAAGAACGCGCACCGCGCGCGCCTGTGCTTTGGGCGGCATTGAGTGCCTGGTCTTTGAGCGTATAACCGGGCATATGATCGAGAATGCGCTGTTTTTCGTTTTCTTCAGCAACCCGCAACAGATGTTCGTACTCGTCCTTGCCGATGAGCGCGGCAAAACCTGTGCTGCGCATGGTTTTGCGCGAATCGAAACGCTGAAGCTGATCCCAATCGATTTCGATGGTCGGTTTCTCAACGGATTTAACCCACCAGGGGCGCGGCGCTTTTCCGGTGGCGCTGAGTTGTTGCTGGGAGGCTGGCGCGGCAGCTTTAGCGGGGTTATCCGATGGAAGCGAACCCGCCGCCACGGATGTCGCTGTAAGCCCGGCAATGCGGATAAATTCTCGACGAGTGATGAGTTTTCGGTCTTTCTCTACCACTAAGAACTCCTCAGATATTTATGGCTGGTTTACGAATCAGTTTTGTCGAGCAACCCGGCCTTAAGCGCAAATTGCACAATTTGCGAACGATGTTCAAGATCAAGTTTCTCCATGGCGCGGGCGCGATAGGTGTCAACTGTTTTCGGGCTGAGTGATAGGCGTTCGCCTATTTCGCGGCTGGTATATCCCATAGCGCACAAGCGCAGCACAGCCTGTTCGCGCTCAGAGAGGTTTTCGAGCATTTGGGAATTGGTTTGCTGTTCAAGTAATTTGTCGATAACGACTGTCGCAGCATCCGGGTGCAGATAGCGTTTGCCCTGATAGACACTGCGGATGGCTTGCAGCAGATCCGTGTGCGCTGTCGATTTGGGGACATAACCATCGCAGCCTGCCTGAACCGCCTCCAGCACCAGCTCTTGTCCGCTGTGCATGGATAATACAATAATATGAACAGGTAAGTCCAGGTGCCGAATTTTGCGGATGGCATCCAAACCGCTGCCGTCGGGTAAGCCTAAATCCATAATGACAATATCGGGCTGCGATTCGGTAGCCTGGCGAATTCCATCGCGGGCAGTGCCCGCTTCAGCGACCACAATCATATCGTCTTCGCTTTCGATCAAGGCCCGTAATCCGCCCCGCAATATTTTATGGTCATCCACAAGCAATAAACGAATGGGCTGCATATTTTTAGTTAGTTTCCATTTCGAGCGGAACTCGCACATGCAGCAATGTCCCCGCTCCGGGCGCGGATTTTACGATCAGCGTTCCTGAAATCATATCGCTGCGTTCCTGAATGCTAATCAAGCCCAGGCGGCGGCTGGTGGTATTGTTACTGAAATTCTCGACAGAAAAACCTTTGCCGTCATCTTCGATCATCAGATCAACGGCGGTTGGCGACACATCGATTTGGATTTTTACCCGGCTTGCCTCCGCGTGGCGTACGATATTCGTCAGGCCTTCCTGGGCAATGCGGTACAAATTGGTTTCAATCTCAAAGGGAAGGCGTTGGCTTTGAAGATCAATTTCGTATTTACAGATAATGCCGACCTCGCTGAGCATTTCTTCGCTGAGTGTGCGCAGAGCAACTTCCAGGCCAAATTCTTCCAGCGCCGCAGGGCGCAAGCGGTGAGAAATGCCGCGAATTTGTTCGATTGTTTCGGACGTGGATTGGCATAAATCGCTGACGTTGTTTCTTAGTCCTTCTGTTGCGGCCGTTTTTTCGAGTGTTTTCAAGCGGATGAGCAGGCTGGTCAGGCTTTGGCCTGCGCCATCATGCAATTCTCTCGATAGACGGGCGCGTTCATTTTCCTGCGCGCTGACCAGGGCCGTCAACAACGCCTGACGGGCTGATTCTTTCTCTTTGAGTGTGGTGTGTAACCAGGCGTTGGCGACAAATTCTGAGATTTGTGAGCCAATTGTGCTGAACGTATCCATATCATTGCTGCTGGGTTTACTGTCTTCCGGGCAAATAATATTGACCAGTCCAAAGCGCTGGCCGCGGGCGGCAATTGGAATCAGCAGATGATAGATGTTGCCATCGGTTGGGGGTTTGATCTGTTCGCAAATGTGCATGGATGCTGCAACGTCCCCATTGGATTGCAGGCTTTTCTGAGCATGCGAACAAATCTGATCGGAGTTTTCGATCAGGGTTTGTTTAAATGTTTGGGGAACAGCCACCGAGCTTGCCAGGCGTAACTTGTGATTATTCGGATCATCGGCGTCTTTGAGAAATATCCACCCGCTCTCAAAGCCCATCACCTCAAGGGTCGTATGCAGCGAAACATCAAGCACGTTTTGCAGATCGAGGGCGCGGCTGGCTGCCATAGCTACACGGTTGATGGCCTGCAAGCGTCGGTTTGAGCGTTGCAATTGTTGCTGGCTGCTTACCATGCGGTCAATCATGCTATTGACTGCAGATGCCACCTCGCCGATTTCATCGGGAACCCAAACGCGGGCACGTGATTCAATATCACCTTCGGCAACGCGTTGAGCAGCCTGACGTAACTCCAGCAGGGGCTTGGTCAGACTCAGCATTAAAAGCGCTGTTAGAAGTACCGAAGCAATCGCGGCTAGCGCGGTAACAAAAATAACGCTGCGGCTGCCCGCTTGCATGGCAATATACACGCGGTCATCTGAAATTAAATAAGAAAGCCAGTCCGAAAGACCGGTGCGAACCCAATAATTGAGCGCGAAACCCAAGATCAAGATGGGCAGCACCATAATTCCGGTGATTTTGATGCGCACTGGAACCGCAAAGATCGCATCCGATAGTCGATCTCGTACGAGCGTCATTTGATTGGTGGCCATGGATAGAGCTTACTTGATTCCCGAATACGTGTCAACCGATGCGCTCGCTGCGCTCGCGCGCCAAGATGCCCGTTAAGCAGCCGATGCCCCCGGCGGCCTTGATGAGTTCGGCGATCTCAATGGTATGGCAAATGATATTGTGGGATTCGAAAAACGCCTGCGTAATCGGGTTTCCTGCTGGCATGAGGATTTCGCGTTGTCCCAATGTGACGATATTCAACGCGTGGCCCTGGGTGGCTTCTGTTTCATCGGGGATGAATACCACCTCGAAGCCGTGGGCGTGCAGCGCTGCCACCGTGGGATACGAAACCCGATACGGCCAGGCAATCGCCAGATTTTCATCTACAAAGCGCAGTTGACCCATCAGGTGCATGCCGCCATAAGGCAGTTCCACCGGGATGGCGCGTACCCCCATTGTTTGCAGCACGCCAGTCACCTGTTCGATTCCCGCTACATTGGTGCGCAGGCCGTGCCCCAGCAGCACTGTCTCCGGATTCAGCCAAAGGGCATCGGCCCCCTCAAAGGTAGCATTCCCATTCAACGTGCGCACAATTGGAATGCCCAAATCGGCCAGACGGCGTGCGATCCAGCGCTCCTCACCAGCCCTCACCGTGGAGGCTGGCCGCGCCAGAATGGCGCCCTCCGGGGTCATGAAAAATAAATCCGCGCAAAAGATTAAGTTGGGCGAAGGAATTTCGTTCGGCGCAACGTATTCCACTTCAACCCCCGCTAAACGATACGCTTGAACGATGGCGCGGTGCTGTTGACGTGCTACGGCTAAGTTGGGCTTGTGGAGCATTTGCGCGCGATTGGGATCATTGATCTGTTCCCATTCCGCGTCCGGCTCGTGAAGCAGCACGGCCTTGAGACGCGCCCATTCGCTGTTGATGCCGCAAGCGCGCCACACGGAGCCAATTTCTTCTGCGTGGCTCCGTGTGCGGGGTGACCAATCTTCGCCGCCGTATGCGGCAGCCTGGAGTAAATCGACACTCACGAAGCGATAACCCCCCCGTATAATTCGATCTCTTTTCTGCGGCGTAGCGCAACGGCTTTGCGCCAGGCTTCTTTTTCGCCATATTTTTGGATCGAAATGGTAGTGGCTTTGCGCTCTCTCGTATTCGGACACCATGTCACGTAATACACTTCGGTGTAATTGGGTTTGAGGCTGCCATCTGGGTAGGTTGCGCCGGTCTTTCGCCAGATTCTCTGAATGCCGGTAACGCCGAGGGCATTATTGGGGTTCGATTGTATTCTGCGCTCGGTGCGCGGTTTGCCAATTTCCAATTCTTTTTCGTCGCGCCATTCAATCGCCGATTCAAGTGCATCATCGTAACCACCCCAGGCGCCATCGGAAAAGAACTTGCGATGTTCAACGCCCTTGAATTTAATGCGTACATACCACCCGACAGCTTTTTTATAATCCATGCGGGTAATGCTTTTGGGGAATTCACGCTTAGTGCTCATCGTTCTACTACTCCTTACGGGTAACTCTTGCTCGGGTATCAAAAAAGCGGATGCACTTGGTAAAATCCCCCAAATACATCCGCTTCAGATTTTGCTTCACGGCGGTACAAAAGTACTTGCCTTTTATTTGATACATAAAAAGGGTTAGGCAATTAGTAGCGCTCATTATACACGCAAATTTTTGAGTTGCAAAAACAAACCCTTCTCGTTTTGTGTTAAATTTTTAGGTATAAGTATATTGACTTGTGCCAATAAATCGCCAATTTCTTTAGGGTTTTTGATATTTGGCATCCCCAGGCCGCGCAAGCGGAAAATTTTACCGTTTTCAGTTTCAGCCGGAATAGTAAGTTTTACGCGCCGGTCAATCGCGGTGATTTCAACTTCGCCGCCCAGAAGTGCGTCATACAAGCCCACCGGGACAGTGGTGCGTAGATGATCGCCATCGCGCTTGAAAAGCGGATGCGAGATCACCTTGATTTTTAGAAATAGATCGCCAGCCTGACCGCCCATAGCGCCGCGTTGACCCTGTCCGCGCAGACGAATCTTCGAACCGGTTTTGACCCCCAGCGGGATGCTGGCTTCGATTTTGCGCCCATCTTCCCATTGCAGGGTGCGCTGGGTGCCGTGGTACGCCTCTTCGAGCGTAATTTCAACAGTGTGTTCGGCATCCTGGCCGCGGCTGGATTGGCGTACTCGTTGCCGCCCAATATCGGCTCCGCCGCTGCGCCCTCCCAGGCCGCCGAAAAGAACTTCGAAGAAATCGGAAAAACCGCCAGAACTGCCAAAACCGCCTGCGCCGCCCGTATTGCCGAAAATTCTCTGCAAGTCTTCCTGCGATACGTGTCGGGCTTGTTGTCCCCCCGCTGTGCGCCACGCATTCCAGTTGAAATCTTCTGGTTGGCCCCCTGCGCGAGAATACTGTTGCCAGTGAGAGCCGAATTGATCGTATTTTTGACGTTTATCGGCGTCGGAGAGCACCTCGTGGGCTTCGTTGATCTCTTTGAACTTTTCCTCCGCGCTGGCATCGTCCTTATTCATATCGGGGTGATATTGGCGCGCAAGTTTGCGAAAAGCTTTCTTGATCTCGTCTTGCGATGCGTTGCGTTCAACGCCCAGGGTTTTGTAGTAGTCTTTATAATCCATAATGTAGTCTGACTAAACTGTGGGTGCCAAAAGGGCGAGCATCGCGCCCGCCCTCTGTGTGCTGGGTTGATTATAAACCACCCGGCAGGTTTTTTCGAATCGCGTACCTAGACAACTTTGACGTCGATCTTGCGTTTTTTAGCTTCTTCGGCCTTGGGCAGCGTCAGGCGCAAAACACCGTTTTTAAACTGGGCTTCAATTCTGTCTTGCTCAATTTGATTCGAGATGCGGAAACCGCGTTCATAATCTCCGGCCTGGTACTCAGCCAGTGCCAGGGTGTAGCCTGCGGGGTCTTCTGCGAAAAGATAGCCATTGACCGTCAGGATATTCTTTTCCAACGCGATTTCGATATTTTTATCATCGATGCCAGGCATATCCAGCAAGATCACAACATCGGCATCGGTTTCATAAATGTCCGCATGGGGCACGAAGCAGCGACAATCGCGCGTGCGCTCATTCAAATCGGGGAGTAGTTCTTCTTTGCGGGCTTCTAAAGCCTTGGATTTGTTTGTCATTTTTGTATCCTCAACTTTCTAAGCGACCTTGACTGTGATTTTCTTGGGGCGGTCTTCTTCGGCGCGCGGCAGGCTGACTTCCAGGATGCCATTTTTGAAACTCGCCTTGACTTTTTTAGCATCCACGCGATAGGGCAGGCGAATGCTGCGACTAAATTTGCCGAAACCGCGCTCCTGGCGATGGTAGGTGGCGCCTTCGGGCAGGTTCTCAACCGGGCGCTCCCCATTGATCGTCAGCGTGTCTTCAAGGATATTAATATCAATATCCTCGCCGCTTATGCCGGGCATTTCGGCGGTAATCAACACGCTCTCGGAATCGGCCCAGACATTGACAGCCGGAAACGTGGGGGCGCTGCGTGTGGTGGGGGAAAAATCGTCAAATAGACGGTTCATGTCGCGTTGGAAGCGTTCCATTTCGCGCCAGACAGTTGGGGTTTGGTATTTTTTATACATGGTTTAGCCTCCTTTATTGGGATAAAAGAATTGTTAGATACGATGCTATTCTAGGCCAACCCTGTTAGAAAAACGCAAAAAAAATCTCAGAGATCTATTAAAAAATTACGCCCAACCCAAACTGATGCGCCCGCGTTCGATTTCCACCTTCAAAATCTCTACTTGTATCACATTGCCGACACTTAATGATTGGTTGCGCGGAATCTGGCTGCGATGCAGCAGGCCATCTTGTTTGACGCCAATATCCACAAAAGCGCCAAAATCGACTACGTTGCGCACGGTGCCTTTCAGGGTCATTCCGGTGACCAAATCTTCCATTTTGAGCACGTCACTGCGCAGAATCGGTTTGGAGAGGTCTTCGCGCGGATCGCGCCCCGGGCGGATGAGTTGCTCGAAGATGTCTTCCAATGTGGGGATGCCAACGCCCAGACGCTTTGCCAGTTCTTCGATGGGGACGCGTTGGCGGTACGCGCTCAGGGTGGCCGCGCGTGCCTCGGGGCTGGCACCCAACTCGAGGGCCGCGTCCCGAACAACCGCTTCGGCGACAGGATAGCTCTCTGGGTGAATGGCGGAGGCGTCCAACGGATTTTCCCCGCCATTAATCCGCAAAAATCCGGCAGCTTGCTCGAAGGTTTTAGCGCCCATCCCAGAGACTTTCTGTAATTCCTCCCGGCTGTAAAATGGCCCATTCTGGTTGCGATACTCGACGATGCGTGTAGCCAATTTTGGACCAATGCCAGAGACGTAACCGAGCAGCGCCGGGGAGGCCGTATTGGCATCCACCCCGACGCGATTGACTACGCTCTCAACCACGCTTTGCAGAGTTTCGGCGAGCTTCTTCTGGTCAACGTCGTGCTGATACATGCCCACGCCGATGGATTTGGGGTCTATTTTGACCAATTCGGCCAGCGGGTCTTGCACTCGACGCGCAATCGAAACCGCGCCGCGCAGCGAGACATCCATGCCGGGCAGTTCGGCGCGTGCCAGCGGGGAGGCAGAGTATACCGAGGCTCCCGCTTCGTTGACAATTAAATAGTGGAGGTTGAGTTCTGATTGCTGGATGAGATCAGCCACAAGTTGCTCAGTTTCGCGCGATGCGGTGCCATTGCCAATGGTAACTAGGGTGACGGTGTGCTGGGCGATGAGTTTATGGAGTGTCTCGAGGGCTTTTTGGGATTGGTTTTGCGGCGCATGGGGGTAGATCGTGGCTGAATCAAGGGGTTTTCCAGTGGGGTCTACGATGGCAACTTTGCAGCCGGTGCGGAAGCCGGGGTCGATACCCATGACAACGTGCCCGGTCAGTGGGGGTTGGCTGAGCAGGTTGCGCAGGTTTTCTGCAAAGATGTGAATCGCGTGGATTTCCGCGGTATCGCTGAGCGTGCGGCGCACATCGCGCTCGATGGCGGGCAAGAGCAGGCGCTTGGCAGCATCTTCGATGGCGAGGGTCAATTCCCGGGCAAACGGCGAACTCAGCCGCGGGTGAAAGTGGTCGTCTATGGCGCGGCGCCAGTCGCGTTCGGGAATGTCGATATTGACGCGCAGCACGTTCTCTTTTTCGGCGCGGTTGATCGCTAAAATCTGGTGTGGGCGCAAGCGGTCTACATTGAGTTCAAATTCGTAATAATCTTTATAAGTGCCGCGAGCATCGCGAGCATCGCGAGTGTCTTCAGCATCAGGCGCTTTTTGGGTGAATTGCCGCCCCCATTCGAGCGCTTTCTGGCGCGTGGTTTTTCGAATCGCCGGATGGTCGCTGATCTGTTCGGCGACGATATCGCGTGCGCCGGCCAGGGCTGCCTCTTCGTCTGGAACTTCGGCATTGCGGAAGGCGGCGGCACGTTCTTCGGGAGATTGTTTGGTTTGCGGTTGCTGCAAGATCAAATCGGCCAAACCACCGAGACCCTTTTTGTGGGCGATGCTGGCGCGTGTTTGGCGTTTGGGTTTATAGGGGCGGTACAGGTCTTCCAGTTCGGCGCGGGTTTCGACGGCGTTGATCTGGCTTTCTAGCTCCGGGGTGAGTTGCTCTTGTTCGGTGATGGTCTTGAGCACGGTTTGACGGCGTTCGTCGAGGGCGCGCAAGGCTTTGAGCTGTTCTTCAATCTGGCGAATTTGCTCTTCATCCAGGCCGCCGGTGGCCTCTTTACGATAGCGGGAGATGAAAGGGACGGTGTTATCGGCATCCAGTAGCTCGACCGTAGCCGCAACCTGCCCGGATTTGATTCTCAGGGTTCTGGCGATTTTTTCGATGTGAGTCATGCAAGCGATTAAACCATAGAAAAGTTCCTGTTTTGAGCGCAATTACAGATGTGATGAACGGAGATTACTTTTATGGACATGTGCCCCTGAAAAATTGGGGGCTGTTGTCACTTCTCGCTAATGAGTGAAATGGTTAAGATTAATAAGAGATTAATGCCCCAACTATTATGACAAATCTGAGGAGAATGTACAATGAAGAAAGTGATTTTTATGCTTCTGATGGTGTTGGTTGCGGCCTTGTTGCTTACGGGTTGTGCGGGAGCACCTGGCCCCGAAGGCCCCCAAGGCGTGCAAGGTGAAGCAGGACCTCAAGGCCCCGAAGGTCCCCAGGGGCCGGAAGGCCCTGCTGGCCCTCAAGGCGAGCCTGGTAGTGTGTTTCGTGAATATGTTGGCGACCAGTCTTGCGCTGAATGCCATGAAGATACCTATAATGTCTATATGAAATCTGGACATCCCTACAAGCTTAACCCCGTGGTGGATGGGAAGCCACCTCAATATCCATTCACAACTGTGGAAGAATTGCCCGAAGGGTATACCTGGGGTGATATTCTGTATGTGATTGGTGGATATAATTGGAAAGCGCGTTTTGTCGGCCTGGATGGGTATATCATTACAAATCCCCCCGATGGCGTGGATGCTGAATACCTCAATCAATACAACTTTGCCAATTCAGCGGTGGATAAACCAGCCGGATGGGTAAAATATCATTCTGGTGATGAGAACGTCCCCTATAATTGTGGCTCGTGCCATACAACTGGATATAACCCTGAAGGGAATCAGGATGATTTACCGGGCTTGGTGGGCACCTGGACAGAACCCGGCATTCGTTGTGAAGAATGCCACGGCCCCGGCAGTCTGCACGTTCAAAACCCGCGTGGCGCAGCAATGGATGTTGAGCGCGATTCAGAATTGTGTGGCGCCTGCCACCGTCGCAACGAAGTTGAAACCGTCAACGCTAGTGGTGGCTTCATCCAGCATCACGAACAGTATGAGGAACTCTTCCAGAGCAAGCATATTACGATCAACTGCGTGACTTGCCATGATCCCCATGCAGGTGTTGTGCAATTGCGTCAGGCTGGCGAACAAACCACTCGCACGCAATGCGAGAACTGCCACTTTGAGCAGGCGCAGGTACAGAATAGTGACAGACATGTTTCTTCCGAGGTAGTCTGCATTGACTGCCATATGCCGCGCATCACGAAGAGCGCAGTGGGGAACGCAGACGCCTATACGGGCGATATTCGTACCCACTTGATGGCTATTGATGCCGGTCAAATTAGTACCTTTGATGAAGAAGGCGGCGCTTTGCTGACCGGGCAAGTTGGGTTAGATTTTGCTTGTATGCACTGCCATACACCCGGCACAGGCTTTGAGTTAAGTGGTGAAGTGTTGAGCGAAGCTGCTACCGGGTATCATACCCCCCAAGAATAGTATCTTGTCGTTATAACCATAATTGGGGCAACAATAAACGAGAGCCGGATTCCTGGCTCTCGTTTATTGTTTTTATATATTTCAACTGGCGGCTAAGAACGATCGCGGTACTCGAATAATCGATTTTCAACCGCGTAAATTGCAAGTTCGATTCGGTTGCTCAATTCTAATTTGGATAAAATATTGCTGACATAATTGCGCACAGTTTTTTCTTGGAGGTTTAGCATTTGCCCGATTTCAGCATTCGTTTTGCCTTGCGAAATTTCCAGCAACACATCGAGTTCTCGGTCCGACAGCATAGTGAAAGCGCTTTTTTTGCTCTCCTTTTCTACCTTGCGGACATGAGCGATGAGGCGGGCTGTAATACTGGTGTCGAGCAGGGCTTCTCCCTGTGCGGCTGCGGTTATGGCTCGCAGCAATTCTTCGTTGCCAACCTGTTTCAGAACATAACCAGCAGCCCCGGCCTGGATGGCATCAATTACCAATTGGTCACCGGTGTAGGAAGTGAGAATTACTACTTTGATCTCAGGAAATTTCCCGGTGATTTCTACCATGGCTTCAATTCCGCTGGCTCCGGGCAAACGAATATCCATCAATACCACATTCGGACGGGTGCGTCCAACGCAGATGATCGCGTCTGCGGCGTTGCCGGCCTCTCCTACAACTTCCATATTTGGCTGGTCGTTAATCAACATCATCAGACCCAGGCGTACAATTTCATGATCGTCTACCAAGAGAACACGAATTCTGGGTATCATAGCTTTTGCTCGCGGGGAATCGTAAGCGATACGGTGGTGCCTTTATTGAATGCGCTTGATATGTCCAGGTGTCCCCCAAGGAGGCGCGCTCGATCACGCATATTGCGGAGGCCATATCCCGAGTTTGAGTTTTTTGGAAATCCGTTGCCATTATCTGTGATGTTGAGTTGAAGAAATTCGCTCTTTACTTGAGTATCGAAGCTGATTTTTGTGGCATGTGCGTGACGGATGATATTCGAAAACGCTTCTCGTGAGATTGCAAGGATGTGCTCTATGTTGAGAGGCGGTAATGCAATGCCATCTAAGGCTTTAAAATCTGGCTGAATATTCACAAGGGAGAGGTAGCCAGGGTCCTCAACTAAGCTCTTGAGTGCGTTTGTTAACGATTCGTTGGTTGGGGTGTGATGCAGTTCAGTCAAGCTATGGCGCAAATCGATAATAGCATCGTTGATCGCGCCAACTGCGCGTCCCAGGCGTTGAACGACTTGATGTTCAGGCTCAAGTAAGCACATGGACGAGTCGACCAGTAAGCCCGCTGTATAAATTGTCTGAATTGCGCCGTCATGCAAGTTGCGAGCAATTCGTTCTCGTTCTGCAGCCAAAATCTGCTGTTGCTCCAGTTGTTCGATGCGCCTGGTGAATTCCAAATCAAATATTTCCAACGCACGAATAATGGTGATCGCCAGAATCAATCCAATTGCAGAGCGGAAGACATAAGGGTGAACCTCAGTATAGGAAGAGAACGTGCTGGCATTAATCAAATTTCCGGGGAAAAAATCGACCGCAGGCCCAATAATCCCCCCCACAAAAGCATACACGATGAACGCGAGACCCGCCAGACGCAGGTTTGTGGTGATATGCGGCGCTCCCAATGGTTTGATGTGCTCGATGCTGTATTTCCGTAAACTGTACGCGGCTAATAAGCTACCTGGAGCTGCAAGTAAATAGCGCGCTAAAGTATTACCTGTGTTGTGCCAATCTTGGAATGGGATATTGTTAGGCACAAATAGCCAAAACATGATCAGCAGCCATATCCCAAAAGTGGTTACGGGAATATAACATAGCCATGGTTTGGTAGCGCGCGTCTCAAGCAAGGAAAAGCCAAATTGAAACAAAAAGACAAAAGAAATTGCCAGGATGAACAATTGTATTATCGACAAGAATTGTGGGTTGAAAGAATGGGTATTCAATACTTGGAGTGGGATGAAAAGCTCGCCCCATTCATGGATGCCATGTGCAATACCAAAAGCTGCCAGCCATCGAAGGCTGCGGGCCAGTTCAAGGCGCGAATAACTGCGCGACTGAAGGATGAGCGTGGTGCCCAATGTGAAGAATACCAGCCCATATACAAAAAGGATGATGGGATGGTTTGCATTGATAAAATTTAAGATAGTATCCATGACTCGTAATTATACTCTTTATTTGTAACTGCTCAGCCATGAAGTGGATTTGCCCGAAAAAAGGGTGTGCACGCTACGCACACCCTTTTTTCGTAGATTTCCTATTCGGCTGAATAGATACTTTTTCAATAGACAGTTATGTCGCATGTGCCATACCAGTATTTGTCCAGAATATTAATAATAAATCACCAAAATATTGGCAATATATTGACAAACAGAAAGACGCATGTTAATATTATTCAATCACAATAATTCAAGTACATTCGGCAGGATGATAGACAGATGGCAGAAATCAGTAAAACCCCCGCTTTTAATCTCGGTGTTGTGACGCAGGAAACCGGCATTCATCCCGATACATTACGTGCCTGGGAGCGGCGCTATGGATTGCCGAATCCGGCTCGGACAGAAGGCCGGCATCGTTTGTATTCGCAGCACGATATTGATACAATCCGCTGGCTGCTGGCGCGCCAGGATGAGGGCATGAGCATCAGCAAGGCCGTCAAATTATGGCAGACACTCCAGGAGAAGGGGAGCGATCCTTTGGAAGACAACACATTGGTAACTTCTCTACCTCCAAAATTAACGGATGTGGGACTGCCCACTGAAGCGCAAATTGACGACTTGCGTACAGCATGGGTTACCGCCTGTCTTAATTTCGATGAGAGCCGCGCTGAACAGGTCGTGGCGTATGCCTTTGCTTTATTTCCAGCTGAAGTTGTGTGTTTCGATATTTTCTTTGCGGGCCTTTCTGAGATCGGCCAGGCCTGGTATCGCGGCGAAGCGACGGTCCAACAGGAGCATTTTGCCTCCGGTCTGGTGCAGCGGCGTATTGATGCGTTGATTGCAGCGGCTCCGCCGCAACTTCATCCAGAAACTGTGGTTGTGGGCTGCCCACCCAACGAAGAGCATGTACTACCTGCACTGATGATGTCTTTATTGTTGCGTAATCGCGGCTGGGGGGTAGTCTATTTGGGCGCAGATGTCCCCGTTGCTAATTTGGGCGAGATGATTGCATCCGTACAACCCGTGCTAACCGTGTTGACGGCCCATCGCCTTGTGGCTGCTTCTGAGTTGTTGGATGTTGCCCTGGCTCTGGATAAACAAAGGATTCCAATGACATACGGTGGGTGGATTTTTGGCGTGAATCCAGGTTTGCGGGAAGTCATCCCCGGTTATTATTTGGGTGATAATTTGCGTAATGCGGCTTATGAAGTCGAAAGAAAAATTCTCAAGCCCGCGCTGCCATTGTCGGGAAAAGCGCCGCAATCGAAAAGCGATTTACTGAAATACTACTCAGTGATTCGCATCGCTGTTGAGAGTCGCTTGCGCGAGATGTTGGAAGAGCAAATCGATGAAGATTACCTTCAGATTGCCAATCATTATTGGAGCGAGATTGTTTTTTCGGCGCTCAAACTGGGCGATATCGGCTACCTCGCCTCAGAATTGGCATGGATTAAGGGTTTTTTGCAACGTACTGATGCTCCGGTGGACGCACTGCCGCTATATGTTGAAGCGTATCGAAAAGCGATGATCGAAATTTTACGTGACCGGGCTGAGCCGATCGAAGATTGGCTGAATACGGTGGATTGGAGTGCATTATGAATGTATTGATTGCAGGCGGTAGCGGGTTGATTGGCCGTGAATTGGTGAAGCAACTGCTTGAAGCCGGGGACCAACCCCTGGTGTTGACGCGCCAACCCGAGGGGGGACTGAAATTCCCTGCCGGGGTGCAGGCTATCCACTGGGAACGAGAACTCGCCCACCGGGAACGATTTTGTAGCCGAAGTTTCCCGGCAGTGGGAGGCGGTTTCTGCCGCGGTGGAAGCTCTGGGCGTGCGACGTGTGATTGTGCGCACTGGCGTGGTGCTCAGCGCCGCGGGCGGCGCGTTGCCGCGTATGTTGCTGCCGTACCGCCTGTTTGTAGGCGGCCCGTTTGGACATGGCTGCCAGTGGTATTCGTGGATTCATATCGCCGATACCGCCGCCGCGTTGTGCTTTGTTATCGCCAATCCGCAGGCCAACGGCGCGATAAATCTAACCGCCCCCACCCCATTAACCAATGCCGACTTTGGCAAAGCCCTGGGTAAAGTGATGCGCCGACCCTCATTGATTCCATTACCCGGTTTTATCATGCACCTGATGTTTGGCGAAGTCTCGACGGTAGTGCTCGATGGTCAGCGTGTGCTGCCTGAAAAATTGCAGGCTTTGGGCTTCAGCTTCAAATTCCCCACGGTGGAAACTGCTTTCCAGGATTTGTTGGGGAAATAAGCGAGGAGGAAATTAAGAATATGTCGCAGAACACAACTTCACGTAAAGATGTGCAAGTTTTATGGGGCGGAATTTTGTTGAGTTTGCTCTTCTCGGGCATGATTTGGCTGGCCGGTTCGCGCCTGGACGCTGTCCGTTTGCTCCCCGATCAAGGCGTTTCCTGGTATTACTGGAAACTCCCTGAGCCTACATTCTGGACGCATCTATCGGCCTGGGGTTTGTATTTGCTGCACCAGTTTTCGTTCTGGTACCTGATTTTTCAGGCCCAATCTCAGAAAACGAAATATTCAACTACGTTGCATCGCTGGAATTGGGCTGCATTGGCTGTAAATGTGCTGTTCATTGTTCTCCATTTTGTGCAGACGCATTGGTTATATGATGGCCTGGCGCAGGATGTCTCGATCTGGAGTTCGCAGGCATCTGTGGCAGTATTGCTGATTTGGGTATTGCTGATGGAGAATAATCGCCGGGGGTTATTCTTTGGCAAAAAACTCTCGTTTCGGCAAGAAACGATCCGTTTTGCGCGCAAATATCACGGCTATTTCTTTGCCTGGGCAACTGTGTATACATTCTGGTATCACCCCATGGTTTTCACCAGTGGGCATTTGATGGGTTTCTTTTATATGTTTTTACTGTTGTTGCAGGGGAGTTTATTCTTCACGCGCGTTCACACCAATCGCTGGTGGACGCTGTTTCAAGAAGTGGGCGTTTTGGTACATGGCACTCTTGTTGCTGTAATGCAGGGGAACAATCTATGGCCGATGTTTGCCTTTGGGTTTGGCGGCGTTTTGGTGATTACTCAAATGCATGGATTGAAACTCTCGCGCCGGGTGCGCTGGGGAATTGGCCTGGCGTATATTGTCAGCGCGATCTGGGTGTACAGCGGACGCGGCTGGCTGGCGCTGAATGAGATCGTGCGTATTCCACTGATTGATTATCTGGCAGTGGGATTGTTAGCAGGGATTTTTACGCTGGGGCTGCGCGTTGCAGACCGTTTTCGGCACGCGGTATAAAATCCGTTGATCAGGTTTTCTTCTGAGCTACGGCTTGCGCTCGACGCTTATTGAGCACATCGATGAAAATTGGCGTTAATTTCGGGTCAAAATGAATGCCAGAGTCTTTGCGTAGAATTTCGATCACATCCTCATGTTTGCGAGCGGTATGATAGGGGCGTGCTGTAGTCAGGGCGTCGTACACATCGGCGAGAGCTAATAAACGCCCTTGTACCGGGATTTCTTTTCCCCGCAGATTTTTGGGATACCCCGTGCCATCCCATTTTTCGTGGTGATACAACACATATGGCAGCGTTCCGTGCAAATGCTGAATGTCTCGCAGCATTTTTGCCCCGGCAATGGTGTGCCTTTTCATCATGCCCCACTCGTCGTCGGTGAGGCGGCCGGGTTTATTGAGTACACTTGCCGGGATGAGTATTTTGCCAATATCATGCAAACGTCCCCCAAACTCAAGCATTCGTAGTTGTTGAAGCGGCCAGTTTAATTCGTTGGCAACCCACATGGCGTATGTTGTCACGCGTTCTACATGCCCGCGCGTATAGTGATCGCGCCCTTCAATGACATTGGCTAGAACTTTGACGGTATCCAAATACGCCTGCCCCACCTGCGCAACTTCAACTGCCGCCGTGCGATACAGGCGGGCGTTAATAATCTTGATCAGGTCGTGTGGGTCAATGGGTTTGGTGAGATAGTCCTCAACACCCAATTCGCGCCCGCGCTGAATAGCTTCTGCTGAACTGTGGGAGGTTAGAAAAATAAATGGAATGGTTGTCCAGGCTGGATTTTTGCGCACCGCCTGGAAAAATTGGAGACCATCCATTTGGGGCATATTCACATCGGAAAGAATCAGATGCGGGGTGACTTTCTCCAACATTTTGAGTCCATCTAAGCCGTTTCCAGCTTGATGCGCAATATAGCCTTCCATCATCAAGGCGCGGGCGATGACATTACGAATTTGTGGACTATCTTCAACGACAAGGATAATTCTTTCTGGTGTAGGAATGGTTAGTGAGCGCATTTTAACTTTCAGGCAGGCGTTTATTCATGACATCCAGAAAAACAACCACCAGGTCTGAGTCAAAGTATTTTCCGGCTTGCAATTCGACATAATGCAAAACCTCGTCATGTGGGCGTGCCGGATGATAAGGCCGTTCGGTGGTCAGTGCATCGTAAACATCAATGATGGCTAAAATGCGTGCTTCTAGCGGAATCTCGCGGCCTTGCAAGCCCTCTGGATACCCCGTGCCATCCCAATGTTCGTGATGATACAGCACATACGGCCGCGCGGCCTGTAAATGGCTGATCCCACTTAGAATTTTTTCCCCGGCTACAGGATGCTGCTGCATCAACGCCCACTCTTCTGGCGTGAGTCTACCGCGTTTATTCAGAATTTGATCTGGAATGATGATTTTGCCAATATCATGCAGTCGAGCGCCAAATTCCATCATACGCATCTGCTCATCCGGCCAACGAAGCTCTTCGGCCATCCATAGCGCGTATTTGGTCACGCGGTCTACATGCCCGCGAGTATAATGATCGCGCCCTTCAATTGCATTGGCGAGTACTTTCACGGTTTCCAGGTAAGCCTGCCCGATATGCGCAACTTCCACCTCGGCAGAGCGCAGCAGGCGGGCGTTGATCGTGCTGAGCAAATCCTGGCGATTGATGGGTTTCGTAAGATAATCTTCAACCCCAAGTTCGCGTCCTAGCCGACGGCTTTGTGCCGAATTATCCGCGGTCAGGAACAGAAACGGCACCGTAATCAGGCGTGGATTTTTGCGGATTTCTTTATAGAGTTCAATCCCATCTATGCCTGGCATGTTAATATCCGATAGAATCAGATCAGGCGTAAAATTGTTAAGTACCTTGAGCGCCTCGGTTCCATTGCCGGTCTGAATGACGAGATAATTATCAATCTGTAAATGTTGTGCAATGCCCTCGCGAATCGCGTCATTATCTTCGACCAGGAGGATCCTCTTGCTGGGTACGGGTATAGTTGGTTTTGGTATCATTGGGTATAGTGTATCAGAAATTGAGGCGAAGTCGAGATATGAACCTGCTTTTTATTCATGGATTGGAAGGTAGCAGCCAGGGGATGAAGGCCGCATATTTTCGGGAACGTTTTCCAGAAGCATATACCCCCGATTTTACCGGATCACTGGATCAACGTATGGATCAACTCCTAACAGTTTTGCAATCTCGCCCCGAAGGTAAGTGGACGCTGATTGGTTCCAGCTTTGGGGGGCTGATGGCCGCGCTCTATGCGAAGATGCGCCCCCAAAGCTTGGACAAACTAATTCTCCTCGCGCCAGCCCTCGTCTGGCCCGATTTTGCTCTCCAGGATGATTTGGAAATTGATGTTCCCACGGTAATCTATCATGGCACGCAAGACGATGTGATCCCCATCGAATATGTGCGTAGTTTAGCCGAGCGCAGTTTCATGCAACTCGAATTCCATACAGTCGATGACGACCACCTGCTGCACAGCACCGTCCGCGCCATAGATTGGCAGCGGTTGGTGTCGCACTGAACTGCGGCGATTTATGAAATCACCATTATTGGATATTTTATGACCTTGCTTCAAACCCGCGGCGTGATTATACTTTGACGTTATGAGTGTTGAAGAACTGCTTTCGATTCTCCCTGCTTCATATTCCCCGATTGATCGGGAACTCATTCAACGCGCCTACCGCGTAGGCGAAAAAGCGCATCAGGGACAAACACGCGCCTCGGGCGAACCCTATTTTTTGCATTGTGTGGCCGTTGCAACCATCCTCGCCGAGATGATGGTGCCGCCGCAGGTAATCGCCGCGGGCTTGCTCCACGATACGGTAGAAGATACCGATCTCACCATCGATGCTTTGCGAAGTGATTTCGGCGACGATGTTGCCACACTGGTTGACGCAGTTACCAAACTGACTTCGCTGCCGCGCGTCTCACGTGGCGACCATTTGGATGTCGAAGCAGAAGAACCTTTGGCTGAAGAAGCTCAACCCGGCAAAAAAGGCGGACGGCACGATAAATCGGTACTGGCGACAGCCAGCCTGCGCAAGACCTTTCTGGCAATGGCCGATGACCCGCTGGTGGTGCTGATAAAGCTCGCCGACCGTTTGCATAATATGCGCACGCTGAACTTCACTTCGCCCGATAAGCAAAAACGCATTGCCAAAGAAACTATGGATATTTTTGCCCCGCTGGCAAGCCGTCTGGGTATCTGGCAGATGAAGTGGGAGTTAGAAGACCTTTCCTTCCGTTATCTGGACAATCAAAAATATCTTGAGATTGCGCGTAAACTAACCGAGCGGCGCTCCGAGCGCGAACAAACCATTGACGCCATCAAAGATAGCTTGCAAGTTGTCATGGATCAAGCCGGCATTAAAAAGGCCCAGGTTACCGGGCGGCCCAAACATATTTATTCGATTTACCGCAAAATGCAACGCAAGGGAGTTCCTTTTGAAGAAGTCTACGATATTCGCGGCATCCGTATTCTAGTACCCACAAAGGCCGAATGTTACGCTGCGCTGGGCGAAATTCATGCCAGTTGGCGGCCTATTCCCGGCTCTTTTGATGATTATATTGCCGCGCCCAAAGAGAATTTCTACCAATCTTTGCACACTGCGGTTGTTTTTGGTGATGGCCGCACCCTTGAAGTGCAAATTCGTACTCAGGAAATGCACCAGGATTCCGAATATGGTATTGCCGCCCACTGGCGCTACAAAGAAGGCTCCGGACACGATCCCGATTTCGAGCGCCGGATCATCTATTTGCGCCAACTCATGGAATGGCGGCAAGATGTCGATGACGCTCAGGAATTTGTCGATGGCATGAAATCGGATGTCTTTGGTGATCGGGTGTATGTATTTACCCCCAAAGGCGACATCATCGACTTGCCACAGGGCGCCACCCCGATCGATTTCGCCTATCATGTACATACAGAAGTCGGGCATCGTTGCCGCGGCGCAAAAATTGGCGGCAAACTGGTTTCGCTCGATTACACCCTCAAAACCGGCGATCAGGTATCCATTCTGACTGCCAAGCGGGGCGGCCCCAGCCGAGACTGGCTCAATACACACCTGGGGCTGGTAAAAACCCAACGGGCGCGCTCGAAAATTCAGCGTTGGTTTAAAATCCAGGCGCGCGATCAAAATGTAAAACACGGCCGCGAACTCCTGGAGCGTGAACTGCGCCAATTGGGGCTGGTCGATGAAAATCTGGAGCAATTGGCGCGGGCCTTGAACTTCAGGGCTGTGGATGATCTCTCTGAGGCGATTGGGATTGGCGATTTACCGCTGGCGCGTGTTTCAAATGCGCTGATTATGATCGAGGAAGACGAAGACGACGATTTCGAATTCCCGGTGCCGCCATTAAAAGAAATGGAATCGCAGACCGTGGAAGGCATAAAGGTGCGCGGTCTCAAAGGTCTGCTCACACGCATGGCGCTCTGCTGCAACCCGGCTCCCGGCGATGAAATTATTGGTTATATTACCCGCGGGCGCGGCGCAACCATTCATCGCCGCGATTGCCCAAATATTCTCAACGTCAAAGATAAAGAACGTTTGGTAAAAGTCTCCTGGGGCGAGGTCCGCCAAACTTTCCCCGTGCCGGTGCGCATAAAAGCCTACGACCGCGCTGGTCTGCTCAAAGATGTCTCAACACTGCTGGACGATGAAGGGGTTAGCATGAATCGTGTGCAAGTGGATGTCAACCGCCGCAATATGGCAACTTTCGATCTGGTGCTTGAGGTGCGCGATATTGCCCATCTCAGCCGAATTTTAGACCGCGTTGAGCGCCTCGATAATATCGTAGATGCCCGGCGGGTACGCGCACGCTAAGCTCATGTCGTCCCAATTCCCCCTGACCCCCATCGCAGAAGCGCAAGCCCGTTTACTGGCCGAATTTTCGCAACTGACGGTTGAAACAGTTCCGCTGGCACATGCCATTGGGCGCGTATTGGCTGAAACGATCATCTCGCAGATCGATTTGCCCGCCTTTGCCAATTCTAGTATGGATGGTTTCGCCGTACGCGCGCTGGATGTGGCCGACGCGGGGGACAAGCAGCGCGTGACCCTGAAAGTGATCGCCGATATTCCCGCGGGGACACATCCCGAGGGGCGCATTGGCCCTGGTCAGGCCGCCCGCATTATGACGGGCGCGCCCATCCCCGAAGGCGCGGATGCGGTTGTCCCTGTGGAAGATACCGATATTGGCATTCGTTCGGCGGGTGTGGATGTGCCCAAAATTGTGCAAGTTCACCGCCCGGCGGCTTCTGGGGCTAATTTGCGCCCCCCGGGGCAAGATGTCTGCAAGGGGGATACCGTACTCACCCCTGGGCGGCGTTTGCGTCCGCAAGATGTGGGGGTGTTGGCCATGCTGGGGACTTCGCAAATCCCCGTTTTCCGGCAGCCACGCGCGGGAATTCTATCTCCCGGCGATGAGCTTTTACCGCCCGGCGCGCCCATCGAACCCGGAAAAATCTATGATGCCAATTCGTATGTTTTGCGCGGGCTGGTGACTCAGACAGGTGGCCTGGCGCTGCCCCTCGGCATTATCCCCGATGATTTCGCGGCTGTGCGCCAAAGCCTGGATGAAGCGATTGAGAACGGCGTGGATTTTCTGCTCTCCAGTGGGGGGGTGAGTGTGGGCGCTTTTGATTTTGTGCGGGCGGTGTTGGAGCAAGCCGGCGAATTGACGTTGTGGCGTGTCAATATGCGTCCGGGCAAGCCATTGGCGTTTGGCCGGTATCGCGGCGTGCCTTATTTTGGCTTGCCGGGGAATCCGGTTTCGGCGTATGTTGGCTTTCAGGTTTTTGTAAAACCCGCGTTGATTAAAATGATGGGCTTGCCACAATTGCCGCGCCTGACGCGGCAGGTACGCCTGTTGGAAGCTATCGAGTCGGATGGCCGCGAGAGTTATTTGCGCGCCTATGCAGTCAGAGAAGCTGAGGGCTGGGTGGCAAGCCTCACCGGGCATCAGGGATCAGGGAATTTACGCTCATTGGTGCAGGCTAACGCGCTGGTGATTGTGCCCGCGGGCGTAAAACATGTTCCGGCGGGTTCTCAGGCTGAAGCCTGGTTTTTTGATGGATTGTAATCAGCGGAACATGCTCCGGCGATTCTCAAAGAGTCAAATCTATAGTTGCGTAATTTTGCAGTTTTATGGTACGCTTATGAAAGTCAGGGTTTATGCAGGCCGTTGGAAAAAAGCTTGCATGGGTCCTAAGGATACAAGCAGGAGATAAGCCCTGAAGAATGAGGAGAGAATGACTTATGCCGAAGATTCGCTGTCTTTACACAGGATGTGTTTATCTGGAGAAGGGCTATTGCACTGCTCCGATGGTGAATATGGATCCTGATGAAGGCTGCCTTACCTTTACTCAGCTCGATGATCCGTTTGAAGATAATAGTTGGGAAGAAGAACTCGAAGGTTTTGAAGAGTGGGATGAAGACGAAGTAGACGATTTTGAAGAAGAAGATGATGATTGGCTCAATGACGATGATTTTTAGTAGATAGCGCAATAAATTTATTTTTCAGGCCGTGCCCGTACA
>JACKQG010001606.1_pt1 | contig 30911 bp, 30 predicted proteins | sample 8237621 | NCBI WGS metagenome assembly JACKQG01 (sample SAMN15677084, study PRJNA649215) | marine metagenome | biome: marine; feature: Black Sea; material: saline water; isolation source: suspended particulate matter (SPM) from the Black Sea western gyre | collected 2013-06-09/2013-06-10 | depth... | reverse complement strand
TGGATTCTCAAGAGAAATAACATTATCCTTACTCATGGTGGTGCCTCCTTTGTTTGAATTGCTTTTTTCACAGAAAACAATTTTACAACAAAGGGGACGCCGCCTCCTCATTCCTCATACACCAGAAATGAGCATAACTCAAACATACAACCTCTACATATCAAAATATGACAGATATTATAATACATTTTTTATAAATCCAAGCTAAATAGTTGATTCTAAAATAAATTCCGTTGTCTGAATTTTTTACCCTGGAATCAAATATTGCCTCAAGATTAAATTAAAAAATAAAAAGAAAACTGTCTGTAGAAGTGCTTTTTAGTGTTTAAACTGCTGTCAATTTACACATAACCTGCCATTCCCAAAACCAAATGACCCTGAATATTTATTGCAATACAGAATATTCCCGCGTAATTTTACCCATAAAAGGGTAGACCAATAATTGCTTATAAAATAATTTTTTACACATTCTGACATATAAAACTATTCCATATATTGAATCAAAATAACCTTTTACAGCAATGACGAAAAAGGGACCTTCATCAGGCTTTACGATATAATCTTAAAACTTGAGCCAAGTCATGCCAACCGGTATGATCCCGTTCTATGACTCGTGAAATACAATCGGCTTATCTGGCGGCGGAAGGACTTCTCGACCCCTTGCTTCAGGAACTGGAAGGGACTACAGGCGTTCATAACCAACTGGTTCTTTCAAGCCAGCCCGCAAAAAATGCTCACTGGGCACAAAATATCTGGCGCAACCCTCAGGTTTTTCATATCGATTCGATCAGCGACGCGGCAAAACAACTCAAAGCCCTGCAACGTAACTGGTGCCTCTATTCACACACCCTGCACCGCCGGGCCAAGCTGATTCGGGACAAACTACCGCCAGTGAATTCTAAACCCATGCGTTTTCCTTCTCTCTTATCAGCTTCGCCTCTAGGGAGTTTCACTCTTTTGGATGAAAACACCCTGCTCGCATCGACAGATTGTTCGAGTCCATTCCCAAACGGCGAGGCGCATTTTGTCGAAGACAAAAATGGTCCACCTAACCGCGCTTATTTAAAACTCTATGAAGCTCTCACTCTTACCGGCACAACACCACAACCCGGGGAGTTCTGTATTGATGTGGGAGGCAGTCCGGGTGGGTGGGCCTGGGTGATACACCAGTGCGACGCGGAGGTTTTAAGCATAGACCGGTCCCCACTTTCTCCATCGGTCGCCGAATTAAAGGGCGTCTCGTTTCAGAAACGCGATGCTTTCACGCTGTTGCCTGAGGAACTCGAAAACCGCCGCATTGACTGGATATTTTCAGATATTATCTGTTACCCGGAAAAACTTTATGACTGGATATTAAAATGGGTGGAGTCGGGCGTCTGCAAAAACTTCATCTGCACGATTAAATTTAAAGGTGAGCCTGATCTTGCGATCGCTGACAAATTCGCCGCCATTCCCGGTAGCCATGTGCGGCACCTGTTCCACAACAAAAATGAATTGACCTGGTTCAAGCTGGGCGACCCAGCTGCCTGATGCTTTGGGCAGCATCCAATATGTCTGCCTCACCCAGTTGTTCTGCCAGCGACACCGACTCATCTAGACAGGATTTCAGGTCGTCCAGATTCCCGGTAACAAGATAAAGTGCAGAGGAAGAAAACAGCGGCTGAAGAATTCTCATAGAGTCTTGAAGTTCACGCCCCATGCGCACCCTGTTCTGCAAGGTCGCAATGCCCCTCTCCAAAGCTCCCTGTAGCGACAGAAACCTGTCATCAATGGTCAGCCCACCCACCCACATATCGGAAAAAATTTTTAACGCCCTTTGCCACTCACATTTTCGCCAGAACGTAATGCCCACCATCGCAAGAATTGCCCTTTCACCCATCTTATCACCGGACTTTTTAAACATATCCAGAGCCAGACTAAACTGATCCAAGGCTTTTTGTAATTGCGCCTTTTCCCAGAAAGCTGAGCCGATCGCGGTCAAGATCACCGCTTCCTGATCGGCCTCTCCACTTTCCCGAATTATCGCCAACGCCTCCCGCAAACAACGCACGGCGGCATCATACTTCCGCACTTGCTGATAAGCGTTGGCCAATGGAATGACCGCTTCCGCCATTTCAACCGGCGAAGCATTTTCTTTTGCACGATTAAATAGTTTTTCCCGTTCAGAAAGTAGCATTTTATTGGAACTTTTTCACAAGTGAGTCATCCTATCTATAGATGTCTTAACTTCATAAAGGATTTCAAACCATGTTTAAAGAAATCGCACCGCAAAAAGTACAGGAGATGCAGGAGGAAGATTCTGTCAACGTGGTCGACATTCGCGACCCCGGCTCCTATTCCGCCGGACATATTCCCAACGCGGTTTCCCTGAACGATGGCAATGTGAAAGAGTATATCGAATCAGCCGACAAGGAAAAACCACTGGTCGTTTGCTGTTACCACGGCAACTCCAGTCGTGGTGCCGCCGAATACCTTTCGCAACAAGGGTTCAAAGAAGTCTTTAGCATGACCGGCGGATTCGACGCCTGGCCCGACTAACTACTAGCCGTAGAGATAATCAGAAAAAACTTTCACTGGCAAGTAACGAGTTAGCCCGATTGAATGAGTCAATGCAAATTCCTCTCTCACGGTAGCATGCCTTTATCCTTGTAACGCCGTAGGGCTTCCGGGCAGGTGCAAGTTCGCTCAATACCTCGCAAACTTTCAAATACCGTTCCGATCAGTTGAGGAAATTTTTGTATTGCCGCGTCAACCTGTTTTCGTTCCTCTTCTGTCTGCATGCCCTCAAACAACTCACCTTTTTTAAATTCCCGCGGTTTCACTCCTTCGGCATAATTGGTCAGGTAGCAGAACGGCGTGTAGCACATTTCCATTTCCCGGGCCAAAAAAGCTTCCGGTGCCAGGGTCATGCCCACCAGGTCGGCACCCAAAATACGCAGTTTACGGATCTCCGCCGGGGTTTCCAAACGGGGCCCTTCGGTGCAGGCATAGACCGCTTGCTCATGATGGGGCAGTCCGCTCGAATGCAGAACATCGTGCAGGGCTGTAGCAATCTGCGGGCAAAACGGCTCGTTCATGCGGATGAATCCAATCCCCGTATCCTTGAAAAATGTGCTCTCCCGGTTTCTCGTTTCATCAATGATATCGTGCGGCACCACGAAATCTCCTGGCTTGAAGGCGGTATTGATGATTCCCGGACCCGACCAGGCTATCACCCGCTCGACCCCGCATTGCTTCAGAGCATAAATGTTAGCGCGGTAATTGACAAAAGGAGCTGTGAGCGAATAATCGGTTTCACCGTGGCGCGATAAAAACAAAAAGTCCTGACTTCCAGAACTGAAATGGTGAATGAGTGCGCTTTTGCCATAAGGAGTTTCAAGAGCCTGGCAGTTCTTTTCCTGACCAAGGGCCTGGCCAGTGAGAAGATGGTAGGCCCCACTGCCACCCAGCACCGCAATTGGAACCGTGAACGGTACAGATTCAGTCATCAGTCTTAATCGAGGTAAGTTTCAATATCGCCAACATAATTGGCCGCCGATTCGCGGATGCCGCGAATTTCTTCTTCGGATAGTTCCCGTTTAACTTTCGCTGGCGATCCCAGCACCAGGCTCTTCGGTGGAATCTTCGTGTTTGGGGTCACTAGAGAACCCGCACCGATAATGGACTGCTCCCCCACTTCCGTTCCATCCATAACAATAGCGCCCATGCCTATGAGACATTGCGATCCAATGGTGCAAGCGTGCAGGGTGACGTTGTGTCCTACTGTCACTTCATCGCCAATAATCAGTGGCAGGGTTTTGCGCGCCACATGCAGAACACAACCATCCTGAATATTAGTGCGCTTGCCAATGCGGATATGGTTGACATCGCCACGAATCACCGCGTTGAACCACACACTGCTCTCTTCACCGATCTGCACATCACCGATGATCTGCGCACTGTCTACCACCAACGAAGAATCGTCGATCTCAGGTTTCTTACCTTTAAAAGGATGGATCATATTAAATCCCTTGAAAAAAGTGGATTACCTCCACGGGTAAATTGCCACGGCTTAATCTTGCCTTTAAGTGGGACTAATGTAACGTCATTTTGATTTTAAAGTCCATCATAAAAACATTACCCATTATTAGCAATAAGCTATATTTGTGTTTATAAGTTTTGTAAAAACTTTTCTAAACTAGGAGATGGAGAATTTCATATTGATCAGCCTATTGACTTGTGGAAAACCACTGGCGGTTTACACGCAAGGGGTCTACCTCTCCAAAGGCCTATATTAAAATAAAAACCCTTGTTTGTCTCGTCTTTGCGAGGAGCCAACGGCGACGTGGCAATCCAGGTGTTCTGGATCGCCACACTCCCTTCGGTCGTTCGCGATGACGTGCTTGAGATTAACTTGAACTCGCTTTACGAACTTTGTACATGCAAATGGTGACTATTCCACTTTATTAGACATATGCTTATCGTGAATGGCCTTATAACTTTTTTCTGCCAGGGTTTGCCGATCCACGCCTGCTGTAATTTCTGGCAGAACCGTTAACGTTGCTAAAAGGCGCGGTGCTTTAAGTAAAGTCATAATATGACTGATGAAGCTATCTCCATAATAAGCAATTGTCGGTCGATGATCGTCGTGATAGCGAATCTCCACAGGCACCACAGGCCGGTTCGCAAGTATCGCCGCCTCAAAGACAGCCGACTTGAATGGCACCACATCAGTGCCATCCGTCGCCTGAGCTTCGGGAAACAGGATCACACAATGGTCACTGTTTAATCGCTGCTCAATCTCTCGAATGAGAGTTTTCACCTGATGGCGTTTGCTCCGGTCAGCAAAGACAGTCTTCCCCAGTCTGGCCAACCAATTGAACAACGGCCAGTCGGCAATCTCGGCTTTCGAGACAAAGAACCCTTTAAAGCTCGCGCCCAGAACAAAAATATCCGGCGAGCCTACATGATTAGCAACGATCAGCGATCCCGGTTTTATAGAAGTGTCTCCTACAATCCGCACTTGAATATTGAGAACCATGCAGGTCATGCGGGCCCACCTTTGCGCAAAAAAAGCGATCCACTTTAAAAGCCGTGGCGGTGACATAAAAAATAAAACATGCCCGAACGCTCCGATCAACACGAACACGATGAACACTCCGGCATACGCTCCTGTTCTGATAACCGCAAAACAATATCCCATAAAAAATTCCTAGAAAAATCCTTTAGGCTTTTTCATAATCCTCAACATATCTGAAAAAATCAGGCGACTTAGATTCTTGCATAGGGAAACCGCCATAGAACCTGGCCCAACATTGCCAGTGGGTGTCACACCCAGCATCAGAAACATTGCGCTCGCAACCCGTGACCATGCAAGATGACTTTTGAACAAGCCGTAATGGATTTTATCCATGCCACAAAATGCACCCAGTCCGCTCACTAAATGAACCCGTTCATTCTGTTGCGATTTTTCCTCAAGATAATGATTCAGTTTTTTCACCGCCGAATCGGCCTGATCAAAAGTCACCGAGCTTTTTGGATAAAAAATGGCCTTCAATAATTTAAAAGACCTCTTCCCCATATCTTTGCACACGTCCACATGGATGGCAGTCACAAAGACTTCGGCGTTCAATCGCAGAGATTTTTCGATCAGGGTATCCAGACATTCAATGAGAGACTTCTCAGGCACTCCATACATGATGTCATTGCCGATATCGGTCAAAAGCACTATCACTCGAAAACCACGTTCGGCATAAACCCTGGCGGATTCCATGACCCGGCATCCACCAATGGGGGAATAGGTGAAGTTGAGCAATCCCCCTCGGGCACAATAACCCCGGCCCGGTCCCAGCGCATTGACAAATTCGCTTCCTGAAATATTTTGGGAAATATGTCGGGTCAAAGCGGAGTGACCCCGCGCCAGATTGCTGGCCCCCAACAGCACAAAGAGAGATTCCGTATGCTCAAAGCCTTGCATGACCCGGCGTTAAAGAGATGACCGGAAACGACCCGGCAGACCGGAAATGGAAGCCCGGGTTTCCAGCTTTTGACGCAAATCTTTGTAGAACTCCACCGTCTTTTGCATGTTCATAGCCTTTGCATGCCCACGCCGCTGGAGAAAACTCGCACGGGAAGAATAGCTCTTGATGGTCATGTCATAATGTTCAAATCGACTTTTCCACCAGTTTCCCGGCTTATCACCCCACACCAACTCATTCAGAGTCTGCGGAGGTTTTAAAGTGAGGCGCTTGTTGGTGCGATCGATTTCAAAGCGAAAGTCTCCGAGAAAACTCATCCCCAACAGCCCATCAATTTCTTTGATATGACTGTTGATGGACGCTTCAACCAAACGGGTTTCGGCAGAACCTACCGCAACCAACTCAAGCGCCACCAGCGGCATCCAATCCTCCCCACCGGCAGTATTGAAAGGCAACTCGGCCGAGCCTGAATAGGGTGAAATCCCCAGTTTACGAGCAATCTCTTCGGTGAGGGTGATGAGCGAGGCACCGGTATCCAGCATTAACCGGGCCTTGATGCGACCATTAATAACCGTATCAACGAGAAAGTTTCCGCCACCTGCGGGAATGAGAGGAACCTGGATTTCCCCACTTGATGAAACCGATCCTGGAAGTTCTATTGCGGCCGGAGGACTTGGGGTAGCACGATATGCACCTCGACTCTCACGATGCTTGCGAACCCCTTGTTCGCTGTCGCGGTATTGTTGCGGAATATTGGAAATTTCATCGGTAAAATGGATCGCGCCTGTGTCATCCCGGTAAGAAAAAATACCCGCGAGACTGCCATTCACTGCAAACAACACAACAAAAAGAACCAGCGCGAACTGGACAACAATTTTACAGGAAACTCTATTCAATTTCGATAGGGCTGACATAGACTTCGCGGGGTTTGACTCCGTCAGATGGACCCACCACCCCTTCTCGCTCCATGGTTTCGATGATTCGTGCAGCCCGATTATAGCCTATTCTCAAACGCCGTTGGATATAAGAAATGGAAGCCTGCCTGTCTTTGGCAACAATGGCAAGGGCTTCATCATATTTTTCATCATACGGTTCTTCCTCTTCTCCTTCGCTCTTCCCTTCTTGAACAACCGCATCGAAAATATCTTCCTGATAATGTGGTTTCGCCTGCTTCTTAATGAAGTCCACAATGCGCTGTATCTCTTCATCACTGACCATGACACCATGCAGTCGATGAAGCTTGGAGGTTCCGGGAGGCAGAAACAGCATATCGCCTTTACCAAGAAGTTTGTCGGCACCCATGGCATCCAGAATAGTTCTGGAATCTACTCTGGAAGTAACTTTATAAGACATGCGTGTGGGGAAATTGGCTTTGATGATTCCCGTCAAAACATCCACCGAAGGGCGTTGCGTGGCAACGATCAGATGAATGCCTGCGGCACGTGCCATCTGCGCCAGCCGGGTCAATGAGTCTTCCACTCCTTTGGACGCGACCATCATGAGGTCGGCCAACTCATCAATCAGGATAACAACATATGGAAGTTTGGCGGGGGGTTCCGGCATCATCTCCTCGTCATCCGCGTCTTCAGCATTTTCGGGCTTGACCCCTTTATTGGCTTTTTCGCGTTGCTTGAGTTCCACTTCATATTCTTTCTGGAGTTTCTCTGCCAGTTCGTTAAAGCCGCCAATATTGCGCACTCCGCATTCGGCCATCATTTTATAACGCGATTCCATTTCGTTGACCGCCCACTGGAGCGCGGCCGCAGCTTTTTTAGGATTGGTGACTACCGGAGAAATAAGATGCGGAATGCCATCATAAATCGACAACTCCAGCATCTTCGGATCAATCATGATCATTTTGACTTCTTCCGGCGTGGCGTTCAAAAGGATACTGCAGATCATAGCGTTGAGCCCGACACTCTTGCCCGACCCGGTTGAGCCCGCCATGAGTAAATGCGGGGTGGTCGCCAGATCCTGCACTGCCGGTTCCCCGGTAATATCTTTTCCGATCACAAGAGTGAGTTTAGATTTCGATTCCTGAAACACGTCCGAAGTCATGACATCTTTAAAATAAATGGTCTCGCGCCGTATATTGGGAATCTCAATGCCCACCACCGGTTTGCCCGGTACAGGAGCCAGAATGCGAAGCCCCACACAACGCAAGGCCAACGATAGATCATCCGCCAGAGAAACAATTCGGCTGACTTTTATTCCCGGTGCGGGCTCATACTCAAACAAAGTGATGACTGGGCCGGGCAAAACCTGAACCACTCGCCCGTCAATGCCAAAGTCTAATAATTTCTTTTCCAGAATGGCACTGCTGGCGAGAATTTCGTTACGGGCTTTATCATCCTGCGTGTCCCTGCCCGGCGGAGGATCTTCCAATAAAGAAAGCGGCGGAACCTGATATTTTCCCGGCGAACTCATGAAGGCAAAATGATCCTGAACCACAAACTCGGCTTTCTCTTTCCCGGTTTTCTTTTTTCCTGACTTCTCTTCAGTTTTCGCAACCGGCTCGGGCCGACTACGGGTGATGATCACCGGAGGCATAGCCGCTTTATTAATCTCCCGCATTTCCTGCCTTGCCGTTTGGAGTTTGTCGATGAAAATCCGGGTTGCTGACAAACTTTTCAGAACCATATTTTTTATTCCAACCGCCGTCAATATCGAAGCTGCGGCCAGAGTCTTAAATAATTTCCCGACTCCCTCCACCAGCACGTTAACCGGAATGCGCGTCATCACCAGAAAGGCCACCAACAATAAAGTAATCAAGGTCAGCACTGCTCCTGAAGCATTCAACCAGGCCACCAGAAACCCGCCCAGACCATGACCGACCAACCCGCCGACCGGGACCGCTGAGCCAAAAAATGGATCCACCTTGAACTGGATCGCCAGCAGAGAACACAGCCCAACCAAAAACAAAAGACCCGAACTTAAAATCAATGGCAGATTATGGAAATCTTTTCCACGAACCAAAATCCAGCTCAAAAATACAGTGATCACCGGGAAGAAAAATGAACCACTGCCAAACACGCGGGCCAGTCCATCGGAAAAATAAGCCCCGACCATGCCAGCAGAGTTTGCCACGTTCGATCCCGTAACACTTTTATTGAAGGAAGGATCGTCCGGCGAATAGGTTATCAACGCCATCACACTGAATACCGTGAAGGCAAGCGCAACCACACCAAAAAAATCTCGGATCAGTATATGTACTGTTTTTTCTTCACTCATGGGTCACAATTCTCGGGTTGGTTTGGGTTATCAATCGGTGACGGGTATTATGGAAAATCGTGTCATGCTTCCAATTCGCGTCATCGGGTTCCGGGTAGTCGAGGTTGTAGTGCAAACCCCGACTTTCTTTTCGGGTCATAGCTCCCTGAATGATCAACTGCGCGGTGATCGCAATGTTTCTCAGCTCCAGAGTGTCCTTGGTAATTTTAAAGTTCCAGTAATATTCCTGGATCTCTTCCAGTAAAAGCTCAATGCGACTTTCTGCGCGTTTCAGACGTTTGGTGGAACGGACAATTCCGACATAATTCCACATCAACCGACGAATCTCATCCCAGTTGTGCGATACCACCACCGACTCGTCACTGTCCACCGCGCTTCCGGGGTCCCATTCAGGAATCCGGAACGTCTGGCTCACCCCTTGGGAATCTTTGAACATGGCAACCGCCTTCTCCACCGCGCGGTGCGAAAGCACCAGCCCTTCCAGTAAAGAGTTGGAGGCCAGCCGGTTGGCACCATGCAGGCCGGAGAAACACACCTCTCCACTGGCAAAAAGTCGTTTGATATTCGTCTGTCCACTGGCATCCACCACCAGTCCGCCACACATATAATGCGCCGCTGGCACCACAGGAAGAGGTTCGCGCGACATATCGAATCCGAATTCCAGACAGGTTTTATAAATATTTGGGAAGCGTTCGCGAATGCGATATCCCTCAAGATGCGTCGCATCGAGAAGGACGTAGTCATCACCGCTCTTTTTCATTTCGTAATCAATAGCTCGCGCCACCACATCACGGGGAGCCAGACAACCTAAAGAATGGTAGTTCTCCATGAACGTCTCGCCGTTTTGCAGACGCAATATCCCACCCTCGCCCCGCACCGTTTCCGAAATGAGAAACGATTTCGCTTTCGGGTGAAACAGGCAAGTGGGATGGAACTGAAAAAATTCCATGTTGGCGATTTTTGCTCCGGCCCGATACGCCACCGCAACACCATCGCCAGTCGCTGTATCCGGGTTCGATGTATAAAGATAAACTTTACCCGCACCACCGGTCGCCATAAGAATGACCCGGCCCACCATCGTCTCCACCTTTTGCGTCAGGTGGTTCAGCACATAAAGCCCCAGGGCTTCGTCCTCATCGCTTCCAGGCTGAACTTTTTCATCAAACCGCGCGCGCGTGATGAGGTCAATTGCCATGTGGTGTTCAAATATTTCGATATTGTCCTGAGCGTGAATCGCAGCAATGAGAGTGCGTTCAATCTCCCAGCCCGTCAGGTCGTGCGCGTGCAGAATGCGGCGTTTGGAATGCCCACCTTCTTGTCCCAGGTCGAATTCAGCCCCGCGAACGCGATCGAACTGGGCACCGAGCCCAACCAACTCCCGAATCCGTGCCGGCCCCTCACGGCAAGCGATGCGAACAAAATCTTCATGGCAGAGTCCACGTCCGGTTTCCATTGTGTCCTGAACATGCAGTTCAAACGAGTCGTCTTCCGCCATCACCGAGGCAATACCGCCCTGAGCATATTTGGTCGCCGACTCCTCCAAAGCATCTTTGGTGACAATGCCAACAGAACCAAACTTGCACACCTTGAGCGCAAACGTCAGCCCCGCCACACCAGACCCAATAACAATGAAATCCTTATCAATAGCCATGCCACATTTTAACCAATTATGCCTTTAATTTCAAATAGATAATGATATCTACCGCGAACCGGTTGAACAGGGGATTTCACCACAGGGATGTTCGTGATAGGCTGTAGCTAAACTTATAAACTTTCCCAAGTGTAATCTTCCCCCTGACAAGGTGGACCGAGGAGGTTACCAAATACAATTCTATTTATAGGGAGATTTATTTTAATTACTTCCCCTAACCCCTCCTTATCAGGAGGGGAATTAAGAAAACCAACCCACAACCATGCCTGAACCTCTGACAAAAGAAGAAGTGCTTGCCAAACTTGAAAAAGGCGAATCATTTCAGGGTGTAGAAATCGGCGATGTCGATTTCCAGAAATATTGCTTTGAAAAAAGCCAAATTTTTCAGAAGCAATTTTTACTGGGAGAGCACTTTTTATGGAGGCAATATTTTTAAATGGATCAGACTTTAGCGATGCAATTTTCTCGGGCGAAGAGAGCGTTTATCATCCTGAGGGATTTGGAGGCGACTAAAAAAAATCCCCGCCCTCCGCCTCGTGGGCGGGGAGCAGGGACTTTTTGTTAGAAAAACCTACGGAGTGATGGCGCCCGTAGCATCTATGGTATAAGTCACAGGATTCGTGTCTGAAGCATGAACCCCCGTTGCGGTATAACCTGCTTCGGTCAAGGTTCCTCCATCTGTAATGGTAACACCTGTCGAAGCAACGAAACCATACGCTGCCGCAGCTATAGCAGCAGATGTGCAGGAAGCCGCACTGCCCTCATCCGCCCAGTAAGCTTTGCACGACAGAAACGCGTTATGCAGATTGGCTTTTACATCAGATCTGTAAGCTCTGTCTTTATAGGCACTGAACTGAGGGATCGCAATGGCTGCCAAAATACCGATAATAGCGATAACGATCAATAATTCAATGAGGGTGAAACCCTTTTCTCCTTGAACCCGTCTAAACTTAGATAACATTTTCTACTCCTCCTATGTGGTTAACAAAACAAGCTTTGAACGTACACTGCTCATGTACTCTCATAAAGCAAATCCTATGCCTTCTAACTGTTCGATGCGGTTATTCATTATAACCCCTTTACTTTGAATGTGTTAAAAAAATTTCACACCTCGACGAAAATCTTAATCACCGATCCCCACGGTAAAACTGACAAAATTTGTCAGCTTTAGTTACCAAGTTTTGTCAATAACGAGATTTTTTGTGCAATGGGCCTCATAAGCCTCATTATCTCTTGCCATGTAGCAAGGTTTATGAAACGATTTATTGACTATGAATAGTGAATTAAAACGAGTGGGTTTGCTGGGGGGAACATTTGATCCTGTCCATAACGGGCATCTGGATCTCGCCACAAAAACAGCGCAACTATTTGACTTGCAAGAGGTTATATTTATTCCTGCCAGCAAGTCTCCACACAAGCTCGATGACCAGCCCACCTCTTCGCCTCACCGGGTCGCGATGCTTGAACTGGCCCTCGAACAGGAAACTACGTTTTCCATAGAGTTGTTGGAAGTTGAGAGGGGGGGGGTTTCCTTTACTATCGAGACATTATCCCGACTAAAACAACAACATCCTGATTGGGAGCTTTTTCTGATTCTTGGGGCCGATGCCTTTCTGTTGATAGACACCTGGAAAAACTCTGCCGACATATTAAAACGTTGTCACGTACTGGTGAGCACACGGCCAGGCGTCAAGTTAGAGGTTTCGTCTAAATTGAGCCAGGCCCTGGGAATCAAAAAAATTCCGTTGGGAAATAATGACCTCACATTGCCCATAACTTTGAGCACCACAAGCGGAAAAACCATACGGTTTTATCAAATTCCAACACAAGATATTTCATCCAGAGAAATCCGGCGTAGAGTGCAAGCCGGAAAAGAAATTAAAAATTTGTTGCCCCTCGCAGTTGATCATTATATTATGCGGCACCGATTATACCGGGCTGAGTCCCCTTCCAATTAGGGTTTGAATGATGGAACAATTAAGTGCTCTGCAACAGTTGGCCGTAGATTCTGCCTCGGAAAAAAAAGCTTTTGATATTCTCATTCTGGACTTGCGGAATCGCTCGGATCTGACTGATTTTTTCATGATTTGCAGTGGGAACTCCAAGGTTCACGTGCAGTCTATTGTTGATGCCATTCTGGACAATTGCTACCAGACCCACAATAAACCCCTGGCTATAGAAGGTTATTCAGGGGGTAATTGGGTGGTGGTAGATCTTGGCGACCTAATGGTACATGTTTTTCACAAAGAAGCCCGCCTTCACTACGACCTCGAACGTCTATGGGGTGATGTTCCTGTTATCAAGGCAGTTGGCCAATAAAAATCCCCCTTTCACCCACAACATAATGAATAAAAAAAAATTAGTTCAATTTCGTTCCCAATTGGAATCCATACGTTCCGAGTTACTCGGGGGCGTTGAAAAATCAAACCAAAGTGTGAAAAATGGTGAACTCGGCCAGATAGCTGATATCAGCGATGATGCCGCACGCGCCTATAACCGTCAGTTGGAAGGAGAGCTGGGCGAACAGGAATGGCAAAAACTCAAGCAGGTTGATCTCGCCATCGAAAAAATTTCCGCAGGGGAATATGGCATATGCGCCCAATGCGAAAGTGCTATTCCCGAAGCTCGACTGGCAGTGGTCCCTTACACGGAATTCTGCACTCAATGCTTGAGTGAAATGGAAAAAAACCACAAGACCATTATCGTCAACGACGAAAACTCGTTCGAGGAGAATTAAGCGTGTCCCTGAAGCAAATCATTGTCTTTCTGATTTTTGCGCTACTATCCATTTACACGGCGTTCCTGAATCCCCATGATTCAGTGGTTCACATTACCCAAAACCATTCACTGAAGTTACCGACCGTTCTCCTTGTGCTAGGTTCTATCCTCGTTGGTGTGATCGTTACGGTTTTTCTGTTCTGGACTTTTAATTTCAAAAATGCACTGGCGCGCTGGAAAATTAGTTTCAAAAATAACCAGATCGAAAAAAAGAATATCAAGGTTGAGACCCTGTTCAAAAAGGGAGAAAGCCTTTTCATCTGCGGCAAAACTGATAAAGCGCAAAGGCTTATCGAAAAACTCCTCGACACATCTCCAGAGCATGTCGGCGCACTCAACCTGATGGGCCGAATCCTTTCTGCCACCGGAAAACCCGATCAGGCTGAAATTTTTTATGAAAAAGCCCTATCCCTTGACCCACAAAATATCCATGCTCTCTTTGATCTGGCAGATATTTATTCTAAAACCGGACGCCAAAGTGATGAAATCGCACTCCTCCAAAAAATGCAGGGGATGAATCCGGGAACAGTCGCCCCCTTACTTCATCTTCGTAATATTTATTTAAAACAGGAAGACTTTAAGAAAGTTTGCGTCCTGCAAAAAAGAATTCTGCCTTTACTGCGGGATAATAATGAGGAATGGAAAAAGGAACAAAGCAATCTGGGCCAATACCTTGTCGAACTCGGCAAGAAAAGTCTGCAAACGGGAAACCGGGACGGCGCTATTTCTGAATTTAAACAGGCTATTCGCACTTGTGAACAATGCCTGCCGGCCTACTTGTCATTGGGCGATGCCTATATCGAATCTAGCAAACAAAAACCGGCGCTAAAAATCTGGAAAACCGGATTTCAAAAAACCGGCGATACCGCCTGCCTGGTGCGTTCGCAAATCGCTCTCAGGGAATCCGAAGACTATCAGGACCTTTTAAGCACCTATGAAGAATCTCTCGAAGCAACGAAAGACCCATCTCTGCTAGTGCTTTTATTGTCTACCTTCTATCTGGAACATGGGCTGGAAGATAAAGCCCTGAGCCTTCTGGAGAACAACGCCTCGCAACACCCTCTGCTCCACGCTTTATTGCTGGAAAATGCACGGCAGTCAGGAAACGGCAAAAGCTCTCACTTCGAACTAACCCGAGACGCAATATTCGCCCTCTCCACTCGGCGTGGGGCCAACTAGCCCACTCAGCGTGGGGCTGTGATATTTCTTCGTTATCTCTCATGCCCCGAAGGGACAACTAGCAATAGTTTTTTTAGCGATCAAGACGGCGGCTCATTGTGCCCAGCGTCACACTGGCGCGGTCGTCAAAAACCAAACTTCCCCCTGACAAGGTGGATTGAGGGGGTTTGCTCCCTCTTTTTCAAATTTGAATACAATGTTTTATGAACAAAGGGAAGAAATGAGCAAACAAAGCAACCCCCTAGCCCCCCTTGTCAGGGGGGATCATATAGGGAAGTGGTGAACTAGCTTTTTCAGCTGAGAAGAATGTTAGCTTGCCAGATAAAGCCATTGCACACTGGCCCCGCGCCTAACGGCGGTTTTTGTAGAGTTGATGGCTGAGGATCTTGCTGTTTTTTGCAAAGACATGCGCCGCGACCAGTACGTTTTCTTTGAGGGAGAAGTACATTCCCCTTTCAGGGTATTTGGCCAGGCTGGCATTCATCGACTGAGGCACTCCATACTTGTCAATCATGGCCGCAACCTTTGCTCCCATTTTGACCCCTTCTGCAAACCGGCCAACAAATTGAGGCAGAACTTCCAAAGCCTCAATTTTCTTTTTATCGCTCAGAAAATGTATGACGATTCCATGATTCGCGTACTCAATGGAAATGCTGTCTAGTGTGGATTCTGTTCCGCGCTTGACTTTGATGGAGCGAGGAATGCCGAGCAGTTTGATCGCTTCTTCTAAAGGCATCCCTACTTTGAGGTTTTTGCCTATGACCAGACCCTCCGGTTTTTTCTTTTCGGCTTTTGCGGGGACAGCAGTTTTATCGGCGGCGGTTGCAATCGGTTTCGCGGTTTGATTATCAGTCGGCTTCGTATCTGCCAAGACCTCTGCGGGTAACATCAAACAAAATATAAATGAAACTGCAAACTTCAAAATATTCACCGGCATCTCCTTCCAAAATCAAAAGGCCCTGGACAACATCCAATACTCAGGCCAAGTTGGGATGTTCTCATTGTAACCCTAAACTCAAAAAAATTAAACATTTAGTTTCAATCATTTAAAGGCTTCTCGGCAGGACAGGGGGAACGGGAAGAGATTTGTTTTTCCGCCGGTTTTTCGGCTAGGGACAGCTATGAATCTTCCATGGAGGGAATATTTTTGCGGCGGTCCCGTTTCGATTTGGTTTTTTCCTTCTGAAATTTTCTCCATTCAGCCCTGTCCTCTTTAGAGGGAACAAGAGCCTCATCCTCGTCATCAGCCCAGAGGTCGGACGATTTGAGTTGAACCCCTTTTTTCTTTTCTTTCGATGAGTTGCGTTTAGCTTCCTCAAACTCCTTGGCAGTCAGCCCCGCTTCCATATCGAACAGATTTTTTTGTTCGTTCTTCCCGCGCCGGGCCGACAAAGCCTCTGCCCGTAGTCGGATTTCCTTTGCATTGACCAATCCGCTTTTCCATGAAGTCGGGATACTATCAAATCCATACAGTGCTCCGGCCCAGCTTCCCACCAAGGCACCCAGCATTTCCGTCTCCCGCCCGTGACTCAGGGAATGCGTGAGGGTAGCAGCAAAACCCGGCTCGGGCGGATGAAGCACGCAATGCAAAGCCAGAGGAAGCAAAGTCATCACAAACCCTTGTGAAGGGTTATGGATTTCCGGTTTGGTGAAAGGGTTGGAATATTCGCAGAGCCATTGCAGGAGATCCTGATCGTGAAATTTTTCCGCCAAACCTTTCAAGGCTCCGCTCAATGCATTCACGCCCTTAAGCCCCCCGTCCTCCGATGACGGGAACCTTTGCTGATATTCCGCTTCTGCCTGACGACATATTTCTTCTGCCTCCCGCAAAATATCGGCAGGCACCAGAGGATTCTCTTCGGAACGCGACGCTAGAAATCGAGTCACTAAAAATCCGGCCAACACGGTTCCCACCACTTCAAACCGGTTCTGGCTCATCAACAGGCAGACATCAAAACATTGCTTAGCCAATGTTTTGGACCATTTGCCCTGAAACAAAGCCAGGGGAACGGCCATGTTGACAAACAGCGATGTTGAAGAGTTTTGTTCCGAGACCTGCACCTCCCCATCGTCTAGCAGATCCACCGCTCGCCACAGGCAGGCCGAGTGGTTGCGGTAGGCCCCGAAATAACCTTCTGGCCCCGCTTTCGCAAGCTCCTTAAAATTTTTTGCCGATTCCTGCAGAAACTGTTTTTTGTTTTTAAGTAAGGCCTCGGCTACCACCAGAGCGCATTGGGCAGGTGCCCCATACAGCCCTTGCATGCGGTAATTTTTAATTCCCTTCCCCATAATCGGGCGCACATCTTTGAAGCCATCCATCGCCCCGAAAATCTGTTGGATGGCGGCTGGTTTCAATCCCTTTGATGAACGGCCCATGGCATCACCAACCGCCATGCCAAACCAACTGCCAATGATTTTATCCTTGTCTATACCGTTCATTATTTTTCTTGCCAATCAGTGCCAGCTATAAAGCCATTAACGGGGTGGGGTGATTTTGTTCGGCGATGATCATTTCCGGCGTGTCCTGGCCCAGGGCCTGGCGGGCGGTGATTCGGGCCAGTTCCGGATGGTTGTTGGTTTCACTCATATGCATCAACACAACGAGACGTAAGCCGGAGTGTTTGACCGATGACAATAATTCGCCGCAGGCTTCGTTGGAAAGGTGACCCACATCACTTTTAATTCTTCTCTTGGTAACCCAGGGATAGGGGCCGGCATCCAGCATGTCCACATCGTGATTGGACTCGATGAGAAGGACATCCAGGTTTTGCAATTTATTTTTAACCTCTGTTGTCACTTGCCCCAAGTCAGTGGCCAGGCCCAGGCGCAACCCCCGGTAATGAATGACAAAAGCCACCGATTCTTCCGCATCATGAGGGGTGGCATAAGGTTCCACCACTAGTTCGCCAAATTCAACAGGTTGATCGGCGCGGATCGGATTGAAGCCGGGAAGCGTTCCCATAGTAGAACCGGCACGTTTATAAGTCCCTTCAGTCGTGAAGAGCTGAAGTTTATGTTTCCTTAATAACGGACCCATGCCACGGATGTGGTCGGAATGTTCGTGCGTGGCAAACACCGCGTCCAGTCCACTAAAAGACCGGTCAATATGAGCCATGCGTTGGGAGAGTTTTTTTTCACTCAACCCGGCATCAATCAAAATACGTTTTCCGTCCGCCTCAATATAAAGCGCGTTACCACCACTACCGCTGGATAATATGGAAAATTTTAAACGCGAAGACTCAGACTGGCCCTCATGGTCGTGCCGCTGTTCATCTGGAATGTGTATGATGACTTTTCTCCGTGAAAGCGGGGGAGGCCCCGCAGCCGATAGGTCTATTCCCTCATGATCGGACAAGGGCCGTTGCGCTTCTGGATTTAGGTTTAAAGTTTTTCTCTACGGTAATTAAATTTCTGCTTAATGCACAAGGAACTTAGCTGCACTGCAGGCAGTGGCTACAAAAATGAGTAGCGGCTGGTGGTAGGAATTCTAACATAGAAACAGACTATTCTTGAGTCAGGAATCTATTAGCGTTTTCAAATTCAATTCTTCAATCCTCTATCTGGGCTTTTTGCAGGGCACCGCTATAATCGACAAACACCGATTTCCATTCAGTAAAAATTTCCAGCGCGGTGGTCCCGGCTTCGCGGTGACCGTTACCCGTTCCCTTGGTACCCCCAAACGGAAGCTGCACTTCCGCCCCTATGGTTGAAGAGTTGATGTAGGTGAGCCCCGTATCGAGCTTTTCGATGGCTTTGAAGGCTCGGTTCACATCCCGCGTATAAATCGCCGATGACAAACCAAACCTTGAATCGTTGACAATTTCCACCGCATTATCCAGGTTCTTGCATTCCAGTATGCTCAACACCGGGCCGAATATTTCTTCCTGCGCAATGCGCATTTTTGGAGACACCTCCGCAAACAACGTCGGCTCAAAGAAAAATCCATTCCGGCATTTACCCTTCTTATAACTATTGCCGCCCAGAAGTAGTTTAGCTCCTTCTTCCACACCCACCTTGCAATAACTCAAAACCTTCTGCCGTTGCGCCTCGTTGATCAAAGGCCCGACATCGGTAGTATTTTTGAGTCCATCTCCCAGGCGAAGTGTTTTTGTTCGTTTGAGAAGACGGTTAGTAAATTTTTTGAGGATTTTTTTGTGCACAACAACACGGCTACAGGCAGTACACCGTTGCCCGGTCGTCCCAAACGCCCCCCATATCACACCTTCCACGGCGAGGTCGAGATCGGCATCGTCCATCACGATGATGGCATTTTTTCCGCCCATTTCCAGGGAATACCGTTTCATATTCCAGGCACATTTATGCGCCACCGTCGCCCCGGTATCGGTCGAACCGGTAAAAGAAACCAGATTGATATTGTGATGCTCTATGAGGGGTTCGCCGATCTCTAGCCCCGAACCGGTGACAAAGTTCAACACCCCAGGTGGCAAGCCGGCTTCTTCAAAGAGTTTTACAAAACGATAGGCCGAAAAAGGCGTGTCACTGGCGGGCTTGAACACTACGGTATTACCGCAGACCAGGGCAGGAATCAGTTTCCAGGATGGAATGGCAATGGGAAAGTTCCAGGGCGTGATCGCCGCCACCACACCCACCGGCATTCTGACCGTCATGCAAAACTTGTTATTCAATTCAGAGGGAACGGTCTCCCCCTGCAATCGTCGGCCTTCCCCGGCTGTGTAATAGGTCAGGTCAATCGCCTCCTGAACATCGCCCCGGGTTTCGTTAAGAACTTTTCCCATTTCACGGGTCATGTCTCTTGCCAGAGATTCTTTATGTTTGATCAGTAGTTCACCGACGCGGAAAAGAATTTCACCGCGCTTGGGAGCCGGCAGGTTTCTCCACCCTTCCTGAGCCTTGACGGCAGACTTCACCGCTTTGTTCAGATCATTCGCATTAGATTTCTGGAACCGCCCGAGAATTTCTTTGTGGTTGGCGGGGTTGATGTTATCGAAGGTTTCACCGCTGGAAGAAGCTACCCATTTTCCATCTATAAAATTCTTGTAGGTTTTGATTGCCATGACTGGCTCCTCCAGAGATTAAAGAAATCAACAGCAGCAGAATGATCAATATAGTCTGCCGTTATCAATTTAATCCCTGTGAAGGCAATTGGCAAGGAGGGGTGTTAAAGGAAGTGCAGGTCTGGTGCCTTTAAGTTTTCTGCCAGGCAAGGACAGTCACCTTGTCGCTCAAAAACGGGGCGGGCAAGTCACCATTATAAGTGAGGGTTATGCCTCCAGAAACATCGGTCTCTGATTCATTGACCGTGTTGTCTGAAGTGGTTAAATTATTTGAAATAACATATCCCTCCAGGTTGGCACCTCCAGAAAGAGATGCCTGATCCTTGCAAGCGATCAAACCCTGAGTGTCCTGCTGCATACTACTCATCTTGATATCATTTCCCGCAATTAAAAAAAGATTTTGCAGATCCTCTGTAAGAGCGGGGTCTTTCCAATTTTTAATATACGCGCTTCCTGTCCAGGCAATACTTTTCTCAACAATCAAGGTAGCTTCCCACGGAGTGGCAGCATCACCAACAGATGTGGCTTTAAAATCATCCTTAAAATAAAGGGTCGCCTGATTTGGAATGGATGTCCCAACTACCGAGCTGTTTCCCACCGACCAACCTTGGGCATTATGGGAAAATTTCGAAAAAAGGGTGTTCCCTGATATATCGATAACGGTACCTTGCGCATAAATGGTTCCATCTGCATTAAAAATGTAATCCGCATACGACTCATAGTCCGAAGGCTCAACAACCGGAACATACTCTTCGGCTACGCCAGAACCATTACACTGGTCTCCCGGGCAGGTTCCCGATGCAGTTGCACCGGCAGAAACAGTGGGCCCCCCCGACTGGGTAAAATTGCTGTTGGTGTGCACGGACCCGTTTGTTCCGGTAATCAATGTTGAACTTCCGGCAACCTTCACACCCCCTTCCGACAAGATGGCATGCTCGGATTTAAACATAGGCCTATAAATAACCGCTTCTACAGTGACTGTGATTCCATCTATAGCCCCGGTAGAGGTGAGAACAATGCTGTAGTCCGCATCAACGCTAGTATCACTATCGTCATCGTTGTTATCCTGAGCAGTCACCGTATAGGTTCCGCCATCAGCACCGATCGCTATACTGGTGAATGTTCCGGCCGGCCAGTTGCTACCGTCCAACTCGTCACTAAAGCCATTGGCCGCTTCCCCGGGACTGGTACCTGCGGCAGTGTAATTGAAATAATTTAAAGCCCTGTGAATTCCCGCCTCGGCTATATAGGTCGCCTGAAGGATTTGAGTGTAATTTTTGGTCCGGGTGATGTCCTTGGAAGCCCATTTAACGGCGGTAAAACTCAATAGAGTTAGCACAGCCATCAGAAGCAAACCTGTAACAAGGGCTATGCCTTTTTGATTGGAAAGGTGCCCTGAGCCCAAAAAGGTTTTTCGGTGACACAAATTATGGAATCTATTATTTTTGAGCATAATATTAATTCCTTAAAGTAATATCCGTGCTGAAATCCTGAGTAATGCTGGCATCTGAGGAATCCTGCATTGTGATCGTAATTCCTATTGTGCGAACCAGAGTCGTACTGGTCACTCCATAAAAATCAAAAGCCAGGGCCGACACATCACCGGCAAGAGGCACAGGCGTTCCCCCATCGATAGTTTTCCTGATAGTTGTGCCGCTCAAATCAACAACCACATCATTATATTTATTGATGGTTACCAGTTTTGAATTTACCCCATATGAATAATTATTCGCCAAACCACTACCCAGCGGAATGCTGGTGGCGGAAGGCGTTCCGCTCACAGTATTCAGCTCCGAGTCCTCATAGCTGGGGTTATAAATAATAATTTTATCGCCATCACTGAATGTCGTTCCACTATCAACCACATCGATGTCTGTATCGCCTATGCTTCCTCCACTCGCTGCGCTTGGAGGTGTGGAAGCGCGCACATCAAACATATTAGCCCGGTAACTCAGTGTTGAAGAATTTGCTACCGGGTCGGGTGCCACAAACCCTTCACCGGAAGGCAAGCCAAACCCGATTTCCTTCAGTTCCTGCGCAAGAATTTTAATCGCATGACGTCCTTTGGCCCGTATATTGGTGGATGAATTTTCCGTTCTTAAAGACTTTTCCTGTTTAGTAAACACATAAACGGCCACGCCCATAATAAGGATTCCGATAAGCGCGGCGAGCATGAGTTCAATCATGGTAAACCCGCGCTCGTTATGCAAATTTCTGGAATTATTTTTCATAACTTAACCCTTATTGAGAAATCAGAGTATCAAGGGTGATCGTTTTACTGCCATCCCATGTAACGGTCACAGCCACCGTATAAAATTCCGCTAATGTAGCATGTTCAGTGATCGTCCAGGTGCGGGTATATATGTCATCTGCTGTTCCCGCAGTTCCTGTCGCATCCACCACTTCTCCCGTGGCATTGGCAGTCCAGACTCCCGCAGATTCAGTTGGAGAAGCCAGCCCGTCCGCACCATCCAACGAAACAGTCAAAGCAGTATTTTTAATCGACTCCACTCTGTCTTGCGCCAGGGTCACGGCTATTGTCTTTTTTTTACTTTGCGCATTTTGGCCTATAACATTTCCAGAGACCATGAGGTAAGCCATTATTCCGGCAACAACAATCACGGCCGCAATAAGAACCTCAGTGAGGGTGAAACCGGAATTATTTTTTACAGGATTCATGGTCATCTCTCTAAATCAATAATCTATTACTGGGCTAATTTTTTCATTATGAGGGCAAAACCTCATTAAACAAACCCCAAATAGGGAGGCACCCGAAAAGGGACGAGTAGAATATTTCCCCTTCGACCTTTTAAAAGCAAGATATAGACCAAAACAATGAAAATGAAAGCACTGCAATAATTACAAGTGGTTTTTTAATAACTTGTAGAAGAAAAAAGTATTCAGCAAGAAAATATAAAACTTGAAATCAGAGACGCTGTTACAAATTTTGTTACCTGACCGACACTATTATATACGTGCCACAAATCGGGGAGGCTGTATTCGGTTTAAATCAGAGCCTCTAACAGAATTGTGGAATGACTAATCGCATTCACTTATCCGCCGTATCAATATTTTGAGCGTTGAGAGCGGTGGTCAATTTTTCCAGAAGCTGTTTTTCCTGCTCGGTTTCACTCTTTAACCTGTTCATCAGCGTTTGGGTTTGGCGAGTCGATACAATGGTGGTCGGCATGACTTTCTGAGATTTTTCATCTTCGGCAATGCTCGTTTTCAGGAACCCGGCAAATGACTCAAGTAAAGGAAGATCGTGCTGGCTGACTTGATCCAGCATAGACTGTTTTTGAGTGGTCGCACCTGCCACAGCCAGCTTGATAAAGCGAAATTTACTCCGGCTGGGCGGATAAGTATAATATTTTTCGTACCGAGGGATATCCTCCTTTAGAAAACTTACTGCGGCTTCAATGGCAGAACGCTCTGCCTCCGTCAAACCTTCCTGTTTGCCCCCTTCTTTTATTTCATTTTTGGCACCCTCTTTTTTTTCTGAGATACCACCTCCCTCAACCTGCGCTTTTCCTCTCTCAGTTTTTTGGGGCTTTGGGGGAGTTGTGGAACCTTTTATAAAGGGCTTTTTACGGAATGCTTCTGGAACCCTGGTAGGGTCATCGGTGAAATGGGTTTTACCTTTTTCATCTTTCCATTTGTAAATGGTAGCGTCTGCATCGACAACCCATATCAATGCAAAAATAATCAATATTGACATTGCTTGTCTGGCTAACATAATTTAACCTCGATAACCGACTCAAAGTACTTTTAAAATTTCCGCTTCCGACACCTGGTCTACAATTTCGATGGAACCTATTTCATTAACCAGAATAAACCTTATTTTACGATTCATAGTTTTTTTATCATGATACAAAGATTCAATCACGGCTGCGGAATCCAATTCCGGCATATCTACCGGCAGGCCCAGATTTTTCAGCAAGGCTTGCAAACGTTTTGAAACTTCTTCCGTGCACTTCCCCATTGAATGAGACAATTGTGCAGCACGCACCATTCCTATCGACACCGCCTCGCCATGGATGAATTGGGAATACCTTGTCAGCGATTCAATGGCGTGACCAAAGGTATGGCCAAAGTTCAGAATCATCCGATAATGGCTTTCTTTCTCATCCTTTTCAACCACTCTCGCCTTTATGGCGCAGGAGACCTCAATGATGTGGGAGAGACATTCGGAATCAAGGTTGAGAATTTTCTTATAATTGGTTTCTAAAAACTCAAAAAGTCTGGCATCGGCGATGACTCCATATTTAACAATCTCCGCCAGTCCTGCCCGATATTCTTTCTGGGGAAGCGTCCTGAGAGTTTCCAGATCCGCCACCACTAAGCGCGGCTGGTAAAACGCCCCAATCATATTTTTCCCCTTAGGGTGATTGACTGCTGTTTTTCCTCCAACACTGCTGTCAACCTGGGAAAGTAAAGTAGTCGGCACTTGCACGAAAGGAATGCCCCTCTGATAAGTCGCTGCGACAAAACCCACCAGATCGCCAATCACTCCGCCACCTAAAGCAACTAAAACGGATTTCCTGTCGCAATTCAATTCCAACAGGTGGTCGTATATTTTTTCAGCCTGGCCCAGGTTCTTGGAGGACTCGCCTTCGGGAACTTCAATGATGTCGGTGGCCCACCCTTGGGCAACAAAGTTTTCCGCCACCTCTTCGCCATAAAGGTCGTTGATAGAAGGGTGGGTGATGATCACAATCCGGCTGGGTTTTAAGACGGCCTTGAGAAACTCACCCGCCCGCTTCCTGAGACCCGAGCCGATAAGAATGTCATAACTTCTTTCACCCAGGTCAATGCTTAAGCGTTGCATAGTCCTATAATATCTTTATGTAAGAGTTTTGTTGTGCGTGAATCTTCCCAGCCTTATTCAAATGGCCTTCAACACCAATTTCAATTTGTTTCAATGATGGTGGGGGTGATAAACACCAGCAGTTCGCTAATCGTATCGGAATCAGCATAACTTTGAAACAAAAGACCCAGCAAAGGTATTTTTGAAAAAAACGGAACTTCCTTTTTATTCTCGGTTGAGGTGCTTTCGTAAATTCCACCTAAAACAGTGGTGTCCCCATTCCCGACTAAAACTTCTGTGTGAGTTTCCTTAGTGGTGATCGTTGGCGTGGTTCCCACCAACTGAGTAAAGTCTGCGGCATTTTTGGTCGCGTCAATCACCAGATAAACCTTGTTGTCGGAGGTGACATGCGGAACGACCTGAAGACTGAGTTCAGCATCAATAAACTGGATCGAGTTGCCCTCGGCCGAAGTTACCTGATATGGGATCTGTCTACCACTTCTTATCCTCGCTTCTTTATTGTCGGCAGTCGTGACTTTAGGGCTGGAAAGAATCCGCCCTTTTCCTTGAGTCTCCAGAGCCTCCAGCCGCATATTCAGACTCAATCCCGGAATCAAGGCTCCCATGGCCATACCAAACCCGGATATATTCCCTGCTTTTTGATTCGCATTCTGGGCTAAATCCACAAGAAAATTACCCCCGGTGGTGGAATTGGGACTTGCGGAGAGCGCTGCATTACCAGGAGTCTGACTATCTAACTCACCGGTCAAGCCCCATTGAACACCCAGTTCCTGGGTAAAAGATTTATTGATCTCAACAATCTTCGCCTCAATCAAGACCTGGGCTGTGGGAACATCCAGAACACTGATGGTCTCTAGCATATTATCCACATGTTGGCGCAGATCATTTATAATTAGTGTGTTGGTGCGAGCATCCACAGTAATTTGAGCATCCGTGCGAGCGCTCTTCAAGGCATTGAGGTTCACCGCAAGCGCAGCGATATCTGCATTATCGATACGAACCACCTCGGTGACCAGATCTTGCGCATCCCGCTCGCTGGCTTTTGCTGCTGCCGTACGGTTTTTTTCAGCAATTCGAGCTCCCTCCTCGACCTCAAGAACTGTTCTGGAAACAACTCGAACAATATTGCTTCCGAAACATTCTCGGCCTAAACCACTGTTGGTGAGAATAATTTCCATCGCCTCATTCCAGGCCACATCCATCATTCTAATATTTACGGAGCCCTTTACTTCAGGAGAAAGAATGACATTGAACCCACTGATCTCCGCAAAGATTCTAAAAAGGTTACGGACATCTGCATTCTGAAAATCCAGAGAAATAGTTTCCTTCTCTCCGTAAAGCATTGGGAAGCACGTATCTTCAGAGTCGGTATTATTTTTAGCCGCGATGACAGATGTCGTGTCATCCTTGGCGATCTCAGGGGTGGTCTCATTTACAGACCTGGCCAACTCCTGGCTCGACACCGACTCTGAGGATTGGAGATGCACAGTTAATTTATTTTTTGTCGGTTTTTGAATTTCATAATCCGCCGACTGGTTGAGAACGATTTCCAGACGTAATACACCGGCCTCTTTAAAATGGATAGGGCGAATGGAATTTACAACCCCTTTATCAACCTGAATGCGGCTGGTCAAGTTTCCCTGATCCATTTTCGGGAAATCCAAAATCAGTCGGAGCGGATTCAGAAGTTTGAACGCAGTGTATTGAACGGGCTGTGTAGACTCGATAGAAACAATGGAGCTTTGCCCGTCTTCTTTTGTATTGAGAAAAATAATTTCCCCAAAAGACTCATTACTCGAACCTCCGTTCTGGTTTTGAGCTAATACCGTTAACGGAACTGCCTTCCCCCCTTCTCGGCCAATGCTCGACTCCTGTTGATGGCCTCCAGGCAAAGCTGCAGAATTTACGGTAGCCACCGGCCAACCTGTCAGAAATAACAAAAGAAAAGTTATCATTAAGTAATGGGATTTTTTGAACATTTGTTTTCTCATGAGTTCGTATTACCCTCGCTAGATGTACTCTGGTAAAATTGGATAATTTTTTGATTCGTCAGGATTCTACCGAGGTAATCCCTGAACTTTTCAATCACGATTACCTGATCGCTGAGTATTTCTTTCACATACCCGAAGGAAGGACCAATCAGGTCGCCTTTTTTCACCGCGTATCCGGTTGTCTCAATCTCAATCATAGCCACCGCTTGCGATTTTTTCTGGATAATTCCCGTCATTCGAAGAGAATCATATTCAACCTGCAGGGGTGACTCATCCATTTTGATATTAGACGACCTCTCCAGCACATCACGATAATCTTCTACAATTCGGGCGTATTCATCATCTTCCAAATCTTCCAATGCTTCCTGGTTGTTAAACAAGACCTCGAAATACTTCAGCTTCTTATAGAGTTTGGGATATTGAGTTTTAATTTTCGTAAAAACCGCCAAGGCTATCGGTGCAATATTTTTCAACTCGCCCCCGAACAGGCGGGGCTCAAGCCTACGTTGATCTCTTTTAGAGAAATCAATCAGCCCCTGATCGTTCACCAAAGGCCGGAATGGATCGCGCTTCCCAATCAGCAGGTATCGTTGACCGGGTGGAACCATGTTTCTCAACAGAGGATACTCCGGTCCACCAGCGTCGATTTCCCTTACTAACTCGACCCGAATGAGCTCGCCCTTATAGAGAACTTGCCTAATCCCTTTCTTGAAACCTTCCAAAACCGTCTGGCTGAACCACCGACCGGCCTGGGAATTTAAAAACCTGGCATACTCCCTCAGGTCTTTATCCTCAAGATTCCTGTAGCTAAAAAGCCGGGCCCGCAAAACAACTTCCCGCATGGGTTCGGTAATGGTTCCCTTTAGTATTCGTAATGCTTTACTGATTTTTTTTCCTTCAAAATTTTCATTAAAGGGATGCATCAATTTTACATACCCCAGAAAAAGCGCTTTTCCAGCCTCCGTCTCATAAGCGGAACGCTCAATCTTCTCTACCAACCTTATTCGTGCCTCGCTGGGAGGCGAGTCCAATAATTTTTTCACGAACAATTCCAACGCTAACCGGTTGGCTGAATCAATCGCCTCATTTTCAAGCCTTAGTATTTTTTTCCCCAATGCGCTTCGATACCATTGAACTACCGATTGAACATATTGAGGTTTGTAGTCTTCAATAAAAGATCGTTTGAGAGTGCCATGAAATTTTCCGGGGGAATAGGCTTTGCGCATGATTCCTCTGGCAAATTCATCCTGCCCTGGTGCCAAAGCACCTTTATCAATATCCCCTGATATTTGCACAATAGATTCGATGTTTCCTAAAATATCTTTAAGCCCGGTGAGTTTTAATAAGGTATTGAGATTATGGTTCCGCAGATCTTCCTGGGCAGGAGGAGTCATTGCACAGACCCAAAGAGGCTGGACCCCTGCCAGAGCTATCCACAGAAAAAATATACTTCTCATATAAAACCTAACTGGCATCTTCAGATATCATCCTTTAAAGAATCTCAATGTCCCTTTTTCTTATTTACCACTTCAGCCTTAGGAGACTCCTTTGTTTTCCCCGCACGATTTTCGGAGCCTTCCAGAAACGAGTAAGTCTTTGCCGTTAAGGTGGTGTTCAAGGGGCCGGTTCCCTTTGCTTTAGAGTTGGGAGCCCGACCCTGCAATATCAAATCTTCAAAACTCACCAGACGCAAAAGATTCTGCATATATTCGATGAAATCAAGCGTGACCCATAATTCTCCATTTATCTGGACTTTCAAGGGAATCTCTTTATAAAAATCTCCGATTTCACCTTCCTCCAGAGTGAGCGCAATCATCTTGATATTCCTGTTCTCACCAAACGCCGCTATTTTTTGCATCAGACCAGGAATCTCATCCTGACCGGGCATTTGGTTTTTAAACGCATCAAACTGGCCCTTAACGCGAGCCATATTTTTTGCCACCTGTCCTTCATTCGCAATAGTAGCCCTGTACCGCTGGAGAGTTCTCTCTGCATCCTTCTTCTTCTTGGTGAAATTTTCAAACTCTTCATTAGAGATACTGTGCAAAGTGAAAAAATAAGCGAGGAAAAGCACCAGACCAATACCTATTGCCCCTGCCAGCAAATGGGTAAATTGAATCTCCTCAAGATCATCGTATGGTAATTTGTCGAACAGTTTTTCCATAATCGTTGATTAAGCCGATTTCTTCTTTTCCGGCATGTAACAATAGATAATAAAGTTATAAATTTCCTGATCTCCAATAACTTCCTGGGCTGATTTATACAGGAATGTTGTTTCATAATAGGGAAGTTCCTGCAGTCTTCTCATGTACTCCACCACTCCCTTTTCAGTCAGGGCATAGCCAGAGACCTCCACAAACTCTTTTGGAGGTGCTACTTTTTTCTTTTTCTTCTTTTTCTTCTTCTTGGCCGGGTCACCATACATGATGACGGGAATTCTTTTTGCCTGAAGCCCCTCTGCGTCCTTCTGAATTATAGAGGTCAGCCACAGACCTTCAGGAACCACCGTATTCAAATCGCTGACAATGGTGCTCGCCGGCATTTGTTTTTCTCGCAAACCTTCGATTCCCGCAATAATGGTCGCCATACGCTTTTGCTTAACTTCCATGGCCTTGATCTTTTCAACGTGGCTTTTTAAACCCGCCACCTGGGATTCTACTTTGCGTGTCTCACTTCTTATCAAGTCCAGGCGAGTCTGCCCCACCAACCAACTACCTATGATAAGAAAAATCGCAGCGATAATGACCGCAGAACATTTGACCACGCGTTTCTGGATCTCGATCTTTCTCAGCTCATATCGATAATCATGGAGATTGATTCGAATCATTTGTAGTCAAACCTCCTTGTGGCCAAACCCAGGGCAACCGTGGACAACCCGCTCATTTCATCTATCAATGACTGATCAAAGTTTTTGGGATTGATTTTGACCCCCCGCATAGGATCCAGAACCTCCACGGGTATCTTTAAATGGTTCGCAAAAAAACCATCTAATCCCCGAATCATGCTTCCCCCTCCACATAATAAAACTCGCTCGATCTGGTGATCGGACAGGGTGCCAAAATAGTCGAATGATTTTTGAACCTCATCTAAAACTTTTTTATAGGCCCGGGTAATGACTTCAATGACCTCCTCTTCTTTAATATCCGAAGAGAACTTACCCCGCTTTATGTCAAGGGTCTGGTTAAAAGGAATCCTGAATTTTGTCATGAGCAAATTAGTTAAATACCCTCCCCCAACAGGAATATCCCGGGTATAGCCCATTGTCCCATCCTGAATAATATTGATATGCGTAAAAGAGTCCCCCAGATCAATCAGCGCGATAGTACCCATTGATGACAAATCAGTGGTCAACCGTGCCGCATTCATCAAGGCAAACACATCCAGATCAATGATGGCCGGTTTCAAATCTGCCTCAAGAAGAATATCCGTTCTCTCATCGATGACCTCTCTTTGAACCGCTACCAGAAGGGCTTCCATCATTTCCCCCTCTTCATTCGAGTCCTCTTTTTGCTCGTCATTGTCTTGCGAGCCATCATCCAGTTCGGATTCGTCTTCCTTGTCAGTATGTATTGCGCCCAATATCTGAAAGTCGAGAGCCACATCATCAATATCAAATGGAATGTACTGCTCCGCTTCCTGGGTTATCTTTGCAGAAAGCTCTTCTTCCGACATTACCGGAACTTTAATTTTCTTTATGAAAACCGCTTCTCCAGCAACCGCAGAAACAGCATAACGGCTTTGAATTTTTTCGGCTTTGAGTAAATTTTTCAGGGCCTCCGTCACCAGAGCGGGTTTCTTGATCGCTCCCTCGACAATACATTCCTTATCCAACGGCATCATGCCAAACCGGATCAGTTCATACTGGCCTTCCTTAAATTCCGTCAACTGAACCAGCTTGATGGAAGAAGACCCAATGTCGATCGCCACTAATGGACTTTTTTTCGATAAAAACATAAAACCCCAAAAAAATTCCGTAAAATTCACCCCAACAGGGGCTCATGCATCCCTTAAATAGCAAACCTTGTACCAAATCCGTCTATTACCCGCAACCTCTTTAAAAATAAGGTATTTAAAAATTACTGCCTGGTACCCCAATTCAATAAGTGAATGATTTTTTAACACTTTTCATAAAAAATCATTCGGGTCATATTTCAACTTTTTTCTCAGCGCGGCATTCAAGTTTCTCTCAATTGTTCCGATAGGCGGAGTTATAGTCAAATGTGGTGTATGGGAACATGATCAAGCGGCGTTCCTTTGACG
>JACKQG010001604.1_pt1 | contig 30918 bp, 13 predicted proteins | sample 8237621 | NCBI WGS metagenome assembly JACKQG01 (sample SAMN15677084, study PRJNA649215) | marine metagenome | biome: marine; feature: Black Sea; material: saline water; isolation source: suspended particulate matter (SPM) from the Black Sea western gyre | collected 2013-06-09/2013-06-10 | depth... | reverse complement strand
GCACGTGGCTAACCTCAATATGACCGTTGTAGACGCGTCGGGCGGCGAGGCCACCGTGACGGTGACCGCGGGCGGGATAAGCGATACCGCGGGCGACCCGATTCCGGAATGCAACGCGAGTGCCGACCTGACCATGCTCACTGGTTGCGGTGACGTCAACGGTGACAGTAGTGTCAACATTGTCGACGCCCTGCTCACGGCCCAGTTCCAGGTCGGGCTGCGCACCTGCAGCCAGATGGCACGTTACGACGCCTGTGACATCACGCCCGACGGCTCCTGTAACATCGCCGACGCGTTGAGGATGGCCCAGTGCAGTGTTGGCTTGATAGCCTGCGATTTTGTCTGCAGTCCCTTGGTGTGTTCGGCACCGCCGGCTGCGATGATGATAGATCTCGGCGGGGAGACCGCTGACCTTCACCTGCCCAGTGGGCAGGCGGAGGTCAGCATCTCGCTGCCGGCGGGTAACCCGGGTCCCGGGCAATTCATCACCGGCGAGCTGGTCATCGACACCGGCTCGCCCCTTGGTGCGTACGGCATAGACATCAACTGCGATCCTGCACTCATGAGGATCGTGCCCCCGGTATCGGGGGGCAACACGGGCGAGTTTTCGGGCTCGCCGGTGCAGAACGTTTCGGGTTGCAGCGCCAGCTTGAGCGGATTCCAGTTCTCTAACCTCACGGGCCCCAGCGGATTGGTGAGCGTGGCCAGCGTACAGTTCGAGGTGCTGGCTTTGGCCGCGCCCGGCAGCACCAGCCTGGTCGACCTGGCCACCTCGGTAATGGCGGATACTTCAGGAAACCCTATTTCAGCCACCGATCTTGATAGTACGGTAACGATTGGTGGCGGCTGCGGAAACGGCTCACTTGAACTCGGCGAACAGTGCGACGACGGCAACAATACCCCCGGCGATTGCTGCTCGGCCTCCTGCACCCTTGAAGTTGGATCCTGCAACGATGGCGACGCCTGCACCACGGGCGATACCTGCCAGGCAGGCTCTTGCGTAGGCGGGACAGCGCCTGACTGTAATGACGGTAACCTTTGTACTGACGACTCTTGCAATTCTTTGACCGGCTGCGTGAACGTGGCCAACACGGCTACCTGCGACGACGGTGACGCCTGCACCACGAACGACCTGTGCTCGGGTGGCAGCTGCCAGTCCGGCGCGACGGCCGACTGCGGCGACGGTAATATCTGCACCGTTGACTCCTGCAACTCGGCTTCAGGTTGCCAGAACCTGCCTTCCAACGCGGCCTGCGACGATAGTAATGATTGCACCGACGACAGCTGCGCTGCCAATGCCTGTAGCAGTACGCCGAACTCGGCCTCCTGCGATGATGGAGATGCCTGCACCACTGGCGATACTTGCGCGGTGGGAAGCTGCTCGGGTTCGGCCGTAGACTGCGACGACGGCAACCTGTGCACCACCGATTCCTGCAATGCAGCCAGCGGTTGTACGCACGCGGCTAACTCGCTTGCCTGCGACGACGGGGTCAACTGTACCTCCGGCGAAACCTGTTCTGCTGGAATCTGCCAGGGCGGCATCCCGGTAGTTTGTAACGACGGAGACGCGTGTACCGACGACCAGTGCAACGAGGCCGACGGATCCTGCTCCAGTTTTGGTAACACCGGGCCGGCCTGCGATGATGGAGATGCCTGCACCGCGGACGACGCCTGCTTCGGTGGCAACTGCGTGGGTGTGACACCGGTAGATTGTGGCGACGGCAACGTTTGCACCGATGACGTCTGCGACCCGGCCAGTGGCTGCTCGAACCCAGTCAACACTGTTGCCTGCGATGACGGCGACGCCTGCACCACCGCTGATACCTGCTCTGCGGGTTCCTGCGTGGGCGGAGCGGCTCCCGATTGCAACGACAGTGACCTTTGCACTGCCGACAGCTGCGATTCGGCGTCCGGCTGCACGAACACCGATGTATCGGCCGACTGCGGTGACGGAAACGTCTGTACCACCGACAGCTGCGATGCTGCCCTGGGTTGCGTAAATGCGCCTAACACAGCTTCTTGTGACGACGGTGATGCCTGCACCCAGGTCGACGCCTGCGATGGCGCTGGCGCCTGCGCTGGATCTGACCCTGTTGTGTGCACGGCCAGTGACCACTGCCACGATGCGGGCAGCTGTGCTCCGGCCACTGGCCTGTGCAGCGACCCTGCCTCGGCTGACGGTACGCCCTGCGATGATGGCAACGCCTGCACTACGGGCGATACCTGCCAGGCCGGCGTCTGCGTGGGCGGTGCGGCGCCGGATTGCAACGACGGCAACGTCTGTACGGCCGACAGCTGCGATGCAGCCATCGGTTGCCAGAGCGTGCCGGTGGCCCTCGCCTGCGACGACGGCAACGCTTGCACGGTCAACGACGCTTGCAGTGGCGGCTCGTGCACCGGCACGACCCGTGATTGTAACGACGGCAACGATTGCACCAACGACAGCTGCGACCCGGCCTCGGGTTGCGCCAGCGTTGACAACACGGCGCCCTGCGATGATGGCAACGCATGCACTACGGCCGACACCTGCGCCGCAGGGTCCTGCGTTGGCGGTGCTGCCCCTGACTGCAACGACGGTAATGTCTGCACTAGCGACAGCTGCGACACCGCGTTGGGCTGCCTCAACCTGGCTAACGCGGTCGCCTGTGATGACGGCGACGCCTGCACGGACAACGACAGCTGCTCGAGCGGGCAGTGCCAGGGCGGCGGGGCTGCGAACTGCGATGACGCCAACCCTTGCACGGTTGATCTGTGCGACTCGGCCACCGGTTGCCAGCACTTCAACGTAGCCATCGCCTGCGATGACGGCGACGCCTGCACGACCGACGACCAGTGCAGTAGTGGCGCTTGCGTAGGCGGCCCTCCGGCCAACTGCAACGATGGTAACGTTTGCACTGACGACAGCTGCGACGCCGGCCTGGGCTGCGTGAACGCGGCCAACACGGCCCAGTGCTCTGATGGCGACGCCTGCACCACCGGCGACATCTGCTCGGCCGGCGCTTGCGGCGGTGCCGACACGTCGGCCGACGACTGTGACGACGGCAATGTGTGCACCACCGACAGCTGCGACGCGGCTTCTGGTTGTGCCAACGTGGCCAACGCGGTGGCCTGCGACGACGGAGATGCCTGCACGACGGTTGATCTATGTGTCAATGGCGCCTGCGTGGGCGCTGTTCCTCCGGATTGCGACGACGCCAACGGTTGCACCGACGACAGCTGCGATAGTTCCAGCGGCTGTGTGACCACAGACAACACGGCCTCCTGCGAAGACGGTGATGCCTGCACCACCGCTGACACCTGCCAGGCTGGCGCCTGCGTGGGCGGCGCTGCGCCGAATTGCGACGATGCTAACGAGTGCACCGACGACACTTGCGACAGTGCCTCTGGCTGTGCGCACGGCAACAACACGGGTAGCTGCGATGACGGCGATCCCACGACAGTGGGTGACCAGTGCGTGATGGGTGCCTGCGTATCCGGCAACTTCGGCTGCCCGGCGGCCCCGGCACTCGAATGCACCCAGCCTTACATGGAGCGTAAGTCCAAGCTGCAGCTTAAGAACAGCAGCCTGGACAGCAAGGACAAGCTGGTCTGGAAGTGGAGCAAGGGCGGCGCTACCACGACGGCAGCCATGGGTGACCCCTTGGCCACTACCGAGTATGCGCTGTGTATGTGGGACGAAGAGGGTGGTGTGCCAGTCCTCGTCATGGAAAACCACGTCCTGCCGGGCAACGGTTGGAAAGGCTCGGCTTCGGGCTTCCAGTACAAGGACCGCGTAGGCGCTCCGAACGGCGTGGGCAAGGTCAAGATGAAGGCCGGGCCCGACGGCAAGGCCAAGTTCCTTATCAAGGCCCAGGGCGCATCCATGGCTATTGCGCCCATGCCGCTGTCGCTGGACGATAAGCTCACCGTACAGTTTGTCAACAACTCGGGCGGATGCTGGCAGTCGGACTTCGGCGCGCCGGCTTCGCGTAACAACACCGCGTTGTTCAAGGGGATTTCTTCCTTCAAGTGACACGGATAGCGGGTGAGCAATCACCCGCTGTGTCGCCCAGGGGGGCGAGTCGACGTCGGCCTGCCTTGGCAACGGGGATGCAAGGTAGACGCGTCGACGAAGGATGCGGCAAAGGGCAGAGCAGAGGCTACTGCGCCTGGCCGTGAGTAATAAATACCCGTTTGGGGGTCATGACAGGTTTCCAAAACGGGGCTAATGTTTTTGATACGAACGATGTGGGGGGTCCCTCCTTGTTCGGGAGTAACTGGAGGTTGAGTCAGATGTCGTTATCAGAAATCCCGCATAATTCTTTATTTTCTCGTGCTGCTGTTTTGGCAGCCACCATGGGTCTTGTTCTTGGCTCGGCCGCAACGGCTTTCTCACAGCCGGCACCTCCGGCGGGTGGTGAGCCGCTGTTCGCTCCTGCACCTCCATCGCTCAAGGGCGCGGTGGTTCCCGAACCGTCGACGCTCGCCGAGTATGTTGTCGACAAGGAGGCCGCCATCACCCTGGGGAAGGCCCTTTTCTGGGACATGCAGGTGGGCAGCGATGGGGTGCAGGCCTGTGCCTCGTGCCACTTCAGCGCTGGCGCCGACAGCCGCGACAAAAACACGGTTCACCCGGGCCCCAATGGTGCTTTTGACAGCCTGGGTCCCAACGGGACGCTGACCGCTGCCGACTTTCCATTTACGAGCTTTGCCGACGGCGACAACCGGCTCTCTGCCCGCACCCATTCCGACGACGTCGTGGGTTCGCAGGGCGTTCACAAGGTGAATTTTCTTGACGTAGTGCTCGGTAGTCCGCTGGCCTTCGACGCCGGCACGGTACTGCTCGATCCTACCTTCCAGGTCGGTGGTATAAACACCCGGCAGTCAACGGGGCGCAACACCCCGTCGACCATCAACGCGGTATTCAACTGGCGTAATTTCTGGGACGGCCGCGCCCAGCCGCTTTTTAACGGTGTCAACCCCAGTGGTGCGCACGATCCGTCAGCCCGCGTGATCGAAGTACTCGTTGGTTCGGACGGCGTCCTGGGCACCTTGGACGACACCGTAGAGGCGGTGTCGGTGCTCATAGACAACGCCAGTCTTGCTTCGCAGGCAGTGGCTCCTCCCAACAGCGAGGTAGAGATGGCCTGGGCAGGGCGCATTTTCCCGAAAGTAGGTAAGAAGATGCTCGCGCCGGGAATCATTCCGCTGGCCAAGCAACTCGTTCACTCAAGCGACAGCGTGCTCGGTACGCTGGCCAAGACCAACAGCAACCCCAACCTTCCCGGCCTCGACACGAGCTACGCTGCGCTTATTCAGCAGGCGTTTGCTCCCCAGTGGTGGGACTCGGACAAGGTAGTAACCTTTCCCGGTACGGTTGCCTGTGGCGACACCCTGGGAATCGACGCTTCGGTATGCACCGGCTTTCCGACGATTTCGGATCCCACCGGTGCGTTGCTGACCACGAACGAGTACACGCTGATGGAGGCCAACTTTTCGCTTTTCTGGGGACTGGCTGTACAGCTTTACGAGGCCACCCTGGTCTCCGACGATTCGCGCTTTGACCGCTTCATGGACGGCGGCGGAATAGGTGGCAGCACCGAGCACCTGCTCAGCGCCGAGGAGAGGCTGGGCCTGGATGTCTTTCGAAACATCGGTTTCGTACCCGGCGTGAGCGCCGGGCTCTGCGTGGGTTGCCACGTTGGTGCGGAGATGTCGGCCGCGGCTACCTCCGCTGTCAACTCGCTGGAGCCGTTTTTTCCGGGTGAACCGCCTCCCGTGCCCGAGTTACCGGTCGAGCAGATGCTCATGGCTTTCGGCGTGGGTCTCAACAACCTGGCTTTCCAGACAGATCCCCTGGCCATATTGCCACCTGATTTCGCGGGCGTGCTGACCTTCGATCCTCGCGGTTCGTTGATGCAGGTAACACAGGACTCGGTGCCCAGTGGAGCCTGCAACCTGGATGGTAGCTGTCCCAACGTTACCACGGCCGGCTTCGACGGTGTGCTCGGTACCGGTGACGACGGAAGTGTACCCCAGCACTGTACCTGTTCTAACTTTGACGATGCCACACAGACCTGTCTTTCGGAGGGCTGCGCCCCGGCGATTTTTACCCGTGACTACCTTGGTACCGCCGGTCAGACCCAGCTGGGAGCCAGTCCCCCGGCCGACTGCGGCGCGGGCTCGACCCTGAGCGCCCAGCTCTTTCCGACGGGAGCCGGCGTCAACATTAATCCGTTGTCTTTCGCCAGCGCGCTGTTCGTGCAGCAGCCTGATTGCTCGGCTGACCTGTCGACCGGAACGCTCGGCCTCGCCCCGGGTAACTACAGCTTTTTTGTAGACGGTATAAACCGCGGCACCATGCGCGTGATTGCCGACGTGATCTACGATTTTGGTTTTTACAACATAGCCGTGACCCCGACCTTTGACGACGTGGGTGTCGGCGGTGAGTCGCCTCCGGGCCAGCCCATATCGGTGGCCAGGCGTGCTGTCATGATGGCTAACGGCGAGGCTTGCGGGCAGGACCCCGTTGCCAACCCACTGGTCTGCGACATGCCCGAACTCACGGGTGCATTCTGCCTGCCCGGTGTGACAGGCAACTGCACTATACAGGATCCGTCGTTCGTGGCGCCCGGCACCCTCGAAGTGGTTGACGGTGCCTTCAAGGTGCCGCAGCTGCGCAACGTGGAATTGACCGGCCCGTACTTTCACAACGGCGGCAAGGGCACTCTCGGCCAGGTGGTCGATTTCTATAACCGCGGCGGTGATTTCCACGAGGACAACCTGCTGCAGCTGGCACCGGAGATAATCTTTCTTGCCATGCCCCAGGGTGACCGTGACGCGTTGGTGGCCTTTCTCAAGACGCTCACCGACGACAGGGTGCGCTACGAGGCAGCGCCCTTTGACCACCCCGAGATTTCCATAGCCGTCGGCCAGGCCGGCGACGATCTCGCCGTGAGCGACACTGACGTTGACGGTAACGCCGACGATGATTTCATTCACCTGGCGGCCGTGGGGGCACCGGGCAACTGCACGGGCATAGACGGCTCAGCGCGCAGCTGCGACGACGGCAACTCGTGCACGGACGACAGCTGCGTGCCCGAGTCCGGCTGCGTGAACGCGCCCAATACCCTGCTTTGCGATGACGGTGACTCCTGTACCACGGGCGACCAGTGCGATGGGGCCGGAGGTTGCGCCGGCGTCGACACATCGCTGGTCGATTGTGATGACGGCAACGTGTGTACCGATGACAGCTGCGATGCTTTCGCCGGCTGCTCGAATACCAACAACGCGGTGGGTTGTAGCGATTCCAACGCCTGCACCACGGGGGACACCTGCAACGCGGGCATCTGCGTGGGTGGACCGCCGCCGGCCTGCGATGATGGCAACGTATGTACCGCAGACCTCTGCGATAGCAGCCTGGGTTGCGTGTCGTTACCGAGGTCGGTGAGTTGTGACGACGCGGATCCCTGCACGATCGACGATTTTTGCGTAAACGCTGCCTGCGTGGGTTCCACGCCCCCGGACTGCAGCGACGGCAATGTCTGCACTGACGACAGTTGCGTGAGCGCGGCCGGTGGCTGTGTGAACCTGCCCAACTCGGCACCGTGTGATGACGGTGATGCCTGCACCACCAACGACACCTGCCAGGCCGGTGTCTGCGTGGGTGGTTCGGCGCCCGATTGCGACGATATCAACGGCTGCACGGACGACACTTGTGACAGTGCGATCGGCTGCGTGAACGCAAACAACACCGTGCCTTGCGAGGACGGCGAGTTCTGCACCGACGGCGACCAATGTTCGGGTGGCTCCTGCCAGCCGGGCTCGGCCAGGGACTGTTCGGATGGCAACGCCTGCACGACAGACAGCTGCGACGAGACAGCCGACCAGTGTCAGAGCGTGGCCGACGATGGCTTCTGCGATGACGGCAACCCCTGCACGAACGACTTCTGTTCGACGGCAACGGGCTGCTTCTACCAGGACAACGGCTTCGCCTGCGACGACGGGGACGCCTGCACGACCAATGACACCTGCCAGGCCGGTGTCTGCGTGGGTGGTGCGGCACCTGACTGCGACGACGGAAACGGTTGTACCGACGACGTCTGCGACAGCGCAACGGGCTGTGCGAACACTGACAACACGGCTGGCTGCGATGACGGCAATGCTTGCACCACGACCGATACCTGCTCGGCGGGTAGCTGCGTTGGCGGCGCCGCGCCCGACTGCGATGACGGCAACGTGTGCACGGCCGACACCTGCAACACGGCCCTGGGTTGTGAAAACACCAACGTGGCTGTTGCCTGCGACGATGGCGACGCCTGCACGACCAATGACACCTGCTCGGCGGGTAGCTGCGTGGGAGGTGCTGCCCCGAATTGCGATGACGGCAACGGTTGCACCGACGACGTATGCAACAGCGCGACGGGTTGTTCCAACACGGACAACACCACGGCCTGCGACGATGGTAACGCGTGCACCACCGATGATGTTTGCGCTGCCGGTTCGTGCGCCGGTGTAGATACGTCGGTCCAGGACTGCGAAGACGGAAATTCCTGCACGCTGGACTTCTGCAACCCGGCCAGCGGTTGCGTGAACGCTGCCACGGCTGGTAGTTGCGACGACGGCGACGCCTGCACGGTTGCCGATCAATGCATCAACGGGTCCTGCGTCGGCGGAGGTGCGCTCGATTGTGATGACGCCAACGGTTGCACCGACGACAGCTGCGACAGCGTGACCGGGTGCGCCAACAGCGACAACACGGCCGCCTGCGACGACGGCGACGCCTGTACCACGGCCGACACTTGCGCGGCGGGTAGCTGCGTGGGTGGGGGCGCGCCGGATTGCGACGATGGCAACGCCTGCACAGACGACAGCTGCGATAGTGCGAGCGGCTGCGCTTACTCTAACAACACCGCCACCTGCGATGACGGTGATCCACTCACCCCGGTAGACCAGTGCGTTGCCGGCCAGTGCGTGGGCAGTGGATTGCAGTGCCCCGCACAACCGATGGAGGGCTGCCGGCTGCCGCTCAAAATTGGCAAGGCCAAGTTGGCGCTCAAAAAGAATGCGCTTGTGACGGCCAAGGATCGCCTGAAGTGGAAATGGGCCAGCGGGTCTGCGACCACGGCCGCCGACTTTGGTGACCTCGCGGGTGGTAGCGGTGAAGGCCTTGCCGTTTGCTTCTACGACGAAGTGGCCGGGCAGGCCTCGCTTATGATGGGCCAGCTGGTGCCCGCGGGTGGTAGCTGCGCGGGCAAGGCTTGTTGGACAGAGACGAGCAGGGTCATCAAGTTCAAAGATCGTTCGGGTGCGGGCAGCGACGGTATAACGGGCATAAGCATCAAGCCCGGCGCCGATGCCAAGGCCAAGGTCAGTGTCAAGGGCGCTGGCACGCGGCTGGGAATGGGCTCGCTGCCCCTGTCGATGGACAGCAAGGCAACCATGCAGGTCATAGCCGGGCCCGGTAGTTGCTGGCAGGCTGATTACTCCTCGGCTTCCAGGAACACCGATGGGCAGTTCAAGGCCAGGAGTACGAACTGATGGAGAGTGTCCTGTCGCCTGGTTTCGCGAAGAGAGCGCTGGCTGGGCTTGCGGCGGTCGTGGTTTGCACGGCCGTTGCGGGCGCCGGACCGGCAGTTGCCGCGTCGTCTGGCCTGGACAAGTGCAAGTTGGCAATAGCGAAGGCCGAGTCCAGGTACACCTCCAAGTACACGAAGGCCTCTCGCCGCTGCATAGACAAGGGGGGCTCGGCGCCTGCCTGCATTGGTAGTACTGCCGGTGACGCTCGCGTGGTGGCCGCGGTGGCCAAGGCCCAGTCACGCGCGAACAAACACGTCCTGAAAAAATGCTCTACCTGGGCGTCCGCTGAAGAGGTCCGCTACGATCTTGGATACGGTTCCAGCTGCCCCGGTATCGCGAAGGCCGGGTACTGTGATTTCGAACTCTCGGGCCTCGATGTTCAGGGGGAAGACAATGACCTGCTCGAGTGCCTGGGGTGTATTCATTCTCACCTGGCCGAATGTTTGACCGCCACCAGCTACAACGTCGCTTCGCCCGGAGGTGATTGTTTCTGATGAGCAGGGACGGTGAGTGCTGGCGATGAAAACTTTTACCAGATTTATTGCAACGCCCTGTGCGGCAGCGACGACAGGACTGCTCTATGCGTTGCTGATGCTGACCGTTCCCGTGGCGGCGCTGGCTACCGACGAAGAACGGGGCCCCGCTAAGCTTCCTTCCGACCCGATTGCTGCCTGTAGCGCCAAGCTGGCTGCCGGCGGGGACAAGCTGCTGAAGAAAGCGGCCAAGGCACTGCAACGATGCCAGCGGGACGACATGTCGACCTCGTGCCTTCTCGACAGGCCGGCGAGCGTAGAGGGGCAGTTGGCGGGCTATGCAACCAAGGCACGTCGTTCGATGACCGGTAAGTGCTCACAGATCGACTACGCGGCTGTCGGATACCCCTCCACCTGTCCGGGTTTCGGCGAGGCCTGCGACTTTGTGGTGAGCGATTGGGATGTGGCCGGTGAAAACAATGACATGCTCGATTGCCTGCTGTGCATGTACGACGCGGCAGCCAGGCGGAGCATTGATTTGCAGGTGGTGGTACCGCGTTGCGGCGACGGCATGGACAACAGGCTCGACGAAAGTTGCGATGACGGTAACGACGATAGCAGCGACGCCTGCCTGGGCGACTGTCGCGCGGCGAGCTGTGGCGACGGTTTTGTATGGGCCGGACAGGAGAGCTGCGACAACGGTGATGCCAACTCCGATACAGAAGCCGACGCCTGTCGCAGCGATTGCACCCCCGCGGTCTGCGGTGACGGGACAGTAGACAGCGGCGAAGAATGTGACGATTCGGGTGAATCGGCCAGCTGCGACAGCGACTGCAGCCTGGCTGCCTGCGGTGACGGGACCGTAAATGCCTCGGCCGGCGAGACCTGCGACGATTCGGGTGAATCGGCTAGCTGCAACAGCGATTGCACTGTGGCCTCCTGCGGTGACGGCACGACCAATACAACGGCCGGCGAATCCTGTGATGACGGCAACGCGGATAACAACGACGCCTGTCTCAACGATTGTTCCCCGGCCTCCTGCGGTGACGGTTTTACCTGGGCGGGCCTGGAAGACTGCGATGACGCCAATACCGACAACAACGATTCCTGCCTTGACAGCTGCGTTGCGGCGGCCTGCGGCGACGGCTTTACCTGGACGGGTATGGAAGACTGCGACGACGCCAACGCCGACAACGGTGACGCCTGCCTGGACAGTTGCGCTGCGGCGACCTGCGGCGACGGTTTTGTTTTTGTCGGCAACGAGCAGTGCGATGATGGGTCGGCCAATTCTGATACCGCGGCCGACGCTTGCCGCTCCGGTTGCGAACTGCCGAGCTGTGGTGACGGGGTATCCGATAGCAGCGAGCAATGCGATGACGGTAACGCCGACGACACCGACTCCTGCCTCGGCTCCTGTGTCGATGCGTCCTGCGGCGACGGTCATGCCTGGGCTGGAGTAGAAGATTGCGATACGGCCGGCGAGAGCGCTTCGTGCAACCTGGACTGCAGCGTCTCGGTGTGCGGCGACGGCAAGGCCAACGCGGCGGCGGGTGAGGCCTGCGACGCGGCGGGTGAGAGCGCGGCCTGCGATCTCGATTGCAGCCTTGCGTTCTGCGGTGACGGTACGACGAACACCACGGCCGGCGAGGCTTGCGACACGGCGGGCGAGAGCGTGACTTGTGATCTCGACTGCAGCCTTGCCTCCTGCGGTGACGGAACAACGAACGCCACGGCAGGCGAGACCTGCGACACGGCAGGCGAAAGCGCTTCGTGCAACCTGGACTGCAGCGTCTCGGTGTGTGGTGACGGCAAGGTCAACAGCAGCGCGGGCGAGCAGTGCGACGCGGCGGGAGAATCTGGCTTCTGCGACGGGGATTGCACGGTGGCTGTTTGTGGCGACGGCACCACCAACGCCACTGCCGGCGAGGCCTGCGACGACGCTAACAACAGCAACGCCGATGCCTGTCTCAATAACTGTGCCTCGGCCAGCTGCGGCGATGGTTTCGTCTTCGCGGGGCAGGAAGCCTGCGACGATGGCAACTCATCAAACGCTGATGCCTGCCTGGTGGATTGCTCGGTTGCCACTTGCGGCGACGGCTTTGTGTTTGCGGGCCAGGAAGCCTGCGACGACGGCAACGCGGACAACGGCGACGCCTGTCTTGACAGCTGCGCGGCGGCGAGTTGCGGCGACGGATTTCTTTTTATCGGCGAGGAAGAGTGCGACGACGGCAACAACAGCGACACCGACTCTTGCAGCGCGGGCTGTGAACCACAGCGTGTAATTTCAGCCGACGTGGTGGCACTGGACCAGGTGCTTACTTACAACCGCTGGGGCAGCCACCAGGCCGCGGGGATGATTTTTGCGCTCCGGCGCGACGTGGTCGACCTGGCCGGTAACCCCATAGGGCAGGGTGGAATGCCAGGCCAGGTAATGCTGAGGCCAGGCAAGCGCCCGCGCCCGCTGGTGCTCAGGGCCAACGAGGGGGATGTTCTGCAGGTCCACTTTACAAACCTGCTGGCACCGGCCAGGCCCACCAACAAGGGAACGACCACGAGGCTGGCTTCGATGATGGTCAACGGCACGCGCGTGCTGGGCGACACCCACGACCCGGTCGTGACCGGGCTCGAGGGAATCGAACCGGGGCAGTCTACCGACTACTGGTGGAAGGCCGGGCACGAGGGCACAAAGTTGTTCTACAGCCTTGCTGGACCGGCTGGCGGTGGTGGCGACGGTGGCCAGCTTTCGCTCGGACTTTTCGGGGCTTTCAACGTCGAGCCCGAGAACAGCAGCTGGTATCGCAGCCAGGTGACAGCGGCAGAGTGGGCGACGGTGCGGTCCCAGGCCGAAGCACCGGCGCTGTTTAACTATGACGCGGTAGACCTGGCCGGAGTGCCGGTGCTGCGCATGCTCAACGACGCTGGTGAACTGGTGCACTCGGATCTCAACGCGATCATCGCCTACGATCAAGCAGCAGATAACGTGCAGTCGACCTCCGAGGCCACCTTCAGGGAGTTCTCTGTAATCTTTCACGACGAGATCGAGCTCACCCAGGGATATCCCCAACTTGATAACGATGTACTCAAGCCGGTGAGCGATTCTTTTGCCATCAATTATGGCTCCGAGGGCCTGGGCTCGCGCCTGCTGGCCAACCGCCTGGGTGAGGGGCCGGCTGCAAATTGCCTGGAGTGCCCCTACGAAGAGTTCTTCCTCGAATCAGCCGTGAGCGGTGACCCGGCCCTGCTAAATGTTTTCGAGGATGATCCCTCCAACGTTCACCACAGTTACATCAACGACAACGTAAAATTCCGCAACCTGCACGCGGGTCCAAGATATACGCATATCTTTCACCTGCACGCTCACCAGTGGCTGGCCAACTCGGGTGAGGGCACCGACGACAACTCGGTATATCTCGATTCGCAGACTATCGCCCCGATGAGTAATTTTACCTACGAGATCCAGTACGGTGGCGCGGGCAACCGCAACAAGGTCGTCGGGGATTCAATTTTTCACTGTCACCTCTACCCGCATTTTGCCCAGGGCATGTGGGAGCTGTGGAGAGCACACGATGTACTGGAGGATGGAACCCGTCGCCTGATGGACGGAGAACTGGGACCGGGAACAAACCCGCTCACCGGGGTGACGGTTGGCGGCACGCCCATACCCGCGCTTGTTCCAATGCCCGACTACGCGATGGCCCCCGAGCCCAGCTACGGGCCGAACGCGTTGCCCGGGTATCCTTTCTACATGGCGCAGGTCGCAGGCCACCGGGCGCCACAAGCACCGTTCGACGTGGCCAGCGACGGCGGACTGCCGCGACACGTGTTTACTGACGGCGGCCAGCGAAGCACCGGTGCGGGGGCTGCCAGTTTTGACTTCCACGTTGAGGTGCAGGTCGCCAACATACAGGTGCTGCCCCAGGAGGGAACGGCGCTTGAGCAGGCCGCGATGGCTTTTCACGCCAGCCCCGGCATGACTACCACCACCCCCGAGGGTGATGCAGCTTTCTTTGAACTGAACGGCTTACCCTCCACCGCCGGTGCACCTTACGCTGAGCCCTGTCCGCCCCTTTGCGGCAGCGCCCAGCAGGGCGAGTACCAAGCAGCCTGCATGGACGGTTGCATGGGTAAACCCTGGGATCCCGAGTGCTCATTGCGTTGTGAAGACTGCACCACGGCCCACCGCACTTACCACGTGTCGTACATAGAGCTCGACCTGTTGGCCAACGCGGCCGGCTGGCACGACCCACAGGGGCGCATAAACGTGCTCGACTCAGACGTTTCTCTTTACGAGGGGCAGTCGACTACGGCAGATCCGTTTTTCTTCAGGGCCAACTCGGGTGAGTGCATCACGTTCAAGCACACCAACCGCGCGCCCAAGGAGTTTGACCTGGATGATTTCCAGGTGAGGACGCCCGCTGATGTGGTCGGCCAGCACATCCACCTTGTCAAGTTCGATGTGACAAGCTCCGATGGCTCGGGCAACGGCTGGAACTACGAAGACGGTACTTACTCTGCTGAAGCCATTGCTGAATGGACGGCGGCCAGCAATGCGCTCGGCGGGTCGGCCACCTCGGCATACGACGCGGCGGGCAACCCCGTCAACGTGTGGGGCGACGGCGCAACCTCGGGGTTGCCCACGACGCTGACGGCCGACGGTGGCTTTCAGACCACCACGCAGAGGTGGTGGGCAGACCCCTTGCTCAATAAGCATGGCCAGGACCGCAGCATAAGGACTGTGTTCACCCACGATCACTTTTTTCCGTCCACCGGCCAGCAGCACGGTTTTTACAACGCGCTCACCATAGAACCTGCCGGTTCGCAGTGGCTCACGCCCGACCTGACCGATGATCTTTCGCTGCCACTCGACCCCGCCCGCGGTGTGGGTACGCAGGCATACATAGTTGCCGCGGACAGCAGGACCTGCACGGTGAGCGGGGAGGCGGTAGCCGTTGAACCGTTGCCCTGCAACTCGGACGCCGACTGCCCTGAAGAAGAATGGTGCATGAATATGGACCACCGTGAGTTTATGATGGCGGTGGCCGATCTTGCACTTCTTTATACGCCCCTGGGTGTGCCCATAGGCGCGCCGGCCCAGCCAGAGGCCATATCGAGGAAAGGTGGAACAGACGTGGTCAACTACCGCAACGAACCTTTTGTCGGCCGCGGTGGCCCTCACCCCGACGCCGATTTGCCGCTGCTGGGAGAGGGTAACGGCGCGCCCTCGGACGTCTTCAGCTCCTGGGTAAACGGCGACCCCTTTACCGAGATATTCAAGGCCCGCGAGGGCGAACGAATGCAGGTGCGGCTTATACAGGGCGCACAGCAGGCCCAGCACAGCTTCAACGTTCACGGCAGTTTGTGGCCCGAGCACATAGACGAATCTGAGTCCCCGATGATCCAGGGCCAACCCATCGGTATATCCGAACACTTCGAGTGCGACCTGGGCGTGGCTCCGCCGGTGACGGGCGGCGGCGTGGCCGATTACCTGTACCATTTCGGTGCCAATGACCATTTGAACGACGGAAGCTGGGGACTCATTCGCGTGTTTGCTGACGGGCTTTCTTTTGATGCCAGCGACTCTGAGCTCAGGTTGGCGCAACTGGCCGCCTCGGCTGCCGGTGAGCGCGACGACTGCCTGGAGGATTCACCCGCGCGCCTGTTCGAGGTCGAAGCCTGGCGGGCCGCCGATCTGCTGCCCGGCGGCAGGCTGGTGTACAACCAGCGCGAGGACATTTACGACCCCAACGCGCGTATCTTCTTGCTGGCCGAGGACCGGGCCGCACTGGCGGCGGGTACCAAGGCCGTCGAGCCGCTGGTGCTCAGGGCAAACTCAGGCGACTGCATCACGGTGTTGTTGACTAACCACATGCCAGACACCGAGGTATCGATGCATCCGCAGCGCGTGTCCTACGACGTACGCTACTCGGACGGTGCCAACGTGGGCTTGAACTTTCTCCAGACCGCTATGCCCGGTGAGACTATCAACTACCGCTGGTTCGCCGGCTATACGTGGCACGGACATTCCGAAGCTGACGAGCTGGGCCCGGGCAACCTGCGTTCCTACGGCGACTTCCTGGTCGATGCTCGGCAGGGCTTGCTCGGCGCGTTGGTAATAGAGGAAGCCGGTGCCAGCTGGGCCGACACCGTGACCGGCACGGCGGCTTCGTCGGGAACAGCGGTAGACGTGACCACGGCTGATGGTGAAACCTTTCGCGAGTTCGTAGTTCTCTACCAGGAAGACCTGGACTTGTTCACGGGCCTGGGAAGGATTCCCGACGCCGACGTTGACCAGGCCGAGAAAGCGTTCAATTACCGAACCGAGAATTTCTGGGCGCGCCTGGGTGCACCCACGACCATTGATCTGAACGACGTGGCGTTCCCGGCCGACTTCTTCAGCGGGCCCATCGAGACACCGTTGTTCAGGGCATCTGACGGGCAGAAGGTTCGTTTCCACGTACTGCAGCCCTCCGGCGGTCCCCTGCAGCACACCTTCCTCGTGCAGGGGCACGACTATCCGGACAACCGCCAGCCGATGCGGGGCAGCGGGGGAGCGAGCGTTATAGCCCCCTTCGTGGCCCGTACCATGGACCTCGAAGGCGGCGCGCGCGCCGGCACATGGCTCTATCACGACGGCACGGGGCACGGTCGGGCGGGTGGCCTCTGGGGCCGGCTGGAAGTCGACTGACGGCTATAGCCCGGCAACTGCCCCGGTCGCTGCCGGATTAATTTGTTCTGCCCCCCGAACGGGGGGTACGGGCTGCTGTTTCCCCGTTCGGGGGCTTGTTGAACTCCCCCGACAGGGTAACTTTTTATAAGGGGTTACAGCTTGCGGGGGTTTCTTAAATACGAACGAAAGGTCGGATTGTCGGTGGCGATCCTGTTGCCGCTGGCGATGGTTTTCGGCTGCCCGGTGCCGGTGGATGCCGCCGATTCCAAGCCCGCGGGCGTTGAATTCTCGGTACACAACCTCGATCCGGAGGCAGGCCAGGCAATCAGGGCGGGCGGCGATCTGTTGGTCAAGTTCAGACTGTCTGATCCCGATTCGGGTTTCGGACTGTCGCAGCTGCACCCGGCTGCCTGGCTCAGCCCGCGCGAGAAAGGCGCTCCCGCCCCGTCGCAGCAGGAGTGCGAAAACCTGATACGGGGCATGGGACAGTTCGGTGTCACGCACGCCGACGACGACCTCAACGGCTACTACATCCTCACGCTGAACGCTGACAATTCTGTTTCTATTCTCAACCCCATGGTCAGCCTGAACACTTCAAACCAGAAGGCTCACATTATCCTGGACGGCGAGGCGCACGCATGGGATTTTGACCCCAACACGGCGCTGGCCTGGGTGACCTTGCCCGACGATAACAAGGTGGCCGTTGTTGACGTGAAGGGCCGACGAGTCGCTGCCTACCTGGCAGTGGGCAACGCGCCGCGGTCGGTAGAAGTACAACCCGACGGTCGTTTTGTGTGGGTGGGAAACGACGATTCGGGTACCGTCAGCGTGTTGGCCCCAAGCGGCCAGGGACAACTTCGTTCGATCGAAGTGGGGCGAGGCCCGATAGATTTTGCCTTCGACGAACAGGGGCGCTACGTGATCGTGTCAGCGGGGGGTGCCGGCCGCGTGTCGGTGATCGATACGGGGAGCATGAAAGTCGTGTCTTCTCTTGAAGTGGGCGAAGGCTCACTTCAGGTCGCCTGGGCGGAGCTGGCCGGCGCTTTTTACCTGCTCAACCCTTCGCGCAACACGGTTACGGTTGCTTACCCTCGCGAGGGCCGGGCCGCCGTGGAGATCGATGTCGCCGAGGGCGCTACGACGCTTGAAGCCGATCCGCAGGGGCGCTGGGTATTCGTGGTCAACCCCGAGGCGCGGGCCGTTGACATCATCGATACCGCAGCCGCGAGGCTGTCGCGCAGGGTAGCGCTCGAGGAAAAACCCAGCCACGTTCTTTTCAGCTCGATCTTCGCCTACGTCTACCACGCCGACAGCTCCAACCTGTCGCTGGTAAAGCTCTCTGCGCTTGCGGATGCTGAAGCTGCACCGGTGCTGATCATCCCCATGGGAGTTGAGCGACCCGAGGGAAGACTGGCGCGCCCGGGCCTGTTGCCCATGGACGTTCTGCCCGATGAGGGCGGCGCCGTGGTGGCCAACCCGGTCGAGAAGGTCATCTATTTTTACACCGACGGAATGATGTCTCCGATGGGTTCGTTCAAGACCTGGGCGTCTAACCCGCTGGGCGTGATTCTCTACGACCGCTCGCTGCGGGAGCGCGGCAACTCGGGCGTCTACGAGACGGTTACCCGCCTGGACGAACCCGGGGTGTACGACGTCCCCTTCGTGCTGGCCAGCCCACGGGTAGTGACCTGTTTTGAGTTCGAGGTCGCGGGAGAGCCCGGCCAGGGGGAAGCGGTGAAGCCGTTGTTCCGCGGGCTGTTCGTGGGCGAGGATCTCGCCCCGGGTGACGAGGTGACCCTGCGCTACCAGGTGGTCGACGGTCGAGATGGCCGACCCCTGACCGGTCTCGACGACCTGAGGTTGATAGCCTTTCGCGCGGGCGAGAACTGGAGCGCGCGGTCATGGACCAGGGAAGTAGAAGACGGTGTGTACGAGGCCGGCGTTACCTTTCCGCGCGGCGGCCGTTACCTGGTGCAGGTGGAGGCACGCTCGCTGGGTATCGCTTTCGGCGATGCTGGAAGGGACTATGCCGATGTGTCGCAGGGAGCGGCGAGATGAAACAAGGCTTGTTCACAGTGCTGCTATCGGCTGCGATGCTTGCTTGTCCGTTCTTGGTACGGGCGGCAACCGCCGCGGGCGTGGGCGCAGTGGGAAACGACGCTCCCGACGTCAGGCTTATCGACGTCCCGCTGCTCGACCAGGATGGCAATCGCATGATGCTGGTCGGCGACCTGGTCGGAGAGCAGATCGTGGTAATGAATTTCATTTTTACTACCTGTCCGTCGGTGTGTCCCATGCAGTCTGCAATTTTTGCAGGCCTGCAGAAGGAGCTGGGTGATCGCCTGGGCAACGAGGTCAAGCTGTTGAGCCTGAGCATAGACCCGGTCACCGATGTGCCTGCGAGGTTGGCGGAAACCGCCGCTCGCTACGGGGCGCGAGAGGGCTGGACCTGGCTCACGGGCGAGAAGGCCGACGTCGACAGGGCCCTGGTCGGCCTGGGTGCGTACTCGAGCGAGGTCGAATCGCACCCGGCGATGATCCTGGTGGGAGACGGCCGCAGGGGCGGTTGGACACGCTTTTACGGTTTTCCGCGCCCGGTAGACGTACTGGCGCGCGTGGATGAGCTCGCGGCCGCACGGATTGCCAGGCCGGGAGCGGTTGCCGCGGAGCCGGCGGAAGAAAACCAGCGATGAAATGCTCGGCCATTAAATTTTTGACCATCAGTTCAGCAACGGTGAGCGTGACGGCCCTGCTGTGCTTCCTGTTGCTTGCGGTAACCCGTGCCGCCGCTGCCGCCGATACTCAAGCTGCTACCGTCCCTGTCACTGCCGACCGGGATGGAAACGAGGCCGCACGAAGCTGGTTCACTGAATCCATCTTGCTTGACCAACGCGGTCGAGAGCTGAAATTCTACACCGATGTTCTCAAGGACCAGGTAGTGGTCGTTAACTTCATCTTTACCCGTTGCCCAGGGACATGCCCGGTACAGACGGCCAAGATGTCCGAACTCTACAAGGAGCTCGGTGGAGAAATGGGGAAGACGGTGCGCTTCGTATCGATCTCGGTAGACCCGGACAACGACACACCGGCGAAGTTGCTTGAATTTGCTGACCGTTACGATGTCGGCGACGGTTGGTTTTTTCTTACCGGTGAACAAGAGAGCCTCGACCAGGTAACGCGCAGGCTCGGTGCTTACAATAGTCTTGTCGAGGCGCACTCGCCCTTGTTCCTGCTCGGCAATGTGAGCCGCGAGCACTGGGTAAAAATGCGCCCGAGCGCTTCGGTGGCAACGCTGGCGGGCGAAGTACGAAAACTGCTCGCGGTCGATATAGAAGATGGCTGACAGGGTGACGACTGCACTGCCAGCGCGGTTACTGGCCGTGGCGGCCTTGGTCGGGGTGCTGGTTGCCCTGCTAGCCGATCCGGCTGTGGCTGGCTGGGGCGAACAGGAGCAGCGCGGTAAGTCCCTTTACGAGCAGGGCAGGGCCACGGGCCAGGTGAAGGCAGTGCTGGCGGGGCCGGGCCTCGAAGTTGATGCGGCCCAGTTTCCCTGCGTGAACTGCCACGGCCACGACGGTGCGGGTGTCATTGAAGGTGGCGTCACCACTGCCGACATAAGGCCGTCGCGCCTGGCGTTCGTGGCCGATGCCGCCAGGGATTTCGGCAGGCAGCGGCCGGCATACGACAGCGAGGGGTTGGCAAGGGCGATCAGGTCGGGTCTCGACCCAGGTGGCAACAGCCTTCACCCGGCCATGCCTCGCTACCGCATCAACGACGACGACATGGCCGACCTGCTGGCCTACATGCGCCACCTGGGGCGCGAGCCCGTAGCAGGGGTAGAAGAAGAGTCGGTGAGGGTAGTCGCGTTGCTGCCCTCCGCAGGACCGTTGGCCGCCCCGGCCCGCGAGGTTGGGCGTGTACTCGCGGCCTTCGAAGAATACAGCAACGAACAGGGCGGGGCCTACGGTCGGCGCCTGCTGTTGGAGCTCAAGCACTACGATCCATCGGTCGATGCCGGTGGCGTTGCCGCGGTGGACCAGGTGCTGGCGGGCGAACGCCCGTTCTGCCTTTTATCGGGCATGGGCCTTGGGGCCGCTGCGTTGGCCACGCTTGAACAAGCAGGCGTGCCGTTGGTCGCGCCGCTGGCGGTGCCTGCCAGTGACGGCTACGGCGCCGCCCGAAACACTTTTTTTATTTTTAGCTCCGTGGCCGACCAGGCCAGGGTGTTGGTCGATCATCTCGTGGCCGAGCTACCCGGCCTGGGCGGGGGCGCAGTGCTGCTGCACGACGCCGGGCCCGAGGGGCTGGCGGGTAAGCTGGGTGTAGAAAGCCAACTGTCCGACTACGACCAGCCGCTGTCGGCAAGTCTCCAGCTGGCAGCTGCCGGAGGCGTCGAGGCCGTCGTGGCTGAGCTCGTCGCAACCGGAACAGCGGGCCAACGACCCTCGGCTGTATTTTTCTTTGCCGATGGAGAGCGAGCGGCAGAGTTTCTGCGCCTGGCCGCCGCTGAAGACTGGCACCCGCTTCTGCTGGGACCGGCCGAAAGGCTGTCCCCGGGGCTGGTGGGCCTGCCACCGACTTTGCTCGCCGGGCTGCGCCTGGTTTCGCCCTCCGGGGTGCCCGATCTCGACGCCGGCCGTAGCAGGGAGTTCCTCGCGGTGATGGAAAGAGAAGGAATCGCGGGCCGCTACCGCTCGTTTCAACTCTCGGCCTGGGCTGGAGGCCTGTTGCTGAAAGAAGGGCTGCTGAGATCCGGCCGCCGTCTTACCCCGCCCCGTTTCATGGCGGCCCTCACCGGCCTGCGCGGGTTTGATACCGGCTTACTGCCGCCCTTGTCCTTTGACGAAAACAGCAGGGTGGGTGTGGCCGGCGCCACGGTGCTGAGGTTCTCGAGCGCCACCGACGGCTTGTTCGTGGCCCGCCCCTGGCGCGAGCCGCTGTTGGCTTCGGCTGTCGTAGAACCTCAACTGTAAAGCATTTCAAAATCTTCTGCCCCGGTCGGTTTTATACCTTCGTAGCCTCACACTCCCTTCTCGACCCTACGCGTAAGTGCGTGTTTTCTCGCATGTCTGCAAAATCGCTTTGCCGGGCTTGGCTTGGCAGGGGGCAATCTGCTAAACGCCCGGCTCCGGCTGGACTGTCTTTCTATGAGACGGTCGGCGCTCGGAGTGCTGAGTGGGGTCGAGTCGTTACAAGGTCGCAAAGGTTGCGTGCGTGGGCTTTTTATTGTTGGCCCTGGCGCCAGTCCTCGGTTTTTCTCCTGCTCCTGCCCCGGCAAGCGTGGTCAACGGGGTGGCCACTTTCGACTACCCCGAGGTGGGTATGTTGTTGCACGGCAGCAACCCTTGGAACTCGGGTATGACCTGCAGTGGCACGCTTATCGGCTGTCGCAGTTTTCTGACCGCCGCCCACTGCGTCTGCCCTTGGGGCGGTGAGTTGTGCCAGGGGGCTGGCGCACCTTACAAGGGCCTGTACTCGGTCTACCTGCAGGGCGCAGGCGTGTACCGGGCCGAATCTGTTCGGGTGAACCCGGGCTACAGCTACCCCGTTGGCGATCTCGCGGTGGTGACCCTGGATCGCCCGGTAGAAGGCATTGTGCCGGCCGCGATGGTCGGCGTCACGCCGGCGGTAGGCAGCGCGGCAGTGGTGGTGGGCTATGGTCGCAGCGACGGCGCGGCTTCTGATTTCGGCATCAAGCGGATGGGAGACGTCACCACGGTTGGCTGCGAGTTAGGCGACGACAATGGCAACGTCTGTTGGAACTTTGACGGCAGCGCTTCGAATACCTGTCACGGCGATTCAGGCGGCCCGCTGTTCGTTGACCAGGGCGATGGCCCGAGGCTGGCAGGTGTGACCTCGGGTGGCACCCAGCTCGACTGCGGTCCAGGTGATCACAGCTTTGACACCAGCGTCGCCGCTTGGACTGACTGGGTGAACAGTGTTGTTGATGAGGCCGCCGGCTGCGAAGGAGCCGAACAACAGGCAGCCCTGATTTTTGACGCATCGGCCAACGTGGGCTTTGCCGATGCCCTCGCGGACAAGAAGGACCAGGACCAATACCAGTTTACCGTGCCTGCCGGTTCCTCCGCCGTGTCAGCAACCCTCAATTCCATCGACGACAGTCGCAGCGACCTGGACCTTTACCTGCGCGCAGGCTCGCCGGCCAGCGAGGACGACTTCGACTGCCGCAGCATTGGTGGCGGCCCGTTTGGCCACTGCTCGGTCGCTGAACCCCTCACCGGTGACTGGTACGCGATGGTGGCCTCTGCGAAGGGAGCTGCCGAGTACCAACTGTTGGCGGTGTCGCTGCCCAGCCCGGCATCGTCCTGCGGCGATGGACTGCGCGAGTACGGTGAAGATTGTGACCAGGCCGACGACCAGGCCTGCCCAGGGCAGTGTGACTCGTCCTGCGCCTGTCCCCAGGCTTGCTTGGCCAATCTCTTCGAGGTTCGCAAGCTCGTTGCCCGTAACGGGAGGCTTGTCCTCAAGGGACAGCTCCTGGATTACTTTGGCGACTTTACCAGCGCCGACCCCAGGCTCGATCTATCTCTGGTCGAGCTCGGCGGCCTGCAGGGCCAGGGCTTGTTTATTCCCAGCGGCGACCCTGGTTGGGATCGCTCGCGTCCGGGGCGCGGGCGTTACAGTTGGAAGGGAAGCGCCCACGGTCTAGCTGCCAGGGTCAAGCTGACGGACCGGGGCCGCAGGAAAGCGGTCTGGAAAATAAGCGCTCGCTTGAGTCTTGACGGTGGCGATGCCCTCCCCAGCACCAGCCTGCGACTGGCCTTTGGCGGGCTCTGCGCTGTTTCAGACGGTTTGCGCTGAGCGCTTTTTTTGCGCCCGTGGGCTGCGTGGGCCCGGTGCTGTCTTGACTAGCGGGCAAAGCTGTCTCTATTGTCAATGAGGTCGCCCGCGCGGCTGTTTCTCCCATGGCAGGCAGCGACGATTCCAGGACCTTGAAAGAAAGCGTGCAGGCCCTCCTGGCCGAAGGTGACAAGGCTGCGGCCCATCGCCTGCTCGTTGAACGTTGTTTTGCAGGAGCGCCTGCCCACGAGTACCGCTGGTTGGCCGACCGGATGGCCGAGACTTCAGTTGACGCAGTGACCTTGAAGGTCGCGTTTCTTTCTACTTACACCGTCGAGCCCCTGCGCGAGCTTCTGCGCGCGCTCGCGCTGGCCCACGGGGTGGCCGTGGAGTTCTACTTCGGCGGCTTTGGCCAGCTGGAGCAGGAGGTGCTGAAGCCGGGTAGTGGACTCGAAGCGTTTGAACCCGACGCCGTGATACTGGCCTGGCGACTTGAAGACTTGCTGCCGGGCCTGTCCGGGGTCGGCGGTCGCGGCGACGAAGACAGCGTGCTCGAGACCCGTCTCGCTGCTTTGCTGGACGGGCTTGCCGACGGCTACCAGGGCAGCACGGTACTGGCCCACACCTTTGATTGCCCGGCGTCGGTGCCCATGGGTGTGATCGACTACGAACAGCCCGGGGGCCTGCGGGCGCGAGTTGAGCACTTCAACGCAGTGCTTCGTCAATGCGCCGAGTCGAGACCGGCGTTGCACCTGGTCGACACCGAGCGCGTGGCTCGGCGCGCGGGCGCGGCCTGGTTTCAACCCCGTCACTGGTACTCGGCGAAGGCGCCGCACGGGCCGGCCGCCTTGCTCGAGCTGTCGCGCGAGTACGCCGCTTACCTGCGAGCGCTGGCCGGCAGAACGGCCAAGGTCGTGATGCTCGATCTCGACAACACGCTGTGGGGTGGTGTACTGGGCGAAGACGGCGCCGACGGTGTTGAGCTGGGCCCCGACTACCCGGGCAACGCTTTCGTGGCTTTTCAGCAGGAGCTCAAGGGGCTGGCGGCCCGTGGCGTGCTCCTGGTGCTCAACAGCAAGAACAATGAAGACGAAGTGCGTGGGCTCTTTGCTTCGCACCCGCACATGTTGCTGGGGTGGGATGATTTTGCCGCCAGCAGGATCAACTGGCAGGACAAGGCGAGTAACACCGAGGAACTGGCCGATGAGCTGTCGCTGGGACTGGACAGCTTCGTGTTCGTGGACGACAGTCCGCACGAGCTGGAGGTCGTCGGATCGCGCTTTCCGGGAGTGAGCACAGTGCAGGTTCCGGCCGACCCCGCCGAACTGCCGGGCCTGCTCTCGCGTCGGGGCTATTTCGAGTCCCTGTCGTTCAGCGCCGAAGATTCACGCCGCGGTGAACTCTACCGAGCCGAGGGCGAGCGTAAAACCCTGCGCGGCAGCAGCCACTCGCTCGACGATTTCTACCGCTCTCTCAACATGCGCCTGCGCGTGCACGAAGTGGGCGAGGGCGAACTGGCTCGGGTGGCCCAGCTCACGCAGAAGACCAACCAGTTCAACATGACAACGCGGCGTTACAGCGAAGCCGAGACCGCGCTGTTGTTGACTGACGATGCTACCGTCGTACGGGCTTACTCGCTGGTGGATCGTTTTGGCGACAGTGGCATTGTCTCGGTCGTTATCGCGCGCAAGGGCTCCCAGGCATGGGAGCTGGATAGTTTTCTCATGAGCTGTCGGGTCATAGGCCGCACGGTCGAGACCGCCATCCTGGCGCTGATTGCCGACGAGGCCCGCGCTGCCAGTGCCGGGACACTGGTCGGCGATTTTTTACCCACGAAAAAAAACGCACCGGCCTCCGGTGTCTACGAGGCTCACGGCTTTGTTGAGAACGGTGGCGCTGACGGCGAAGGCGGACGACGCTGGAGCCTCGACCTTGGTGGCGACTCGGCGCCCAGGGTTCCTGCCTGGATAGAGATAGCCGACTGAACCGGTCAGGCGGCGCGGCTGGCGTGTTCGTTGTTACGTGCCGCGGCTGCGCGGGACATGCCGGTCGAGTCCAGCGCGTGGGCGATAAAGTCGTTCACGCCACGGTCGAGGTTGAACGACAAGTGCGTGCCCTGGTACCAGTGCAGGTTCGGGCGTTCCCAGTGGTGCCAGAGCTCATTGACCTGTCCGCGAGAAACCAGTCGATCTGCCACACCTGCAAATATGTGTCGCCCGCGGTGAGGCGTCCGGCAGGGCAGTGCCATGGGTGAGATCACTCTCTGGAGGTTGTCGATCATCGTCCAGTTGACCCCCGCGCGCTCGAGCCAGGTGCGCACAGAGCTAGGCAGGTGCTCACGCGCCAGTGCCGAAAAACTGGTGGCAGGTATGCCGGCGATCACGCAGTCGAGGGCGCCGTCGAGGCTACTCAGCAGCGAGGCGTGGTAGCCGCCCAGCGATATACCGTAAGCGCCCGTCGACACCGCTTCGCCGGGGCCCCGGACCCAACTCAGCAGGCGGCGCAGATCCCAGATGCCCTGCGATACCGCGAAGAGCGTGTCCATGGAGTCGGCGACCATGAATCCCTCGCCGCTGCGATGGCGCCCGGCACGCGGACCGTGCAGGGGCAGTACGGGCATGACCAGGTTCAGCCCGAGCTCTTCGTGCAGGTAGCGGGCGTGGAAGGCCGCAAGCCCAGCCGAGGCCTGGCCCATTCGGTAGCCGTGTATGCACATCAGCCACGGCCGCGGGCGGTCGTGGTGGCGCAGCAGCCAGGCGTGTCCCTTGCGGTTGGCGCTGCGGGCCAGCCAGCGGTCGGCCCCCGGCTCACCGCTGCGCGGCTGGTAGTCACTGTCAAATTGCAGGTGCTCGACGTCGAGCCCCAGGACCCTGCGGCGAAAAATCTGCGGCGAAGTGATCGGCGGTGGCTGGCGGTGGTAGAGAGCAGGATTGGCGCTCCAACCACGTGACTCGTACAACTCGGCTGCCTGCTGAAACTCACCTCGCACGCGGTGCAGTTCGGCGGCAGAGGGCAGGGGAAGATTGGGTACGAGCATCGCGCGGACGGTTTCGTCTATGGCGACCTTTACTGCCATCGACAGGTTGGGCTTGACCAGCGGCATACCGTCACCGGGGCCACCGAGGCCGGCGAGATCGCGCCAGCTCAGGGCCATGAAGCCGGCCGTTCGCAGGCCCGGCATCGCGAGCGTAGTACCGCGCTCGGCAATGTGAGCCAGCCTGCGCGCGAAATCGCTGTTGAGTACAGAAGCCTTACTTGAAATAGCCACGATCACCCATGCTAGCCGACAGGGGAGCTGACTTCTATGGACTGTTTTGAGCTTTACCCGTGGGGCCCTTTTTCACGTGGTTTTACGGGATGTTCGCAGCCAACTTTTTTGGGTTACCGGGCTTAGAAACTCTCGCTCCAAGGCCTCAGGTCAAGCTCGTGGGTCCACGCTGAGCGTGGCTGCAGGTGTACGTTCCACAGTGCATCGGCGATGGCGTCGGGATCGAGCATGCCACTTTCACCCTTCTGCTCTGCGAGGTCAGGAAAACGAGAGAGCAGGCGCTCGCCGGCTATGCCGCCGTCGACCAACATGTGGACAACGTGCAAGCCTTTCGGGCCCAGCTCCCTGGCCATGGACTGGGCCACCATCCTCAGGCCGGCCTTGGCCGCGGCAAAGGCACCGAAGGCCGCGCTGCCGCGCAGCGAAGCGCTCGCCCCGGTAAAGCTGATGGTGCCGCCCTCGGGAAGCATGCGTCGCGCTGCCTCGCGTCCGACAAGAAAGCCGCCGAGGCAGCCGACCTTCCAGGCTTTTTCGAACACCACCGTTTCGGTGTCTACGAAAGGCGATATGACGGCGTTGCCGGCGTTGTAGGCAACCAGCACCGGCGGTGACGACGCGTCGGCCTGCACGCGGTCGAACAGGGCTGCTACCTGTTCTTCCCGGGTGGTATCGGTGGCCACGGCGACCGCTCGGCCGCCCCTGGCCGCAATGTCTTCGGCCAGTTCTTCGAGGCGCGCCAGGGTTCGGCCGGCGGCGTAAACCGTGGCCCCCGACGCTGCCGCCCGTCGGCAGATTGCTGCGCCCAGGCCACGCGCGGCTCCGACGCCGACCACTACTACCGGCCGCTGCTCAGGCACGGGTGCCACCGTCCACGCGTATGTATTCTCCGTTGATGTGGATGCCGTCTTCGGACACCAGCATGGCTACCACTCCTGCCACGGCTTCGGGCGGTCGTGCCCCGGTGAGTGACATCACCCGGTAGAGCAGCTTGAGGTCAGCTCCCTCGGGAAAGACGAAGTTCTCGGTCATGCCAGAAGTGATGTCGCCCGGGCAGATCGCGTTTATTCTCAGGCCGCGCTTTCCGTACTCGACCGCCAGGGTGTAAGTCAGCGCCAGTACGCCGCCCTTTGATGCAGCGTAGGCCAAGGAAAACGGCTGCCCGCTCAGGCCGGCGATGGACGCCGTGTTGACGATAGCTCCCTTCGTTTCGACGAGGTGGGGGAGCGCAGCCTGGCACATGAGGAAGGTACCGGTGAGATTGATGTCAATCATGCGCTGCCAGGTTTCAAGGCTGACGTCGGAGGCGATGTCGGCGTGCAGCACGCCGGCTATGTTGCACAGCGCGTCGAGTCCGCCGTGACGTTGCACGGCCGCGTCCACGCAGGCGTCCACCTGCTCGGGATCGGCCACGTTGCAGATCATCGCCGACGCTGTTCCACCGTCCGCGCTTATGCTCTCGCAGGTGGCCGCGAGCCCGGCCTCGTCGACGTCGCTCGCCAGTATCTTCGCTCCCTCTGCCGCCAGCCTGGTGGCGGAGGCGCGGCCTATGCCCGAGGCGGCTCCGGTAACAAGTATTGATTTTTCAACTAAGCGTTGCATGCCTGGATGTTCTCCTACCAGAGGTAGTGTAGCCCGGCCGACAACGTACGCCGCTGACCCGGTTGAATGTAGTGGTCGTCGTCGCTGTCCGCCACGACGGTGGAAACGTGGCGCCGGTCGAGCAGGTTTTCTACTTCCAGCGTGATTTCGAGCTGCTCGTTCAGCTGCCAGCCAGCGGCGAGGCTGTACAGTTCCCAGCCGGGTACCGCTTGCGTGCCGAGGCCATTGGCCGAGTAGTCGTTGACAAACTCCATGCCCGCGCGCGCCCAGCAGCCGTCCTCGTGGCGGTAATCGAGGGCCAGGCCGCCGAAGCGTGGCGGCACGGCTGGCATCTCGTTGTCGCCGAACAGCGGGTCGTCGACGTAGTGAAACTCCACCGCGTTCAGGGTCAGTGACAGGTCCAGGCTGTCGTCGCCAGCACCTCCGCGGCGCTGGGCTATCCCCCGCGCCAGCAGCAGGTCCAGGCCCAGCTCAATTCCCTGGTGCCGGGAGGCCGACACGTTGGTGAAACCTGGTATCGTGAAACCGGCGCCGGGAAAGGGCGTGGTGTTGATGTTTATGATCTCGTTGCGCAGTTCGCTGTCGTAAACGGCCAGGTCCCAGCGCAGGCGTTCGCCTTGCTGGCCGCGCCAGCCGGCTTCGAACTGCCAGGCGCGTTGTGGTCGCAGGGTGTCGAGATCGCTCTCGAGGTTTCCGGTCGACGTTATCTCGAGCAGCACTGCCGGCTCGTAGCTGTGCGATGCCGACAGGTAGACGTGGTGATTCTCGCGCGGGTGCCAGGAGAGTCCCAGCGACGGCGAGGCCGACCAGTAGTGGGTGCCGTCGTAGTCGTCCGACAGTCGGTCTTCGCGCGAGCGGTGCGAGTACTGCACGCGCGCCCCGAGGTCGAGGTCAACGCGCTGGCCCAGGCGGACGGACTGGTCGGCGTAAAAAGCCGCGTTGATGGCTTCGCCGACGAAGCGGCTGCGCAGGTCGCCACGCAGTCCGCCGTTGGGGCGGTATAGCGAGCGCAGCTGGTGAGCCCTGGACAGCTTAACGCCGGCGTCCAGTCGCCGCAGGCGCGAATCGGTGTCACCTCGCGACAGCAGCCTCGCCTCGGCCGAGAGGTTGTCGAGCTGCCAGTCGATTACACCAAAACTGAGAGGCTGGTCCATGTCTTCGTAAGCGGCTTGTCCAAACAACGACAGGGTGGACGACGGCGACAGTGGCAGGTCCAGTCGGCCGGCGGCGCGGTAGTACTCGAGATCTCGCGCCGCGCCCTGGTCAACGTAACTCTGTTCGGCCGCGCGGTCGTCGATGGAATAACTGTCGGTACAGGGTGCCGGTGGTGCAGGGCAAGAGGGCGTGAGAGCACCGGGCAGGTCGGTGTTGCTGTGCGCGTATATGAAATCGCCTCTCAAGGAGCGGCCCTGTTCAAGGCGTCGCCCCAGCGACGCGTACACGCGCTGCCGGTCCCAGGCCGAGTGGCGACGAAAGCCGCCGCTGCTGCTATGGCTGACGGCCAGCAGCGAGTCCGTGTTCTCGTTGGCGTGGCCGGTGCTGACGTGAAACTTGCGGCTGTCCCAGCTACCGGACTCAAGCCAGGCTTCGCTGCCCGAGCTCCCGTTGCCGGCAAGATCGTGGCCGGTGCGGGAGATCATGTTGATCGCACCGCCCAGGGTGTCGCCGCCCCAGCGCCGGGCCTCGCCTCCGCGATAGACTTCAATCCTTCGCAGGTTGAGCAGGTCGAGGGCCTCGGTCTCGGTAAAACCGTCGGCACCGGTGAACGGAAAGCCATCGATGAGCACGGTCACGCCGCGCAGGCCGAAGTTGCTGCGCAGGCCAGAGCCCCTGATGGACAAGCGTTCCTGCTCGCCCGTGAAGCGACGCAGCAGGAGCACTCCCGGAACCCCGGTCAGCACGTCCTTGAGGTCGTGGGCGCTTGATTTTTCGATACTTTCGCGGTCGACGAGGCTCACGCCGCCCGGGCGCTGCTCGATCAGAAGGCGCGCGCTCTCTTCGTCGGCGAGGCGCTCATCGGCCACGCGATGGTCATCGACCAGCACGGCCGGAAGCAGGGCTGCTTTTTCGCTGGCGGCTGTTTCTTCGCCGGCGGCCACCCCTGGCGACGCTGTCACGAGCGCAACCAGGACGAGCAAGGCGAAGTTAGCAAAGTGAAAACAAGACGCTGCAGCTAGAGACGATTGAATTTTCACGAGTTTTTAAGGCGACTCCCGTGGACACGCACGGCCGTGGGTTTCGTCGTTCGGGCCGCGCAGCTATATCACGGGGGGCGTTGCATGAAAGAAGCACCCCCAGTTCCGGGCCGGGTAGACGTGGCCAGCATAGGTGAAGACCTGCCCCTGCTTGAGGGCATACGTACCACCTTGTCGATACGTCGGTTACGCCCCGAGCCGGTTCCGCCGGGTTTGCTGCGCAAGGTCTGCGAGGCGGGGACCCTCGCGCCCAGTGGCGGGAACCCCCCGGCCCCGGGCTTTTTGGGCCCGGGCCCGGCCCCACCCCCGGCCCGGGGGGGCCGAAGGCCACCCGCCCGCCCTTGCCCCCGCCACGCG
>JACKQG010001603.1_pt1 | contig 30935 bp, 29 predicted proteins | sample 8237621 | NCBI WGS metagenome assembly JACKQG01 (sample SAMN15677084, study PRJNA649215) | marine metagenome | biome: marine; feature: Black Sea; material: saline water; isolation source: suspended particulate matter (SPM) from the Black Sea western gyre | collected 2013-06-09/2013-06-10 | depth... | reverse complement strand
AGCTTGTTCATTAATCGTGAAATAAGGTAAATTATAAATGCAAGGGGAAGCCGGATCATGGTTTAATTGTCTTGAAAGGAGTCAATTATGAATCGGACACTTCTAAAGCCCCTCTTAATTACTATTATTATTTTTTCCACGATTTTCGCCAGCAGTGGAACTACTGTTACATTTAAAAATTCAACACCTCTTAATGGCACTGCGTTTGGTTATAAATTTGGCATGTTTAATCCATTTATAGGATTTGATTTTCGGCGCGTTGAAGGACATGGTCAAATTTTCGAGAAAGAGTACGACGATGATAAATTTGCTAATGGCCCTTATTGGGAAATGGAAGATCGTTTTGACATTGAATCTGATATCGTTATGCCATATTTTGGATTGAAGCTCTTTCTATCAGAAAATGATATCAATACCTATCTTCTCTTTCAAGCAACAAAAATCATACCGAATATCAAGGTACATTCTCATGGTTGGGAACGAGAATTTCAGGGTCCCGAATATTATGATGACTGGAATGGAAACGGCCAATGGGACACTGATGAATGGTTCGACGATTGGAATGGAAATGGAGAATGGGATTCAGAGTCATGGAGGGAAGATCATTGGGATGATGATTTTGATTTGGATAATAGTTTTATAAATATGGGAGCGCTTCAAATCGGAATTGGATTTGAATACAACTTCAGCGGTTGGGCTTCTATCGGAGGAGAATACGGATTAAGAGTTATTGGTGGTGAATACAAAGATCAAGATTCTACAAAAGATGAAACGAATTCTCCTTGGTATGATGAATGGGACAGGGAATTAAATACTAACCTGCCGGGTACATATACAAATTTTACGCTGAATATATATTTCTGATAAAAATTACAGATTTATAATAAAATACTACGGTCGTCCCAAAACGATATCCACCAAGCGCAATACATCTGCGATGGTAATTGCGCCATCATAATCTACATCGGCAGCACAAAGATCCATATCATTATATGTCACATGTTCAAGGGCAAATAACAATACATTAATCACATCGAGCAGGTTAATGATCTGATCGCCAGTAACATCACCGACCATGCAATCGCCACCTATGGGAATGACAGTAATATTCGCAGGAGCACTTGTCGAATCATTTTCCATCAATCGCGTTACTAAAGAATATTGATAGGGAACTTCGCTTAAAAGTCCATAATCTGTAAACGATTCCAAACCGGTTGGAATATTGGTATGGAAAATACCATCACGACTGATTTCAATAGAGAAATCTGTAATGGGATCACCGCCAAAAAGAGTAGTTGGATCTTCCCATGATAATGTGACCTGATACCATTGAGATGTGTCAGCCTGCAAATTGGAAACAGGGTTCGGATCAAGAGAATCTGAAGCTAAATATTCCTGCACTAAAACGGCTGAATTATAAATGTTCAAACGTCCGCCGCTGACAGTGATACCATCCAATGAAGGTAATGGATCCGTTCCATCCAGAATCAACTGTTTGAGCATTACACCTGCATCACCACCATTCGATTTAAAAAAACTTGAAAATCCTGCACTCATGGCGGAATGCATAAATCCCACCGCACCTGCAACTTGAGGAGATGCCATGGACGTTCCTGTCAAATTGGTTGTCCCGCCGCCGGTATATGTGGAAAGAACGCTAGTCCCGGGTGCACCCAAATCAATTGAATTTTCTCCATAAGCAGCTCCGGAATTTTTTGTATCATTACGTGTCGTATTTGTAACTGCAATCATATAATCACTGCTGCAACCTGTGGGAACATCGCCCGTATTGTCCACATTGGAATTGCTGTTCATCGTTGCCGCGGCACTCAATATTCCATACTCTCCCATGGCATCGTACATATCATTCCACAGTGAGTAATTTGCAGAATTGCAATCGGCGTTATCCACGCCGAAACTACTGTTCGTTGCTACAACAAATGCTCCGAGAACTCCATTTGTGGAATCGTAAAGTGCACGTTGATCTAATGCATATCCATATGCTTCTAACACTATGGACGTTGTTCCGGATGAACCGCCAATTGCCATTAGCTTGACATTCCAATTTACTCCGGCGACCTGACTCCCATTATTTCCTTTCGCGCCGATGATTCCTGCTACATGTGTTCCATGTCCATCACTGGGAATTGATCCATCGCTGTTATAAGCATCCCAACCATTAATGTCATCCACGTAACCATTATTGTCATCGTCGATTCCATTACCTGGAATTTCATTATAATTCGTCCAGAGATTGGGAACAAGATCAGGGTGAGTCAACATCATACCGCCATCCACCACTGCAACGACAATCGTATCACCAAGAGCAGTTAGTCCACCTGTTGTAATGTCCCAGGCTTCAGGGGCGTCGATATCCGCATCAGGAGTGCCGCCGTTTTGACCGGTATTATGTTTTGACCATTGATTGGAAAATTCATTATCATCGGGAAATGTTTGGCGCATCGTCACTTTATGATCTAATTGTGCTTTTTCTACCCAAGGATTATTTCGTAATTCTTCTACAGCCATATGAGCCGTGAATTGGTCATTCAGAATACGGATTTTATAAATACCCAATCGCCTGACTACCGTTTTTTCGATGGCGTATTTAGCCGGATCAAGCACAGTTCTGAATTCGCTCTTTTTTACATCTCGATCAAGTTTTACTAATACATAATTTGGATCGTAATTCTGGGCGATCAAACCGGTCAGAAAAAATAATACTATATATAATTTTCGCATTTCAGTAGAGAATTTAAGATGTTTTAAGTATTGTTTAGTGTGATTTGGAACTCACACAAGAAACGATTTTTAAAAGAAGTTTACTCAATAAAACACAACTTTTCATTTTCCCCTCTTTTTGTTTCCGCCAGTGGTCGGACAAGCAAGGAGGGATATTATTTTTCTTGCCTCCTCCTTTTATTCATGGAAGAAACATTTTTATTTAATTAATTCTTGAGCTTTTTGAATAATTACTTTAGCAATCTTTTCCGGTATACCTGTTTTTTGGGAAATAATATTTTGATTTGATTTGGCAATCAATTCTGTAGAATCGAAGGATTTTAGAAGTTTCTCTACTCGTTTGGGTCCCATTCCATCAATATCATTAAATACTGATTTTATGCTGTCTTTGCGTTTGCTGCGTTGAAAAGTAATAGCAAATCGATGTGCTTCATCTCGAATGCGCCTTAACAGAATAAGGCCAGGAGATTGTTTATGAATTGATTGGGGATCGGAAATTCCCGGCACGAATACTTCCTCCAAACGTTTGGCTAATCCCACAATGGGAATATAGTCTAACCCAAGTTCACGAAGAGCTGAAACAGCCATGCTCAACTGTCCTTTTCCGCCGTCAATCAAAATGAGGTCAGGCAAACTACCCTGCTCCTTTTTTAAGCGTAAATAACGTCTGTAGACCACTTCACGCATGGCAGCAAAATCATCAATACCGACTACAGTCTTAATTTTGAATTTCCGATATTCAGATTTTCGTGCTTTTCCATCCACAAAACATACCATGGATGCCACTGTATTTGTTCCGCCTAAATGTGAAATATCAAATGCTTCAATGCGACGGGGAGGTGCTTTTAACTGCAAATCTTCCTGGAGTTGATTTACCATTTTCGGTACAAGTTCCCTACGTTTTTTGCGATTAATCAACCATTCACCCAATAGCAATTTGGCATTTTGGTAAGACATACGTACTTCCTTTACCTTTTCGCCACGTTGCGGTTGACGAATAACCACTCTACTTCCCTTCTTTTCTGAAAGCCATTCTTCCAATTCTTCCTGACCTTCAGGTAAAAGGGAAACTGTAATTTCTTTTGGGAGAAAATCCGTATCCAAATAAAATCGAGAAATGACCGAAGAAAATACTGTTGATTCATTTTCATTCAGATTTTGCAGAGACACTTTTTCCCTACCGAAAATTCGTCCATTCCGTACGCGAATGATAGTCATAACTCCTATATCATCTTTCCGTGCTAATGCAAAAATATCTCTATCTTCGAAATCAGCTGTTACTTTCCGCTGACGTTCTTTAAATCGCCTAACAGCATTATATTGATCACGATACATAGCCGCATCTTCGTAGCGTAAATCTGCCGCCGAAATGTCCATTTGTTTGCGGACATACTCCTCCGTTTCCTTGGTTTGTCCTTGTAAAAATTTTATAACTCTGCCAATCATAGCATTATAATGATCTCTACTAATGAGTCCTTCGCACGGACCTTCACATTTATTGATATGATAATCCAGACACAATTTTACTTTTTTGGCCACGACTGATTCGTCATCCATATAAAAACTACAGCTCCTAACCGGGAAAATTTTGTGTAATGCTTTTAGTGAATATCTAAGACTTTTTACATCGGTGTATGGACCGAAATATTTTGAACCATCCTTTTCAATTTTCCGTGTGAGTAGTACTTGGGGATAAGGTTCGTTGGTAATGCGTATAAACGGAAATGACTTATCATCTTTTAAATCAATATTGTACTTGGGCTGAAGTTCTTTAACCATATTGGCTTCTGTCAACAACGCTTCCACGTTAGATCGCACAATTATCCACTCCACATACTTTATTCGTTTAATCATTGATTGATTTTTGGGAGTTTGGTATTTATTTTTCTGAAAATATGACCGAACTCTATTTCGGAGATTCTTTGCTTTACCAATATAAATGATGTCTCCATCCATATTTTTGAACTGATACACACCTGGCTTTGTGGGAATATGTGTAAGCTTTTCTTTTAAATTCATTCTACCGGGAAAATATCATTTATTTTATCAGCAACTTCTATTCCGTCAAGATAAAGCATAATTGCTTCAAAAGAATCGTATTTAAGGTTTTGAGCAACATTGTCAGGGGAAATTGTATATCGTCCAACTGTTTTTGACGTATTCCAATCCAGATCATCGAATGAAACGTAAATAAGCTCCGAACAAACAATTTCATTTTTAGATTCAACATCAAAGTTAAAATCGTAACTTTTACCAATTTGCGAAAATGCATTTAATAAATATGATCGTTTATTTTCTAATGTTAATTCATTATATCGAATTACTCCAAGATCATCAATATTAAGAAAATGCTGTAGTGTATTTATCTGGACACCGGGACGTAATGCTTCAATAACCATATGTCCATTTCGAATCGCATCCTGAAAATCCGGCCCCGAATAATGATACGTTTCTTTTGCTTCATTATAAATAGCAGGAAGTTGATCCCACACATCTAATTCTCTCAACTCATTTTCTGTTCCTGACCAAAGTGCCACATGTGACCAATAACCGGGAATTAAATGATCTGTTAAACGAAACGGTGCTTTTTCCAGTAAAATATCCAACGGCTGCAGATGTGCAATTATTTCAGATTGTTTTTCCTTTGTTAATTCATCCAACTTACCTCTGCGAGAAACAATGATACCGGCTGCATTACCAAACATTTTACTGACTTGATTGGTTGCGTCACTGCTGATTAATCGAATAGTATCTTCAATTTTATTTTTAAAAATATTGATTCTGTTAATTGAAAACATTGATTCAGTTTCCAACGAACTGTTCTTTCTAATTTCTGCATAAGACGGACTGCCGTAGATCATCATATTCAAATATTGGTTATCCGGATCATTCTTTACCAAATCAGACTTGGGATGAACATTTTCCCACTGTTCGATTTTGGAAATGAATTCGATTGCCTTAATCAAGCGCTGCATTTTTTTTCTATCCGTATAGCTTTCTGAAACAACACGCAAATAGCCTTCCACTTCCGGATCAATACCCGACTCATTAATTATATAGCGAAGTTTGTTATGTTCTTCGAACGGTGCCACCGCCACCAGATAATTGTCGTACAGTAACAATGCAAATGTTAATCCCAGTTTTACTTTTTTTATGACTGACTGTCCCGATTCATCATTGGGATTAATCTGTATAATTTCTTTTGATTTTCCACCAATTAGCTGTCTAACTTTTTTCTTTTGATAGAAAATCGAGGGATTGGAATCATTGATGATTAGATCAACGTTTTCATTGGTTAATGGAGCAAATCGGGCGATACCTTCAAGTAATGTTTCTCTCAAATCCTTATACCTGTTGGCAGCATAATTCAGGTAATTAATATCCGATGCTTTCAATACATCTTTTTCGCTTAATGCCGAATACGTTCGAACAGCACGAATACGCCAAACAAGTGCATATTCAATTTGCGGTTGATAATTGTAAATCATATCGCTTACATCTACGTTATCAGATTTCAACCAATCGAGAGCAGAAATCGAAGATACTTTTTGATCAAATGCGGTATTGGGATCTATCGATTGTCCAAAGGATATCGATAAAGTAAGGATAATTATATAATATTTACGGAACATGATTAATTTCGTAATATTTGTTGAAAAGAACTATAATTACAAATATTGTTGCATTGCATTAACCAATGCTTCCACACCTTCTTTTGGCATGGCATTATAAATAGACGCTCTAAATCCGCCAACAGAACGATGACCTTTTAAAGTAACCATTCCACGTTCAGCGCAATAATTCAAAAAGTGAGCTTCATCTCCGCCATCAGCAAAAACAAACGGCACATTCATCAATGAACGATCTTCCTCTGCAATGGGACTTGTAAATAGTGTATTTCGTTCTATTTCTTCATAAAGGAGTTTCGCCTTGGACTTATTTTGCTCATACATTGCATCCACTCCGCCCAATTCATTCAACCAGTGCAATGTTCTGTTAACGACGTAAATAGCAAAAATAGGTGGTGTATTAAACATTGAATCTTTGTCAGCGTGCATGGCAAAATCCAGCATGGATGGAAGATTACGCTCGGATCTGCCTATAAGATCTTCACGTACTATAACCATGGTTACTCCGGCAGGACCCATATTCTTCTGTGCCCCTGCATAAATCACTCCAAACGGGCTTACATCTATGGGTCGGCTGAAAATATCAGAACTCATATCTGCCACTAAAAACCCTTTTGTATCCGGAAATTCATGCCATTGAGTTCCGTAAATAGTATTGTTGGAAGTTAAATGCAAATACAGTTGATTTTTGCTTTGTTCAAATTGCTTTGGAATATGATTATAAACAGCCTCTTTGGATGAGCACACTACATTTACATTTCCATAGCGATGAGCTTCTTTAATAGCTTTTGCTGACCATGCTCCCGTGTCTGTATAATCCGCTGTTTCATCATCCTTGAGAATATTCATTGGAATCATGGAAAACTGAAGACTGGCTCCGCCCTGCAAAAATAAAATCTTATAGTTTTCCGGGACGTTTAATAATTGACGGATGAGCTGACGAGTTTCAGTTACCATATCCACAATGGGAACAGACCGATGACTCATTTCCAGAATGCTCATGCCATGACCATTATAATTCACAGTTGCTTCTGCTGCTTGTTTTAGAACGTCTACTGCCAGTACTGCCGGTCCGGCACTGAAGTTGTAAATTTTTTGCTTTTCCATACGAGTGGAAATTAATCGCCTTTTATGCTACTTTATAAAACAAAAATGCCCCAACAAAAAATTGTTGAGGCATTTTTTATACGTTATAAATGAAACTTTACGGTCTAATTATTCGATAAGGAAGAGACCACACAGCTGTATTATATCCTCCATCGCTTATAAATAATGTGGCATTATCAATAAGATCATAGTGCATATTAAATACACGGACCTGATGATTCGGGCGAATATTATGAGCCCGCCAAAGTCTTGTAAAAACATTATCTTCGACAGTAACATCACCAAAAACGCCTGCATCATTTAACCCTCTGCGTGCTCGTTCACCACGGCCACGGCCATAGTGCATATGAACTTTCTCTCCGCTATCCATATCTCCCAGATCGAAAACAGGATCATCATTTTCTACCGTTAGTTCAATACGCAGCGTATCACCGGGATTAAATGCTGGTAGATTATCTCTTGGGATAAATACTTCGCTTGCATTATCGGCTGTATAATTAAATAATGCATCGCTTCCGTTTAATGTATAAAAAGACAAATCAGTGATTCTCACTTTATTGCCTGCACCTCCATGACCAAGGGTTATTCCTTCAATTCTCCAAGGACGTTGACTGCTGCTGTCCGTGCGAACAAAACGAACACGTCGTTCAAACTCTTCAGAAAATGCCTTGACGAATGAATCCACCATTGTATGATTAGAATCAAACGCAACCACGTAGAAGTTACCACTTATTGAACGGTGCATTTCAGCGTAGGCTGTATCATCCTGCACATCAAATGAAAAAGTTCTTTCTCGATCGGTAATTTGTCTTCCCATGCGGAGTCTGTAATCTGAATTAGGCCAGAGTGTATCCGCCATGGTTTTCATCCCGCCGTCAGTATCCAGCCCATCGGAATATTCTTCATCCATGGCGCCTTCAGTATCTAATACATCCAAGTTTAGGACGACATCGTCTTCCATCAACCTCATTAATTGTGAAATATCATCCTCTTTCTGATTTTGTGTTTCAGCACAGGACATCCATATCATGCTGACTGCTGTTAAAATGGGTATAAATTTCTTCATCATTATTTCCTTTCTATTATGGGTTACCAACGATCTCTTTTATATCGTCGGTTTTGTGATTTTTTATGTTTTTTAATATTATCTTTAGCTTCTCGACGCATTTTATGGGGTACAAGCATCAGTTTAGCTCGTTGCGTATTAGTTAATGTCCCCTCTAAACTTTTAACAAAAGCAATTTGATTATCTACTTTTTCCCGCTCTAGTTTTTCGAACTTCTTCAATGCTGCATCAAGGTCCTTATCCGAAACATCTTTTCCATCTTTTAATGTTTCAAATATAGGTTTGAGAGATTCTTTACCTTCATTCCTAATCTTTTCCATTTTGTCTTGATGGGATCGAAATTTTGGAAAGAATTTTTCTGCTTGTTCTTCTGTTAATTCCAGTTCTTCAGTTAATTTCCAAATGTTCATGGTTTTCATGTTTTTTCTATCATCATTGTCCCAATCACCACGAGGTGGTTGTGCCATGACAATCATCATTGGAATTAATACTATAAAGGTTGTGAATAATTTCTTCATAGCTCTATCTCCTTTTCATATTCGTTAAATGCATGTTCATACTCTTGTTCTTCAAAAAATTCTAATACGGCCCAAACATCATCATCGTCCAATAAATAAAGAGCCAAATCTGCTACATAAAGATCATAATCGCTGGAATCAACTTCACTGAAATAATCATCCATTTCTTCATAACTAAAATATTCTTCATAACCCGTATCAAAAATTGTGTCGTTTAATTGTATAAAAGAAGCCCATCCGAATATTAGAAGGAATGCGGCAGTTGCCATGCTGCTTTGCAAGCGTGTTCTTTTCAATTCTAATTGGTGTTGTGCAGCATGCAGCCTGCCGATGAAATGTGCTTCATCGATTGAAGCATTATCTGCTTTTAAAGCGTTGTGTAATTGATCTTCAAAGTTCATAAATATCTTTCAACCATACTCGGAGTTTATTAATTCCGTGGTGATAATTCACTTTTGCTGTCCCTTCGGACATATTCAATACTAATCCGATTTCTTTAAATGGTAATTCCTGGTTTAACCGCATCATGACCACATTCCGTTGTTTTCCAGGAAGTTTGGCCACATAAGTCCATATTTCTGATTTACTGATTCGTGGTTCTTCATGTGAATATGATTGTTCCGAAGCTTGATCCAAGTGTAGAAAATTCCGCCATTTATTTCGTGTAAGGTACGTATTGGCAGTGTTGACTTTTGCCCTGTATAAATAAGTTGTAAATGCGGCATCGAAACGGAATTTCTTAAGACTTTTAAAGAGTTTAATAAATACAGATTGTGCCAAGTCTTCCGCTTCCATTTCATCAATTGTGATACGAACGAAAAATCGGAAAACTGAGTCCAAATGGCGCGTAACCAACTCGTCAAATGCTGAATTGTCGCCGTTTTTAAATTGTTGTATAAGTTCATGATCTGTTTTCATTCATTCACACCGTAAGACACGATAGTTAACGGAAAGGTTAAAAAATATTTTACGTATCTTAAAAGAACAAAACGTAATTATGAAATAGTCAGGATTAGGATGAAGAATTTGATTTGGAAAGATGGATTTTTGGATTATTGAAAATACGATTAAAACAAAGTTGAAGATTTATTATAAATGTCGCCTTGGAAAATTTAATGATCAAAATCTAGACAATGATGAGGAAAAGAATGATTTACTGTTTGAGCCCAACAATCGGCGGGCGAGTTTAAATCATTCCCGAATCGTTGACGTGGATTCATGAAATTTTCCACAGCGACTGTTTCTTTTGCAGTCGTTTTCTTTGCGTCAAAGAAAATGACGAAGATATTTTAATAATTTAGAAATTGTGATAGGATTAAAATATGGTTTTGGGAAGCCCACTATTGGGTGATTGTTTAATCCCCGCCCTAAAGGACAGGGTAATTATTTTTGTGATAAAACTTTATAATTATTGAAAGAAACTTACTTCTATCAATCGGTAATTTCACCCATGCCAGACATCATTCCCAACGAGCAACAGCGTAAAGCAATCGAACATCCGCTTGCACCGCTGATGATTCTTGCCGGTGCCGGAACGGGCAAAACGTTTACCCTAGAACACCGTATTATATATCTTATCAAACATTATAAAGTTAACCCAGCAAATATTTTAACAATAACATATACTGAAAAAGCAGCGCGAGAACTCAAGGAACGTATTTTAAAAAAAGTCGGCAGATCCGCTCATATGATGACTGTGTGCACATTCCATTCTTTTTGTTACCAATTATTACGCGATTACGGTTCGGATCAACTTCCCCAACTTCTGGAAGAAAGTGAAGCAATACACATGCTTTTGGAACGTTTTGATGAATTAGGTCCTTTTCAATCAGATGAATTTCCACTTAATCCTGCAAAAGCTGTTATAGATAGTTTAATTCCTTTCTTTAATCGTTCCAGAGATGAATTAGTCAATGTTGCGAAAAAGCCAACGCCTGAAATTGACAATGCAATATTTAAAGCTGAAACTGTCGCCCAGATTGATGATTTAAAGCGGATTTTCCCCACTTTTCAAATGTGGAAACGAGAAATGAATGTGGTTGATTACGGCGATATGATATTATTGGCATATAATCTTTTGAAGGACAATTCAACTGTATTAAAAAATGTGCAAGATAAATTTCAGCATATTATTGTTGATGAATTTCAAGATAACAATTTTGCCTTGAATGAAATTATTGGGCTGATAGCAAAAGAGCATCGTCACATCACTGTTGTGGGAGATGAAGACCAAGTGATCTACAGTTTTCGTGGTGCAAATTCCTATAATATATCAGCATTTAAAAATCGGTTCGGTGGAGACCCAATCGCTCTGGAAGAAAATTTTCGTTCTACTCAACCTATTTTGGACATTGCCAATGTATCCATCAAACACAATACTGAACGAACAGAAACAAGTCTTTTTGCAAAAAATGGTTCTTTCGGTTTATTACCAAAAATTTTCTGGGGAGAAAAAGCTGATCAGTTGCATTATTTAGCTAATGAAATATCTGAATTGATAAATAAGGGAAATGAATTTCATTCAATCGCTGTTTTGTGCAGAACACATGGGCAAGCAAACACTGTTGCAAAATCATTACTAAAGTCAGGAATTCCTGTTCAAGCTCGCATTCCCTCCTATTTCGGCATTCCCGCCATTTTAGATCTTAATGCATGGTGTCAAGTAGTTGCAGGAGGGAAATATCAGGATAATGCACTTTTTCGACTTATTAAGAAAAATACCGATGAAGAAACTGCACACTTAATATATAATATATGGCAGCGCAGAAATGAAACACCCCGCCTTCAACTAATTAAAGATGATGATCGAATTCTTGCAGAATTTCCTGCAATCGATTCATTGATTGATCAAATATCAACATTTCAGCACGTACTTCAAAAACGATCTGCCGGTGAAATGGTTTGGGACATATGTGAAAAAACTCAACTATTACGAAAACATTCAACACATTATTCACTGGATGATCGTCTTGCCATGCTGAATGTGGGAGATTTTCTAAAACGGGCACAAAGCTTTTCACAGCGAAATCCCGAAGATCATGGCTTGGCTGCATTTAATCTTTATATGGAAGCCATCATGGTTTCGGGTGGATTGCAAACTATCATTCCCAGTGAATACAAAAAACTAAACGGAATTCGTGTGTCAACCGTTCATAGTGTAAAAGGCGGTGAATTTCCCATCGTATTTTTACCCTTCCAACGATCCGGGAGTTTCCCATTGAATTTTAGATCAAACATAATGATATCGCGGCCGCCGGATGAATGGCTGACCTATGAGCAGTCAGCAACCAATACTCCCAAAGATCATCATTATGAAGAAGAGCGTAGATTATTTTACGTAGCTGTCACACGAGCACAGGAAAAATTATACATTTTGGCACCGTCCAAGGCAACATCCAAGTTTATTAAGGAATTACCCGAACATATTATGGAGAAAACCGTCATGAAAGACGACATTAAAGACACAAAGTCTTATTCAGACTTACGAATCAAATATGAACAGAAAATCCAAAAAGCACTGGCGAATGATCAGTTTGATCACGTCCGTGATCTTACCAGCGCATTGGAAGCCATAAAGAAATCTGAAAATGGCGAAGCGGTTGATTTGGGATCCAGTGATTGGGAAACAGATTTAACTTTGGAATTAGAACAGGATTTTGAACCAGCAATTAATGAAAAATTATATTTGTCTGCCAGTGCTATTGAAACATTTGAACAATGTCCATTGAAATTCAGATTTGGACGAATCGATGGCATTCCCCAGACGGCGAGTAAACCGCAATTACTTTTCGGAACAATCATACACAGCGTCCTACAGCAATTTCATGAACCGGGAAAAGAATTATCTGAAGAACGCATTTTGCGATTACTAAAAAATGAATGGAAAAAAGGTGAATTCGATTATACAGTTCGAGAAGAGAAATTCTATGAACAAGGACAGGAAATGCTGTCTCGCTACGCCAAATCGATCCAAGACAATCCGCCAAACGTCATTGCCCGGGAAGAACGATTTTCTTTTGAGCTAGACGACATTACGATTAATGGCGCCATTGACAGACTTGACAAAAATGAAAACGGTGTTCACATTGTTGATTACAAAACAAGTAAAACAGCATCACCGGCCAAATCGAATTTGCAGTTAGCCATTTACAGTATGTTCTTATCTCAATCCGATTCAGATGAGTTTGGCGGATTACCTGCCAGTGCATCTTTATTATTTCTCCGTGATGAAGAAAAACCAATCAGAGCTCATTCTTTCACCCATGAAGAATTGGAAAAAACAGAAGAAAAAATAAATGATGTTGCTTCAGGAATACGAAAGAAAGAATTTGATTCAAAAACAGGCAGACATTGCGATTGGTGCGATTATAAACACCTCATTTGCCCAGCGTGGGAGACTGGTTAGTAGTGATTGGTAACCCCGACACTTCGTGTACGGGATGCAAGCACTTGTTATTGGTAGCTGGTGGATTGGTTAAAAACCAAACTTTGCGGAAGCTATGAATTTATCAAAGTGTTTCTTTTCATAATTAGTGTGGCAATAGATCAAGAACTTCCGCAAAGATAATAGTTTTAAAAATAGGGAATCATACCCTAAAAAACAAAAAAACAAAAACAATCAAATTATTCCTTGTCTTTAGTATAAGAGATAGTGGGGGTTATGTTTCATTCTGCGTGAACCTGGAATTCATTGTTTGAATATCTAAAAAACCGCATAACTTCTGTAATAAATGAAGCAGATTCTTCTGCGGGAAGCCAATGGCCGGAATCTGGATAATATTTTATTTTTTGAGCACCATAAGAATCTGGTAGCCAATTGGGCAGATAGGGATCCTTTTCACCCCATAATATCAGAGTTGGTATTTGGCTCGTTGCCTTTAATAATCTGGGATGCCATTCTTCCCAACCGTTTTCTGGCATTTCCCGATACATTTTTAATATCATTTTTCTCATCTTTGAAGAAAGATGGCTATACATATCTTGAATATGTTGTTTGCTCAATTTCTGTGAGCCTTGACGCATGGAGAGTGAAAAAGCCATGCTATTCATGGTGAGCATACTAAACTCACCCAATATAGGAGTTCGCCAAATTTTAGCCATAAAATGCCAACCATAATCAGGTGAAAATGGAGCATTGGAAATAACTAAACGATGTACACGTTTTGGATACTTACTTGCAAAAGCCATCGCGCTAATTCCACCAAAATCGTGAGCAATCAGATAAAAAGGTTCATGCAGGTTCAATGCATCAGCCAAATCATTCACAAAATCAGCATGACCATCTAAAGAACAATCAACAGATTCACCCGATTCAGAACTGCCAAAGCCTGGCCAATCAGGTGCAATACAACGATAGTTAGATTTAAGCTGTGTTACAATTGGATTCCAAATATCACCTGTATCGGGTACGCCATGTAAAAATAGTATGGGGGTACCATCACCAGATTCCCTGCAAAATATTTTCACATTTTGAACAGTTAGATCCATTTATGAAATATCATTTATTAATAAATTTCTGAATTTCTAATAAAATATCATTCATTTTTTAATCCTTGTTTCCATTAGTTGATTGATGAAATATAACTAGTTATTATACGGCACATATGCTTTACAGTGCGCATTATAAGTGTGTTATACTGTATGTAATCAATCGATTCATTTGCTTAATAAACCAACTCCCATGATTATCTTATAAAATCTATATTCAAATTAAGACAAAAACTGGAGATTTTCAAATCAGCCGCAAATCTCCCGGCCATTCAGTCAACTACTGCTCACCACTTTACCAGCTACCCCGCCTACATTCCTTCGGTGGACAGGCACTCACCAATTATTTACTAACTATTTCTTAAATAACGAAAATTGCATTGTCCCGGAAAAATTCGACCCTTCGAATAGCAGTTTAGTGGGATAATATCGTGTATCCGTTGATAAGGAATCTGTGGACGTATAAGTTAAATTTCCAGTTATTTGAAACCAGGCATATGTTGTATCACCGGAATTTATCATAAAAATGCGCGATGTGTCATTCCCCGTCCAATTGGTAACAATTAACGATGTGGTTAATACAGAATTAGAATCCGGTTTCATTGATATCGTATATTCTTCCTCAAATGAAAAATTATGTCCCTTAAGGTTAAATGTAAATGCATCAGCCGTATTCACTATTGCCGGCAAGTCATCGAGTAAACCATCAATGGGATCTTCCGGCCCGACACAATTCCATCCGATTAAAATACCTATTACCAATAAAAATCTACTCCTCACCTGCTTCATTCATCATCCTCAATTTGTTTTATATCTTCACTCTGCCCCATTTGTAAATCCGTAATTTTATCCATGGGTTTTTCTAATGCTCTTCGGCGAGTCCCGGCAAGTTCATCATAATGATTCGAAACTGTTCCCAATGTTTTTCCTAATGCGTCTAATTTATCAATGAATTTTTCCCATTGGTCACGAAATGTAACGACTAATTTTTGCATCTCCCCTGCTTTTTCTTCCATATGAAAATTGGATACTGCTTGACGTATCAGAGACAAAATTGCGTATAACGTTACCGGAGAACACAATAGAATTTTCTTGCCCAATGAAAAGTCAATCAAATCATGATCTTCCTGGTTTAAAAAGGAATAAATACTTTCATTGGGAATAAACATTAAAACATAATCTACCGTACCGGCATTGGGATCAATATAGGATCGGCCGGAAATTTCTTTTACATGGTTGCGTACATCTTTTAAAAATGCTTTTTTCTCGGATTCCTGTTCAGTTTCATTTTCGGATGCAAGAAAATTCTCATAATGACTCAATGGAAATTTCACATCCATATTAATGTGTTTTCCATCGGGAAGATTGAATTTGAAATCCGGACGATCAGCCCCTTCCTGGGATTGCTTTTCGTAATTGATTCCTTCAGTCAAACCAATAAAAGCAAGGATATCTTCCACCATGCGCTCGCCCCATTGACCTCGTGCTTGGGAACTTGATAATATTTGACGTAATTGAGAAGTTGTATCAGATAATTCAGAAATGCCTATTTTGGACGCTTCCATTTGACCGGTGAGTTCCGTGGTTTGTTTATTCAGCCCCTCCAGTTGTTTCTTCATTTCAACTAAACTGGAATCGATGAGTTTTTTCTTTTCATCTAATTGAGCGTCGCTACTTTTCATAAGATCGCCAAATTTACTCTCGGCAATCTTCATGAATGTTTCGATATTTTGGTCCAATGCTTCTTTAGACAAATTTCCAAATGCATCTTTAATTTGTTGCTGATCAGGAACAGTATCCTTTTTTAACAGCAATAAAACGATTACACCGATTGCAATGCCGAGGAGTAATAATAGAATTCCAGTTGTGAAAGTCATACTTAAGAATACATAAGTATTGATTGATTATGAAACACCTTTTAAACCCAATTCTTCTGCCTTTTCCTTTAGTGCATCAATGACAAATTGAATATGATCAGTTAAATCAACACCTAATTCTTCTACACCTTGAAATATGTCATTCCGGTTCACACTGGCTGCAAATGCTTTCTGTTTTAACTTCTTTTTCACAGATTTAGGTTTCACTTCTAATATGGATTTTGAGGGACGGACATAGGTTACAGCGAAAATAAAACCGGTCAATTCATCGACTGCGAATAATGCTTTTGCCATATCTGTTTCCCGGGGGACTCCAGAATAAGTCGCATGGCCCATTATAGCTGTACAGATGGATTCTGGATAACCGTGTTCTTTTAATATTACATTCCCTTTTGCAGGGTGTTCTTCTTCTGTGGGAAACATTTCATAATCGAAATCATGGAGCAATCCAGTTAATCCCCATTCGTCTACATTTCCATTATATTTTTCCGCCATTTTACACATAGCTTGTTCTACGCCCAAAGCGTGTCGGCGTAGTGAATCGCCTTTTGTATATTCATGAAGAAGATCCAGTGCTTCTTTTCTGGAGGGTAAATTATTCATTTATTTTCGTTTTTGGACTAGACCAACCATGTTGGTGTACCATCAACGCGGTTGATGGATTCAATATTAAACTCCCATTACGTCCAGTACAAGCCTAACAATATTTCCCGTAGCACCAGATTTCGGACCATAGGGTTTTTCTTTTTCGCCCCAAGCAGTACCGGCAATATCAAAATGACACCAGGGAATATCTTCTCCGACAAATTCTTTTAAAAATGCACCGGCAGCGATGGTTCCAGCTTGCATGGGAGCGCCGATATTTTTTACATCAGCAATCTTGGATTGGATTTGCTCACAGTATTCTTCCCATAAAGGAAATTCCCACACTTTTTCACCTGTTTTACCTGATGACTTTTTCACCCGTTCAACTAGCTTTTCATCGGTGCCCATGATCCCAGTCGCAATATGGCCCAACGCAACAAGGACTGCACCGGTCAGAGTGGCAAAATCAAAAATAAATGCAGGATCATAGTGTTTACTTACATAACTTAACGCATCTGCTAAAATTAAACGACCTTCCGCATCCGTGTTTAGTACTTCAATGGTTTTGCCGTTATATGCAGTAAGTATATCCCCTGGTTTATAGGCTTTTGAGCCGCTCATATTTTCTGTGGAAGCAATGGCAGCCACAACATTAATTTTCGGTTTTATAGCAGCAATCGCATGCATACAGCCTAAAACGACTGCAGACCCGCACATGTCAAATTTCATTTCATCCATTTTTGCAGCAGGCTTGATTGAAATACCGCCAGAGTCAAAGGTTAATCCTTTTCCCACCAATACTTTCGGTTTTACAGATTTTTTTGTTCCCCAATATTCCATGAGGATAAATTTTGGCGGTTCATCAGTTCCGGCGGCGACTCCGGCTAATCCCCCCATACCTAATTCTGTAAATTTTTCACGATCAAAGACTGATACCTTCATTTTGCCTCGACGACCGATCTTTTTGGCATCATTTGCCAATCGTGTGGGTGTACTTACATTTCCCGGATGGTTACCCAAATCCCGAGCAAAACAGACGCCATTCGCCGTAATCGCCCCTTTGTCCAGACCCACCTTCGATCCGCCGGAAACAGTCACTTTATCCAGTTCAAACAACTCATCCTTCTTTTTGGTCATATAATCATTGAACTGATAACTGCCCATAACAAGTCCTTCAGCTAATGCCTGGCCAAAATCTGACGTTCCTTTTCCACCAAAATTCTCGCAAGCTACATGTCCATATTTTTTTGTGATAGCTTTCTTGGCTAATGCACCGCCAATTTTACGAAGGCACTCTGTTTCAAATTCATCGGCTTTTCCAAGTCCGATTACGATTATGGGACCTTTTTCAGAATAGAAAATTGTTATTTCAGAATGTTTGCCTTTTATGTCACCGCGTTCATGAGCAGAACTGACTTGTCCATTTAGATTATTGTCAACAGCTTTCCCTCGAATCGTCATGGAACCGTCTTCAAAAATTCCGATGGAAATTGCATCAGATTTAATGCTGTCTAATGCGTCAGTAGTGTGATTTAGTTTTGATAAATGTGCCATTATATCCTCTTGTAATGAAAATTAAATGTTAATTTTGGGGACGTAAAATTAGGTTGAATCCGTCACTGCTGCAACGGTAACTGGCAGGAAATATTCAAGTTTTTCATTCCAATCAATAATCAAATCCTGTTCATCGACAATTTTACCACGCTTGTACACTTTTAAAACATGATTTCCCGATTCCACATTAAGTTTGATACTTTTATCCCACCATTCATGTTCATCATCTAATACAAACTTCAATCTTTCCTCTTTTGTTGTGAAGTGGAGAACATTTAAGCGATTTAATCGAAATTCTATGTTTACTTTTTTAGCTGGTTGAATATCTAATATCTTTTCCAAAGGAGCATAACCCTCTTTTAGTAATTTAAAAGAATGATCACCAATTGACAGATTTAAAATACCGATGGGCGTTTCTCCTCTTAACTGTCCGTCGATATATAATTCTGCTTCATCCGGTGAACTGAAAATAAAAGCCTTCATATTTTTTAATTGAGGTATTGCAGTCATATTACCTGAATCGATGGCGGATGATGTATTTCTTTCTTCCCCTCTCTTCGGTGTTTTAGCAAGATGTAATCCTTCAACAAAACCTGATAATCCAACGCCACCGCTATCAGTTCGTGAAGAATCAGTAAACTCACCCGACAACTGAATAAATTGATTCTCATAATAATAAGGTACTTTATGTAAAATGAATTGTGGAAGAATAATCACACCTTTATCATCATAAGAAAAAGATATTTCCTCTTGTTGAAAATCATCTCCAATTGCTTTTAAAACAGCAACGTTTCCTTTTGGAGCTGCGTTTAAATGATTTTCTGCAACCATGAATTCCAGAGTATCTCCCGGTAAAAACATTTTCTGTATAATTGGCGCATCGAGATCTGCCCGGTGAAACACAGCAAAAATATATGCCTGCGGATTGTAATTCCCAGCATCTACAGAACCTATTATTCGAATTTCATTAAATTGGTAGCGTATATAAACGTGTTCATTATCCTCTATCAAAATGGGGTTTGGATACGTAATCGTCTGCAAATAAGAACACCCCCAAAATTGGAGGTGTACCAGAAATAATATCATTAATTTTATTTTATCATTAGTCACACGATCTACCATGCTCAAATTTATGGTATTCGCCATTTTCATCCGTACAAACTGCAACCATTGTAATTAATGCTGTGCACGCTAATCGTTTACCACGCTCACGGCCTTCAGCATAGGCCTCCACCTTAACTTGAAATGAAGTTTTTCCAGTATTGATAACTGTACTTTCAAAATTAACCCACTCGCCTTTGTAAACAGGTTCTTTAAACTCCACTTTTTCTATTGCTCGAGTAACGGCGCCATTTGCTGCCGTACCTTCTAAAAATCTATAGGTTACTTTTGCGGCAGCCAAATCCATCCAAGACACCATTTGACCTCCAAAAAGTGTACCGATAATGTTAATATTATCCGGCATAACAATTTGAGAATATTTAGCAGTGTAATTCATGTGTTACTTTAAGTCATTCTATTATATTGTTTTATATTAAAGTAAAGCCCCGCAATGTTACCCTCGAGAAAATCTTTTTCCCTGAAGAGCACGCCACACCTGCGGGGCTGGTGAAATATTATAGGATAATGCATGTTGAAATCAATACTTTTTTTAATCAACATTTTTACCACTGGAAAATTCTAGAGCTAACCTTTCACCTTCATCGAAATCTACTTTTGATAAAAAGTATGCTCCAGCTATAAATAGGATTAGAATAGATAAAATACCCAAACGAACATTACCGGTTGCCAGTGTAACCCAACCCATCATGACAGGTCCGATTACAGCAGCAAATTTACCCAGCATATTATAAAAACCAAAAAATTCTGCTTCTTTTCCTCTCGGAACTAACCGTGCAAACAAACTTCGACTCAACGCTTGAATACCACCTTGAAAAAGCCCAATCATAGCAGCTAACATGAAAAAATGATTCTTATTTGTCATAAAATATGCCAACAATGTAACCAAAGCATAACCGCCGATTGCAATCAAAACAGCTTTCTTGGTACCAATCTTGGATGCAAACCAGTTATAAGCCAAAGCGGATGGAAAAGCGATAAATTGCACCATGAGTAATGCTGTAATCAAATCTCCGGCTTCAAATCCCAGAGATGAGCCCATTTTCACAGACATTCTGATAATTGTATCCACTCCATCGATATAAAGCCAATATGCCATTAAAAAAACGCCGATCACTTTTAATTCGCGAATATGATTAAATGTCTGGCGTAATTGTAGATATCCAGCTTTGACAGCTTTAGGCAATGCTAACGATTGATCGACTTCAGGTTCAGGAACAAACAAAATAAGAGGAATTGTAAAAACTCCCCACCAGACTGCGACTGAAAGAAATGATAGTTTAATTGCGGTTTCAGCATCGCCTATTCCAAACCAACTTGGATTTAAATACATGAGCACATTGACCAAAAAAAGCAAGCCACCGCCAATATAACCGAGGGCAAACCCTAATGAAGAGACATAATCCATCTTCTCTTTTGGGGCAAGAGACGGCATGAGTGAATCATAAAATATATTCGCACCCATAAATCCAACAGATGCAGCAATATATAACATAAGTGCGAACTGCCATTGACCTTGTTCAACCATATACAATCCACACGTCATAATGACACCCATATAACAAAAGAAAATGAGAAATTTTTTCTTTGCAGACCCTTTATCTGCAATTGCTCCAAGAAAAGGAGCTAATGCTGCTATTAAAACGGATGCCAATGAGTTTGCCCAACCCAATTGATATGTACTTTGAATAACATCATCCGGATTAGACCAATATTTTTCGAAAAAGATGGGGAAAAACCCAGCTACAACCGTCGTGGAAAAGGCAGAATTTGCCCAATCATACATGGACCAGCTTAATATTCTCTTGCGTTCAGAAGTCATAATAATGTCTTATAAATCTACCACGCTTGAGCATAAACGACTAATTGAATCCATGCAGAAAAATTACTATATGAATTTCTGGTTACAATTGGAATGGAAACTCCTCCCCGTAATTCAAACGGAATTGGACCAATACGTTTTAACGGATTGACATTATGGAATGCTACTTCAGCAAATTGTCTTACAACAGTCTTTTTTGTATCATAATTATCTTCACGATAACTCATCCACTTATCCCAAACAGGATCGTTGGAATAGAACGTATCCCGGCCTTTCACATACATAGACGCACCACCAGAAACGGATACCCAATCAGGAATAAGTTCCAACTTTCCTTGAGCCATGGCAAATACTTCATTTCCCTTTTTAATTGTATGCTTTACACCAATTGATACTGCAATACTATCTGGATTGAATGTATTGAAATTCACGAAGGAAATGGGAGAATTCACCCGGGTTTGACTATAAAATCCAGAACGAACCAGCCAATTAATATTGACCTGTCGACGAAGAATAGTTTTGAACAATTCGCCAAACAAAGAAATGTTATATCGAGAAACTCCATCACCTAAAGGTAATGTTTTAAAATGAGATTGAACCACTGGGATTCCACTGCTATATGAATATGTATGTAATCTATCTGCAGATCCCAATAAAACGGATAAACCGGTATAGAGTGAAAAATTTCCTGATTCACTCCATGCCGGATTACCCAGCAATAAAATTTTTAATCCAAGTTCCACATCGCCCAAACCAGATGCTGTACGATTAGACGGATAATAATAATCAAGTAAATCATCCATTGTGACTGAAGTAGTATCATTTGTTGTAAAAGGATTGAATTCTGATCCGTAAATACCATTGACAAATGGGTCTCCTCCCATTGCCCAGCGCAATGAATTACTTCCCTCCCAATCATAAAAACGATTGCGAATCAATTGCAGATTAATATCATAATTACTGACCAAAGCAGAATCCATAGCTGCCATTGCTCCCTGATGATATTCACCAAAACTATCCAGACCTTCAATTTCATTTGATGTCCACTTGGATGTCCTGTTTTGAGAAACATAAGAAAAATATGGGATATTCATTTCAAAGGTTAATCTGTTTGATAATCCATATTCTATTTTGAAATCCATTCCCCAGGATGTTTTACTGATTTCCTGGTCCAAACTGCCGCCGACGGTTATTGAATCATTACCAAAGAAATCTGTACTTAAATCGGGAATGGAATCATTGTAGATAGCATTATAATATCTGATATACTCACCAACAGTATAATTAGAATTAAGCCCGAGTGTATCCAAATTATGAAGATCATTTTCGCTGGCATAATATCCATCCACTACATAACCATGATCAAAATATCGTTTGCCGTAATTCGCCAAATTAAATGACATATTCTGGATACCTTTTACTCCACCGGGACCAATATAACTTCCTCTCGTAACTGAAGGTTTTACGCTGATCCGCCACACATTTTCAGGAACTGTAAAATGAGTTTGGGAAAATAAGTAAGAAGTAAGAAGAATTAAAAAAGATGGAAGATGAAAGATGGAAGATGTAAAATGGAAAAAAGATAAAAAATGTTTTAGCTTTTTCAATTTTAGCTTTTCGCTTTGATTACGGCTCATTTGTAGAGTAGAAACCGTTCCCTGAATTTACTGAAGCGAATCACATCCATCACCCATTGCGGCGGAAGATATTCTGGTGTTTTTCCCTGAGCGGCAAATGCAGTCAATAGATTGTGCCCAAATAACTTATTGATATAATCATCATGGATCCATTCAAACTGCTGTGGATAAAGCTGGTAAGCCAAAATCATAATCGCTGTGGATGTGGCTAAAGGATCAAATATTTCACGATTCGTAATTTCAAATTCAATCCCACTGCATTTTTCCTGGTAATATAACGGTACTGAACCATCGCCCTTGGTTTGGGTGGGTGTATATTGAATATGTTTGAATTTTACTCCCGGTAAATTCACGTTCTTTATTTTTTGATAAAAAACTCGGCCGGAAATCCATGGTGCTCCGGCTCGAAAATAGGGTTTCGTTGTTCCCTGCCCCCAATTCAAATTTGACCCTTTCAACAAATTCATCCCCGTGTATGCAAGACATGCTTCTACGTCAACTAATCCTGGCGCCAACGGTGTAAATGGTAAATCAATTTCATCCGCCCACAAGGATCGCTTCCAATTCGCCATGGGAATCACGGTCAATTCTGCGCGCTGCAAATCTTTCACCCATCCCATTTCATTCACCATGAGTGCATATTCGCCAATTGTGAGTCCGTGGCGGATGGGGACGAGATGATATCCTTCAAATGACTGATAAGTTGTTCGCACAACAGGTCCATCCATTCGGTCTCCTCGAATGGGATTTGGGCGATCCAAAACAATCACTGGTTTATGAAGTTCGCTGGCCACTTCAAATATTTTAGTCAAGGTTGTCATATACGTTGTGTAACGCACGCCTGTGTCTTGTAAATCCACTAAAACGATATCTACATCGCGAATAGTCCATTCCGGTGGCTTGACAAAACGGTCCAGCAAATTGACTATTCGAGCGCCGGTGTTGGGATCTTTCTCAACTTTACCAATGATTTTTGTTTTGTTAACCTGGTCGCCAAATAAACCATATTGAGGAGTCAAAATCACATACGTATAAATGTCCGGTTGATCTTTCAAAATGTCCAAAAGATGGCGACCGTTGCGATTCACAGCTGTTTGATTACAAAAGACTGCAATCGTTTTGCCTTGCAAAGGTTTGAAATCCATTTGTTCAAGAACATCCAAACCGGAGTATACATGGGGCATGAATGACAAATCCGGAACCTCTTCTACTTTGCTATACTGAAAATCATTAGCAAAGGTATCGGCGCCAAAAAATATTAATATTAAAAGAAATTTACGCATCATGGCGCCGGGAAAATACGGATTGCCATACAAAAACCACGGCTATATTTACACAAACAGCCAATAAGATAAACCATGTCCAGGCGATGCCACTTTGTTGGGCGATATACACTGTGAGCAAACTGGATATTAGACCGATCATTAAGCTCATGGGTTGAAACTGCCGCTTAAGTTTGCTGATAATAAAAAGAGACAGCAGTCCGCCATACGTATACGACGCTATCTGCAAACCCATTTCTACAATTGCTTTATCGCTTTCGTCGAAAACCATGGCAATACCAATGAGAACAGCAGCCCACACAATGCTCGTTTTTTTAGCTGTAATTAAATTAACATCTTTTTTAAACCAATCACGTAATGTAGATGATGCCAGTGAATTGATGGACGAACTTAATGTGGACATTGCTGCTGATAAAACTCCAGCCAGCAATAAGCCCCTTAATCCAACGGGCAATTCATTTATAATGTAATAAGCGAACTCCCGGTCTTTTGGCAATTCCATACCACCTAACGAAACGTAAATCAGTGAACCGGCAAGGAGAAAAAGTGTAAACTGTAGAAATACAAAAAATCCGCTGCCGATCATGGCTTTTTTTGCTGACTTCAGATCTTTGCACGTGAGTGTGCGCTGTACCATCATGTAATCGGCGCCATGGGACGCAAATGATAAAAATATTCCACCAATGAATGCAGACCAAAATAACCAGGGATTTGTGGACAAGTCGCCGCCAAATCGGAAAATATTAAATTTACCATCATGCAATAAATCGGCAATAAAGCCCGTAGGAATAACATTCGATTGGGTAAAAATATGCACAATAACAATAACTCCGCCCAGTAAGTATAAAACAAATTGAAAGCTGTCCACCCACACAACGGTTCGAATGCCGCCTGAAACTGTATAAATCAACGTGACAATACCAATGACCAATACGGCAGCAGGCAATGACCATCCCGTTAAAACCTGAACAATAACCGCCGTAGCCAAAAAGCGAATTCCATCTGCTAAAATGCGTGTAACCAAAAAGATACCGGAAGCCAGTTTTTGAATTCCAGGACCAAATCGTTTCCCTAAAACTTCATAAATAGATACTATTCCGGTATCGAAGTAAGCAGGAAGCAGAAAAATACTCACGAGTATTCTGCCGATGATATACCCCATAGCCAGTTGCAGGAAAAACCAATCGCCCCTGTAGGCTAAACCGGGAATGCTCACAAACGTTAATACAGACGTTTCCGTAGCAACGATGGAAAACATGACCATGATCCAGTGCTGGGATCGGCCGGCCAGGAAATAGTCTTCAGATGATTTATTTTGCTTGCCCTGCCACACTCCCCACCCGGTGGTGATAGCCAAGAAACCAACTATAATTAGTAAATCTAATGTATGGATCGTTTAACCTCGGTCATTTTATTGGACGAGAAATTACATGTATGAATGAGTTGTTGTGCAAACATTCTTATCTGTTGTACATAGTTGCACTTTGTAAAATTAACAGATAAATTATAAGGTGATTTTCTTTAAAAATAAAGATTCAATAATTTTGGAGTTTTAAGTTGACATTTCTGATAAGTGGATAAAAAGGATATAATGGAGATACAGCATAAAGAACTTGCCCTAGGTCGCTGGGCAAAAATGTCTCTCGCTGAACAAATGGCAAATATTGGCAGTGAAATCAGCAGGGCAATCCATTGGCGAAATAAAAATAATGAAAAATATTCACATAATTCAATCAATCGAGCTCTTGAACTCATCACTCTTTCAATTGATGCTGTCGAAAATAAATCGCACTTAAAAGAATTGACCCGACTTCGAGAAGCAATTAATGACTACTTTTACGGAGACAACGAATTTTCTTCTTCAGATCTCTCTTGGCAAAAGTATTTTGATCATTTTAACTACTCGGCCAGGCTAAAACAAAACAGGATTTGAAGAAAGAGTCACATGAATAGCATCGAATTCAGAGAATCACTTAATATGAATAATGATGCATCTCTACCCAACTCCCCCTCCTCCGATGCATTTACATATTAACCGGCTCCTCTATTGTTATAACATTTTATTATGTTTAGATTAGTCTAACTTTTAGTGGAATAATACAAATGGAAGTAAAAGAAATAAAACCACAGTTCATTACTGACAAAAATGGTAAAAAGAAATATGTAGTTCTCGCTTATCCCGAGTATGAAGAACTACTGGAAGATCATAATGATCTCGTCGTAATGAATGATCGCAACGATGAGTCCCGAGTAAGTTTTAAAAAATTTGAAGAAAATTTGAAAAATGACAATCTGATTTAATTTGCCTTATAAAATTGAAATTGTAAAGTCCGCAGAAAAAGAATCTCAAAAAATAGATAAAAAGTATCTACGAAGAATTGTAGCTTCCATTAATACACTTTCAGACAATCCTTTTCCTCTGAATACTAAAAAATTGGTTGGATCTGATTCAAGTTATAGACTTCGTGCAGGACAGTATCGTATTTTGTACGAAGTTGACACCAATAATAAAATAGTAACCATCTTTCGGATTCGTCATAGAAAAGATGCATATAAATGAATTATAATGTTGTGAGTTTTCATATGACTTATTTTTTTTCCGCCTCCGCCACGGTTGTAAATTGATTTTGTTAAATTCAAATGGAATTTGTGCGGTGAATAATTTTTTGTATGAATTTTAATTTGTTGAAAATAAAAAAGAAATTTACTTGGTTAACAACAGCTGTAATTATTGTAATTATATTTACTTTTATAATGTCATATACACCAGTTCCATCAAATGAATTAATAAATCAACGCATTTATGAAACATTGGGAGTAAATGTTACAATGGACTATTCAATTACTAATTATAAACAGAACCTAATATTTTTAGGTGGTGGAGATTATTCTGAAGATTGCGAATTGTTATTTAACAAAAAAGATTTTATGGAATTATTAAGCAGAATAGATACCTCAAAGTGGACTAAATATAATAATTTACTCGGAATACAAGATAACTACATCGAATATGAAAACACTGCATTTAATTGGTACAAATATAACTTGGACCTTTTCAATCAAAAACTTATTTGTACTTGGGGTTATGAATAATAACAAAATACCTTCACCCTCACCAATTCACCTATATTTCAAATAAATAACCCTTCATTTATACACTTTTTTACTTGAACCTATACTGCATCTAGCCCCACTTTTCAATTAGCTATGACAGACCAGCAACAGAATTCTTCAGGCGGTTTTTCCAAAACGACCAATTTCAAATGGTTGGCCGTGGGCTTTGCGCTCTTCATTCTCATCGGCTTTGTCATGCCCCTGCCCGTGTCCATGTCCGAGAAGGCGGCGTCTGTTTTTTCCGGCTTATCAGCCGATGACGTGGCCGTTAAAGCAACGCATATCCAAATTATTATCGCCCTGTTGGCAGCGTGTACTATCTTTTTTGCCACGGAAGCTATTCCCATGCCGGCGGTGGCATTACTGATCGGATTGGTCCAATTATTTTTCGGCATCACAGCACCGTCGCATATTGTTTCTACCTATGCACACGATGCCGTTTGGTTTATTGCCGGATCGTTGGCCATCGGCGCCACGCTGGTAAAATACGGACTGGATAAACGCATCGGCATGCTGGTAATGAAAATGTCCGGTTCCAAAACGCGCATGATAGTTGTTGGACTTTTACTGGGGACCGCCATTCCATCTGCTTTTATTAATGAAGCATCCATTGCACCCATGTATGTTCCCATCGCTTTAGCATTGTACACACTTACCAATAAAACAATTCCGGCGCCTAATCTTGGGAAATTGCTTATGATGTCTATCGCCGTGGGCTGTATGATTGGCGCACCCATGAGTCCTTCCGGCGGTGCACGAAATGCAATTATGATTGGATTTTTGTCCAATATTGGCGTGGAAGTTTCCTTTTTTCAATGGATGTCCATGGGCGTTTTCTACACGTTTGCCATGTCCATCTTAATGTCCTTTATACTACCAATGGTCTTTAAACCAGAAGTCAGTGATCTTTCAGACGCGGTATCCACATTAAAGTCCGACCTGGAAAAACACGGCAAAATGAATGCCAAACAATATCTCGTTGCCGGAATTATGCTCTTGGTTGTATTCATGTGGATTACAGACAAATCAGTCACAAAAAGTTTACTGGGTTTTTCACTTGGTCTCGGCGGTGTTGCCATTTCCGGCGCGGTACTTTATATGCTCCTGGGATTAACCTCCTGGAAGGATTATGAAGAAAATGTCAGTTGGGGAGTCATTATCCTTTATGCCGGCGCAATCAGTCTCGGAACTGTTTTTCGATCGTCCGGCGCTGCCGGCTGGCTGGCTGATAGTATTATAAATGTATTAGCTCCCTTGGGAATTGATTCGGGAATTCCGTTGATTTTATTGGTTGTTGCTATTGGAGCCAGTCTTACTAACTTAATGAGCGCCGGAGCAACGGTAGCGGTAATTGGTCCAGTCGTTTTGGATATGGCTCAAAGTTCCGGTACAAATCCCTTATTGGTTGGTGTTGCATTAGCTATTGCTACTTCTCTTGCTTTTTGGCTTGTTATCGGTACACCTGCCAGTTCAATTGTGTATGCAGCAGGCATGTTGGACGCAAAAGATTTTATACGTTTGGCCATGTTTGCATGGCCTATAGCTTTGGCCGCAATGGTTGCCATGGTTTCGTTGTATTGGGCGGGAATTTTAAGAATCCCAGTTTTTCTGGAATGAGGTTTTTATGAATGAAATAATAATAACTGTAATTGTTTTAATTTTATTTTTACTTGTGTTTCTTTTTGGACGAAAAGAACAAGTATCTCAAGCAGCATCAGATAAAAAGGGATTTCAAGCTGAAAAGGATTCATGGTCAAAAGAAGAAATAAAAAGCCATGGGGATATTGATGACACCCGGGATGAAATGAATAAGTTGATCGAGGAAAAATTAGATGCAGACCCCGATGACGGGATTCACTTAAAATATATTATTAATGAATGGGCTGACTTGAAGAAGCGTGTTTTTAGCGAGCGACGCTCCTGGGTGAGAAATCCGGAAAAGGATTCTGAATAATGTTTTCGGGAGGATGTTATTGTGGGAATATCCGCTATGAAATGGCCACCGAACCTACGGTAGTCCATTGCCATTGCAATAATTGTAAACGATCTGTAGGCAGCTCTTTTGTTTCTTGGGCAGTCATTCCTTTGAAAGATTTAAAGCAAATTGGTGAGCAGCCGACGATTCACGTCACGGATGAAAAAGTAGAGCGCGGTTTTTGCAGTAAATGCGGTTCCTCTATTAGTTATTTTCAGCGAGACGGAGAATCAATTGACATTACTGTGGGGACGATGGATGACCCAAGTTCCGTTAAACCATCCAAACATATTTGGGACAGAAAACGCATTCATTGGATTAAAATGGATGATGGACTTCCCCACTTCTCTGAATGGAGCGCCGGCAGCGAGCCGATCGAGTAATTTTTTCTAATTTGGACTGAATTACCGTGTTAATTCAACGCTGACGAAAGAAGCGTTAAATACAGTACCTTTTTGCTAGATTTATATACATTATTGAATCTCCTCCGTCGATTCTACATCAACACGGTTGATGTTTACAATCCCGTTCGTTTCGGGGGACTCTAAATTTCTTCATTTTATTACTTACCTGTCATATTCTTAAAATCCCTGAAGAGGTCAAACTAAGTATTTCTCATCAAACTCAATACCCGCTTCTTCCAACAACTTCCTCAACTCCTCTTTGAATGATTTTTTATGATGATGCTTCTCCTGATTTTTTATATAACGAATAATTCTATCCTTATCCTTCTGTGCAGCTGTAAATGCACCATATCCTTTTTGCCAACCGGAAAAACGTTTAAAAATACCATTTTCCTTAATCCAATCAGATGAAGACAGTTTGATGTCTTTTACCATATCAGCTAATGTGACTGTGGGATGTAAATGTGTAAGAATGTGCAAGTGATCTTCAACACCGTTTATTCTATATAAGTGACAGTTTTTATTTGTTAAAACTCCCCAGATGTATTTATATAGATCCTCTCGCTTTTGCTTTGTCATGCATGGCGTTCGGTTTTTTGTACTAAAAACGATATGGTAATATATTTGCGTATATGACATGTTATTATTCAACCCCTTCGGGGTTGCCTCATTTTTATGTGTTCTAATTATTCACATTTAACCCCTTCAGGGTTAAGTGAATATATTAAAACAAGATTTTTAATTCATTAATTTTTCCTATAAATATTATTGTCGCATCATTCATATTAGACCCATTCACATTTCAGCACAAATTAAAAACATTATAAAAGATATCTTAAGGTTATTCAATTCCATTTTACGACATGCCGGTCATATTTTTTTAAATCCCTGAAAGGGATTAACTGCCATAACAACCGATGAAATCGGTTGAACATCGTAAAACAAAACCCTGACCCTGAAGGGGTCAAACTAAATGGTTTAATCTTTATCTCAACCACCCTGTAATCCCTCCTTAC
>JACKQG010001602.1_pt1 | contig 30936 bp, 22 predicted proteins | sample 8237621 | NCBI WGS metagenome assembly JACKQG01 (sample SAMN15677084, study PRJNA649215) | marine metagenome | biome: marine; feature: Black Sea; material: saline water; isolation source: suspended particulate matter (SPM) from the Black Sea western gyre | collected 2013-06-09/2013-06-10 | depth... | reverse complement strand
GGCAATTTGCCAGATGGTACGGTGCAGTTCTGCGCGTTCTTGTTCTTTACTCATTCATTATCCTTTTGATTCAGTTTTTGTCACTATTTCATAACACTACACTCTGGCGCAGAGTTGGTTGTTTTTTGCAGATAACGACCCGATAAACGCTATTGTGTTTATCGGGTATATATGTATATATTTTTAATAGTGTATTAACGGAAATATTCATGTTAAAAGAAGCGAGTATATATTAATACTTTACCCTTCAATAATTTGGTCTCGAGCAGGGCCAGTAGAAATAATTTTAATAGGGATACCTAATTTTTCTTCTAAATATCGAATATAATCTTTTGCCTTGCCAGGTAAATTTTCTAAATGATGAAAACCAACAGTAGATACTTTCCAACCAGGAAATGAAGTATATATCGGTTCAACATTTTCTAAATCACACATACTTGCTGAATAGCTTGACATTTCTTTTCCGTTAATTTTATACCCCGTACAAATTTTAATTTCATCAAAATTATCTAAAATATCTAATTTAGTCAATGCAATTTCGGTTAATCCATTTACGTGTACACTAAATTTGGCAGCGAGTAAATCAAACCATCCACATCGTCTAGGTCGGCCTGTGGTTGCTCCAAATTCTTGGCCAATTTTTCTTAATTCTTCACCTGTCTCATCAAATAGTTCTGTTGGGAATGGGCCTTCTCCAACTCGGGTGCAATATGCTTTAAAAATTCCAATATGCCTACCAATTTTATGTAGAGGTAAGCCAAGCCCTGAGGAAATTCCGCCAGTAGATGGCGATGATGATGTAACAAACGGATATGTACCATGGTCAATATCTAATAAAGTACCTTGAGCACCTTCAATCAACATTTTTTGAGAATTATCTAAATGGCTTTGAATAATTTCATAGACATTACCCACAAAATTTGAGATTTTACTAATAACAGTTAAATAGTTTTTTATTTTAATTTCTAAATCTTGTTTTAAATCAATTGAAATTTCACAATTTTTTATAGCATCATCTAATCTAGAATTTAGTTTTTTTTCTAATTTATTTAAATTTAATAAATCAGTACCTCTAATCCCTGTTCTATTAAATTTATCAACATAGGTCGGGCCGATACCCTTACCTGTTGTTCCAATTGGTTTATCTAAACTTTCTTCTCTATGCGAATCTATTGCTTTATGAATTGGTGTTACAATATGGGCATTATGTGCAATAACTAATCGGCCATCTACAGAAATATTTTTTTCAGCAATTTGATTAATTTCTTCAACTAGTCCTTCAGGATCAATCACCATTCCATTGCCTAAAACACAGATGCAATCCTCTCTTAATATTCCAGAGGGGATTTGATGAAGTACAAACTTTTCTTCTCCTAAATATACCGTATGGCCTGCATTTGCACCACCTTGATACCGAGCGACAAGTTCAACATCAACACTCAGTACATCTACAATTTTACCTTTACCTTCGTCACCCCATTGACCACCAACAACTGAAATTACACTCATTCTATTTCTCCGAAATAAAAAACTCCGCTAATTGCGGAGTTTTTATTAATAAATTATTCTTGCTCACTATATTAAATTACTTTTCAGCTAATTTTTGATTATGTTTATTTTCAAGATGAATCATTACTGGTGAAGCTACAAAAATAGAAGAATATGTTCCTACGAATACACCTACCGTTAACGCAAATGCAAAATTATGAATCACTTCTCCACCTAAAAGTAACAACACAATAACCACAATTAAAGTCGTTAATGATGTAATTACCGTTCTACTTAATGTTTCATTTAAAGAAAGGTTTACAACACCTTCAAGACGCTCTTTACTATGTTTATGAATATTTTCTCTAATTCGGTCAAATACAACAATTGTATCATTTAAAGAATAACCCACAATTGTTAATAATGCAGCAATAATTGATAAATCAATATCTTTATTTAATAATGAAAAAATTCCTAATGTTATAAACACATCATGAACCAAAGCAGCAACACTTCCAACAGCATAATATCGGTCAAAGCGAAACCAAATATAAACCATGATTCCTATTAACGCCATAATAATTGCATAGATTGCATCTTTCCGAAGCTCACTCCCAATTTTTGGACCAACCATTTCAACTCGGCGAATTTCATATTTATAATTACCCAACGCTGAGCTTAGTTTTTGATTTGCATCTTCAGTGTTTTCAATTATATCCGTTTTAATTAATAATTCATTTGGACTTCCAAATTCAATTACTTCAGCACTACCAAATCCATTAGATTCTAAATTAGATCTAATTTCGGTAATATCAGGTGCTTTTTCAAAAAGGACTTGTATTACCGTCCCCCCTGTAAAATCAATTGACAATCCTAATCCGCCATTCATTGTAATCGAAGCTAAACCAGCAATTATTAATGCAAGGGAAATTCCAAATGCAATTGTTTTTTGCTTTAAAAAATTAATGTTTGTTTGTTTTATTATTCTCATAGATCTATTAAATATATAATTTAGTTAATGGTTTTTTTGACCCCAAGAACATTAAAATTGTTCGAGTGATAAAAATTGAAGTAAACATTGAACAAAGAATTCCAATGCTTAATGTAATTGCAAATCCTTTAATAGAACCTGTTCCAATTCCCCATAATACAAATGCAGCAATTAATGTTGTAATATTTGCATCTAAAATTGTGATGAATGCACGCTGATATCCTGCGTCAATTGAAGACATAGCGGTTTTACCAGAATCAAGTTCTTCTCTAATTCGTTCAAAAATAATTACATTTGCATCAACAGCCATACCAATTGTTAGTATCAATCCAGCAATTCCGGGTAATGTTAATGTTGCCCCCAATGAAGAAAGAAGTCCAATAATTAATCCAACATTTAAAATAACAGCTAAATTTGCAAGCATTCCAAATCCAGAATAAATTACTATCATTAAGATAATTATCAATATAAAACCATATGCGAGTGCTTTTAATCCTGAATTTATTGAATCACTTCCTAAAGATGGTCCAACAGTTCTTTCTTCAATGATATGAACGGGTGCAGGTAATGCACCTGCCTGTAATACATTTGAAATATCTTTCGCTTCATTTATATCATCAAGTCCACTAATTTGAGTTCGACCTCCTGGAATTCTATCTCTAATTACCGGTGCCATAAATATTTTTCCATCCAAAATAATAGCAACATTTCGGCCAATATTTGCACCCGTACTTCTACTCCAAATCCGTGCACCTTCAGAATTCATAGATAAATTTACGACTGCTTGACCTGAATTATCTGAACCTGCAGATCCAAAATTAGGTAGAGCATTTTCAACAACTCCACCAGTAAGCCATGGATTTGATTTTACAAGATATAAACTTCTTAATTGAACTGTAGATAATTCAGTTGGAACATCTAATACTTTTGCTGACCACACAAATTTTGAATGTCTTGGGATATTTTTTTTGACATCTTCCCTATTCAATAATTCTTTTACTTTTTCAACTTCTGATTCCATTACCGCTACGGTACCACCAATTGGTCTTAAATATCCAGATAATGGATTAGTTTTTAAAACTTCTTTTGGTGTTAATAAACTCTCTTCAGAATTCAATTCTTCATCTAACGCATCTGCAAATATATCTTTTGGTTGAGAAAATACATCTGCCGAATCTAAAGGTTCTGAAATTTCTAATTCAGTAAGTGCTTCTTCTGGTGGCATATTTTCAATTAAAAATTCATCAATCGCCTGAATAACTTCACCAACTTCTTCATTTGTTCGTACTAAATTGAATTCTAATAATGCTGTGCTTCTAATTAAATTTCGAGCTCGTTCTGTATCTTTAACACCTGCAAGCTCAACAATTATTCTATTATGACCAGATCTTTGAATTACAGGTTCAGAAACTCCAAACTCATCAACTCTGTTTCTAATAATTTCTAATGCACTTCCAACTGCTTGGTCACCTCTATTGCGTAATTCATCTACGACAGAAGCATTATCAGATGTTGTACCTAATTTATGATAATACCGAATTAAACGAAAATCTCTGTCATTTGCTTCATCTTCAAGCACATCAAAAAATGATTTTTCTTCATCACCTGAAATTTTTGCACAATCTTGAATAATTTCTCTTAATTCCTCTGATTGTGAATCAGAAACATTTAATGCTAATGTATCCATATCAACTTCTAAAACCACATGCATTCCGCCTTGTAAATCCAATCCTAAATTGATGGAAAGATCTTCAAGTTCTTTATAAACTTTTGGTTCTTCAGTTTTTAATTTTATTTTTTCTTCATCGCTTAGATTATAAAACTTTAGTGTCGGATATAATTTGAATGATGCAAATGCCAACAAGGCAGAAATTAGAATCCAGCGAAAGGTTAAATTATTAAACATTTATTTCTCTTATGTTTTAATTAAAATTTTAATTGGTAAAAAGGGTTTTTTACTCACTTATAAAGCAAGGAAATTTAAGGAATCTTATATTTCATCTTCAAAGCATTGTTTGAAAAATTAAAATGTTTTTTCATTAAATAAATTATAAATAAAACTTCTATTTTATATAACTTAAACTTATTGATGGAATTTCATTATTAGGAAAACAAATTGAATTTGATTTATCAATTTTTAACCCTGCTGAATTAATACCAAATTCAAAGGTATTAAAATCAATTATATATTGATCCGAGAAACCATGAGTTGCATCATATGCTGTTGACGCATTTTTCCCCAATGTTTTTTGACTAGAATAAACATCAATTGTATGCAATTCTAATAATATTAACCCATAGTTTTTTATAAATGGCTTCCATTTTGAAATATGGTATATAAAATCATTTAATACTTCATTACCTTTAATCCATTTACCTTTATATGCAAACGCACCGCATATATGTATTGAATCAAATTTAGTATCCGATTTTATTGGATGATTTAGTAATCTATTATGGTCTAAAAAAGAACGAACATTCAAACATTTGCTTAAATCAATATTTAATTCGTTTAATTTTTCTGAAAACTCAAACGGATCTCCAATATTTCCTTTAATTAAATAATGATTAATTCCTGCATTTTTTAATGTTTTTTCAGATGAAACTAATGCTTCTTCATTAAAATCTGCACCAATAATCCAAAGTGGGAATTCATCTAAATGTTGACCTCTTAATGTTGAATTTTTCACTACATTATATAAATGCTCTAAAAACATTCCATTACCACATCCCATATCAGCAATACCTTTCGGTTGTGAATTTAATGGTTTATTAAAAATAACCTTAATAATCTCATCAATTTTTTTAAAATAAACTGAATGTGCCCCACCACTTCCCCAAACATTTATCGTTCGGTCAACATGTAACTCTGCTCCGGATATACTTCTTTCATAAGCAAGGTGTGGGTTTTCAAAAATCTGTTCAGTTGCTTTACATAAAAGTGGAAGATAAGATACAGTAACACCAAATGCAGAAGCTCTTTTACAAATAAACTTTCCAAATTCAGTTAAAACTAAATCCACATTATTTTGAATAAAATTAATTTCGACTAAGAACTCAACTAATAAATATTTCCAACTATTACTGATTTTATCATTATCAAATTCTAGTTTACCATTTTTTTCGTTAATAAAATGAAAACTGTTCATTCCGTTTGCAACTAATATTGGACCAATGATTGTGCCCGATAATAAATGGAATATTCGTTTATTTTTAAAAGTTTTAAATTTCAAAATAGAAGATTGAAGATCATCACTAATATTTTCTAATAATGAATGTGGTATTTTATTCATACTTAATAATAATTCATTAAATTTTTTAATTATACCAATATTTGTTAATAATTCTTTTCCTTCAACTGTAATTGAAATTTTATAGTTATTGGAATTATTCATTTCCTTTTTGGCAATCCAACCTTGCGATAATAATAATCGAAAGGCAACATTTAAATACCCCGAATTTGCATTATATTTTTTACAAATATCGCTAAATGATATATTGGGATTTTCTAAAATATGATTAATTATTCCTTTTTGATGCAATGCAATTATAGAAGGGATAACAGCAATACCATCCAAATAATAAAATAATATTTTTCTAAATTCTTTTTTTCTCTCGTATGTAATTTCTTTTTCCAAATTTAAATTTTCTTTAATTTTTTATAAATTTTTCATCCATATATTAAAGGATGGGGAGTCTAACTTTTTAACAACTCTATCTAATCTTGATTTTCCATAATGACTAAAATTAAAATCAATATTTGATATTGAATTTTGAACATAACTCCAAAGTGTCCATCCATAATCACTCATAATTCCATGTAAATTAACTCTAGAAACTAAATGATTATTTATTTCACCAAAATAATGTAGCACTAATTTATTAACCTGTATCTCTGAAAATTCCATTTCAACACTTAAATTACCCAAATCAAAACAGGCATCATTATTTCCACTATAATCAAAATCAATTAATAGTAATTTATTATTTTTGCTCAATATATTTTCTGGTAAAATATCATTATGGCAGGGGACTAACTCATTTCTAAATTTTTCTAACTTATTTCCAATAAAATTAATTTTTTCAAATTTGTCAAATGCAATTTGTGGTAAAATTAAATTTTGCTGTGAAATAATTACCATATACTTTTTAATTAAGGTAAACATATTAAATTCTTGAAAAAATGGTTTTACATGATACATTTTTTTAACCATTTCAATTAATAATGAAAAATATGGTTCATGATGAAAAGTCAGTTTTGAAATAGATTGGGAAAGCACAAAATCAGTTATTATAACTTTATGTGTTTCATTAAAATGATAAATTGAGGGTGAAATTTTTGACTTAGCACAATTATCATTATTAATATATTTATTATAAAAATTAATAGATAAAAATTGTGAATCCGTATCAGGTTGGGATAAAAAGTAGGATTGATTATCAACATCTATTTTATAATTTAAATTTGTCAACCCACTTTTTATTGGAGAAATTATAATTTTTTTATTTCGCCAATTCGGAATTATTTCAATCAATTTCTCAATTGTAATATCCATTATTTAAGAAAATAATTTAAAATTACAATTCACGAATTTGAGATTTTAGTATCCAGCCAATTGTTCCATCTAACAGTTCTAAATTGACCCAATCTTCATTATTATCTAAAATATTTACTTTTAAACCTTCATGAACTTCAACAATTTTGCTAGAATATTCATTTGGTTCAGAATATGCAATAACAACAGGTGAATAAATAATCCCCTCAGAATTTGATTTTGACTCCAAAAATGAATGTCCGCACAATAATGCAATAAATATCAATTCAATAATTATTATATTTTCAATTGATTTTAACCAATTTTGGTATAAAGTTTTTCTGATTGTCATTAATAACATAATTAAAAATAAACTCATTACAAATAGTTTAATCCAATTTTGTAAACTAAAATAATTTCGAATCGTCTCATACCATTTTAAATAAATGGGTAAATCAGGTAAATCTATTTTATCAACTACATTTAAATTTGCTAAACTTAAATTATACTGTGCATCTTTATGCGAAGGAAATATTACTAAACATTTTTCATACGCCCAAATTGACCCCGAAACTAATTTTTGACGATAATAGGCATTCCCTAAATTATAATATAATTCTGGAGATTCCCAGTCATGTTTTAAAATATCTTCAAACTCTTGTATTGCTAATTGATAATTTCCATTACTATAGGAATCTATTCCATTTTGATATTTTTCAATAAGTTGAGGATGAATACCAAAAGCAAAGCAAAAAAGAATGGATATAATACTTATTTTTTTTACCATTTTTGATCTAATTCTTTTAATAAAATTTTAATATTTTCAATATCATTTTTAGATTTTTCATTTGAAACGGGTGCAAACCGAACTGCATCACCTCGGTCTAAAATTTCTTTAATATTATTTGATAAACTATTATCCATTGATTGTTTTTGAATTTTGGTAATAATTTCAACAGATGATCGTTCCACTTCTTTATTTAATTTTAGATTCATAAACATATTTAAACTTTTATGAATTGAACTATAGATTTCTTCTGCGTTTCCATTTTCAACCAAAATACTAATAGACTTTTTATATGCTTTTTTTGCAATCCGACTACCTTTTGTTTCATCTAATCTTGATCTGCTTATGTGTAACATGCCAGGGATAAAATATAATATTATGGATAAAATAAATATAATAATGACTAGTTTGGAAACTAATGGCGAATTTATTCTTCTCCAATTTGGTTCAGATTCATCAGAATAACGAATATCTTTATCTAATAAAGCAACTTCTTTTTTTGTTAACCCTATTGAAGTTGAAGACAATGCACCATTTTCTTTTACATCTAAAGCAATTTGTTTTGTTGATTTTGTTCGCCATTTTTTTAAACCTAAATCAAAATATAATAATTTTATACTGGGAATTATTATTTTACCCGAATAACGAGGGATTAAAATATACTCTATTGTTTTTGAACCAGAAATTTTATCAGTTAACTCATTTTGTTTTATATTTATTTCAGGTTCAAAAACCTCAAGTTCTCGAGGGAAATTAATATCTTGAACATCTACGGTTTTAATATTTCCTTCCCCATTAATTGTAATTAAAAATGATAATGCTTCGTCTTGTTTAATTTCTTTTGATTTAATTTTTGTTGAAATATTCCATTTACCGACAGAACCTGATCGACCTGCTTGTGTTTTTGGCAATGCCTTAACATTTAAACTTAATTCATTAGTTGCAATTGTAAATTCTTTAGAAGATGAGAAGAAAAAACTTCGCCTTCCTTTCTCCCTTACACCCACAACTGCAGTCATTGGATCAATTTTAATTTCACCCGATTTTGTTGGGAAAAGAGCCATTTTTTTAACAACTGATGCATACCATTTATCACTTCCTCTCCAAGCCTCTTTTAATTGTAAATTTGAAGGTGAATATAACTCTTGTGTCCAAAAACCTTGATAGCGAGGAAGTTTTAATATATCAAAACCAGATAAATCCGTTTTTGTATAAAGGGTATATGTAAGCGTCACTTGTTCACCTCTATAAGGTGATTTATTATCTACTGTTGCTTCAATAAAAAATTTCTGCCCTGAATTAGCAGTACTTTTATTATTCATTTTTGATCGGTCTAAAACCGAAATTTTAATTGGTTTTGATTTAAAAGATTTATTTCCAACATTAATATTTAAAATTGGTATTCTTAAATTACCCACTTTTTTAGGAATCAATGTCCAGCTCAAACTATAACTTGAAGTCATTTTACCATTAATCCACTGCATATTTGTAGATTGGCTCGGACCTGAAGCAACTCTAAAATCTCTTAATGCAGACAAATCTACATTAGGCATTTCTCCGCCATTCTCAGCACTTACCGTTAATGTAAATGCATCACCTTCATAAATTGTTTTAGGGTCAGCATTTACCTTTACCTGTATTTGACTAAAGCCAATCGCAATTAATATAAAAATTGATAATAGTTTTTTCATTACCAATCCTTTTCTAATTTTATACGATTTTTAGCTTTATATTTTTTTTTCATTAAATTTTTCTGACTTGCTTTTAATGCATTTAAAATTGACTCTGCTTCTTCTTTTGCTAATTTTTCTTCTTCAGATTCTTGAGGCATTTTTTGCTCTTCTTGATCTTCCTTATTTTCACTCTCTTCACCCGGTTGTTGCTGTTGTTGTTCGTCTTTTTCATTTTCTTCAGCATCCTGTTTTTCTCCAGAATCTTTTTGCTCGCCCTCTTGATTTTGAGATTCAGATTGATCTTTCTCTTTTTTCTCCTCCACATTCTCTTCATCATTTTTATCTGAATCTTGATTTTCTTGTTGCTGTTGCTGTTGTTGTTGCTTCAACATGCGATTAGAAATTTCATAATTTATTTTAGCATCTTCATCATTAGGGTTTAATTCTATAGCTTGTTTATAAAAATCTAAACTCTCTTGAAATTTCCCCTGATTATACATACTATTCCCCATATTATAAATAGCATCTGATTTAAGCATACTATCTTCTGAGGATAAATCCTGTCTAAATTCATCAATTGCACCCTCATAATCCCCCGCAAGATATCGAAGATTTCCTAAATTATAATGTAAGCCTGATTTTTCAGGATATTTTTTAATTAATTCTTGATACTCGTCAATTGCATTTTGCAATTTAGGGTCAATAGATTGAGATTGTTGTTTTCTCAAATTAGGATTTGATATATTTTGTCCCTGTGGGAATTGCATTTGCTGGGTTTGTGGAAAAGATAACTTAAATAAGATTAAAATATAAATTATTGTTTTCATTGATGAAACCGTCCTTCCCAAGCTAATTCTTTTGAACTTCGAGTTGGAATAAAAAATTCCACTAAAAAACACAACAACGCAAGACCTAAAAAATATCGATATCTATTTTCATATTGACTAAAAATATGGGCTTTAATTTCTCGTTTTTCCATTTCATCAATTTCTTCTAATAATGGGATAATTGCATTAGCTTGGTTTTCTACACGAATATATTTCCCACCAGATGTATAGGCAATTTCATTTAATACAACATCATTTAATTTAGTGGTCACAATATTTCCATCATGATCCTTTTTAAATTCAACTCGGTTACCATCATCGTCTAAAATAGGAATTGGACCACCCGCAGATGTACCTATACCGAGTGTATGAATCATCACACCCATATTTGTTGCTTCCTTCGTTAAATCCATTATGTTTCCGTGATGATCTTCACCATCTGAAACAAGTACAATTACTTTAAATTGATCTGTATCTTCAATAACTTGATTAATTGCCAACGATAATGCTGACGATAAATCAGTTCCCTGTGTTGAAATTAATTCAGTTGTAATTGACTGCAAAAATAAACGAGCCGCTGAATAGTCAGTCGTGAGTGGTAAATGTAAGTGAGCCGTTCCTGCAAATACAACTAATCCAATTCTATCTCCTTTTAAACTATTTATTAATCGAGATAATTCGTACTTCGCTTTTTCAAGACGAGATGGTTTAACATCAACGGCATCCATGCTTGTGGACACATCTAAAGCAATAATTAAATCGACTCCTTCTCTTTTTAACTCCGTTAATTTTGTTCCTATTTGAGGGCCAACGGCTGAAATTATCATAAAACAAGTACCTAATATAAATAACCCATTTCTTAATTTAATTTTACCAAATTGAATACGGTTTAATAAAAAATTTCGGTTATGGTTATTTGCTAATTTTTTAAACCTCATTTTATCTTTTTTCGAAATAATGTAATTCATTATTATCATACCTAAGATAATAATAAATAGATAAAATAATATTGGATGTTCAAACTGAACCATTACCCAACTCTCCTAAAAATTCCACGAGATAAAAATATAAATAAAAACGCAAAAAAGGTAGCTGGAATAACTGCATAGTCATATAATTCAGTATAATTATTATATTCTTTCACTTCGATTTCTGTTCGTTCCAATTCATTTATTTCATCATATACTTTTTTCAATGATTTATTGTCTGTTGCTCTAAAAAATTTTCCGCCTGTAATTTCTGCAATTTGTCCCAATGTTTCTTCATCTACATCAACTTCAACATGTTGAATTATTGTTTGTCCTCCACGAACACCTACTGGATATGGTGCCGTTCCCTGTGTTCCTGCACCAATTGTATAAATTTTTATTCCAAATTTAGATGCTAATTCTGCACCTGTTAGTGGATCTAGTTCACCTTGATTATTACTCCCATCCGAAAGTAAAATCATAATTTTTGATTCAGTTTCACTTTCCCTTAATCGGTTTATTGCATTTGCAATTGCCATTCCAATCGCTGTACCATCATGTTCTTTGGGTGCAATTTCAATTTGATCTGCAAATTCAATTAATACATCTGTATCCATAGTAAGCGGACATTGAATAAATGACTGTCCTGCAAAAACAATTATTCCTAAACGGTCACCTTCTCTCTCAGCAATAAATGATTTTGCTACTTCTTTTACCGCGCCTAATCTATTCGGTTCAAAATCCATTGCTAACATTGAAGATGATTGATCAACGACTAACATAATATCAACAATTTCTAAATTTGATTCTGTAATTTTTTCTGAGTATCTAGGTCCTGCTAATGCTATTATTATTAAAGAGAAAATTAATAATTTAATAATTAATAAAATACGGGATTTTGATTCTCCTCGTTTTATTGCAGAGATTGGAATTAAATCTTTATGTGAAAATCGCATTGTACCTTCAGAGCTATGACGGCGTTTGCGTTCAACTCCAAATAAAATTGGTACAAGTAATAAAGAAAATAATATAAAAGGGTATTGAAATTCTATCATTGATTAAAATATATTCTGTCCAGCTAATGCTATTTTTGACGAAATGTTTCATCAAAATTTACGGCAATTGATTAATTTAGAAATATTGGTATTTTAGAAAATTTTAGAGATAAAAATAATCTACGAAAGTATTCTTGGAATGTCTGTTACTTTTTTTCTTCTAATCTAAAAAAGTACTCAAATCTGTGAAGAACCTTAAATAAAAAATAAAGGGACGATTTTCCAATCGCCCCCACTTCTTGTCTTGTTAACTTCTGCTTTTTTTACAACTGCTGGAAGAAATCAATCCCCTTATCGTCCACAAGAATAAACGCCGGGAAATTTTCTACTTCGATTTCCCAAACAGCTTCCATTCCAAGTTCTGGAAAATCAATAACTTTCGAAAATTTGATATTTTCTTTCGCCAAAAGTGCCGCAGGTCCACCAATTGATCCGAGATAAAATCCGCCGTTTTCACGGCACGCATCGGTTACAATTTGGGTCCGATTTCCTTTTGCAATCATCACCATCGAGCCACCATTTTTCTGAAACAAATCCACATACGGATCCATCCGTTGTGCCGTTGTGGGACCAAACGAGCCAGTCGCCATTCCTTCTGGTGTTTTGGCAGGTCCCGCATAATAAACCGGATGTCTTTTGAAATACTCAGGCAACGGTTTGCCGTTATCAAGCAATTCCTTGAGTTTGGCGTGAGCAATATCGCGTGCGACGACCATTTTTCCACTCAATAAAACCATTGTTCTGACCGGAAATTTCGTCAATTCTCTACGAATTTCGTCCATCGGCTGATCGATATTTACAGCCACGCCATCAGTTGATTTTTCTTCGTTTGATAAGAATTTTGCAGGGTCAAGTTCAAGTGATTCTAGCCAAATACCATCGCTGTTAATTTTTGCCAAAATATTGCGGTCGGCTGAGCAGGAAACTCCCATTCCGATTGGACAAGATGCGCCGTGTCGCGGAAGCCGAACCACTCGAACATCGTGTAGAAAATACTTTCCGCCAAATTGTGCGCCATAGCCGATTTTTCGTGATTCTTCGAGTAAAAATTGTTCCATTTTCAAATCACGAAATGCTTGTCCACCGTCATTTCCTTCTGCAGGCAAATTATCGTAATAGCCTGTTGTGGCGAGTTTTACAGTTTTCATTGTAGATTCTGCCGAAGTTCCTCCAATTACAAATGCGAGATGATATGGCGGACACGCCGCAGTTCCGAGTGAATGCATTTTTTCAGTTAAAAACTTCTGCAAACTTTCTGGATTTAGCACAGATTTTGTCATTTGAAATAAACCAAACTTGTTTGACGAACCCCCGCCTTTTGCCATAAATAAAAACTTGTATTCATCGCCCTCAACAGCCATAATATCAATCTGTGCTGGCAAATTATTCCCTGAATTTTTCTCATCATACATCGAAATGGGCACAACCTGTGAATAGCGCAAATTTTCATCCGCGTAAGTTTTGAAGATTCCATTGCTCAGTGCCTCTGCATCGTTGCCATCAGTCCAAACTTGCTGACCCTTTTTCGCAAAAACAATCGCTGTGCCTGTATCTTGACAAAAGGGCAATTTCCGCTCTGCGGAAATCACAGCATTTTTGAGCATTACTCTTGCGACAAATTGGTCATTATCGCTGGCATCCTGATCGTTGAGAATTTTTCCAACCAAAGCCTGATGACTTGGGCGAAGCAAAAACGAAATATCTTTCATTGCTTCATTGGCGAGCAAATTTAAGCCATCGACTGATATTTTGAGAATTTTTTTGCCAGCAAATTCGGTTATTGTGACAAAATCTCGCGTGAGCAAACGATATTCGGTTTTATCCTTGCTCATTGGAAATGGATTTTGATATTTGAAATTCATTTAATCCTCCTCATCTAGCACATATTTTGGATAATCAGGATGATACATTTTGGATTGGATGAAAGACATAATGTCATCAGGTATTGGTAATTGAGCCAAACCCTCAGCATATGCCGTTCTACAAACTGCCGAAGCAATCGAAGCCGATATTTCGCGGATCTTCGTTAAATCTGGATAAACTGTGCCAGTTTCAAATTCGGAATCTGTAACCATGTACGCAAGCGTTTTCGCTGCGGCATAAAACATTGAATCTGTAACTTTTGTTGCTTGACAAGTCGATGCGCCCAATCCAACGCCAGGGAAAATATACATATTGTTGCCCTGTCCAGGAATGTAAGTTTTGCCGTCAAATTCAACTTTGTCAAATGGGCTACCGCTTACGAAAATCGCATTGCCATTTGTCCATTTGTAAGCCTGTTCGGCGGTACATTCGGATTTGCTTGTTGGATTGGAAAGTGAAAAAATGACAGGTCGTTCCGTATGTTTTTGCATTTCCTTAATTATTTCCTTCGTAAAAGTTTGTGGCTGTCCCGAAAGTCCCATCAAAATTGTGGGTTTGACTGATTTTACCACATCGAGTAGGGTTGGCAAAAACTCGTCATTTCGTGCATACGGAATTTTATGTTCTGTCAAATCGCCATCGCGTTGGTGCGTGACGAGTCCTTTGGAATCAAAGAACCAGAAGTTTTTCCGGGCTTCTTCGGCGGTGAGATTGCCTTCTTCCATCGTTCCAGCGACAATCATATCCGCAACACCAATTCCAGCTGAACCTGCTCCGTAAAAAACAACTTTTTGTTCCGCCAATTTATTTTTAAGTATTCGCATCGCACCGATAACACCGCTGAGAATCACTGCGCCTGTGCCTTGAATATCATCGTTAAAACAGAGCGTATTGTCTCGATATTTTTCCAAAAGTGGGAAAGCGTGGTCGTTTGTAAAATCTTCAAATTGAATGAGTGCCATTGGCCAGCGGTCTTTTGCGGCTTGGACAAATTCATCTACCATTTCGTAAAATTCATCGCCGGTCAAGCGATTGTGATTTGAGCCCAAATAAAGCGGTTCATTGAGCAAATTTTCATTATTCGTTCCGACATCTAAAACAACTGGTAAAGTTCGGCTAGGATAAATTCCAGCGCCAGCGATGTAGAGCGATAATTTCCCAATGGGAATCCCCATCCCATTTGTGCCTAAATCGCCCAACCCAAGAATACGGCTTCCGTCAGTTACAACGATAATATCCACATTATTTCGTGGCCAATTATCCATCATTTCGCGAAATTTTCCGCGGTCGGCAGTGCTGAAATACATTCCGCGTGGGCGACGGTAAATATGCCCAAATTGCTGACAAGCCTGCCCGACAACCGGCGTGTAAACAATCGGTGTCATTTCAATCAAGTTTTCCATAAGCACTTTGTAGAACAAGTTTTCATTTCGATCTTGCAACGATGAAAGATAAATAAACTTTTCAAGTGGCGAGGTTTTCCAGTTATAATTATTCATTATGCGATGTGCTTGTGTTTCCATATCCACACAACGCGGAGGAACTAAACCACGAATTTTTAATTTATCGCGCTCCTCCATAGAAAATGCAGTGCCTTTATTGAGCAATGAATCAGTTAATAATTCTCGTCCTTGCCGAACGACTGGAAGCGTTTCTTCGCCTTTTTGTGCGATTTCCCAACGCCTTGTTTGTTTTTTTTTCACGGTAACATCTCCTTTGCAAGATGACTAAACTGTAAAATGTTACACACTTACAGTGTCCAAAAATTACGAAAAAACTTTATCGAAAAGAAAATATTATATTAAGATATACTTATCTTTATTTATAACTTTACATGGCTGGAAACTGAAAAATTATTAGATAATTAACTAATCACAAAAAACAATGAAGGGGCCTGAACAATGAAAATCCAAAATCGCTGGCTCGTTGTGATCGGCGCTATTTTTATCCAACTTTGTCTCGGTGCAATTTATGCATGGTCGGTGTTTACGCCAGCACTGAAAGATGCAGGTTGGACAAAAGTAGAAACACAAATTGTTTTTTCGGTAGGACTTGCATTTTTTGCGATTGTGATGGTCTGGGCAGGAAAGAAGCTCGCTGTTTGGGGGCCCAAAAAACTGGCAACTTTGAGTGCAGTTGTACTCGGGCTTGGCTACACTTTGGCTGGGCTTCTCGGTGGAACAAATTTTTGGGCATTAACAATTTTAATCGGCGTTATTGGCTGAGCAGGAATTGGAATTGGATATGTTGTTCCGATCGCTGTTGGAATGCGCTGGTTCCCTGATAAAAAAGGAATGATTACTGGCTTTGCTGTTGCGGGATTTGGATTTGGCGCGATGCTTTGGGTGAAACTCGCCGGTGCGTGGGGCCATCTTATCGCTGATTATGGACTTTCATCAACATTAATAATTTACGGTGTTGCGTTTGCTATTTTGGTTTTTATCGGTGCAACTTGGATGGTTTTCCCACCAGAAGGCTGGTTACCAGAAGGTTATATTCCACCCGATATGGCGGCCGGGAATGCATCTAATAAACAAGATTTTACTTCCAATGAAATGCTAAAAACTCCGCAGTTCTTTCTGATTTTTCTTACTTTTGTATTCTCGGCGGGTGCGGGATTGATGTCCATCGGTTTGATGAAATTATATCCGATGGAAGCATTGCAAGCAAATGGATTTACAAATTTCGAAGCATCGGCAATTGCGGGCACGGCGATGGCTGTATTTTTCAGTTTAGCGAATGGATTGGGGCGCATTATTTGGGGAAGTTTGAGCGATTTACTCGGTCGTCGATATTCGATTATTATTATGGCAGCGACGCAAGGAATTATTGTCATCGCATTCACAAAAATGGCTGGAACGCCTATTTTATTGTATCTCGGTGCAACGCTTATCGGATTTAATTTTGGTGGAAATTTTGCTTTATTTCCAACAATTACGGCTGACACATTCGGCGCAAAAAATATTGGTGAGAATTATCCGTTCGTCTTTTTGGCGTATGGTGTCGGTGGCATTGTGGGTCCAATTTTGGGTGGGAGGCTCGGTGATTTGGGCAATTTCCCACTGGCGTTTACGATTTGTGGTGTGGCTTGTTTAATTGGTGCTTTATTGACTTTTCTGGTCAAACCAATACAACATGCATAAATTTTTATTATCTCGAATGAAAGGAAAACAAAAATGAGTGAAGTCAAAGTATTTTCTCCAGCATATTTGGATGCAGCGAAAGCGCATGTGCCGAACATAGAGAAATACAACGAAATGTATGAAAAGTCCATGTCGAACCCGAATGAATTTTGGGCAGAAATTGCCGAACGGTTAACTTGGACAAAAAAATGGGACAAAGTCTCGGAAGTGGATTTCAAAGAGGCGAAAATAAAATGGTTTGAAGGTGGAAAATTGAATGTCGCCTACAACTGTTTGGATCGTCATGTGGAAGATGGATACGGCGATCAAGTGGCTTTGATTTGGGAAGGAAATAATCCAGAAGAGGATAAAACTTTCACTTACAAAGAACTCACGGACGAAGTTTCCAAATTTGCGAATGTCCTAAAAACAAATGGCGTTGTCAAAGGCGATCGCGTTTGTTTGTATATGCAAATGATTCCAGAATTGGCGATTGCAATGCTAGCTTGCTCACGAATTGGTGCGGTGCATTCCATTGTATTTGGTGCGTTCTCGCCAGATTCATTGCGCGACAGAATCAATGATTCCGAGTGCAAAGTTTTGGTTACACAAGACACTGGCGTTCGTGGTGTGAAATTGAACATTCCAATGAAATCAAATGCAGATAAAGCGCTTGCTGATACACCTTCGATTCAACATGTTTTTGTCGTAAAACGCACAGGCGCAGAAATCGAAATGAGAGATGGCCGTGATTTATGGTGGCATGATGAAATGGCAAAAGTAAATGCAAATTGCCCGCCAGAAATGATGGACGCAGAAGACCCGCTTTTCATTTTATATACATCGGGTTCAACTGGTAAACCTAAAGGAATTTTGCACACGACAGGTGGATATTTGACTTATGCGTCATTCACGCACGAGCTTATTTTTGATTATCAAAAAGATGATGTGTATTGGTGCACAGCAGATATTGGTTGGGTTACAGGACATTCATATATCGTCTATGGCCCGCTTGCAAATCGTGCAAAAACAATGATGTTTGAAGGTGTGCCAAATTATCCTGATTTTGGTCGTTTCTGGCAAATCGTGGAAAAACATAAAGTTAACAGTTTTTACACGGCACCGACAGCATTGCGTGCTTTGATGGCACAAGGCAATGAATTTGTTACACCACACGATCGCTCGAGTTTGAAATTGCTCGGCACGGTCGGTGAACCAATTAAAGAACCTGAATGGATGTGGTATTACAATCTTGTCGGTGAAGGTCGTTGTCCGATTGTTGATACTTGGTGGCAAACAGAAACGGGTGGTATTTTGATTACGCCACTGCCAGCCGCGATTCCGCAAAAACCGGGATCAGCAACGCTTCCTTTCTTCGGAATTCAGCCTGTTATTTTAGATCAAGAGGGAAATGAAAAAGATGGAAATGGTGTGGAAGGTTTGCTCGCGATTAAAACGAGTTGGCCCGGTCAGATGCGCGGACTTTATGGTGATCCCAAGCGGTTTTATGAAGCATATTTCCAAATGTATCCGGGATATTATTTCACAGGTGATGGCGCAAAACGCGATGAAGATGGTTATTATTGGATTACAGGTCGCGTGGATGATGTTTTAAATGTTTCAGGGCATCGCATTGGCACGGCAGAAGTTGAAGGTGGTATCGGAAAAGCCGATGGTGTTGCTGAAGCCGCTGTGGTGGGTTATCCGCATGACATTAAAGGACAAGGTATTTATGCTTATGTTACTTTGATGAAAGGTGTTGAACCGACAGATGAGATAAAGAAAGATATTCTCAAAACGGTTTCGGTGGATATTGGTCCGCATGCGAAACCAGACAAAATCCAATTCACGCCAGCATTACCGAAAACTCGCAGTGGTAAAATTATGCGTCGGATTTTACGCAAAATCGCTGAAAACGAGATTGATTCGCTCGGTGATATATCAACATTGGCAGATCCAGCTGTAGTTGATAATTTGGTTGAGGGTCGTCAATAATATAATCGTTCCTTCTTAACGATTGTTGTGAAAGTAGAGCCGCTCAGAAATGGGTGGCTCTCTTTTTAGGAATGGTTTTCTTAGCCTGTTATGCAGTCTTCCATATCTATGAAATGCTTGACTGTCATCCGTTTCCGTATCATTTAGTTGTTGTCTTCAGTGCCGGGATTTGCGTGGCGTATTTTTTATTCCATTTTGTCTTGAGTTGGGTTTGCAATCTTATTGACAAAGCTTTGATTTGTGTGTTTGCCATGCGGGGCTTTGGCAATTTGCTTGCATTTGAAAAGGTTTATTTATATTCTTAAATTTTATTTTATCGTTTACACCGAAAAATCAAATTTATAAACTCTTTTTTAAGTTTACTCCGATGGAGTTACAGTATGATATTTTTTCTAAAGTTATTAATAGTAACACTCCTCTGGAGTTATAACAATATAATTAATTATGGAATATTAACATTTAATTAACCTCTGAGAGGTGGCCTATTAATAAACCATAATATATTAACCCATTTTGAAATCCTTGGCGGTATTCTTAAAGTTCACTCCGATGGAGTTACAGTATGTTAATTTTTCTATAGTTACTAATAGTGACACTTATCTGGAGTTATAGCTATATAATTAATTATGAAAAATTAGCATCTAATTAACCTCGGAGAGGTGGTCTATTAATAACATACATTAAATGAAAAATTTGAACTCCAGAGGAGTGCACCTTAAATTTGGTTCTACAAAGTTTCACTATATTATTTTTAAATGTTTTTGTATTTATAATAGGTGATAATCCAGAATGTCGGTATTGCACCGATCTGATAAATTACTCCAAAATGATATTTACAACATGAATAATATCAATGATATTTATTATATCATCTAAATTTGTATCACCTACTTGTAATTCATAATCCGATGGAATAGCATTTCCCAATATTATATTTACCATTCGGATAATATCAATTACATTTATAATCCCATCATTATTCAAATCTCCTATTAAATATTGATTACAATTATTCATTAATCTCATTTCCATATCATCAAAATATGAATCATTATCTGATCCAGCAATTCGAGTACCCATCATTACAAAATTAATAATTCGTGTTCCTGCGGGGATAATCATTTGATTTGAAATTTCACTCCATGATGAATTATAAGTATCCAAAATAGGCGCTTCAGAAATAATACTCCCAAATCCATCATCAAATTCTAAATTAAATTCAGGATGATCATCTCCACCCCAATTTGATAAAAATCCACTATATAGAACGGTCATATTACCTGAATCAATACATTCAGCTTCATCACCTACAAAAATAGATTGATATACTTCTGCATATTCACTTTCAGTACATAATCCACCAACTGAAAAATAACGATTCCCTGAATTTGGGTTTATCCCATCACAATCTCCGGGAGGTAAAGATTCAAAAACACCCTCTCTAACCGTCCAACCATCAATACTATTTTCTGCTCCAGGATTTGTTAATAAGTTGCCTGAAAATAAACTTTCACCCGTTATAAACTCAATAGAATTAGACCAATCACTCCATGTTAAACCAGAATCTCTAAAACGAACTCTACAGCAATAAGCTGTATTTGATTCTAATCCACTAATATCTTCATGTATTAAACTATTTCCTAATTGTGTATTTTCATCATGATACCAATTTTCATGGCTTTCATAAATATCTATAATTGGACTATCAAATGAATTACAGTTTTCAGAAATTTGCCATTGAGAAAACCAATGTTCATCATCATTCATATCTTCAAAAGGTTCAGCTTCTAACATTAAATCATCGGGATTAATTTCTTCATCTATTGGTGAAATTATTTGTGGTGTTTGAGGTGCATCATTAAACTTTCGAATAGTAATTACATCTTTAATTGTATTTTCTGTTTCTTCAAATTCATTTCCTCTACTCACTCGTTTCATTGTAAACTGTGGATTAGCACCCGTCTCTACATCCATCACTACAAATCCATACTCGCTTAATGAAATTGTAAATTCTTCATAATCTGTTTGCGCATATTCATCCCAATAATCAATATTTCCACCCGCAGTTGCTACATTTACCCATAAGTGTTGATGATCAATAGATTGCCCCCGTGAATATCCATGTGTATGACCAAAAAAATGAATTGTCGGTTTTCCACAAGTAGTTGAAAAATTTTCTAACTTCTCAATAACTGACCCTGTAAAATCAGTTTCCCCCGCAGGCCATAATTCAGATTTATGTGGATGGTGTAATTCTGCAAATACAAAATCTATATTATCATCTTCACAGGATTGGATTAAAACATCATCCATCCATTCCAATTGTTCATCAATTTGATAGTCCCAATTTGAATCTAAGCCTAATATTCTAATATTTGAATAATCTTTATACCACCAATGTTCTTCATATCCTGGCGTTCCATTATCAGGTAAATGAAAATATTTAATAAAATAATCTGAATTCTGTTCATGATTTCCAAACACAGGATATACGGGGACTTGAGAAAACAATGGAGTGGCTGGATCAAAGAAATAATTTTCCCATTGAGAATATGACGTACCTGTTGGCACAAGGTCGCCTGGAATTAAAACAAATCCTAAATCAGTTGAAATATCTCCACTGTAATTATCATTAAAAAATGAAATAATACCATCATGAACTACCTCTTCAAATTTATTTGGATTTGCATTATCTCTTTGCATATCACTCATTGCTACAAATGAAAAATGCTCGTGTGAATCGGGTGGGGTAATAAAATTTGAAATTTCAGAAATAGCATCACCTGTAATCACTTTATAAAAATAACGAGTAGCTGGAAGTAGATTTGAAATTGTTACTGTATGGATTTGTGATAATCCTGAACTTATTTGAGAGCTTCCATTTTCAATATTTCCTAAAGAAATATTGAATCCATATTCTACAACACTTTGTTCATTTAAATCGGTTTCCCACATAATTGTAATGCTGTGAGGGGTAGCATCTTGAAGATATGGAGAGACTTTTATATTCACTGAAAAAGCACATGTGAAGAGCAGGGTAAAAATTCTATAATTCATTTAATTCCTTTAAAATATCTTATTTAAAATACAATTAAATTGAAATTACTTAAAAGTCAAAGTCTTCCTATTAAAATTTACCTAATATAGCATCCAATATATTACAACACCAGTAATTGAAACATATAACCAGATTGGAAATGTAATTTTTGCAATCTTTCGGTGTTGATCTACTTGGTTTTTCCATCCCCTATATAATGTAATTAATGCTAACGGAAGAATGATTATGGCTAATATAATATGGCTTACTAATATTATAAGATAAATCGTCATAAATTGACCCTCATAATGTTTAGGTCCAGACTTAAACCAATGGTAAATGACATAAGTTACTAAAAACATTGCAGAAGTTGTAAATGCTGATAAATTTAATTTCCTATGAAGTTGGATTTTTTTATTTTTTATTGCCCAAAAAGCAAAAACTAACAATATAGTCGTTATAAAATTTAATGTGGCATTTACAAGAGGTAACCTAGAAACATCCAACGATCCAACCATTCCTTCAGGTCTTGGACCTAAAATTAAAAATCCAACAGCCAACGAAATTACAGATGAAAGAATATAAATTATCCATAACCAAAACTTATCATTTTGCATAAATATCTCCTAAAATAACAAAAGTCACCTTAAGGAGGCTTTTGCTTTTATATTTAATTTTTAAAATTATTGTTTACCAATCTTCGTCATCACCCCAATCATCATCATCCTCTTCTTCATCTTCAGATGCTTCTAAATGTAGATAACCATTTTTATCAAAATAATTTTTTATTTCTTTAGATAAATCTTCTTTACCATCAATTGCAAAAATCCAATCTCTAATTCCATTTATCATTGCTTCCTGGTCACCACTTAATTCAATAATGGCTCTACCCCAATCATTAACAGCACCCTCTATTGAGAGCAAATCTTCTGTTGGAATAAATGGTGCGGGCATTTTTGTTCCAGGCATAATTTTAGCAGGGTCTCTCAACCAATCTACTACCCATTCTGGTCGTAATCTACTTTTAGTCATTGCTAAATTTGGTGCCCATGTTGAGGCATCTTGCTTAGGAAATTTCTTACCCATAAAGTGACAATTTTCACATGCTCCGAGTTCTGCAAGTTTATCTCCTGCATGATATGTAGTTGATTTTTTATTTACATTATGAACATTTTCGAATGTATTCACTTCGCCGTCCATTGCTCTAAATGCTGCAATAATTGCATTCCACTGTTCATCAATTAAATTAAATGATGGCATTCTAACTTTTAAATTTGGTCTTAAAATAAATGGTTTTTTAAGAAAATCGTATAACCATTTAGGCTGAGTTTTTGCACCCTGTGTATTCAAATTCGGTGGAGAATATTCAGGTTTCCCTATTATATCTGCAATTTGTCCCCCAAAGTCTTCAATTATATGGCATCCTTGGCAATTATATTCCTTTATAAGATTCATCCCTTCATTCACTAAAATAGCTTCAGGGGATGCGTCTCCTAATATTGAATGGTCAACAACATCCTCATTAAAACTTAAAATGGCAGTAACAAGTGCTTCAATTTCTAATTGGTTAAACTCAAAATTTGGCATTTTTAATTTATCTTCAGGTGAAACTTCTTTATGTCTATCAAATATTCTTGGATTTTCTAATTTTTGCTCAAACCATGCATAATTTGTATGATCAATATCATGAATATAACCAAAATCTAATTTTTCAACTGGTTTTGTACCTTCATAAGTTAATTCAGTTCCTATTGGTTTTGCATCTTCGAATCCTTCAATGATATGACAGCCAAAGCAACCATAGTATGCTATACTTTTCTTAGCCACAAAATCTAATTTATCTACATCATTCATCTTTGAATATTTTGCTTCTGCAACATCAAGAGAATATTTTTTATTTAACCATCGTTGAGTAATATTATTTAATTCATCAGAATCTAATTTTAAATCTTGAATTTCTTCAAATTCAGAATTTGAAAACGAATATAAATATGCGGTAATATTTTTCGCTTCTTTATCAGATAGTCGTAAATCTGGCATTTTTGTTTCTGGCCAATATTCCTTTGGGTTTTTTATCCATTTATAAATCCACTCAGGAGTTGTTTTTGAACCTAATCCAATCAGGTTTGGACCTTGTTTTTTCAATAAACTTGTTAGACTCGTTTCTTCTTCTATATCTGGATCTTCATTTACGGTATGGCACCCCATACATCCAACAGACTCAAATATTTTCTTTCCTTCTTCAATATCACCTAAATAATTTGAATATGATTTTTCTAAATCTACTTCTTGTTTCTCTTTAAATAAATAATTAACAATTGAATAAATTTCAGTTTCATTCCGTAATTGGCTATCATGGTCGCTATTATTTTCTTGATTAAAAAATGAAGGCATCCATGTATTATGTCTGAACGATTTTGGATCTTTCACCCATTTTCGTGTCCAATCTTGAGTAGTCTTCTCATTAATACGAGTTAAATCTGGAGCAGACTTTCGTCGATCTTTATATTTTTCAATTGTATGACATCCATAACAACCTGCTTTTTCAATTAAGCTCAAACCCAATGTTAATTTGTCTGCACCTTTAATATTTGCCTCATTTGAGTGGCATTTAAAACAACCTGCTTCAGAATAACGAGTAGGTAACATTGGCTTTAACCAATGATGCATTTGCTTCCATCCAAATTCATCTTCCCATTCAATTTGGGATTCAGAAGTATTTGGCATGTGAACAGCTGTATTAAATGTAGTTCCTCTTGCTCTTCCTGCATGACAACCTGTACAACCAAATCTCTCAATTGGATGTGCAGATGCGGAAGTTAAGTATAATTCTAAGTCTGGATGAGTTGTGTATGGTTGAGGTTGATCTTCAAAGCCTTTTTTATCAATTCCTAAATGACAACTCATACATCTATCAACTGTTTGAACTTGAGCAAAATTCACATTATATTTTATTTCATCAACAACTACTTGTTTAACTTTATAATATGGATCTAAAAAATCTATGATTGGTAAATCTCTAATTACATCTGCGACTTTATTTGCAGTTGACATATGCTCAAAAGATAATTTTTCTAAGTTTGTTCTTAATAAATTGACATCAGCCATGAGTGATTCTAAATTTTTATTTGCTGTAATAAATCCAAGAGACAAATCATCAATATGCTTTTCTGACAGTTTAACTTCATTTTCTATAATTTCTCTTGCAACCCTTAACTCATTTAACTTTTCAATAGCAGTGTCATATTGTTCTTGAAATGGATTTTCATGATGTTCATCTCCATGTCCATCACTATGTCCAGCATGAGACCTATTATTTTCTAATCTGTATTTTAAAGCATCAATTTCACCCTTATGTGCAAGGTAATCCATATTTGCTTGGTAATACTTTCCTTCATACTTTTCTAATCTTTTATTCGCTTTTTCTAAATCAGAATTTTTTTGATCTAATTCAGTTTTAGCCTCTTCAATTTTTGCTTCATAATCTTCTACTTGTTCAGAGATACCTGCCAATGCAGTAGAATGCTTTTCTTCAGCAATCTTAGCTTCAATTTTTCTAAACTCTTTTTGATAATTTTTAAAATCGTCATTATTATCATCCCAAAAAGTTAAAACAATTGAACCAAAAAATAAAACGGACGCAATTGCAAACCACTTATTTAATGTATTTCCTTTATAGTATCTTTCTTCTGTATTTACAAATGGCATATTAAATCTTCCTTAAATATTGAAAAACCATTCAGGGATGGCAATGATATATTTCAGGTTAATGGTCCATCTCAAATACATTTTAATTGGAAGCGATAACATTGCTAAACCAAAAAACATAATTGTTGAATACCGAGTTGAACCAATTTTCAAATAAAATTCTTTTAAATAAGTTTTTGCTAAAATTGCAGGAGGTACGACAAAATAAAGTATCACGACTACAAATCCTAAAAACTCTCTTGCTAAAATATTTTCTGGTAAACCCTGATTCCACGCTTTCACCCATAAATATTCTGATAAATTCACATTACTTAAGGCTTCTACTTTATGTGCATCCCATAATTCAAATGGTCCATAGAAATTCCAATTAGGTCCTCTAAAGAATGTGCCTACAATAATTAAATACACCCATAATGCTAACCATCCATACATAAATATAAATATAGCAATTCGGCGTTCTTTAAATGAATAATAGCCTTGTCCTTTTTTATTCGTATCAATATATGGAATTGCCATTAATCCACCCATGATAAATATTGGGAAAATTATACCTGCAATCCAAGGATCAAAATAAACTAACATTTCCTGTAATCCTAAAAAGTACCATGGCGCTTTTGACGGATTAGGCGTGGCAGCCGGATTTGCTGGCTCTTCTAATGGTGCACCTATATACACAGACCACACAATCAAAAAAACCATGAATAATAATAAACAAATTAATTCAATATATACTAAATCTGGCCAAACTAAAACTTTATCTTTAGGGTCATTTTGCTCTAAGGGAGCTTCCCCTCTTGCAAGTCTTTCATCATTATTATATGCTTGATTCATCGCTAACCATAGCGTTAATGGTATTAGATAAAACATTAATACAATTGGAATATTATCTGGTTTGGTTAATATTTTAATTGCAAATTCATCCGTATATCCTGCAATTAAAAATAAGGTGATGCAAGAAAACATAAAATATGCACCTTCTTTTTTCCAAAGCCGATTAAATCCAAATTTGAAATGGTATTTTTCAAACCAATCCGTTGGAGGAAATAATAACGGTGCTAATACCGTTAATAATGTAAACGATATTGTTGGATTTGAAATGACATTAATAAAATGTTTTATGATATCAATCATACTAATTTCCAGTTAATTATTTTTTTATAAAGGACCTGAGATACCACCATCTTTTCTGACACGCCAGAAATGAACTGCCATTAAAATCATGGCAATAAATGGTACTCCAATACAGTGTAATACATAAAATCTTAGAAGTGTTGCTTCTCCTACAAATCGTCCACCTAATAAAGCGAATCGGATATCTGAACCAGCATGAACTAAGTTTATATCCCCAATAGCAAGTAAAGATGCACCAGGGCCTTCATGTCCAATAAATGGATGTGCTCTAGCCATATTTGTTCCAACAGTTACGGCCCAAATTGCTAATTGATCCCAAGGTAGTAAATATCCGGTAAAACTCAAAAACATAGTAATTACCATTAATAGAACACCAACACTCCAATTGAATTCTCTTGGTGGTTTATATGAACCCGTCATGAATACTCTAAACATGTGAAGCCAAACCGCAATAACCATTGCATGAGCACCCCAACGGTGAATTTCTCTCATAACTCCTAATGGTACTTGCTCTGTTAAATCAATAATATCTGTATAAGCATATTCAACTGTTGGTCGATAATAAAACATCAACAATATTCCAGATATAGTTAATACTAAAAATAGGAAAAACGATAATCCACCCATACACCATGTATATTTAATTTTCACTGCATGTTTAGGTAAGCGAACAGGATGTAAATGTAAAAATACATTATTTAATATTGCCATCATTCGTTGACGACGCGTTACCGGAATACCCGTTCTGAAAATAGATTTCCACACTTGTGAATTAGCTATTTTTTCTAACGGATTTTGTTTTTTCTCATCAGCCATAAATATTCTCTAAATTTTAATTAATTATGCAAGTTCTAAAAATGATTCAGGGTTTTCCCACTCACCTTTTTCTTGTTGGAATTTTTTAGTTTTATCCACAACAATTTGACCGTCTTCTGCTCTATATACTTTAAATCGCTCTAATGGACGAGGTGCTGGTCCTTCAAAGTTGACACCTGTTTTTCTAAACCCACTTCCATGACATGGGCATTTAAATTTCTGTTCTGTATTTAACCAGTTTGGTGTACAACCCAAATGTGTACACACTGTTGATAATGCATACAAACCAGACTGATCTCTTACAATCCAAACCGCGTATTTTTTCTTAAACCGAATATCAACCATACCTTTTGTGAAATCATCAGGATACCCAATTTTGAAACTTTGTGGTGGTTCAAATAATACATTTGGAAATAAAAACCGAATCATCATTGTAAAGAATCCACCCGTTGCAGCCGAGAATGCAACCCAACCAACAGTCATCCAACTAATAAATCCTTTTCGGTCAACCGAATTATCAGTAGTACTATTTTCATTTTTCCCGATGGAAGCAGTAGGTTTTGCCATTATCCAACATCCTTATTATATACTTTTTTCAATGTTTTTATTGCACTATCTCTTACTTTCATATTCCTATCTTCGAGTGCTAATTTTTCTAAATGAGGAATAAACTCATCTGATTTTAATATACTTGAAACATGAACAGCCACCAAGATAGCTTGAACCTGTTCCCAATCATCAACTTCTTTAAATTTTTGTAAATAATCTCGTTGCATTAATTCTTTAATAATAGGAATAGCATTTTCATCATTCATTTTTGCCAAAGCTACAGCAGATTCCCATCTGATATTTGGTTCATCATCATCTAATAATGGAATAAGGTGAGTTCTTGAAATTGTATCACCTATCATACCAATTGCAATAATTGCAGATAATCGTTGATCATCATCTATAGAGGAAGCTATAAATTTATTCAATTCAGGTAAAGCGCTAACAAAACCAACTTGTCCAACGGCTTTTATTGATGCAATCCGGCTTTGAATATTTTCATCCGAAAAACCTTCTGCTAACACTTCTCCATAATTTATATTACCCGTTGAACCCATAGCAAGTGCAAGATATGTGCGTACTTGTGAATCATCATGAATAGAATTACGGTAAACTTCTTTTAACTCATTTATAAATTTTTCATCGGTAGGAACGAGATTTGGATTTCCAAGTATTTTTGCTAGTTCAAATGCAGATTGCCATCTTTTAGTGGCTGATCCAATTTTAATTTCATGTAAATAATCATATGCAGAATCCGATTCATTAGATAGCATTTGCCACATAAAAAAGAAAAGCACACCAAATACAGTTATAACAAATGGAATGACAAAAAACGAGTGTACCAAAACTTCAATGATACCTTTCTCATTTTCTTCAATGTTAATATTTTCTTTTACTTGGTTTTGACTCATAAAACAAGGTTTTGAATTTTATTGTGTGCCGCGGCAGAGACTCGAACTCTGACGCCAAATGGCACTGGTTCCTAAGACCAGCGTGTCTACCAATTCCACCACCACGGCATAAATACTATCATTAAAATTACAGGGTTTTTATATTGTCATAAAAATAAATTTTTGATAAAATTGAAATGGAATTCAGGTTATAGGAATAATTGACGATCTTAGTCGTGACCCATATTTATTATCTATAATATTTATCAAATTCCCATCGTGTTGGATTATTCTGAATATAATCACAAATATTTTGATATGATTTATCATTCCGAATAATGTGTTCATAATAATTCCGCTGGCAAATGGTTTTTCTGGATGTTTTGTAAATTCTGTTTAATTTCCTGGAAACCGCCCCTTTAAAGGAACGAATAATTGTTGGTATTGAATTTTTTGTAGGATTCCCATATTTTTCATTAATCTGTTGTTTTAGTATGGGCACGACATGTCGTGCCCATACATTATCATCCATAATTTCAATAATTCCATGGATTTGATTTTGCATAATAACAAATTCTTGTAATTTAACATATGTAAAATGGATTGGGATTTGGAACCAATGCCATTCAATTAATTTGCCCATTTCATTTAAATCCATAATGTATTGTTCATTTTCTAATTCAATTATATCCCCAAATAAATATTTTCTATTTTTTGTACAGATCGTTATAAAATATAAATTCGGTTGTGAATAATCATATCCACACAAACGAATACTACGACAATTATGTTTTTCTGGATTATAAATGGGCTATTATTTTTTTATTTTAGATTAAATTAAAGAGGGCAGATTACTCTGCCCTCTTTTGATGGTTTTTTTATATTTAAATATTATTTACTTCAACAAAATAACTTTTTGAGTTTGCTGATATTTTGTCCCATTTATTTCATTCACCTCAAGATTTATAAAATAAACTCCTGCAGAAACGGAACCTGCATTCCAGTCCATATTATAAATACCTGAAGTTTGGTTTTCATTTAATAATTCAGTTACTTTTTCACCATTTAGATTATACACAGTAACCGTTACCTTGCCTTCATTCGGTAAGCCATAGCTAAATGTAGTCACTGGGTTAAACGGATTTGGATACGGTGTATTAAATGAGAATTCACTCACCACTACTTTTGGCATCTCACCAATTAAGCGATCCATTTGATGCATAGACATTGATGTCCAGCCTGCATTATTACTTGAGGTTAATTCAACAATTTCACCACTATTTTGTAAATAGATTTTAAATTGTGGGGTTTGTCCAACTTCATGAAATCCAATTGTTAAATCGGTCATATCTCTACCCATTACAGCAATGGTCGTTGGTCCATCTTCAATCACTGCTGAACCTGTTAGTACATTATCGTTATATGATAATAGAACATCACCATATTGCGCAGAAATACCATCTACACTGATTTCATTTGCTAAATAGAATGATTGCTCCAT